>ERZ1645192.473-NODE-473-length-33191-cov-6.953525_pt1 | contig 33191 bp, 30 predicted proteins | sample MGYA00575354_ERZ1645192 | MGnify/ENA primary metagenome ERZ1645192 (study PRJEB40844, sample SAMN11349763) | freshwater sediment metagenome | isolation source: river sediment | host: Sediment | place: India: Faizupur Khadar , New Delhi | collected 2017-02-21 ...
CGGTGTTTCTAATGATATTGGCCAGCAAAAACTTGATGAATTTAGTTTAGAAGCCGGCCAGCTTTACCAGCGTATGCGCCGAAAAAATAAAGCCTTGGGCTTGCAGGCTGAAATTTTATCTTTTGTCCCGGCAGGCAAAGAGGCGCTAGAGGTGATGCAGGTTAAAATTACCAATATCGGCCGGCATAAAGTAAGTTTTATCCCTTACGCCGCCATACCCTTATATGCCCGCAGCGCGGATAATTTACGCGATCACCGCCAGGTGACCTCATTGTTGACGCGGGTCAAAGAAGAAAAATTCGGAATTCAGGTTAAGCCGACACTGCTCTTTGATGAGTCGGGCCATCGGCCAAATAGCACAGTTTATTACGTGGCTGCTTGCGACCAGCGGGGTAAGCCTCCCGGGTATATTTATTCCACGCAGGAGGATTTTTGCGGTGAGGCAGGAGATCTGGAAGCCCCAGAGGCAGTTTTATCCAACCGGCTGCCACGATCAGGGTTTAAGCAGGGCAAGGAGCCGATGGGGGCAATGCGCTTTCCCAGGATTTCCCTGCCGTCTAAAGGAGAGGCAGTATATACGGTAATTATGGGGATTGCTCAGGGGCAATGTAATTTAGGCGGTCTTTTGCGTAAATTTAGCTCTTTGGCAAAAGCAGAAGCTGCTCTTAAGCTAACCAAAAAATACTGGCAAGAGCAGTCAAGCCGGATCAACGTGAAGAGCCAAAACCGGCATTTTGATAATTGGCTGAGTTGGGTGGCGATCCAGCCGTTGTTAAGAAAGATTTTTGGCTGCTCGTTTTTGCCGGATTTCGATTATGGCAAAGGCGGCCGGGGCTGGCGCGACCTCTGGCAGGATTGCTTGGGGCTTATTTTAAATGATCCTCAAAGCGTGCGCCCGCTTTTAATCAATAATTTTTGCGGAGTCAAGATCGATGGCTCGAATGCTACCATTATCGGGAAAAACCCGGGAGATTTTATCGCTGACCGTAATAATATCAGCCGGGTTTGGATGGATCATGGGGTTTGGCCGTTGATCACTTTGGATCTTTATCTTCAGGAAACCGGGGATTATAAAATTTTATCTGCCCCGGCAACTTATTTCAGGAACCATCAGATAAACCGCGCGCAAAGCCTCGATTGCCGCTGGAATCCCGCTTACGGCACGCGGCTTAAGACAAGATCCGGCAGGGTTTATGCAGGGACAGTGCTTGAGCACCTTTTGGTTCAGAATCTGGTTTCTTTTTTTAATGTCGGCGCGCATAATCACGTACGCTTAGAAGGCGCTGATTGGAATGATGGCCTGGATATGGCTAAGGAGAACGGCGAGAGTGTAGCCTTCTCGGCGATGTATGCCAGGAATCTTTCGAACTTGTCCCAATTGCTATTGGCCGCGGGGGTTGAATCTTGGGAGGTAGCCCAGGAATTAAAAATACTGCTTGAGGTTTTTAACTACGCCGATATAGAGGCTAAACAGCGGAGGCTTAAAAAATATTTTGCCGCTACGCAAGAGTCTGTTACAGGCAAAAAAATCAGGTTAAGCGCAGATTCCTTAAGCCGTAATTTAGCTCAGAAATCGCTTTGGATGCGCCGGCATATTCAGGGGCAAGAATGGTTAAAGGAAGGTTTTTTTAACGGATATTATGATAACCGCAAACGCCGGGTGGATGGTAAAATCGGCAAGCAGATACAGCTGACTCTCGCCTCTCAGGTCTTTCCGCTGATGAGCCAGGTGGCGACTCAAGCGCAGACAAAACAAATTTTAACCGCCGTTAAACGTTACCTGTATGACCCGGCGCTGGGCGGGATCCGGCTTAATACCGATTTTAAACAGGAGCAGCATGATTTGGGACGGGCGTTTTCCTTTGTTTACGGGGAGAAGGAAAACGGCTCGATATTTTGCCATATGGTAGTCATGTTGGCTTACGCCCTGTATCAACAGGGGTTTGTGTTAGAGGCCTGGGAGGCTTTAAGTTCTCTGTATCGACTAGCGGCGCAAACCGATAAAAGTAAGATTTATCCTTGTTTGCCGGAATATTTTAACTCAAGCGGCCGGGGAATGTATAGCTATCTTACCGGTTCCGCCAGTTGGTTTATGCTCACCTTGCTTACTCAGTCATTTGGGGTAAGGGGGCAAGGCGGAGACTTATTGATCCAGCCGAAACTAACCCGCGAGCAGTTTGGATCTTGCGGCAGGGTCAGTATCAGCCGGACTTTTTCCCGCCGGCGCATCCAAGTCACCTTCTTTAACCCGCGGCGCCTGGAGTGCGGGCGCTACCGGATCAAGCGTTTATTATTAAACAGCGAGCCGCTTTTGATTGTCGAAGATTCTAAGGTGGTTATTACCCGCGAAGTTATTGCCAACCTGCCTCAAGCCAAGCTTAATACCATCGAAATCCACCTCGGTTAATTGGTGGCGTTCTGCGTGAGCCGCCTTAAAGGTCATCCGGGATAATTTTTGCTTTACAATCAAAACTAATCTGGTTATAATAAATTCCGGATTAATTATTCAAGGATAAATCATGAAAGAAAAAACACTAAAATTTGGACTTCCCAAAGGCAGCCTGCAAGAGGCGACCTTTAAAATGTTTAAGAAGGCGGGATTTAATTTGAATCTTTCCAGTTCGCGTTCTTATTTCCCGTCGATCGATGATCCCCAGATCGAACCGGTGCTCCTGCGGGCCCAGGAAATGTCACGCTATGTGCAGGATGGGGCGCTGGACTGCGGGATTACCGGTAACGATTGGGTCCTGGAGAATGAGTCGGAGGTGGTGCGGGTTACGGATCTGACTTATGCCAAGCAAAGCCTTAATAAGGTTAGATGGGTTTTGGCCGTTCCGGCGGATTCCGGGATCAAAAAAGTCAAAGACCTGGAAGGCAAACGCATTGCTACCGAGCTGGTTAACGTCACGAAAGAATATTTTCAGAAGCAGAAAATAAAGGTAGAGGTGGAGTTTAGCTGGGGGGCTACAGAAGTCAAAGTATCCGCAGGCCTGGTGGATGCGATCGTGGAATTAACGGAAACCGGCAGTTCCTTAAAGGCGAATAAGCTGATAGAGATCGCTACGCTTTGCGAGTCAACCACGCAGTTTATTGCCAACTGCGCTGCCTATAAAGACGGCTGGAAAAAGCAAAAAATGGAACAGATTGCTTTGCTTTTAAAAGGCGCGATTGCCGCGGAAGGCAAAGTAGGCTTGAAAATGAACGTCAAGAAACAGGATTTGCAGGCGGTAATCAAGCAGCTGCCGGCGCTCAAAAAACCCACGATTTCGGGCTTAAGCGATGACGGCTGGTTTGCGATCGAAACGATCATCGACGAAAAAATAGTGCGCGAGTTGATCCCGGCGTTAAAGCATGCCGGGGCCCAGGGGATTATTGAGTATCCGTTAAATAAAGTTATTTATTAAAATTTATCGTGTACTGTTTTTAAAATAAACAGTACTTCACACACCTAAAGGAAAAAGCATCATGCCTTGCGGGAAAAAAAGAAAAAGACAAAAAATCAAAACCCATAAACGTAAGAAATTACGCCGCCGGTTGCGTCACTTAAAGAAACGGGCTTGGGGCGGAAAAGGTTAAGCCGCGGTTTTTAAGGACCTTAAGAACCGGTAAGGCTTTTTTAAGCCTGATTATGGGGTAATTTTATAAGGATACTGTTGAAGTTTAGTTTCCTGAACTGCATAATCTGTTTTTGCCTTGCCTGGGCCGCAGACAGTATACCCGCACTGGCCCAAGATGCGCAATTCCCCGAGGGGTTAACTTCTTTTCGCCTGGGCTCTAAGGAGTATACCAAAAGTTTAAGCCATTATATCGTCGGCGTTTATTGCGAAACCTTGGGGGACCTGGAAGGGGCGGTCAAGGAATACCGCCAGGCCCTGGAGAGTGATCCGCAAAGCTCTTTTTTACATTTAAATTTAGCTACAGCTTTCCTTCAGCAGAATCAAACCGCGCAAGCGCTGGCTGAGCTTGAGCGTTCGATTGCGCTTGAGCCGGAAGCGGTCCAGCCCCAGGCATTATTAGCCTTGCTTTATTCTGCTCAAGGTAATACCCAGGCCGCCGCACAAAGTTATGCCCGGGCTTTTGAAAATGCCTCCCGGCAGGAGCCTGAAAATATTGAAATTTATCAAAGCCTGGGGATGATTTACCTGCAGCAAAAGAAATTAAAACAGGCCGAGGGGATCTTTAAGCTGATTCTAAAATTAAACCCGCAGGACGCCCAGGCGCATTTTTATCTGGGCAGCATTTATTACGAGTTAAAAGATTTCCCGGCGGCGGAAAAAGCATTAAAAAGCGCGCTGAAGCTTAAGCCGGATGACCATGAAGTATTGAACTTTTTGGGGTATTTTTACCTGGAGCAGGATAAGCATATCGATGCGGCCGGTAAAATGATCCGCCAGGCCCTGGCTTTTGAGCCGGAAAACGGGGCGTATTTAGACAGCCTGGGCTGGTTCTATTATAAAAAAGGGAAATTTAAAGAAGCCCTGGGTTATCTGGAAAAAGCGGCATATTTTTTGAGCGATCCGGTTATCTTTGAGCATCTGGGGGATGTATTCGTTAAGTTAGGCGATTTTAATAACGCAAAATTGAACTGGGAGAAATCCCTGAAGCTGAATTCCCAGCAGGAACAGGTAAAAGAAAAACTGTTAAAAATTACGCAGCATGTCGAGTAAACTATTGACCATCGAAGAATTAGAAACCAGAGCGCGCCAGGTCCGGCGCCTGGTTATTCAAATGTTAGCTAAGGCCGCCTCCGGCCATCCCGGCGGGAGCCTTTCCGCAGCTGATTTAGTCACGGCATTGTATGCTAATGTTTTACGTTTCGATCCGGCTAATCCCCGTTGGCCGCAGCGTGACCGTTTTCATATGTCTAAAGGGCATTGCTGCCCGGTTTGGTATGCGGTATTAGCCCTGCACGGGTTTTTCCCCCAGGAAGAGTTGTTTACCCTAAGGCAGCGGGGTTCTATTTTACAGGGGCACCCGGACCGTAAAACCCCGGGGGTAGAATCTGCCTCCGGTTCACTTGGCCAGGGATTGGCGATTGCTTTAGGGATGAGTTTGGCGGCCAGGATCGATAAACTGGATTACCGGGTATATTGTTTATTGGGCGACGGGGAATTGCAGGAGGGCAGCGTTTGGGAAGCGGCCATGGCCTGCGCGCATTTCTCCTGCGATAATCTTTGCGCGATTGTCGATGCCAATGGCTGCCAGATTGACGGCCGCTGTGAAGATGTGATGGGCTTAGAGCCTTTGGCTGCCAAATGGCAGGCTTTTGGCTGGCAGGTGATCGAGATCAACGGGCACGATTTTAAACAGATTTTAGCGGCTTACGCGCAGGCCCAGACGATTAAAAATAAGCCGACGGTGATCATCGCCCGGACCGTAAAAGGCAAAGGGGTATCATTCATGGAAGGGGTGGTTGGTTTTCACGGCCGGGCCCCTACAGCGGATGAGGCCGAACGGGCTTTAAAGGAATTAGCTTAAAATGGAACAGCTTTATCAAAGAGATGTTTACGGGCAGACCCTGGTAAAATTGGGCGAGCAGGATAAAGATATTGTGGTTTTGGATGCTGACCTTTCCAGTTCGACCCGGACCAATCTTTTTGCCCAGAAGTTCCCGCAGCGGTTCTTTAATTTCGGGGTCGCCGAGCAAAACATGATGGCCACCGCCGCCGGCCTGGCTAGTTGCGGCAAGAAGGTTTTTCTTTCAACCTTTGCCGTATTCGCCGCCGGACGCGCTTGGGATCAGGTCAGGGTTTCGGTAAGCTACAATAACTTCGATATTAAGATTGTTGCTACCCATGCCGGGATTACCGTAGGGCCGGATGGGGCCAGTCATCAAGCTTTAGAGGACATTGCTTTGATGCGGGTTTTGGCAAACATGAGTATTATCGTACCCGCTGACGGACCGCAAACCCAGGATGCGGTGCTGGCGGCGGCGAAAAATCCAGGCCCGTTTTATATTCGCCTGGGCCGGGCCAAGGTTCCGACCCTTGAAGCTCAGAGCGAGTTTAAATTTGGCCGGGGGCAGTTGATTACAGACGGTAAAGATGTGACGGTTATGGCCTGCGGGATCATGGTGCAGGAGGCGCTTTTAGCCGCCAAGAATCTTGCTTGCCGCGGGATTTCTGTCCGCTTGATTAATCTCCACACCATTCGTCCGCTTGACAGTGAAATTGTGCTTAAGGCCGCTCAAGAAACCAAGCTGATCGTTGTCTGCGAAGAGCATAATACGATCGGTGGGCTAGCTTCCAGCGTTGATGAGATCATCGCGGAAAAATACCCGGTTAAAGTGATCCGGGTAGGCGTCCGCAACCGTTTCGGGCAGTCCGGAGAGCCGCAGGAGCTGTTAAAAGAGTATGCTTTAACCGGACCGGATATTGAAAAGGCCGTTTTATCGAATCTTGCATAATAAGTTAGAAATCAGTTTATGGTGCGCTTAAAGCCGCTCGCCGTTAAATCCTTCGCCAAGCTAAATCTCTACCTGCGCATTCTTGGCAAACGCCAAGATAATTTCCATAACTTAAGCACGCTATTTGTCAGGATCGATTTAGCGGATAAGATAATCCTGAAGTGCCGGCAGGATAACCTGGTAAGCATTACTACCAATAACCATCAGGTTCCCGCAGATAGCACTAATCTTTGTTACCGTGCCGCCGCGTTATTGAAACAGCAACTTAAATTAAAGCAGGGGATAGAGATAGAGCTAAATAAGCGTATTCCCGTAGGGGCAGGCCTTGGCGGAGGTTCTGCTAATGCGGCAAGTGTGCTTTTAGGCCTAAATAAATTCTGGAAGTTGAATTTAAGCAGGCAGAAATTGGTAAGATTGGCAGCCAGCTTGGGCAGCGATGTTCCGTTTTTTATCCACCAAGCAAAATTCGGGTTAGGCGCCGGCCGGGGTGATAAAATCCAGGCCTTAAGAGGTTTAAACCAAGTTAACTTGTGGTTTGTCCTGGTCTATCCTAATTTTAAGGTTTCTACGCCACTTATCTACCGGAAATATGATGCTTATTTAGCCAAAAATAAGCGTTTTTCTAGGTTGACCCCGCACCTTGGGGTAATTAAGAATGTTAAAAATCTGAAAATAAAGCAAGGTGCGGGGTTGACAACCTCCGGTCAAAATGTTAAAATACTAACTTCCGAGTTATTGAAAAAGGGGCCCGGTTTTGACCCGAATCTTTTATTTAATAGCCTGGAGCCGGTTACGGAAGCGCTTTATCCGCAGGTTACGCAGGTTAAAAAAGCCCTTAGTGGTATGGGTTTAGATAAAGTGATGATGTCTGGCAGCGGCCCGGCGGTATTTGCGGTTTGTGATTCTAGGTTAGCAGCCCAAAAAATAAAAAATAAACTAAGCCGGCAGTTTAAGGCTTGGAAAATTTTGACAGTTTCTACGGTTTAGCGATAACGGTCCTGGCGTTATCTTTTTTAAAGAGGAGCCTAAACGTGGAGATCACCGAGGTCAGGGTCATATTAAAAGATTCCCAGGATAAGAAGCTCAAGGCTTATGCCACGGTTACATTCGATAATGTTTTTGTCGTCCGGGATATTAAAGTGATCGAAGGCAAGACAGGCTTATTTATTGCTATGCCTTCCAGAAAAGTAAAGCACGCTTGTCCCAAATGCGCTTTTAAAAACGAGCTACGCAGCAAGTATTGTAATCAGTGCGCAGCACCCCTGCCGGTTGAAGCTGTTCCTCTGCATACAGAAGAAGTATCGGCTAGCCAAGCGGAGCATCGGGATATCGCTCATCCGATAACCCAAGCTTTTAGGGAATACCTGCAGAAAGAGATTCTGGATGCTTATGCCCAGGAAAACTCTAAGGTGAATCCCGGGCCGGCTACAGAATAACAGCGTGTATTGTTCTGATCCAGCGGCAGCCTAATTTAAGAATGAGCCGGCCCAGGTTTTTTTGAGTGCCCATAAATTTAATTTGGGACGTCGTCCAATGGTAGGACTCCAGAATTTGGGTCTGGCTATCATGGTTCGAATCCATGCGTCCCAACCAAATTATAAATTATTAAAGGAAGGAATGAAATGACTAGTAAGGCCAAACAACCGGTTGCCGTAATTATCCTGGCGGCGGGTAAAAGTACCCGCATGAAATCGGCGTTACCCAAAGTGTTGCATAGTCTTTGCGGCCGTCCCATGCTGGGTTATGTTTTGGATCTGGTAGCAGCTTTAAAACCCGCAAAAACCGTCGCCGTTTTGGGGTATAAGCAGGAGTTGGTACGCAAGTTGCTACCGGCTGGGGTTAAGATCGCTATTCAGAAAAGATTAGTCGGCACGGCTGATGCGGTCAAGGTTGGGTTAAGTGCTTTAAAAGGGTTTAAGGGGACAGTGCTGGTCCTTTACGGCGATAACCCGCTTTTGAAAAAAGAAACACTTAAACAGCTGCTAGATTATCATCAGATAAATGATGTAGATGTAACTTTATTGACCGCGCAGATGAACGAGCCTCAAGGCTACGGCAGGATCATACGTGATCAATATTCCAGCATTTGCGGGATCGTGGAAGAAAAAGATGCTAATGAGGTGCAGAAGGAGATCAAAGAGATCAATACCGGTATCATGGCCTTTAAAAAAGATAAATTGGAAGCCAATCTTAAGCGTATTCGTCCGAATAACCGCAAAAAGGAATATTATTTAACCGATATGATCGGGATTTTTGCCAAACAGAGATATTTGGTTGACGGGGTCAAGGTTAAAGACCCTGCCCAGGCGCTGGGGATTAACACGCGCGAAGAGCTGTCCAAGGCCAACAGTTTGGTCCAGAAAGAGATCAACGCGAAATTGATGCGTCAGGGGGTTGCGCTGGTAGATCCGGCCACTACTTTTATTAATTTCGGCACTAAGATCGGCAGCGATACCGTGATTTATCCCTTTACAGTGATTGAAAGGAATGTTAAAATTGGAAAGCGTTGTTTTGTGGGTCCTTTCGCTCACCTGCGGGAAGGCACTGTCCTGGGGGACGATGTGACGGCCGGTAATTTCATTGAGATGGTGCGTTCCCGGATCGGCTCTAAAACATTCGTTAAACATTTTTCTTATCTAGGAGATAGCGCCGTAGGCTCCAATGTCAATATCGGAGCCGGGACGGTTACGGCTAATTTCGACGGTAAAAACAAGCACCATACGGTTATCCAGGATAATGTCAATATCGGCTCGGATACCGTGATCGTCGCTCCGGCGCGTGTCGGTAAATTTGCGGTTACCGGAGCGGGAACGGTAGTAACTAAAAATATTCCCAAGGCTGCGGTGATGGTCGGTGTGCCGGCCAGGTTTTTAAGAAAAAGAGGGGGACATGGATAAATTAGCGATTTTTAGCGGTAACGCCAATTTGAATTTAGCCCAAGATATCTGTAAAGATCTTAAAGTTAAATTACAGGATGCTTTAGTCGGCAGATTTAGCGAAGGCGAGATCCGGGTGAAGATTAATGAAAATGTCCGGGGTAAGGATGTTTTTATTGTCCAGCCGACCTGTCCGCCCTCCAATGATAACCTGATGGAATTATTGATTATGATCGATGCATTGCGTCGGGCCTCTGCCCAGCGGATTACCGCGGTAATCCCGTATTTTGGTTATGCCCGCCAGGACCGTAAGGACCAGCCCCGTGTGCCGATCACGGCAAAATTAGTGGCCAACCTTTTGACGGTGGCCGGGGCCAACCGGATCCTGACGATGGACTTGCACGCCGGGCAGATTCAGGGGTTTTTTGATATCCCGGTTGATCATCTTTTTTCGGTAAGCGTATTCGTTGAATATTTTTCGAAAATGAACATTAAAGATATGGTGGCGGTTTCCCCGGATGTCGGCAGTATCAAAATGGCCAGGGCTTATGCTAAAAGATTTTCCGCGGGGCTGGCGATTATCGATAAGCGCCGGGTTTCCCCCGAAAAGGCGGAGGCGATGCATATTATGGGAGAAGTGGAGAATAAAAATGTGATCATTGTCGATGATATGATCGCCACGGGTAGTTCGTTGATCGAGGCCGTAGAGGCTTTAAAGCAAGCCAAGGCTAAGACGATTTACGCGGCGATCACCCATGGTATCCTATCCGGTCCGGCGCTGGAAAGGATCGATAAGTGCAAAGGTTTAGAGAAGCTGTTGATCGCTGATACCATTCCTCTTACTCCGGAGAAAATTAATCCTAAAATCCAAGTGCTTTCCGTGGCTAATTTACTGGCGGAAGCGATAAAAAGAATACACAAGGAAGAATCAGTTAGCTGCCTATTTGATTAGGAGAGAAAGGTCAAGATGGAAGAGATTGTTCTGGAAGCGCAATTAAGAGAGGGCAGGGGGAGGGCTCAGGTCAAGGATCTGAGGGCAAGCGGGTTTTTGCCGGCGGTAGTTTATTTCCACGGCCAAGACGCTTTACCGATCCAGGTGTCCCGCTCCTCACTTTTAAAATTAGTTCACCAGTATCGTTTAGAAAGCATGATCATTAATTTAAAAATTAAAGACGATAAAAAAACCAAAGGCCGGCCCTGCCTGGTCAAAGAGATCCAATATGATCCGGTCAAAGAGGATATTATCCATGTGGATTTCAATGAAATTTCTTTAACCGAATCGATCAAGGTTAATGTTCCGGTCCAGGCTAAAGGCGAAGCGATCGGCGTAAAACAAGAAGGTGGTTCTTTAGAGACATTGCTTTGGGAAGTGGAGGTGGAGTGTTTGCCTACCAATATCCCTAAAGCGATTGAAGTAGATATCACGCCTTTAAAGATGGGTGAAGCCATTCATATCAAGGATATTGTGTTTCCGCAAGGGGTCAAGCCTTTGCAGGATGAGTCGGCGGTAGTATTACACGTAGTGGCGCCGATGAAGGAAGAGGTGCCAGCGGAAGGCGCAGAAGGTGAGGCAGCAGCAGAACCGGAAGTAATTAAAGAAAAGAAAGAGGCTCCGGCGGATGCGGCGGCAGAAGGGGCTAAGGATAAAGAGGATAAGAAGTAGCTTTCCATTTAGCATGATGGCGGCGACCGAACGGAATTAATGACTTCTGCAGGGATGAAATTGATTGTGGGTTTAGGCAACCCCGGATTGAGCTATAGTGGCAACCGGCATAATGTCGGGTTCATGGCAGTCAATTTTCTGGCGAGTTCTTTAAAAATTAATTTTAAACCCGACGGATCGGTTAAGTCCCTGGTTGGCAGATCCGGCCTTGGCCTGCAGGGTTTGGTTTTGGCTTTGCCGCAGACCTATATGAACTTGAGCGGCCTGGCAATCGCGGGTTTAATGAAAAAATTTAAAATTACCGCCGCTAATCTTTTGGTGGTTTGTGATGATCTTGACCTGGCGACCGGGCGTTTAAGGATCCGCCCGGGAGGTTCCTCCGGCGGCCATCGCGGTTTAGCTTCGATTATCGAAGCTCTGGGCAAAAAAGATTTTTGCCGTTTGCGTATCGGGATCGGGCGTCCGGCCGGGCAAGAGGACCCGGCGGAATATGTGCTTAAGAACTTCACCCGCCAGGAAAAAATATTTTTTAAATCCATAATTCAAAGTGCCGCCGAGTGTTGTTTATGCTGGGCAGAAAAAGGCCTGCCGCAGGCAATGAATGCCTTTAACTTGAAGCCGAAAAACTGATTTAAGCAACTTGGAAATTCAACAAGCTTTGTCAGCAAAGAAAGTGGAGAATAAGTCCTGCGTCTTGTGGTTTATCTGGGAGCCAAAAGGCGAAGGAAGTTTAACCTAATTTATTAAATAGAAAGAAGGTGGGGTATGAATAAGTATGAAGCAATGGTAATTGTTAAGCCTGATCTCTCTGATGAAGATAAAAAGGCGCTCTTTAAGCAGATCGATGACGTAATCGCCAAAAACGGCGGCCAGATCAGCCAATCGGGGGTCTGGGCGGAGAGGCGCAAGCTATACTTTTCGATCAAAAAATTTATGGAGGGGATTTATTATTTAGTCGCTTTCGACGCTCCGGCTAACACTATCCAGGAAGTGCGCAGCGCCTTGAGGATCAATGAAGGTATTTTAAGATTTTTGTTCACCCGGATGGATAATTAAAGCGTAAATTCTAAATAAGCCTGGCCGATCAAAGGGCAGGCGGAAAGAGATCAAGATGGCCAGTTATAACAAAGTATTGTTGATGGGTAATCTGACTAAAGATCCGGAACTGCGTTATACCCCGCAAGGCACTCCGGTAGCCAATTTACGCCTGGCGGTGAACCGTAAGTACCGCTCCAAGGACCAGGAGCTTAAAGAGGAGGTTTGTTTTATTACGGCGGTTGTTTGGAATAAGCAGGCCGAAACCTGTAACCAATATCTGCATAAGGGCAGCGGTGTTTTTATTGAAGGGCGCCTGCAATCGCGCTCCTGGGAAGATAATACCGGAGCTAAGCGTTCGGTCATTGAAGTGCGGGCGGAGCGGGTGCAGTTTATGGGGTCTGGCGGTCAGCCGCGCGAGTCTGGTCCGGCGCCGACTTTTGCCGCCTCGGAAGCAGCACCGGAAGAATTAAACAGTGAAGCAACATGGTTAGCAGAAAGCGAGGACGAGCCACATGAAGGTTAAGCCTAAGGGTTTTGGTAAGGATAGAAAAATTATTAAAAAGAAAAGAGATTCGCTGGGGCCGGCTAAAAAGCGATTCTGCCGCTTTTGTGCGGATAAATCGAGCAAGATCGATTATAAGGATATTAAAAGATTGGAAGTTTTTATTACCGAAAAGGGCAAGATCACCTCTAGCCGTTTCTCCGGTAATTGTGCCAAACATCAGCGCCGGATCAAGGAATTGATCACTAAGGCCAGGTTTTTATCTTTGCTTCCCTATACCCGATAAATTAAAACCAGCCTCGCGTCTTGCGGCGCAAGCGTTATTTTTATCGCGCAGGCGGTTTTTAAAAAAGGGATAGAAGTATAATGTTGAATAAAAAGGAAGGTGCGGGATGGAAGTTATCCTGATGAAAGATGTGGATAAGGTCGGCCGGGCAGGCTCAGTGGTCCAGGTCAAAGAGGGATTTGCCAGGAATTTTCTTTTTCCGCATAACCTGGCCAGGCCGGCTACTCCAGAAAGCCTGAAAAAACTGGAGCTTGAAAAACAGGCGAAGCTTGCGCAGTCAGCTAAACAGCAGGAAGAAGCCCAGTCGGTCAAGCAGCGTTTGGGCAGCGTGTCTTTAACGATCAGTGCCCTGACCCAAGAAGATGAGAAATTATACGGCAGCATTCATGCGCAGGAGATCGCTGAAGCTTTGCAAAATGAGGGTTTCGCGATCGACAAAAGCATGATTGAGCTGGCTGAGCCGATCAAGGCCTTAGGAATTTATGAAATACCGGTTAAATTGTATCCGGAGGTTTTAGCCAAAGTTAAATTGTGGGTAGTGAAAAAGTAATCAACGGATTGTAGCCGTAATTAAAATGCCCAAGGATATGGTTAAAGATATAATTTTGGATAGGCTGCCCCCGCAGAACCTGGAAGCCGAAATGGCGGTATTGGGGTCGATGCTTTTGGATGAAGAGGCGGTTTCCGTGGCGGTTGAGAAACTGGATGCCGCATCTTTCTATAAGGATACCCACCGCAAGATCTTTCAGGCGATCAGCGATCTTTATAATGCCAATAAGGCCGTCGACCTGATCACCTTGACCGATCTTTTGAAAAAAGACGGTTCCCTGGATGCGGTAGGCGGGGCAAGCTATCTGACCTCTTTGGCCAATGTTGTTCCTACCGCCGCCAATATCAACCATTACGCCGGCATTGTCCGCGAAAAATATATCTTAAGAAGCCTGATCAATAATTCTACCAAGATCATTTCGGTTTGCCATGAAAGCGAAGGCAATGTGGCGGAAGTGGTGGATACCGCCGAGAAGCTGATCTTCGAAATAAGCGACCACCGTAATCAAGGTTCTTATTTGCAGTTAAAAGAGATCGTGAAGGATAGTATCGAAACGATCGACCGGCTTTATCAAAACAAGGCGCATGTTACCGGTATCCCTACCGGCTATATCGATTTTGACCTTAAGACTGCAGGATTACAGCCTTCTGATCTGATCATCGTTGCCGGCCGGCCTTCGATGGGTAAAAGCGCTTTTGCCTTGGGGATCGCCGAATATGCCGGGGTAGTAGAAAAAGTCCCCACGGCGGTCTTTAGTTTAGAGATGTCTAAGGAGCAACTGGTGCAAAGGATGCTTTGTTCCCATGCCCGGGTAGATGCGCATAAGGTGCGGACCGGGTATCTGGCAACTAGTGATTGGCCGCGGTTAACGGCAGCCGCCGGTAAGCTTTCTGAGGCTCCGATTTTTATCGAGGACACCCCGGCTATTTCGGTCATGGAATTACGGGCACGTGCCCGCCGGTTAAAGTCGCACCATGATATTAAGTTGATCATTTTAGATTACATGCAGTTAATGCGCGGTTCAACCATGAACATGGAAAGCCGCCAGCAGGAGATTTCCGAAATTTCCCGCTCCTTAAAAGCCCTGGCCAGAGAGTTGAATGTCCCGGTGATCGCTATCAGCCAGCTTTCCCGGGCGGTTGAATCCCGCACTGACCATCGCCCGCAGCTTTCAGACCTAAGAGAGTCTGGGGCGATCGAGCAGGACGCCGACGTGGTCGTGCTTATTTTAAGGGAAGAATACTATAGCCCTACTCCGGATAACCAGGGGGTGGCCGAAGCGATTATTGCTAAACAGCGTAACGGCCCGGTGGGGACTTTGAAATTAGCTTTTATTAAGGAATATACCCGGTTTGATAATTTGTCCCGGATTGAATAAGATCATGCCGGTATTTATTTGCTTTAACCGGCCGCATCTTATATAATAATAAAAATGCGTAAAAATATTTTAATACTCCTATTTTGCCTGGCCGCTTTAGCGATCCCGGCCTTACTTCTGGCTCAGGATGATCTCCAGGGGCAGCCCCAAGCTCCGTCTTCGGTTTCTGAGGCTCCCGCCGCGGCGTTAAAAAATGTTACGGCGATCGAAGTAATCGGCAATAAAGCGATTAGCACTAATGTGATTATCTCCAAGATGAAAACGCGTATCGGCAGCGTTTATCAGGAAAATATTATCAGCGATGATTTAAAAAGGCTTTATCTCCTGGGTTTCTTTAGCGATATCAAGATTGATACCCAGGATTATAAGGATGGTTTAAAGATCATCGTCACGGTCGTCGAGCGGCCGATCATCGAAAAGATAAGCTTTGCCGGCATTACGATGATTACGATGAAGGACGAGAAATTGAAACAACAGCTTAAATCCAAAGAGACCCAATATTTGGATTACCCTTCTTTAAGCGAAGACGTGCGGATTTTAAAAAAGATGTATGAAAAAATAGGTTATAGCCAGGCGGATATCTCTTATCAGGTCGATGAGAGCCCCCAAGGCAACAAGGTTAGCGTAACCTTTAAGGTAGTGGAAGGCCGCCGGGTGCGGATTAGGGATATTCGGGTCCAGGGTAATATGAATTTTAAAGCCGGCAGGATTTTGAAGCTGCTTAAGACCAAGCGGGCCTGGTTCTTTAACGCCGGGGTTCTCAAAGAAGAGGTAATCAAGGAGGATATGGAGCGGGTCAAATCCTTCTACCAGCGGGAAGGCTTTACCGATGTGGCGGTAGATTATCAGGTGGGGCCTGACCCTCAAAAAGCTTATTCTCTGCTGGTAACGATTCAGATTACCGAGGGCAAAAAATATCTGGTAGGTTCGGTTATCGTGGAAGGCAACCGGGAGATCGGAGAAAAGGAGATCTTGAAAAAACTGACCGACTGCATTCCGGGGAAAGTTTATAGCCTGGAGGCGATGCGTAAAGACCTGACTGCCGTTCAGGGCCTATATTTTGACCGCGGGTATATTTCCGCGCAGATCCAGGAAGCGACCCTGGTTAATACCGAGAGCGGCAGGGTAGATGTGACCTATAAAATTATCGAGAACGAAATTGTTTATGTCGATAAGATCAAGATCCGGGGTAACATTAAAACCAGGGATTTGGTTATCCGCCGGGAGCTGCGGATACACCCGGGAGAGAAATTTGACGGTGAAAAATTGCGCCGCAGTAAAGAAAGGCTAGGCAACCTCGGATTCTTTGAGGAGGTTAGTTATGATACGGAGGATACCGATGATCCTGCCAAGAAGAACTTAATGGTGGATGTCAAAGAGACGAAAACCGGGGCGTTTAGCTTCGGCGGCGGTTATAGCACGGTAGACCAATTCGTCGGTTTTGTAGAGCTGGAGCAGAAAAATTTTGACTGGAGAAATTGGCCTTATTTTACGGGCGGCGGCCAGAATATGAAATTGCGGGCTTCGATCGGAAATTTAAGTAACGGTTTTGATTTAAGTTTTACCGAACCCTGGATGTTTGATTATCCAGTTTCTTTTGGGTTTGACTTATACCGGCGCACTCACGACCGGGATAGCGACACTGGCTACGGTTATGATGAAACGGTAACCGGAGGGGACCTGCGCTTAGGCAAGGAGCTTACCGAATATTTACGCGGGGATATTACCTATCGCCTGGATGAGATCGAGATCAGCAATCCTACCAGCGACTCCTCCCAGGATTTAAAAGATGAGGTAGGGAAAAATCTTATCAGCGTGCTTACCCCGGCTTTGACTTTTGACTCCCGGGATAACGTTTTTTATGCCCGCAAAGGAAATCTTTTTTCCGCATCGGTGGATATCGCGGGGTTAGGCGGGGACAAGAATTATATCAAGTTTTTCGGCCGGGCGTCGCATTATTTCCCGATGCCGCGCAATTCCGTCCTGGAAATCCGCGGCAGGGTTGGGATCGCTGAGCCTTACGGTAATACTCAAAAACTGCCGATTTACGAAAGGTTCTTTGCCGGCGGTGCTTATACTATCAGGGGTTACGAAGAAAGAAAGGTTGGCCCGGTTGACCCGCTTTCTAAAGATCCTTTGGGCGGCGAATCAATGGTCGTCGGCAATATCGAGTACACTTATCCGCTATTTAGCTTTTTGAAGGTCGCGGCTTTTTATGATATCGGTAATGTCTGGCAAAAGGCCGGAGATATATTTTCTTCCCGGGACACTGCTAATCCGCTTAATACCGGAGGGTTTAAGTCCAGCTTTGGTATCGGGTTTAGGGTAAATACGCCGATCGGACCGATCATGCTGGATTATGGTATCCCGCTGGATAAAGCTTCCGGTGAGGATAGTAAAGATAGCGGGCGGTTCCATTTTAGCGCCAGCCACGGATTTTAATTAACAGTATTAATACCCGGATTTTGGGGTATCCATTTGTCCGCCATTAGATCGGTGGCGGACTTATTTAAGGAGGAAGGAAGATGAAGAGGGCAGGAGTAATTTTAGTCGGGGCAGTTATCGGTTTGGGGTTATTGTTAGGCAATGCTTGGGCGGCGGATAAATTCGCTTATATTGATTTAAGCCGTGCCTTTGGTGAATATAATAAAACCAAGAATTTCGACAAAGTTCTAGGCGATAAAGAGAAGGCTTATACTGATGAACGCGATAAAAAGGTCGCTGAATTAAAAACTTTTCAGGATAAGTTAAACCTGCTTAATGATAAGGAGCGGGAAGCTAAGGGCAGTGAGTTGCAGGCCAAGGTAAAAGATTTTCAGGAATCCGACCGCGCCAAGCAAGCGGAGTTACGCAAAGAACAGGATGAGAAAATGAAAGAGATCCTGCAGGATATCGAAGCGGCGGTCAAAAAATATGCCGAAAAAGAAGGCTACACCATGGTTTTTAACGACCGGGTGCTGGTTTATCAGGCTCCGAATATGGATATTACGACTCCGATTATCGCGATTCTCAACGGTAAAAAATAAGTGAAAAAAACGCTTAACGAAATAGCCAGGCTGGTCGATGGCAGGGTGGTCGGGGACGGCGAGACCCTGATTACCGGGGCTTCCGGGATCAGGGAAGCTGCCGAAGGCGATATTACCTTTTTGGCTAACTCTAAATATAGCGGGTTGATGGAGAAGACCAGGGCAGCGGCAATCATCACGTCTGCGGACGCGCAGGGTACGGACAAGCCGATGATCTTGACCGAGAACCCGTCTTTGGCATTCGCTAAAATCATTTCGATGTTCACCCCGGATGATATCGGCCATCCCAGCGGCATCGATTATACTGCGGTAATCGGTAAAAACGTGTCTTTGGGCAAAAATGTAACGATCGGCGCTTATTCGGTGATCGGGGATAACGCCAAAATCGGCGATAATACGATCATTTATGCTTCATGTTTTGTCGGTCATCATACCAAGATCGGAGAGCAAACATTGATCTATCCGCATGTTTCTATCCGGGAAAGAGTCAGCATCGGCAGCCGGGTGATCATTCATTCTGGGGCGGTGATCGGTTCGGACGGCTTTGGTTTTGCTACGATCAAAGGCCTGCACCATAAAATACCTCAAGTGGGCACGGTGGAGGTGCAGGATGACGTTGAGATCGGGGCGAATGTGACGATTGACCGCGCGCGTTTTGATAAAACCGTGATTGGTAAGGGGACGAAAATCGATAATTTGGTGCAAATTGCGCACAATGTGATGATTGGGGAGAATGGCTTGATCGTTGCCTTAGCGGGGGTTTCCGGCAGTGCCATTCTTGGCAACAATGTAGTTATCGCCGGACAAGTGGGTATCGGGGGGCATATTACTATTGGCGACAATACGGTAGTGACCGCCCAGTCGGGAGTGGCGAAATCCCTTCCCGCTGACGGGATGTTTGCCGGTTCTCCTGCCCGGTCTTTTATGACCAATCAAAGAATGCTTGCCAGCTTACAGAATCTCCCTAAATTATTTACCCAGGTCAAAGAGCTAAAAAAGAAGATCGAAGAGCTTGAGGCAAAATTGAAAGAAAAATAAATGGAAAAGCAAAAAACCATCGCCCACCCCATTTCTCTTTCCGGGGTCGGTATACATACGGGCAACCAGGTCAGCGTGCATTTTAAGCCAGCTTTGGCATCTTCTGGCATAGCCTTTATCCGCACGGATCTTCCGCAGCGGCCCCGTATCCAGGCCCAGGTGGAATCATTTGTTCCGGCCAAGTTCAACCGGCGCAGTTCCATCGGCAGCAATGGCGCTGAAGTGCAAACGATTGAGCACCTGATGGCGGCTTTATCCAGTTTGGGGATCGATAATATCGATATAGAAATCGATGCCAACGAATTGCCCGGGTTAGATGGCAGCGCGGTTAAATACGTGGAGGCCTTAGAAAGGGCAGGGTTGGTTGAGCAGGAGCAGGAAAAATACATCCATGTCATTAAAGAGCCTATTTCGGTGGAGGAAGGGGGATCTTCGATCACCGTATTGCCGGCTCCAGAGCTTAAAATCTCCTATACTTTAAATTATAACCACCCTTTATTATCAGGGCAGTTTTTTGAAATTAAGGTTGACGCAGAATCTTTTAAGGCCCAAATTGCTCCGGCCCGCACCTTTTGCCTTGAGAGCGAGGCGGCCGACCTGCAAAGCCAGGGTTTGGGTCGCGGGGCCAACTACGAAAATACCCTGGTCGCAGGCGCTACCGGCGTGATCAAAAACAAATTACGTTTTAAAGATGAATTCGTCAGGCATAAAATCCTGGATTTGATCGGCGATTTAGGCCTGACGGGTTTTCCGATCCGTGGCCATATCGTTGCCTTAAGAAGCGGGCACGCTCTAAACCTGAAAATCGCGCAAAAGATCTGTGAACAAAAAAATAAAATACAAGGAGCCAGCGCCATGAGCCATGTTTTGGACGTCAATGAGATTATGAAAATTATCCCCCACCGCGAGCCGTTTTTATTTGTGGATAGGATTATCCGGATGGAGAAAGGCAAGCGGGCAACCGGCATTAAGAATGTGACGATCAATGATTATTTTTTCAAAGGGCACTTCCCGGGCCGGCCGATTATGCCGGGGGTGATTATCGTCGAAGCGATGGCGCAGGTGGGCGGGGTGATGCTTTTGGCTTCGGATGAGAATAAAGGGAAGCTGGCGGTGTTTTTGTCGATCGATAACGTAAAATTCCGCAAGCCGGTGGTTCCGGGAGACCAGCTGGTGCTGGAGGTGGAGGCGATCAAAGTAAAATCCAAAACCGGCCAGGTCCGCGGCCGGGCATTAGTCGAAGGCAAAGTAGTGGCGGAGGCGGATTTTGTCTGCGCCCTAGTCAATTAATATGGCGATACATCCCACGGCGATAGTTTCTCCTAAGGCAAGGTTAGCGGCAGATATCAGTATTGGTCCTTATAGCCTGATCGGCGAGCAGGTGGCGATCGGTTCCGCAACCAAGATCGGGGCGCATTGCGTTATTGAAGGCAATACGTCTATCGGGAAAGCTTGTGAAATTTTTACCGGCGCGGTCGTTGGCAGCCAGCCGCAGGATTTAAAATTTAAAGGAGAAGAAGTTTTTTTGGAGATCGGCGATAATAATATTATCCGCGAGTATTGCACCCTTAACCCGGGGACTAAAGAAGGGGGTAAAACGATCTTGGGTAACGGCAATCTGCTGATGGCCTATTCACATATCGCGCATGATTGCCGGGTAGGTAATGGTTGCGTTTTGGCTAATAACAGTACCCTGGCCGGCCACGTTAAAATCGAAGATAAGGCGGTGATCGGAGGCTTGGTGGCGATCCATCAGTTTGTGCGTATCGGGATGCTTTCGATCATCGGGGGGTGCTCTAAGGTGGTGCAGGATATCCCGCCGTTCTCAACTTGCGATGGGCACCCGGCGCGGGTTTATGGTTTAAATCTGGTGGGCTTAAAACGCAAAGGCATTAGCCATGATGCGATTAAGCATATTGACCGGGCTTTTAAATTGATTTTTAACTCCGGGCTGACTCCCAAACACGCCTTGGAACAAGTGGAGAAGGAAATCCCTAAGACCGAAGAAATCTCCTATTTGATCGATTTCATTAAAAACTCTGAGCGCGGCTTAGTCCGTTCCTGCAGGTAATTTATAACCCCTTCAAGGTACTAAGATGTTAAATAAAATCGGTTTAATTGCCGGAAACAGAAAGTTCCCCTTGCTTCTTGCTGCCAGCGCTAAACAAAATGGCTGTCAGGTTATCGCGGTAGCGATTAAAGGCGATACTTCGGCAAAATTACAACAAATTGCCGATAAGGTATACTGGCTTAAGCTTTCCGAATTTGAAAAGATGTTCGAAATATTCAAAAACGAAGAAGTCGAAGCCGTGGTGATGGCCGGCCAGATCAGCCCGCGGAAGTTATTTAGCAAAGAAACCCAAAATTGCCGGCAATTAAGGCAGGTGTTGGATGCGCTTAAAGATAAAAAAGCGGATACTCTATTTGGGGCGGTAGCCAGTAAGCTTGAAGCGGCAGGGCTTAAACTGCTGGCTTCAACTACTTTCATCGAGAATTACCTGCCCAAAAAGGGCACCTTGACCCAGCAGGAACCGGATTTTGATACTTGGGAGGATGTGTATTTTGGTTTAAGTCTGGCTAAATCTGTGGCAAGCCTGGATATTGGCCAAACAGTGGCTGTCAAAAGCAAAGCCATTGTAGCAGTGGAAGCCTTTGAAGGGACGGATAACTTGATCCGCCGGGCAGGCAAGATTGTCCGTAGAGGGCTGGTCATTGTAAAGGTGAGTAAGCCTAAGCAGGACATGCGGTTCGATATTCCGGTAGTAGGCTTAAGGACGGTTAAAAGATTGGCCGGTGCTGGGTGTAAATGCCTGGCTTTCGAGGCCGGAAAAACGCTTTTTATCGACCAGCAGCCAAGCGTTAGGCTGGCTGACCGCCATGGCATCTCGATCGTGGCAGTGTAAAATTTCTTGACAGCGGCTATTTGTAGTGCAAGAATATCAAAGTGTATTGACTGCTCATTGAGTACCTGATGCTTAAAGATTAGGGAGTATAAATTCGTCCGCCATTAAGATTAGTGGCGGACTCATTTAAGGGAGGGAGATATGCCACGGATAGCCGGAGCGAAATTAACGGAGTTTAAGCTGTATTCTCCTGGGGCCAAAAAGGTTGTGGTATCTGGGAGCTTTAATAAGTGGGATACGAAAAAATTAGTTGCTAAAAAAGACAGTAAAGGCAATTGGGCGGCTAAGGTCGCGCTTAAGCCGGGTAAGTATGAGTATAAATTCATTGTCGATGGGAATTGGATCAACGATCCTCACTGCACCGCCTGCGTAGCTAATTCTTTAGGTTCGGCTAACTGCGTGCTCGAGGTTAAATAAACAGTTTAAGTTAATAAACTTCTTGAGGGCGCCACTGGCTAAAAGGTGGCGCCCTGTTAATTTAAGGCCGCTTGGCATTACCGCGATGAAGTATATCTATGGGCCAGTAAAATCCCGCCGCTTAGGGCTTTCTTTAGGCGTAAGCCTTTCTAGTGAAAAAATATGCAATCTGGATTGTGTTTATTGCCAATGGGGCAGTATCGGCAGGACGGTAGAGAAAAGAAAGCCCTATGCGCCTTGCCAGGATATCATGCAGGAATTAGCGGCTTGGTTTGCCGCTCATCCCGTTAAAGCTAAAGAGCTGGAGTTCGTAACGATCTCCGGGTTAGGAGAGCCGACCTTGAATACCTGCGTTCAAGAATTGATCCAAGCAGTCAAAAATACTACCAACCTAAAAATAGCGGTGATTACCAATTCTACTCTTATGAGCGACCCGCAGGTACGCAAGGAGTTGCTAAAAGCGGATTTAATCATTCCTTCCTTGGATGCGGTTGAGCCTGAAGTTTTTAAACAGATTAACCGTCCCCATCTTAGTTTGCGGATAAATCCAATCATCGACGGGCTAATAGCCTTAAGGCAAGAATTCCCGGGCCAGATCTGGTTAGAGATTATGCTGGTTGCGGGAGTAAATGACGCCCCCCAGCATATTGCCGCGCTTAAAACCATAATTGAAAGTATCAAGCCGGATAGGATCCAGTTGAACTCTCCGGTGCGCTCTACCGCAGAAAAAGATGTGCGTCCGCTTGAAAAAGCCAGGCTGGAAGAGATTAGAAAGATTTTAGGGGATAAAGCCGAGATAATTTAAGGCGCCTGTAGCTTATCGCCAATAACTATTAATATTTTCGCGCCTATAGCTCAATTGGATAGAGCATTTGCCTTCGGAGCAGAGGGTTGGAGGTTCGATTCCTCCTAGGCGCATTAACAAGGTTCGCCACCGGCTTAAGCTTACGCTTCGCCGGTGTTTCGCTAGATTTGTATGGGTGCTCATCTCACCGAGCGCGGTAACCAGCGGGATCCAGCCAAGCCTAGGCGAGGGGCTGGAGCAGAGGGTTGGAGGTTCGTCGCCGGCTCGTTGTCTCGCCGGCATTTCGCTGGTCTATTATGGGAGCTTAATCCTCCTAGGTGCAATAATAGGTTCAGTGCAGGCTTGGCTTACGCCGCGCCGGTGTTTCGCTAAGCTTTAATGGGCGCTCAATCCTGCCAGGTGTATTTTCAGATACTATATATAGGTAAAGATGTAAGTCGTTGTGCGGCATTATGAATAAGCCCTGTGATAATTGAGCCTTAAAAAACCATAAAAGATGGGCACGAAAACGCTTTCCCCATACCCTAAAATATACCTTGACATTCAAGCTAAAGAGTGATAAATTTATCTTGCAAACAAAGCTAAAGTATATATTCGGGATCCTGCGCTGGAGGGCGCAGGAGCCACGTGTTTTAACCGGATAGACTTAAGATTTGATCTATCCGGTTTTTTATTTTTTATTGAAAATGAAGCTAAAAAATGTTAAACTTATGGCTATGAACAAAAATTTTAAAAAAATATTTCTTATTCTTTTGCTGCTGGCTTTAACGGCCTGCCCCCGCGCAGCTTTAGCCGCCTTTGATCTAAGCTATGTTTTTGACGAAGGCGGTTCACGCCTGGAGTTTGACCGCAATAATTTTTCCCGCGGCGTTACCTTTACTGCTTATAATGATACCGTCAACAACCGTTATGAAATCCGCCAGCGGATCGATAGCCCTTTGCGCAACCGCGACAATCCTTCCTTAACCGTAGGGAATAATTTTGTCGTCAGAGGATTGCGCGGCACGAACCGCTACGGTGATTTGCGTTTACCGACCGGGGATATCCCGGTCAGGAATGATGAGCTTATCTATGTTTCCAACCCCGCCGGCAGCGCGGATTCGTTTACTTTAGTCTACGGCATTATTAATACTCAGGATATTGCCCCCGGCTACTATACCGGGCGGGTAACCATTCTGCTTAATCCGATCAATTCATCGGCTCTACCCATCACTAAAGTTATTGAAGTTTACGTTAACATCCCCAATGACGGCGGTTCTTTGTCTGTGACGATTGCCCCGCAAGAAGGGGTAAATGCGCTTATTCTCAACCCGTCTCAGAGCAGCGATTTAAGCGGCAGGGCCAATGCCGTAGTGACGATTAACAGTTCTTTTAGCGGCCCGTTTCGGATTATGCAGATGCTGCCTGCCCCGATTCAATCCCAGGATGGCAAGTTCCTTGACCCAAGCAATATTGTTTTTAGTATTCCCGATGCCCAGAAAGGGGTGGCGATAAACCAGCCGACCCCCGTGGCTAAAAATATCCAGACCATCTATTCATCCCGGCCCGACGGCTCTGCGGATAAGGCTTTTACGATTGCTTATTCCGTCGCGGATCCTTTAAGTTTGGTGGCCGGCAACTATCGCTCTCGGCTGCAGTACTTGCTTGAGTCCGGCGGTAAACAGATAAATCTGGGGGCTTTGGATTTAGAGATCAGGCAGGAGCGGATCTTTGAGGTTATGATCACCCCGCAGGACCAGCGCTATAATATCGATTTCGCAAATCTCAAAGCTAGCGAAGGGCCGCGGATTAATGAAGTAATGATTACGGTTAAGTCTAATACCGGAAGGCCCTATCAAGTTACTCAAAATGTTCTCTCGGATTTGATGAACGCCAGCGGCGAAAAAATTCCCGAGGAAAATTTTTCGGCACAGACCGTTTCCACTAATACCAAAGGCAGCCTGAAAGCTACCAGCAAAGCGCCGGTTAAAAAAGGCAACTTGCTGTTATTTATTTCTGATCCGGATGGATCGGCTGATCAGTTCAAGGTGATTTATGAATTGATCTGCCCGCCCGACCTGAAAGCGGGGAATTATTCATCGCGGATAACTTATACATTAACCGAAATTTAAAGGGGAGGGACAAAGGGGATGTTAAAAATTATTAACCAGAAAATAAAACAGTTAACTAGGGAGGTGGTAAAAATGAAAAACATACTTATTTGTATGGTTTTCGTAGCGGTTGCCTTATGTGCGGCTGCTAATGTTTATGCGGCGACCAGCCAGACCGTAGCGGTTAACGCGACGATCCCGACGATGACCGGAGGATTATCGGTTAGCGTCAGCAAGGTCACCGGAACCGTTTGGACGGCTGCGACTTCGATCGCCTTCGGAACACTCGTTTGGGATTCCGTGAACAATATCTTTCTGCCTGCTTCTTACTATGCAGTGGATATTGGCGTGCAGGACAACTCCGGTACGGCTTGGACAGTAACGCATACGCGGACGAACCTGGCCAGCGGCACGAACAACCTGAACGGTAAGGTCAATGTTTCTTTTAACAAACAGACGAGTTCTACCGTGGCAACCGAGCTGCAAAAAGTAAGCTATGGTAACAGCAACAACATTGCTTATACCAAAGCGCAATTGTCCGGCGGATGGCTGCGCATCTATTATGGTGTAGGCACTGGCGAAGCTGGAAAAGATGCTCCGGGTGTAACGCCGATTGGTTTGGATACGCCGGCTGGCACCTATTCCGGTTCTATAACGATTACGTTAACTCCGTAATATAGGGGTTAGAGGTGGTGGTAAGAATGAAAAACATACTGATAATGAGTATGGTTTTCGTAATGGTTGCCTTGATGACAACCGCTTCTTGGGCTGCTTCGAGCCAAACCGTGACGGTAAATGCGACCGTTGCCGCCGTAAGCGGAGCTTTGTCGGTTAGCGTGAGCAAAGTTACCGGCACGGTTTGGACTCCTGCAACAGCGATTAGCTTCGGGACGCTGGTCTGGGATTCAGTCAACAAGATATTTTTGCCTAATTGCTACTATGCCGTGGATATCGGGGTAACGGATAACTCCGGCACGGCCTGGACCCTGACCCATACCCGCGCTTCTGTGGCTAATGGATCAAACAATATCAATAACAAGATCAATGTTTCATTTAATAAGCAGACCAGCTCTACCACCGCAACAGAGTTACAGAAGGTCAGCTACGCTAACAGCAACAACATTGCTTATACCAAAGCGCAATTGTCCGGCGGATGGCTGCGCATCTATTATGGCGTAGGCACCGGCGAAGCTGGCAAAGATGCTCCGGGTGTGACCCCGATTGGCTTAGATACGCTGGCTGGCACCTATACCGGTTCTGTAACGATTACGCTTACTCCGTAATTGATTAATCGCGATAATTGTAGTATAGTATTAAATATAATTTAAAGGGAGGATGCTTTTTGTCTACTCGGCTAGGTATTGTTATCACAGGTTGTTTCTTGCTTTTGGGCAGTTTATTTGTTTCTGCTGCAAAGGCAGATAAACTCCCTTTTATGAACCAGTCCAAGATCCGGGTGATGGTCGCGCCGGGAGAGAGGGCTTTTGGGGAAATAACCCTGGAGAACCCGACAGCGGAAGCCAAAAGCATGCGGTTGTATCTTGAAGATTGGTATTATCTGCCGGGCGGCTCGGGGGCCAAAGAATTCCTGCCGGCGAATTCCACTCCGACTTCAGCCTGCCCCTGGATAAGTTTTTCTCCGGCAGAGGTGACGATCCCTGCTTACGGTAAACAGAAGATAAGTTATTCCATTAATGCTCCGGCTGGCGCAAGCGGAGCGCGTTTTGCGACCCTGTTTTTTGAAACCCTGGTGAGCAAGGGCGTGATTGCGGCTACTGACCGTTCCGCAGGCCTGGATGTGAATGTCCGGGTCGCCACTTTATTTTATGTGGAGGTTAAAGGCACCATTGAGCGCAGCGCCAAAATCAGTAATTTGCAAATTGGCCCTTCCAAGGAAGAAAAAGGTGTTTTGGATATCACTTTGGATTTTGAAAATACCGGCAATACCGATATTACCACCGCCGGAAATTTCAGCCTGATGAATCAGGATGGATTAGTCAGTGCCCGCGGGGCATTTAATAATGTTTATACTTTCCCCAGCGGGACAGGCACGCTGCTGGGCACCTGGAAAGGTAAAATCCCCCCCGGTGAATATGCTTTGATTATTACCGTTGATCTAGGTAAGGCCTTGACGGATGCCGGCACCGGCCGTGGGCCGGTAATTACCAAAGAGGCTTTTGTTACCATAGGAGAGAACAATCAAATTGTTCAGATCGGCCAGCTTCAGTAATATGTTTTTTCCTGCTGGGAGGTCATCTCATAAATCCCGTCGTTATCTGGGGCTTTCCCCAAATCCCGCCATTTTTTTTAGTTTTATCCTGTTTATCCTAGCGTACATTCTTATAATTACCCCGCGGACTGTTTTTGCTTATAGCCAGATCGCTGAATTCCTTTGCGAAGAAGGCTTGAGGGATCTAGAAAATGGGGATCTTGAAGCTGCGCAGGATGAATTTAACCGCGCCTTAGTTGCTGAACCGGGCTATCCTCCGGCGATCTACTATTTAGGGTTAATCGGCGGGATGTCCACCCGACAAGCATCAGAGGAGGGTAGCTGGGTTGAAGCTGATCATTTGCCATCCGGATCCGGGCTTGATCGCCAAACCGCAATGAATAACACGTTAGATCAGGCCAGGGTCAGAGAAACTTTACAGGAGAATGAAGATTTAAGCAGTTCCCAAATCTTTGTGCCCCAGACCGGCCAGGCGGATGCGGTTTTTTCCCGAAAGAAACTTCCGACGCATTATCTGCTCAATGATCCCAGCCTTTCACTGCAGCAACCGATTGAAATCCAAGAAGGCAAATACGTGATCTTTAGCGGCAGCAATATCAGCCGTTTTCTGGTCATGCAGCCGGAATTGCTCTACGCGGAGAGATTAAATCAGCATGAAATTTCGGTGTTGGCTAAAGGGCGGGGTTTGGCGACGGTGATCATTTGGGATGATTTTGGCCGTACCAGCATCGAATGTACGGGAGTCTTACCGATCCCCGATTCCCCGACGCTGGAAGAAACCATGCGCAGAGAAGAGCAGACGATGGGTAATTTTAAGCTGCGCTATAATCTGGATTGGTATTCTTATTATACCGGCCGCCGTTTGCAATCGGTTGAGCGCAGCGGAAACTATTCCTGGATTCATAACTTCCGGATGGAAGGGTCCACTCCTTACGGTTTATTGGATGCCTCGGTAACTGAGCGGACACTGCCGCGGACCACGGACATGACCTATATTTCCGCTGGCATCACCAACGGCAAGCTGGGGCCTTTTGAAGGCTTTAAACTGCGCGCCGGAGATTATAATCCTGCGCTCAATAATTTAGCCGTTCCGGGCGCGGACTTAAGGGGTGTTTATTTTTATTCCCCCGCCTTCCAGAATAAACTTGATTACGCTTTATTCTGGGGTAGGGAAAATGGCGGCCGCTTTGGCACCTTGAGCATGATCGACTGGAAAACTCAGCATGCCTTCATCAGCGGCGCCCACCTTAATTTTTCCCCCACCACCTGGCAGAATTATAAATTCAGCGTAGCGCATGGCTGGGGCAGGGACAGGCAGAGCTTCCTGGAAGATTACGCTTATGACTTAATCGGCAGCTGGAATTTCGGGAAGTTCGGTTACAGCTATGAAATTGCCAACGATACTAAACGTTTCGCCCAAACATTGACCAGCCGTTATAACGGCAAAGACCTTTACGTAAATTTACAATTAAGGGATATTGATAAGGAATTTTTAAGCATTACCGGCCCGGGCTGGAGGCAGGGGGAGCAGGGAGGATTACTTAATTTAAACTGGCGGCCGACGGATAATCTGACTTATACCCAGCGCTTGGATGTTTATCGTGACCGTTTATATCCGTCCACGGACGAGCCTGACCGTTTGAACCAGGATTTAGACAGCACCCTGCTTTACCGGATCGATCCTTTAACCAGCGCGGAGCTGACTTATACCCTGCAGAATGATCTGGGTAAAGTGTCGGAAATGCGGTATCAATCCGGCGGCGGCGGGATCAACCGGCTGTTTTCGTTGTTTGGAAAAGAAATTTCGACTTACATTAAATTTTCCCATCAGGACAGCCGGAATTATTCGGCGCCCAGCCTGGATTATTTTAATGAAAAATTTTACGCCGGTTTGCGTTTCAGCGTTATCGGGTCATTGTATTATTATTATAACCGGGAGATGAATTGGCTGACGGCGCGTAACAGCGGCGGCCAGTCGCGGCCTAACGTAACCGAAACGGGTCTGGACTGGTATGACCGGATCTTTAAAACGCCATTCTGGGGGTCTTTGCGCTTTACTTACCGGGATGAGGAGCGGGCCAATTCGCCCTTGTCATTTTTGGCAGGAGAGGATTATGTCGAAGGGTACGGGGAATTGTCCTTTAGGCCTGCCGATGGCCAGGAGGTATATGCCTCCGCCAGGGTGAGGAATATCTGGAAGGAAAATAACAATGCGACCAGCCGGGTGGAGGCAAGCTTTAACGTCGGCATGAAACTGCTCTGGGACACCGGAGTGCGCTGGGATGCGGTTTCAACTATCCAGGGGTATGTGTTTAAGGATTATAATTCTAACGGTTTACTCGACCGGGATGAACCGCCGGTTTTCGGGATCAAGGTCTGGTTGGGCAAGAAACAGTCCCAATTTACCGATGAATTAGGGTACTTTAAGTTCGTCAAGGTTCGCGGCAAGGTCGCTTATGTTACTTTGGATACCGCTACCCTGCCGGCCGGGTATATTTTGACCGTACCGGTCACTCAGGAGATCCCCATTGCCGGTGCCGCTGCCAATAAGGTTTATTTTGGCATTACCTCCCGTTCGGAGATCCGGGGGATAGTTTTTGAAGATACTAACGAAGACGGCATATTTTCGGTAGGGGAGAAGGGTGTTCCCGGAGTGGCGATTACTCTGGATAATGAAAAAACGATCCTTACCGGCGTGGACGGCAGCTATGTTTTTGCTCAGGCCACGCCCGGGGAGCATGAATTAACCGCGGATTTAAACACGATCCCGGTATACTACCTGCCATTAACCGTCTTAAAAAAGAAATTCCCCCTCCAAGAGGGGGAATCATCAGTTTGGAACATTCCTCTGCGTAAAATCCAGAAATAAATTAAAAGGAGGAGAGTTACCGGGTATAAATTGTTTTTACAGTAGCGGTAACATGTTCTCCTTGGGCAAGAAGGGTTTTTTTGCTCTCCTCCTTTTCTATGAATTCTTCTCCTACCGTGGCAGCGGTATTATTTTTGGCTACGTCCTGTCTTGGGTAGCTTTGCATTGCTGTTTCCGGAACTCGCGCCGGCGCATTCACCCCCGGAATCGAGGGAATCGTCAGCGACATGGCAATGGTTACGCTATCGCCAGCCCAGGCACTTGAAACCATCAAAAGAACGCATAATCCCGTTAAAATCCCTGTTTTTTTCATCCTGCACCTCCTTGCCCGTTTCACTTCGCCCAATAAAAAACCCCGGTTTTAATTTCAGCCGGGGCCATAAAAAACCCTAAAAGGATATTTTAGGGTTTCATCCTTTGGCAGTGCAGCCATCCGGTTTCCTTACCCGGATCTGTCACTTTGCGCCCCAGCATTACTGCTAGTTAGCCTTTTTCAAAGCTGTTCCAGATTGTAATAAAGCTTAACATATATTTAATCGAATTTCAAGGGCGATGGAAAAATATTTTTTTACTTAACTTGTTGTAAATTAACTGGTTATAACAATTTATTTGATTTTGTATTGACCTGCATTATCCTGAGGTTGCCAGATCAAAATCAGTAAGGATAAGACTTATTGGTCGGATGGCCAGCCCTATTTCAGATATAAGTAAGGCGGTACAACAACATAGCAATAATAAGATTTAGCCATGCGCTAAGGCGTTAGGTTAAAATAGATAACCTGTTGGTATTATTGAAATTTAGCGTCAAATTAAACAGATTTATGCTTGACAAGGTGGCGTTTAGTTGTAAAATATTTATACGTTTTCTTAATTCGATAAAAGGGAGGTTATGATGTCCAAATCAAAGCCAAGACTGATATTTTTCATCGTTTTAACCTGCATTTTTATTTTTAAATTGGATGCCTACGCGATCGATCCGCAGCAGACTGCCGGTGGCTTAGAAAAGCTGCAGCAAGACCAGGCAGTCGGTAAGAAACTTGAGCAGAAAGTAACCGCTAAGAAAGAAAAAGCTGAGATCGAAGAAAAACAGGAGGCCAGCGCCCAGATCGTGCCGGAAGGCGAAAAAGTATTTGTCAAAAGGATTATCGTGGCCGGCGGGGTAATTCTTACCCCGGAAGAGTTAAGTAAAATGGTCATGCCCTATGAGAATAAAAAGCTTTCGATCAGCGAAATGCAGAAGGTCGCTGACATGATCACCGATGAATATAGAAAAAGAGGTTATCCCACCTCCCGCGCCTATATTCCACCCCAAACGATCGGTAAAGACGGCATGATGACGATGCAGATCGTTGAGGGCCGGGTCGGTGAGGTAAGCGTCAAGGGGAATAAATTTTTTAAGCCGAGTATCTATAAAAAAAAATTAAAGCTCAAGACCAATGATCCGTTTAATTATTCTTCCCTGCAGAGATCTCTCACCCTGATTAATGAGCGTCCGGACAGGTTCGCCAAAGTGATCCTGGTGCCTGGTAAAACCCCGGGCTCTACCGACATTGTCCTGGATGTCAAAGATTACCTGCCGCTGCATATCGGTTATGCCCATGATAACTTTGGTTCCCGTTATGTCGGCCGTGACCGGGATTCCGTTACTTTTGAGCATAATAACCTTTTAGGTTTTGACGATCAGCTTTATTTCCAATATATGCGTTCGGAGGATTCTTTAAGCACTTTAAAGAGCGGACGCTATATCTTCCCGTTAAATGACGGATTAAACCTAGGGGTAAATGCCTCTTACGCTAAAACCAGGCTTGGCCGGGAGTTTGAGTCCTTGCATTCCTTAGGCAAAGCGATGATCCTGGGTATATTTTTAAACCAGAGTATCATTACCAATGAAACTTTGGATTTTCGTTTGAATTTGGGGTTTGATTACAAAAAGATCCGCAACTATCTAAACGGTTCAGAATCATCGCGTGATGATGGCCGGGTAGTCAAACTTGGCTTTGATCTGGATAATATTGACAATTACGGAAGGACCTTGTTCACCGGTGAACTTGATAACGGTATTCCTGATATGTGGGGAGGTTTACATTCTAAAGACGGCCGGGCTACCCGCGTAGGGGCAGGAGGCAGATTTACTAAAGGTGTTTTTAATCTTTATCGTTCACAAAATTTACCACTGGCGATGAATTTACTGTTTAAGAATACCGCCCAATACACCAATAATACTTTGACTGCCGCCGAAGAAATGCAGCTGGGCGGGCCTTATAGCGTCAGAGGTTATGCGCCAGGAGAGGTGGCCGGTGACCGCGGGCTTTATTCAGCAGTTGAATGGTCTTGCCCCTATTATTTTATACCGAAAAAAGCCAAGATCCCTTGGACCAAGGAAACCTGGTATGATACTACCCGTTTTGTGCTTTTTTATGATTGGGGAACTGTGCGCAGTAACTCTAAAGAAGAAACAACTAAGACCAGGACATTGAATAGCGTGGGTTTGGGCTTTAGATTTGGTTTGACTAACCGGTTATCAGCTAAATTTGAGTTAGCTTGGCCTATCGGAGGGCCCCGGTCATCCGATACTTCTCGTCAGCATGTTCAGCCCTGGATTGAATTTACTGCTAAGATATAAAAAAAGTGGCTTACCAACTTGACTTTTGCTTAGAATAAGGTATACTTATATAAGTAGTTTTTAAAAGACCTTATAAAGTACTGCAAATGTTTGGGTTAAATCCCTCCTTAAAAATGAAAACCATGCAATTAATGAAGTATTTGAGGATAGATAACTATATTTTTTTAAAAAATTTGAAAGCGTTTTCAAAAAAGGAGATTCACTATGCGTAAGCCGCCGAAATTTATTTCCATCCTGGTCCTAGTTTCTTTTCTAGCTTATCCTGTTCATATCCATGCGCAGGACATCCTGCCGCAGGGGGCAGTCAATGTGGTAGGTGACTCTACCTATGATTATTCCCAGGCTGGGGCTTTGAATGTCAATGTTGGCGCATCCCAAAATATCGCCAATTGGCAGAGTTATTCGGTGGGCGCGGGCAACTCGGTTAATTATAACCGCGATTCCGCTTTTACCTTCCTTAACAGAGTTACCGGAGGGGATCCTTCCCAGAT
>ERZ1645192.474-NODE-474-length-33138-cov-11.548378_pt1 | contig 33138 bp, 25 predicted proteins | sample MGYA00575354_ERZ1645192 | MGnify/ENA primary metagenome ERZ1645192 (study PRJEB40844, sample SAMN11349763) | freshwater sediment metagenome | isolation source: river sediment | host: Sediment | place: India: Faizupur Khadar , New Delhi | collected 2017-02-21 ...
AGTTGCGCCCCTCGACCTTGCGCTGCGCCTTCTCGATCGCGTTGCTGACCATGCGATGCTCGATCGCCTCGCCCTGCTCCATGCCGAGCCGCTGCATGAACTGGCGCATCCGCTCCGAGGCGAAGATGCGCATCAGGTTGTCTTCGAGCGAGAGATAGAAGCGGGAAGAGCCGGGGTCGCCCTGCCGGCCGGACCGGCCGCGCAACTGGTTGTCGATGCGTCGCGACTCATGCCGCTCGGTGCCGATGATGTGCAGTCCACCACTGGCCAGCACCTGCTCATGGCGCAGCTGCCAGGCCTGGCGGGCCGCCTCGCGCTGCTCGGGGGTCACGCTGCCCAGTTGCGTCAGCTCGACCTCGAAATTGCCACCCAGCACGATGTCGGTGCCGCGGCCGGCCATGTTGGTGGCAATGGTGACCGCCCCGGGTTGCCCGGCCTGGGCGACGATCTGCGCCTCCTGCTCGTGGTACTTGGCATTGAGCACCTTGTGCTCGATCTTGCGCTTCTTCAATGCGCTGGAGAGCAGCTCGGAACTCTCGATCGAGGCGGTACCGACCAGCACCGGCCTGCCCTCGGCACGACAGGATTCGATGTCTGCGATGATGGCGTCGTACTTCTCTTCCAGCGTCAGGTAGACCAGGTCGTTGTGGTCGATGCGCAGCATCGGCTTGTTGGTCGGGATCACCACCACATCGAGGTTGTAGATCTCCTTCAGCTCAAAGGCTTCGGTGTCGGCCGTGCCGGTCATGCCAGAGAGCTTGTGGTAGAGCCGGAAGTAGTTCTGGAAGGTGGTCGAGGCCAGCGTCTGGCTCTCGGCCTGCACCGCCACCCCTTCACGCGCCTCGATCGCCTGATGCAGCCCTTCGGAGAGGCGCCGGCCCGGCATCGTGCGGCCGGTGTGCTCATCGATCAGAATGACCTGACCATTCTGCACGATGTATTCGACATCACGATGGAACAGCACATGGGCGCGCAGTGCCGTGTGCACATGGTGCAGCAGCCCGAGATTGGCCGCCGAATAGAGGCTCTCGCCCTCACCCAGCAGACCGGCTTCGGTCAACAACTGCTCGACATGCTCATGTCCCTCTTCGGTCAGTTCGACCTGCCGCAGCTTCTCGTCGACCAGATAGTGACCCGCCACCGCCGGCTGAACCTCGCTCGCCTCGACCGCCCGGGTCAGCTTCGGAATCAGCCGGTTGATGCGCCGGTAGAGCTCGGAGCTGTCTTCGGCCTGGCCGGAGATGATCAGCGGTGTACGTGCCTCGTCGATCAGGATCGAGTCGACCTCGTCAACGATGGCGAAATTGAGCGCGCGCTGGACGCGCTCCTCGACCGTGAAGGCCATGTTGTCGCGCAGGTAGTCGAAGCCATACTCGTTGTTGGTGCCGTAGGTGATGTCGGCCGCATAGGCTTCACGCTTGCTGGCCTGATCCTGCCGCGACAGGATCACGCCGACGCTCATGCCGAGAAAACGGTAAACCGGCGCCATCCAGTTGGCATCGCGCTGGGCCAGATAGTCATTGACCGTGACCAGATGCACCCCCTTGCCGGCGAGGGCGTTCAGATAGGCCGGCAGCGTGGCCACCAGGGTCTTGCCCTCGCCGGTGCGCATCTCGGCGATGCGCCCCTCATGCAGCGTGATGCCGCCCATCAACTGCACATCGAAGTGGCGCATGCCCAAAGCACGCCGCGCCGCCTCACGCACCACCGCAAAGGCTTCCGGCAGCAGTTGGTCGAGCGTCTCTCCGGCCGCCAGCCGCTGGCGGAACTCGGCGGTCTTGCCCGCCAATTGGCTGTCATCGAGACCGCGACAACTCTCCTCGAAGCCATTGATGCGGGCGACAATCTTGCCCATCCGCTTCAGTTCACGGTTGTTTTTGGTCCCTACGAGCCGTCTGACAAAAGCGGTCAACATGCCTGAATCCGGTGAGCGTTGCGGTGCAAAAAAGTGGGCCATTCTACCGTGAAAAGCCGGCAGACTTAAGCAGAGGCCCGGCACCCCGCGCCGCAAACCCTTGCCAGAGCGCGGTGGCCAGCGCATTCTTGCGCCTGATTCGAAGGTGGTTGTTTCCTCGGCCCGATTGATGCCCATGCCCGATCCAGCACACTCCCGAGCGCAGACCCCTGCCCGCTTCACGCCACCCCGGCACTCCACGCTGGGCGATCTCTATCAGCAGGCCGAGACTCTGGCGGCACTGCAGCGGCTGCTCGCCCCATTGTTTGAGCAGTTCGGCATCGACTGTGACGTGGCCGGCTACCGTGAGGGTCGGCTGCTGCTGATCTGCGCTGACGCCGCCCGCGCCCTGCGCGCGCGCCACAGCGGCGCCCGATTGCTGCTCGAACTGCGCCGGCTTGATCGGTTCAGGGCGTTGCAACGGATCGAATGGCGGGTGCGTCCAGTCCAGCAGCCAGCGCGTGCGCTGCCACTGCCGCAGCGACCAAAGCCAGCGTCGGCTCGCCTGCTGAGCGAGCTGGCGCACAACACGGCCGACTCACGACTGCGCAGCGCGCTGGAGAAGCTGGCTCAGCCGGCCAAGAGTGCGGACCGGGGGTGAAGGGAGCAGGGAGAGGGGGTGATCAGGCCACGGTCAGCGGGCGGGAGTAGGAGATCGGCGCCTGTTCGGCATCGTCGAAGGTGACCAGCTCCCACGCCTCCTTGTCGGCCAGCAGCGTGCGAATCAGCCGGTTATTGAGCTCATGGCCCGATTTGTGACCGACGAAACGGCCAATCAGCCCATGGCCAAGCAGGTAGAGGTCACCGATCGCATCGAGGATCTTGTGCTTGACGAACTCATCCTCGTAGCGCAGGCCATCCTCATTGAGGATGCGGTATTCATCGACCACCACTGCATTGTCGACACTGCCACCCAGGGCCAGATCACGCGCACGCAACTGCTCGATGTCGCTCATGAAGCCAAAGGTGCGCGCCCGGCTCACCTCCTTGACGAAGGAGGTGCTGGAGAAGTCGACCTCGGCGCTCTGCGTCCGGTTGCGGAATACCGGATGGTCGAAATCGATGGTGAAGGCCACCTTGAAACCGGCAAAGGGGTAGAGCGCGGCGCTCTTGTCGCCATCGCGCACCTCGACCTTGCGCTTGATGCGGATGAACTTTTTCGGCCGCGCCTGCTCTTCGATGCCTGCCGACTGCAACAGGAAGATGAAGGGACCGGCGCTGCCATCCATGATCGGCACTTCGGCACAGTTGATGTCGATGTAGGCGTTGTCGATGCCGAGCCCCGCCATCGCCGACAGCAGGTGTTCGACCGTCGAGATGCGCACACCATCCTTGACCAGGGTGGTGGAGAGGGTGGTGTCACCGACATGCTCGGCGCGGGCCGGAATCAGCACCATCGGCTCGAGGTCGGTGCGACAGAAGATGACTCCGGTGTCGACCGGTGCCGGACGCAAGGTCAGATAGACCTTCTTTCCACTGTGAAGACCGACGCCGGTGGCCCGGATGACGTTCTTCAGCGTGCGTTGTCTGATCATTGAGCCGTCTCTCTCCTGCTGTCTGCGCGGGCCAGTTCGCCACCCTGTGGCCAGGCCCGCTCTATTGCGATGTCGACACCGTGCTGTCGGTCAGATGGACTGACCGCACAGCGATTAGTTCCCCCTGCCAGCGGCCAAAGAGGCGGCATGGTAGCAAAAGTGTCACCCTGCCTCCAGCGCGACCTGGACAGCGCAAGGCTGTCAATGGACCCGAGTGCGCCCCCGCAAGAACCTGTCCACCTCAAATGTTGCTGGCGGGAACCGGCGTCAGTCGGCCTGGCGACGCAGGAAAGCCGGGATGTCCAGGTAGTCGATCTCCTGCCGCGCCAGCTCACGCAGACCAGGCTGCGGCCGCTGATCACGCTGCGGCTTGAGCGCCTGGGATCCGGCAGTCAGCGGACGCTGCGGCCGCACCGGAGGCTGGAGCACGCTTTTCTCCCGCGGCTCTTCACCACGCTGGGTGTCGATCACGGTCAGGGTCGGCTGGGTGGCCACGCCACCAAGGCCGGTGGCCACGACGGTCACCCGCAGCTCGTCGGTCATCAGCGGATCGATCGCCGTGCCCACGACGACGGTCGCGCTCTCCGAGGCGAACTCGGCCACGGTCTCACCGACCGCGGTGAACTCGCCCAGCGACAGACTCGGGCCAGCGGTGATGTTGACCAGAATGCCGCGGGCACCCACCAGGTTGATGTCATCCAGCAGCGGGCTGTGCAGGGCGCGCTGGGCGGCCTCGTAGGCGCGGTTGGCACCGCTGGCGCGGCCGCTGCCCATCATCGCGATGCCCATTTCTGACATGACGGTGCGCACATCGGCGAAGTCGACGTTGATCTGGCCCGGACGCATGATCAGGTCGGCGATGCCCTGCACCGCGCCCAGCAGCACGTCGTTGGCGGCATTGAAGGCATCGGCAAGCGAAACGTCGCGCCCCAACACCAGTTGCAGCTTTTCGTTGGGGATGGTGATCAGCGAATCGACATGCTCGGCCAGCTCCTCGATGCCGCGCTCGGCGACCTGCATCCGCTTGCGGCCCTCGAACGTGAACGGCTTGGTCACCACCGCCACGGTCAGAATGCCGAGGTCACGGGCAATCTGCGCCACCACCGGCGCGCCGCCGGTGCCGGTGCCGCCGCCCATGCCGGCGGTGATGAACACCATGTCGGCACCACCCAGCACCTCGGCGATGCGCTCACGGTCCTCGATTGCCGCCTGTCGGCCGACATCGGGCGAGGCACCCGCGCCCAACCCCTTGGTGATGCCGCTGCCCAGTTGCAGCAGGGTTCTGGCCTGCAACCCCTTGAGCGCCTGGGCATCGGTGTTGGCGCAGATGAACTCCACCCCCTCGACGTCGTTGCTGAGCATGTGGTTGACGGCGTTGCCGCCACCACCACCGACACCCACCACCTTGATGATCGGGCTCTGGGTCACATTGTCTACGAGTTCAAACATGGTCGCGCTCCTGTTTTGGTGATCGTTTCCTGAAAAACCTTCTCTGTTCCGGCCAGCCTCGGCTGGCCGCCCGGACTACAAATTGTGCTGGAACCACTGCTTCAGCCGACTGAGCAGATTGCCCACCGCCGGTCCGCGACTGCCACCGCCGGCGGGCCGCTGCTCATGCTGTCTGAAGCCGTGCTGCAGCAGCCCGACAGCCGTGGCATAGACCGGATTGGCGATGATGTCGGCCAAGCCATGGACATTCTGCGGTACACCGAGCCGCACCGGCATGTGGAAAATCTCTTCGGCCAGCTCGACCGCCCCCTCCATCTTCGCCGTGCCACCAGTCAGCACGATGCCGGCCGTCATCATGCTTTCGTAGCCGCTGCGTTGCAGTTCGGCCCGCACCAGCGTGAAGAGTTCGTCGTAACGTGGCTCCACCACCTCGGCCAGCGCCTGCCGCGAGAGCTCCCGCGCCGGCCGGTCACCGACACTCGGCACCCGGATGATCTCATCGGCACGCGCCAGCTGGGTGTGGGCACAGGCATACTTGATCTTGATCTCCTCGGCGCTGGCGACCGGCGTGCGCAGTGCCACCGCAATGTCGTTGGTGACCTGATCTCCGGCGATCGGGATGACGCCGGTGTGGCGAATCGCGCCATCATGGAAAATGGCGATGTCGGTGGTGCCGCCACCGATGTCGACCAGACAGACACCGAGATCGCGCTCGTCGTCGGTCAGCACGGCGTAGCTGGAAGCGAGCTGCTCCAGGATCATCTCCTCGATTTCGAGGTTGCAACGGCGCACGCACTTTTCGATGTTCTGCGCCGAGTTGACCGCGCAGGTGACCACGTGAACCTTGGCCTCCATCCGCACGCCGGACATGCCGAGCGGCTCCTTGATCCCCTCCTGATCGTCGATCCGGTACTCCTGCGGCAGGATGTGCAGCACCTTCTGGTCGGCGGGCACCGGCACCGCCTGGGCGGCATCGAGCACACGGTCGACATCGCTCTGGTTCACCGCCCGCTCACGGATGGCGACGATGCCATTGGAGTTGAGACTGCGGATGTGGCTGCCGGCAATGCCGACATAGACCGAATGGATCTGGCAACCCGCCATCAGCTCGGCCTCTTCGATGGCGCGCTGAATCGACTGCACGGTCGACTCGATGTTGACCACCACCCCTTTTTTCAGGCCGCGCGAGCGCTGGGTGCCGATGCCGATGACCTCGATCACGCCGTTGTCGCTGCGCTCGCCCACCATCGCCACCACCTTGGAGGTGCCAATGTCGAGCGCCACTATCATGTTCGTACTATTCGCCACCATGAACTCCAGGCATCCGCCTCCGATCGAGGCCAATTTTCATTGTCATCAGTTCTGCTCCCGCCATCTGACCGCGGCAGCACTTGGGTATCTCATGTCGATCGCGGCCACCCGTGACAGCGCCGGCTTGAGGCTGTGGCGCAGCAGGCTGGCCAGATGGTCGATCCGTCGCTCGAGGTCACGACTGCCCAGCTGCACCTTGACCTCGCCGTCGAGCTGCAGCCACCAGCCAGCGGCCGGGTCATATCCCAGTCCGCTGCACGGCACTCCGACCCGCTCCAGTTGCTGCCTGATCTGCTGATAGCGGGCCAGAATCTCCTTGCCGAGATGGGTGGGTCCGGCCAGCTTCGGCAGATGCTCGTAACCCTCGATCGATGGCGGGTAGAAGGGTTCGCCGGCATCGTTGAGCAGTCCGCGCTCGCCCCAGCGCGCCACCGGCTGCTGCTCGACCACCGTCACCGCGATCGCCGCCGGCCAGATCCGCTTCACCTCGACTGCACGGATCCAGGGCAACCCCAGCAACGGCGCCCGCACCGCTTCGAGGTCGACCGTGAAAAAGCGTCCCCGCGCCACCTGCTCGAGTTGGCGCTGCAGATGCTGCTGCTCCAGCCGGTTCAGCGTGCCATGCACCGCCACCTGCTCGATCAGCGGATTGAGCCGCTCGATCGCCCTGGGTGCTCCCCAGACGATGCCGACCACCGCGGCAACCAGACCCAGCCGCAGCAGCAGCCAGACCAGGGCCCGGCCGACGTCGACCAGTTGCTGCCAGCCCTGCAGCACCACTGCCTGCATCCGCACATGCAGTGGTGGCTGCGCCACCCTGGGCCGGATGCGCTGATTGACCTTGCGCCCCGACAACGGACGCGGTTCGATTCTGCCGGTCGCCGCCGACATTCTGCCAGTCGCGCTCGGGACCGGCCGGCTGCGCGCCGCCGTCGGAGCCGCTGCCGTGCGGCGCGCCGGTGTGACTGCGCGCGCCATGCCCTGATCGCGCCTGGCAGACCGCGCCGGTTTGCGTGGCACTTCGCGCCGCTGCAGTGTGGCCATCGAAGGCCGCCCCGATTTGGCGGGCGCCTTCTTCAGCGGCTGCGCATGACGTCCAAGCACGCTCTGCATCATCACCGCTCCCTCTCGGAGGTGGCCAGAATGTCGATCACCAGTGCCTCGAATGAGAGTCCGGCCGCCTTGGCCGCCATCGGCACCAGGCTGTGGTCGGTCAGGCCGGGGACCGTGTTGGCCTCCAGCAGCCAGAAGTTGTCCGCCGCATCGGCCAGCAGGTCGATCCGCCCCCAACCCCGGCAACCGAGGGCGGCAAAGGCCGCCAGCGCCAGCGACTGCACCTTCTGCTCATCGGCCGGCGCGAGCCCGCAGGGGCAGAGATAGCGGGTGTCGTTGGCCTGATACTTGGCGACAAAGTCATAGAAGGTGTGCGAGGTCTCGACCCGGATCACCGGCAGCGCCTCTCCATGCAGAATCGACACGGTGTATTCGGCGCCCTCGATCCAGCGCTCGGCCAGCACCTGCTGGTCGTAACGCAGTGCCAGCGTCAATGCCTGCGCATACTCCGCCGCGGAGCCGACCCGGCTGATGCCAATGCTCGACCCCTCATGGTTGGGCTTGATCGCCACCACCGGACCGACCCGGTCCAGCACCTCTTCCCACGGCGTCTGCGCCGTGACCTGCATGAAAGGCGGCGTCGGCAGACCCAGCCCCCGCCACATCTGCTTGCTCATCTGTTTGTCCATCGCCAGTGCCGAGGCCAGCGCCCCGCTGCCGGTATATGGACGATCGAGCAGATCGAGCAGCGCCTGCAGCGAGCCATCCTCGCCTCCGCGACCATGCAGGGCGATGAAGGCGCGGTCAAAGCGGCTGTCGACCAAGCGCTCGACCAGTCGCTCATCGGCATCGACCACCTCGACCTCGATCCCCTGTGCCCGCAGCGCATTGAGTACCGCCGCACCGCTGCGCAGGGAGATCTCGCGCTCGGCCGAGCGGCCGCCATGGAGCAGCAGCACCTTGCCGAACCGCTCACGCAGTGAAACCGAAGCCGTGCTCATCGATACTCCGCCCAGTTCAGTCTGCTGGCCGCGATGCGGTTGGCCAGGGCACCGACATTGCCCGCTCCCTGCACCAGCAGGATGTCGCCACCCTTGAGCAGTTGCCGCAACAGCTCCGGTACAGTGGCCTGATCCTCGACGAAGAGCGGCTCGACCGGGCCTCTCTGGCGGATGCTGCGACAGAGCGCCCGGCCGTCGATGCCGGGAATCGCCGGTTCGCCCGCCGCATAGACCTCGAGCAGCAGCAACAGATCGGGCCGCGACAGCACCTGCACGAAATCTTCGTAGAGGTCACGGGTGCGGCTGTAGCGGTGCGGCTGGAACAGCATCACCAGCCGCCGCTCCGGCCAGCCGGCCCGGATCGCATCGATGGTGACGGCCAGCTCGCGCGGATGGTGGCCATAGTCGTCGATCACCATCACCTCGCCGCCGCTGTCGAGCGCAAACTCACCACGCAACTGAAAGCGCCGCCCCACGCCGGCGAACTCACCCAGCCCCTGCTGGATCTGTTCGACATCGACACCCTCGTCGACCGCCACCGCCATGGTGGCCAGCGCATTGAGCACGTTGTGCCGGCCCGGCATCTTCAGCTCGATCGGCAGGCCGGAACCACCCGGCCAGCGCACGTTGAAGCGCACGGTGTTGCGCTGCTGGACGACGTCATACGCATGGAAGTCGGCCTCTTCGCTGAAGCCATAGGTGAGCACCGGCCGGCCGATCTGCGGAATCAGTGCGCGCAGCCGTGGTTCATCCAGACAGACCACCGCCAGGCCGTAGAACGGCAGGTTGTGCAGGAATTCGAGGTAGGTGCGCTCCAGCCGGTTGACGTCGCCGCCGTAGGTCTCCATGTGGTCGAGATCGATGTTGGTCACCACGGCGACCAGCGGTTGCAGGTGCAGGAACGAGGCGTCACTTTCGTCCGCCTCGGCGACCAGGTAGCGGCTGGCACCCAGCCGGGCATTGCTGCCGGCGCTGTTGAGGCGCCCACCGATCACATAGGTGGGATCGAGACCGGCCTTGGCCAGCACGCTGGCGATCAGGCTGGTGGTGGTGGTCTTGCCATGGGTGCCAGCGACGGCGATGCCATGCCGGAACCGCATCAGCTCGGCCAGCATCTCGGCACGCGACACCACCGGCAACCGCTGGGCCCGCGCCGCCAGCAGTTCGGGATTGTCCGAGGTCACGGCGCTGGAGTAGACCACCACATCGGCACCGCTGATCCGACCCGCCTCGTGGCCGAACCCAATGGTGGCACCGAGCCGTTCGAGCCGGCGGGTGTTCTCGCCGGCCGACAGATCCGAACCGGAGATGCGATAGCCCTGATTCAGCAGCACTTCGGCGATGCCGCACATGCCCACACCACCGATGCCGATGAAGTGGATCTGGCGGATGCGGCGCATCTCCGGAATGTCGATGGCGACCCGGTTGACCGGTTCAGGCAGCTTGACCATGGGCCACCTCCTGACAGCAATCGGCCATGCGCTCGGCCGCCTGGGGCCGGGCCAGGGTCTGGATTCGCATGCCCAGCGCCAGCGCACGGGCCGGTTCGCGCACGAACGGCTCGAGCCGGGCTGCCAGCGTCGAGGCATCCAGCGTGGCCTGCGGCAGCAGTTGTGCGCCACCGACCTGCTCAACCACCCGACCATTGACACTCTGATGGTCATCCACCGCAAAGGGATAGGGCACCAGCAGCCCACCGACACCGGCGCAGCAGAGCTCGGCCAGGGTCAGTGCTCCGGCCCGGCAGAGCACCAGATCGGCCCAGCCGTAGGCGGTGGCCATTGCGTCGATGAAGGGCTCGACCCGCGCCTCGACACCGGCCTGTCGATAGCCCGCCCGACAGGCCTCATCCTTGCCGGCCCCGGCCTGATGCCAGACCCGCGGGCGCAGCTCGGCCGGCAGCAGCGCCAGCGCCTGCGGCAGCAGCTCGTTGAGCGCGGCCGCCCCCAGGCTGCCTCCCAGAATCAGCAGATGCAGCGGTTCGCCATCGGCACGGCGCCGCTCGAACCGCTGTCGTGGCGATTCCAATGCACAGATCTCTGCCCGCACCGGATTGCCGACATGCTCCACCCCGGCGCCGCCGAAGGTGGCAGGAAAACCTTCGAAGGTGCGCCGCGCCAGCGGCCGCAGCAGCCGATTGGTCACTCCAGCCACCGCATTCTGCTCATGGATCAGCAGCGGACGGCGCAGCAGCCAGGCCGCCAGACCCCCAGGGCCGGCCGCAAAACCGCCCATGCCGAGCACACAGTCGGGAGCGATGCGGCGGATGCAGCGCACGGCCTGCCACACTGCCCGCACCAGTTGCAGCGGCGCGCCGAGCCAGCGCCGCACTCCAGCACCACGCAGACCGCCGACATCGAGGCAGTTGAGCGAAAAACCGGCCGCCGGCACCAGCCGCTGCTCGATGCCGTGGCGGCTGCCGAGCCACTCGATCCTGGCGCCCCGGCTTTGCAATACATCGGCCACCGCCAGCGCCGGAAAGACATGCCCTCCGGTGCCACCGGCCATGATCAGTACCGTGAGGCTGCGCTGGCTCATGGGCTCTCCTCCTCGCTCCGGATGGGCAGGCCGCTTTCGGCCTCCACCCGCAGCAGCAGCGCCAGCATGAAGCCGGTCACCACGATGCTGCTGCCGCCATAGCTGATCAACGGCAGCGTGAGCCCCTTGGTCGGCAGCAGGCCAGTGTTGACGCCGAGGTTGATCAGTACCTGGATCGCCAGCATCAGCGTGATGCCGTAGGCCAGATAACCGCCGAACAGCCGCCCTTCGCACTCGGCGTTGCGGGCAATCACCAGCCCGCGCCAGATCAGCATGACGAAGAGCGCAACCAGCGCCAGACAACCCAGCAGTCCCAGCTCCTCGGCGATCACCGCAAAGACGAAATCGGTGTGCGCCTCAGGCAGATAGAAGACCTTCTGCACACTGTTGCCAAGACCCAGTCCGAACCACTCTCCTCGTCCGAAGGCAATCAGCGCCTGCACCAACTGATAGCCACTGCCATACTGGTCGGCCCAGGGATCGATGTAGGCCTTGATCCGCTCCAGACGGTAGGGTTGCGCCACCAGCAGCAGGCTGCCCAGGGCAATGCTGCCGAGGATCAGCGTCGAGAAGCGCAACACCGCCATGCCGGCAAGAAAGAACAGACCCAGCACCGTCGACATCAGCACCACCACCGCGCCATAGTCGGGTTCGAGAATCAGCAGGGCGATCACCAGCCCCAGAATCAGCATCGGGTTGAAAAAGCCGGTCCAGCGCTGCTGCACCTCGACCCGGTGACGCACCAGGTAGCCGGACAGATAGATCAGGATGAACGCCTTGGCGATCTCCGAGGTCTGCACGCTGACACTGCCGAAACCGAGCCAGCGCGCGCTGCCATTGACCTTGCGGCCAATGCCCGGCACCAACACCAGCACCAGCAGCACGATGGCGACCAGCAACAGGCGCGCGCCATGCCGCTCCCACCAGGCCAACGGCACCCGTCGGGTCAACAGCAGCACACCGGTGCCGATCAGCAGCCACAGACCATGCCGCTTGCTGTGATACCAGGCATCCCCCAGGTTGGTGGCATCGATGTCGACCGAAGCCGACGTGACCATGACCCAGCCGAACAGTGCCAGCGCCAGCATCGGCAGCGCCAGCAGCAGGTCGACCCGATCAGCCGCCACCGGCCGCTTGAGCAGGTTGCCCCACAGGGTGGTCATGGCCGGTGGACTCAGTGACATGCTGCCAACTCCCGCACTGCGCGCTGGAACGCCGCACCGCGCTCGGCAAAGCCGCTGAATTGATCGAAACTGGCACAGGCTGGTGCCAGCAGCACGCAATCGCCGGTCTGCGCCAGATCACGCGCCTGCCGGACGGCCTCATCGATCCCTTGCACCTGCACACTGGGCGTGACCGGATCGAGCGCGGCAGCGATTTCGCCACCATCAACCCCCATCAGCACCACCGCCCGCGCGTGATTCCGCACCGGCTCGCGCAGGCCGGAAAAATCGGCGCCCTTGCCGACACCACCCAGAATCAGCACCAGCTTGCCAGCGAGATCGGCTGCCAGACCCCGTATCGCCGCGACGGTGGCCCCGACATTGGTCGCCTTGGAATCATCGACATAGTCGACGCCATCGATGCGGTCGATCCATTGGCAGCGGTGCGGCAGACCACCGAACTCGAGCAGTGCCTCGACCATCGCAGCGCGCGGCAGGCCGATTGCGCTGCCGGCCGCCAGCGCGGCGAGCATGTTGCCGTGGTTGTGCAGGCCGCGCAGCTTGAGCGCATCGGTTGCCACCCAAGGCTCGTCCCCTTGGGCGAGATAGCGCCTGCCACCCTGCTCGATCAGGCCGAACTCCTGCGCACTGGCCGGCCGTCGCAGCCGGTAGGACCAGCGCCGCACCGTCGCCCCGTCCATCCTGGTCTCGGGGTCGTCACTGTTCGTCACCACCTGGCGGACGCCATTGAAGATGCGCCGCTTGGCCGCGCGGTAACTGGCCAGGTCAGCGTAGCGGTCCATGTGGTCTTCGCTGAGGTTGAGCAGCAGCGCCACTTCGGCATCCAGCTGCTCGACCAGCTCCAGTTGAAAGCTGGAGAGCTCCAGCACCACCACCTCGGCTGCGCCCTGTTCCAGCAGCTCCAGCGCCGGCGTGCCGAGGTTGCCGCCCACCACCACCCGACAGCCGGCACGCCGTGCCATCTCACCGATCAGCGTGGTCACCGTGCTCTTGCCGTTGGAGCCGGTCACGGCCACCAGTGCGCCCTCGGTCTGCGCCCGGAACAACGCGATGTCGCCGGTGATGCGCGCGCCCGCCGCTGCGGCCTGGCGGATCGCCGGCTCGCCGAGCGGTACGCCCGGGCTCACCACCAACTGCTCGAAACGGCTGAACAGCGCTCCATCGAAAGGCCCCAGGTGGCAGGCCACGCCCGGCTGTTCAGTGCGCAGCTGCTCCAGCCCGGGCGGCATGGTGCGGCTGTCGGCCACGGCGAAATGGATGCCCTGGCGCGCCAGAAAACGGGCCACCGACAGGCCAGTCGCGCCCAGCCCCACCACCAGGGTCTGCATCTTTTCAGTGGTCGCGACACTGTGCATGCGTCACCTCAGCTTCAGCGTGGCCAGACCGATCAGCACCAGCACCAGGGTGATGATCCAGAAACGGACGATCACCCGCGGTTCGGGCCAGCCCTTCAGCTCATAGTGGTGGTGCAGCGGCGCCATGCGGAAGATGCGCCGCTTGGTCAGCTTGTAGTAGCCGACCTGCAGAATGACCGAGACCGTCTCCATCACGAAGACGCCCCCCATGATGAACAGCACGATCTCCTGGCGCACGATGACCGCCACGGTGCCCAGTGCAGCGCCCAGCGCCAGCGCGCCGACATCGCCCATGAAGACCTGCGCCGGATAGGCGTTGAACCAGAGAAATCCAAGTCCGGCACCGACGATCGCCGCACAGAACACCAGCACCTCGCCGGCCCCCTTGATGTGCGGAATCAGCAGGTAGTCGGCAAAACCGGCATGGCCGGCGACATAGGCGAACAGGCCCAATGCACCGCCGACCATCACCGTCGACATGATCGCCAGCCCATCGAGGCCATCGGTCAGGTTGACGGCATTGCTGGTGCCAACGATGACGAAGTAGACCAGCGGGATGAACAGCAACCCGAGGTTGATCGAGACATTCTTGAAGAAGGGCAGCAACAGCTGGGTCTGCTCCGCAATGGTGGCATTCTGGAACAGGAACAGCGCGGCGGCGATGCCGATCAGCGACTGCCAGAAATATTTCCAGCGCGCCGGCAGGCCGATCGAGTTCTTCTGCACCACCTTGCGGTAGTCATCGACCCAGCCCACCGCGCCAAACAGCAGGGTCACGCCCAGCAGCAGCAGGATGTAGCGGTTGCTCAGATCGGCCCACAGCAGCGTGCTGGTCAGCATCGACAGCAGAATCAGCACCCCGCCCATCGTCGGCGTGCCGGCCTTGCTCAGATGGGTGGCGGGTCCAAGCGTGCGGATGCTCTGCTTGATCTGCAATCCGGCCAGACGGTCGATCACCCAGGGACCGGCCAGCAGCGCGATCGCCAGCGCGGTCAGCACGCTGAGAATCGCCCGCAGCGTGAGGTAGCGGAACACGCCGAACAGCGACTCATAACCGGCCAGCTGACCTGTCAGCCACAGCAACATCAGCAGACCTCCTGCTGGCTCAGCGCCTCGACCACCCGTTCGAGCCGGGCACTGCGCGACCCCTTGATCAGCACCACCCAGCCCTGCTGCAACCGTGGCTTCAGCCAGGCGATCGCCGCATCGACATTGCCGCAGGCCACGGCGCCGGCACCGAAGGTTTCGGCCGCCACTGCCGCCACCTCACCGACCGTCACCAGCTGATCGACCCCATGCTGTCTGGCATGGCGGCCGATGTCGCGGTGCAGCTCCAGCGTCGTCTCGCCCAGTTCGGCCATCTGTCCCAGCACCAGAATGCGCTCCCCCTCCTGCAGGCAGAGCAGATCGATCGCCGCCTTCACTGCCGTCGGGCTGGCGTTGTAACTGTCATCGATCACCACTGCACCGGAACTGCCCTGCAACCGCATCACCCGGCCGGCGGTTGGCTTCACCCGCGACAGACCGCGGGCGATGCTGGTCAGATCGATGCCGAACGCCACGGCCGCCGCCGAAGCCGCCAGCGCATTGGAAACCATGTGGCGACCGTAGAGCCTGAGCGCGACGGCGATCTGGCCTGCCGGCGTGTTCAGCTCGAAACGGTACCGCCCATCCGCATCCGCCACCTGGTCGGTCGCGGTGATCTCGGCATCGCTGCCGCCCTGCAGGCTGAAGCTGATGACGCGCCGACCTGCCGCCCGTTCACGCCAGGCGTCGTAGCCGGCATCATCCCGGTTCAACACCGCAACGCCATCAGGCGGCAGGGCATCCAGAATCTCACCCTTGGCCATCACGACCCCGGCGTGAGAGCCAAAACCCTCCAGATGTGCCTCGCCGGAATTGGTGATCACCGCCACCTTCGGCTTGGCCAGAGCGGCGGTGTAGGCGATCTCGCCCAGGTGGTTGGCCCCCAGCTCCAGCACGGCATAGCGGTGCTGCGCTTCCAGTTCGAGCAGCGTCAGCGGCACGCCGATCTCATTGTTGAGGTTGCCGCGGGTGGCATGGGTCGGCGCCACTTCAGCCAGAATCGACGCGGTCAGCTCCTTGGCCGTGCTCTTGCCGCAACTGCCGGTGATCGCCACCAGCTCTCCGGTGAAGCGGCCGCGGTTCAACTCCGCCAGCCGCCCCAGCGCCAGCCGGCTGTCACTCACCTGACAGTGCGGCAGCGGATAGGGAATCGGCTGCTCCACCAGCGCCGCCACCGCGCCGCGTGCAATGGCCTGATCGATGAACTGATGTGGATCGAATTGCGGTCCGGGCAGCGCCACGAACAGATCGCCCGCCACCAGCTTGCGGGTGTCGGTGCAGACCGAGCCGAAACAGACATCCGCACCTTGCAGCCGGCCCGCGCACGCTGCACAGCAATCACTCAGTTTGAAGCTGCCGATCATGCGACCCGGTACCTTTGCAGCGCGGCCTCGACGATCGCATGGTCGTTGCAGGGATGGCGCTGACCTGCCACCTCCTGGTAACGCTCATGCCCCTTGCCAGCCACCAGAATCCAATCCTCGGCGGCCGCCTGTCCGATGACCTGCTCGATGGCGCGCGACCGCTCATGCTCAACCAGCACCTCGGCCGCACCGACACCAGAGAGGATCTGGTCGGTGATGGCGACGGGCGACTCACTGCGCGGATTGTCATCGGTCACCATCACCCGGTCGGCCAGGCGGACGGCAATCGCCCCCATCAACGGCCGCTTGTCGCGATCACGGTCGCCACCGCAACCGAACAGACACCAGAGCGCTCCGTCACAGTGCTCGCGCAGTGCTTCGAGCACGCTCTGCAGCGCCGCTGGCGTGTGGGCATAATCGATCACCACCGTGGGCCTGCCGGCACCGCCCAGCCGCTCCATGCGCCCCTCGACCGGCCGCACCGCACGGCATGCCGCCAACAGGGCAGAAAACTCAAAACCGCGACCCGCCGCGACCGCCAGCGCTGCCAGCAGATTGGCCAGGCTGAAACGACCGAGCAGCGTCGTCACCAGTTCGCCACATCCCCAAGGGGTGGTCAGCCAGGCGCGCAACTCACCCTGGGCGATCGACCGGATTTCGGCATGCAGGTCGGCCTCGGGCCGCTCCAGGCTGCAGGAGAGCGCCTCGACACCCTCCGGCACCCGCTTCAGGAGTTCACGACCGAACGGGTCATCGAGGTTGATGACCACCCGCTGCAGCCCCGGCCAGACGAACAGCCGCGCCTTGGCGGCGCCGTAGCGCTGCATGTCGCCGTGATAGTCGAGATGGTCGTGGCTCAGGTTGGTGAAGACCGCCTCATGGAAGCGCACGCCATCGACCCGCCCCTGATCGAGCGCATGTGAAGAGACCTCCACCGCCACCGAATCGGCCCCCTGCGCCAGCAGTCGGGCCAGCAGGCCATGCAGTTGCACGACATCGGGGGTGGTGTGACGGGTCGGCGCCAATTGGCCAAGAAAGCCGTTGCCAAGGGTGCCGATCACCGCGCAGTTGTCGCCCTGGCTGCCCAGCAACTGCGCCAGCTCATGACAGACCGAGCTCTTGCCATTGGTGCCGGTGACCCCGGTGACCCGCAGCTGCGTCGATGGTGAATGGTTGAAGCGGTCGGCAAGCTCACCCAACCGCTGCCGCAGCGCCACAATGGCCACCACCGGCACGGCACTGGCTGTCGGCAGATCAAAGCCCTCCGCCTCGCAAAGCACCGCCACCGCCCCGGCGGCCAGCGCCGCATCGATATGACGCCGACCATCGCCATGCAGTCCCGGCACCGCCAGAAACAGATCTCCCGGCCGCACCTGCCGACTGTCGAGCGCCAGGCCGGTCACCGGCAACTCACCGCCGGCCATCCCTGGCATGGCCAGTAGCGTGGCGAGACTCATTGCGGCACTGCCCGTCTGTTGCTGCATCATGGCGTGCCACCCTTGGCCACCTGCAGCCCCTTGCCGCCCTCGGGCAGTCCATCGGGCGGCACATCCAGCAGCCGCAGGGTACCGGTCATGACCTTGCCGAACACCGGCGCCGCCACCGCACCACCGTAGTAGGCACCCGCAGTGGGGTTGTCGATGATGATGACGGCCACCACCCGCGGCTGCTCGACCGGCGCGAAGCCAGCAAAGACCGACAGGTAGTTGCTCGCCTCATAACCGCCAGTGCCGATCTTGTGGACCGTGCCGGTCTTGCCGGCCACCCGGTAGCCCGGCACCCGCGCCTTGAAGCCGGTGCCGCCCGGGGTCACCACCTGCTCGAGCATCGCGACGATCTGACGGTTGACCTGCGAATCGATGACCCTGACCCCCGGATCCACCGCGCTGTCGGCCAGAATCTTGATCCCGCGCCGCACACCATCGTTGGCCAGCACCGAATAGGCTTCGGCCAGTTGCAGCGGGGTCACGGCCAGCCCATAGCCAAACGAGAGCGTGGCCCGCACCAGTGGATGGCGCATCGAGCCGGATGGCAGCGATCCCACCGCCTCACCAGGAAAGCCACTGCCGGTGGAACGCCCGAGTCCCACCTGATCGAACAGGTCGCGCACCGCCGTCTCTTCCAGCGTCAGCGCCACCTTAATGGTGCCGACATTGCTCGACTTGGAGAGCACATGGCTCAGATCGATCACGCCGTAGTTGTGGACGTCACGAATCACCTTGCCATTGATCTGGATGTATCCCGGCGTGGTGTCGATGACCGTGCTCGGCTGATAACGGCCGCTCGCCAGCGCCACCGCCAACGTGAAGGGCTTGACCGTGGAGCCCGGCTCGACCAGATCGATGATCGCGCGGTTGCGCAGATTGTGCGGCTGGAGTCCAATGCGGTTGTTGGGGTTGAAGGAGGGCTGATTGACCATCGCCAGCACATCACCGGTGGTCGAATCGAGCATCACCACCGAACCACCGGCGGCGCCATTCTCCTGCACCGCCGCCTTCAGTTCGCGGTAGGCCAGCGCCTGGATGCGGGCATCGAGACTGAGCCTGAGCTCTCCGCCCGGACGCGGATCCCTGATGCGACTCAGCTCACGAATCGGCTCGGCACGCCGATCCTGCAGCACCTTGCGCCGTCCATCCTGACCGCGCAGATGGCCATCGAAGGCCAGCTCCACCCCCTCCTGACCGTGGTCGTCGACATTGGTGAAACCCAGCACATGGGCCGTCACCTCGCCATCGGGGTAGTAACGTCGATATTCGGTCCGACCGTAGATGCCCGGCACCTTCAAATCGAGAATCGCACTGGCCAGATCGGGCGGAAGCTGACGACGCAGGTAGAGAAATTCCCGACGCGCGGCGGCCCCCGCCTGCAGCTTGGCGATCAGCTCTTTCGGGTCGATTTCGAGCGCGCGTGCCAGCTCCGGAATCCGCTCGGCAGCGGCCAAAACGGATTTGGGATTGGCGCAGATCGACTCCAGCGGCGTACTCACTGCCAGCGGATGACCATTGCGGTCGATGATCATGCCGCGGTGCGCCTCGATCGTCTCGGTGCGGATGGCCCGCGCGTCGCCATGCCGCTGATAGAAGTCGCGGTCGAAAACATGCAGGTCGAACAACCGCCCCATCATCGCCAGCGCCGCCACCGACAGCAGGACGGCGGCCAGCCGCAGCCGCCAGACCGAAGCCGGTTCCAGCAGTGCGACTGCCTGTTTCATGGCTTCACCACCAGCAGATTGGCGGCATCCGGCGCCCCCATCTGCAACCGGCTGACGGCCAGCTCCTTGATCCGATCGTGTGAAGCCAGGGTGCCGCGCTCGAGCAGCAGGCGGCTCCACTCGACCTGCAACTGGTCACGCTGCCGCTCCAGATCCCGCAGCTCGCCGTGCGCCTGCCGGGTCAGATGGGTGCTCTGCACCACGGCGATCGCCGAAGCCACCACCGCCACAACCAGCGCTCCCAATATCAGGTTCGTCACTCGGCTCATGCCCGTTTTCCGTTCTGTTTTCATCGGGTTCCGCCTTCAACTCAGGCCAGCTTCTCGGCCGCACGCAGCACCGCACTGCGCGCCCGCGGATTGCTGTTCAGCTCCTGCTCGCCTGCGCGCTGACCACCCGACAGCAGCCGCAGGCGGCGCTTGAGCAGAGCGGCCGGCACCGGCAACTTGGCCGGCAGATCGTCACCGCGCGCGTGGTGACGAAAAAACCGCTTGACGATGCGATCTTCCAGCGAGTGGAAGCTGATCACCACCAGCCGCCCTCCGATCGCCAGCACTTCGAGCGCCTGCTCCAGTGCACGCTGCAACAGCGTCAACTCATCGTTGATGGCGATGCGGATCGCCTGAAAACTCTGGGTGGCTGGATGACGATCCTTGGGCCAGCGAGGGTGAGCCGCCGCCACCACCCTGGCCAGCTGCACCGTGCCAAGCAGCGGTGTCTGCCGCCCGGCCGCGACAATCGCCGCCGCGATGCGGCGAGCGAAGCGCTCTTCACCATACTCGCGCAGCACCCGTTCCAGCTCCGCCTCATCGACCCGCGCCAGCCACTGGGCTGCACTTTCGCCCCGACTGGGATCCATGCGCATGTCGAGCGGCCCATCGCGCATGAAACTGAAACCGCGCCGCGCCTCGTCGAGCTGCGGCGATGAGACCCCCAGATCGAGCAGCACGCCACTCACCTGACCACGCCAGCCACGGCTGCTGGCCAGTGCTTCCAACTGGTCGAACGCGGCGTGGACCAGCTCGATGCGCGCATCGCCGCCGAATTCCTGCACGCCATGGGCGATCGCTTCCGGATCACGGTCGAGCGCCAGCAGTCGTCCCCGCTCGCTCAACCGCTGCAACAGCGCCCCGCTGTGCCCGCCACGACCGAAGGTGCCATCGATGTAGCAACCACCGCCATCGCTGAACCAGAGCGCCATCGTTTCCTCCAGCATCACCGGTCTGTGCGCCGGCTCGATCGGAACAGGCTCCCGCGACATCAGATCGAAAACCCGCGCAGCTCATCCGGCACCATGCCACTCTGGACGCGCTCCTCTTCGATCCAGCGATCCCGCTCGACACTCCAGCGATCCTCGGCCCAGATCTCGAAACGGTTGCCCTGCCCAAGCAGGATCACCGGCTTGCTCTTTTCCAGATTGGCGTATTCGCGCAGCAGCGGCGGCAACAGAATGCGCCCTGCCGTGTCCATCTCGACATCGTTGGCATGACCCAGCAACAGTCGCTGAATGCGTCGGGTGGCCGGATTGAAGCTCGGCAGCGCGCTGATTTTTTCCTGAAGCACCTCCCATTCCGGGAGCGGAAAAAGCTGCAAACAACTCTGCTGGGTATCGATGGTCACCACCAATCCGGCACCACCGCAGGCCAAAAGCTGGTCACGAAACCGGGCCGGGATCGCAATGCGACCCTTGGGATCAAGACTGACCTGCGCAATGCCGCGAAATGCCATGAAGTTTCCACCCAGCGGGAGGGCATTTCAGCCCTTTCACGCCACATAACGACACTTTTCACCACCACGCACACTATATGGAGCGCAAAATGGGCTTGTCAAGGAAAATCACGGCCTCTCACAGCAGAAACGCTGTCATTAAAATTCTTTTTTAATCATATAGATAAAATTATTATCAAGCACTTGCCAACCAAAGCAAAACAGTCTCGCAAGTGTGGAGCAAGACTGGCGCGAAACCGACCCGCGCAGACAGATTGCAGTCGCCGTGCAACGGTTCAATCGAAGCAGAGATGAGAAGGGGAAGGGTGCATGGAGCCGGCCGATAAGCCGGGTTCTGTCGAGGACAATCATTCATCTGGGCCGCGAATCACTCCGCGGCTCTAGCGACCTACCCGAATCCGGTGCGGGCCGCACCGATGGATTCCTATTTGGTCTTGCTCCGGGCGGGGTTTGCCATGCCACGCGTGTTGCCACCCGTGCGGTGCGCTCTTACCGCACCATTTCACCCTTACCACACCGACGATGTGTCGCCAGCGGGCGGTATCTTTTCTGTTGCACTTTCCGTGGGCTCGCGCCCCCCAGGCGTTACCTGGCGCCCTGCCCTGTGGAGCCCGGACTTTCCTCCCCACCTGCAACCAGGCAGAGCGATTGTCTGGCCAACTCCATGCCGCACCAGCTTAACCAACTCGGCACACCGGCGACAAGCCTTTCGGCCCAGACAAGGTCACTGTTTTTTCATTCTGGCATCAAAAATGCTAACAGACTGGAGGCAGACCCAATGAAAACCCCGGTGGGTGTGCACCGGGGTTTTCTTTTTTGTGTGACGCTTCGCCAGCAGACGGCATGAAACAGCTCAGCACAGCCATCGGAATTGACCACTGGCTCTGTCCAGCTCTTCGAGGGCGGCTGAGTCGGGATCAAAATACCAGCCACGCAATCGCAATGTCCCCTCGTTCAGGCGCGCGGCGATGAAGGGATAGCGCTCGAGGTTGTTCAGCGACAACGACAGCGCCTTGCGGCTCAACTGGTCGACCTGCCAATCGAGATCGCTGCGGAACCCCGCGCGCAACACCTGTTCGGCAGCCTGCTCGGCGATTTCGGTCCACTCCGCCAGCGGATGGCTGGCCAAAGAGCCATCGATCAGACGGTGCAGCAGCGTGCGCAGGCCGTTGCAGCGACCATGCCCCATGACGATCAGCTCTTCGACATCGAGGTAACAGACGCCATATTCGAGCGCTGCCGGGGTCTCCTGGTAGTGCTTGTCGGGCTGGCAGGGCGGAATCAGGTTGGCAACGTTGCGCACCACGAAGATGTCGCCGGCGTCGGAGTTGGTGATGATGGCCGGATCGAACCTGGAGTCACAGCAACCCACGACCATCACCCTTGGCGTCGACAGATTCTGCATCTTCAGCTTCTGCTGCCCATGGTGGCGCGCCAGATACTCCTGCTTGAAGCTGGCAAAACCGTCGATCAGCGCGTCGATGTCAGACTTCGACTGCATCGTTCCATCACCGCGCAGGGCAAGATGGCGAGAGTGGGACAGCATGGGAATCAACCTCCATGAACACAGGGCATTTCTCAAAAAATACTCAAGACAAGTTACATGCCAATGATGCATGGAGGCCCATTCCGGCCGATGGGAAGCCCCGTTGCGGTTTTTCGACACCATCCTGCGCCAGATTGGGGCGACAGCGCCGCGCGGAGGCCAAGTCGAGTGCATCCGAACGGGTGACCGCCATTCACATCGGCAGCGGGCGTGCTAAGGTTTATTCAGGCCCAATCTGGATGAATCCCATGCGTCGTACAGCCTGGATCACACTGCTGCTTCTGACCGCACCAGTCACCGCCTTCGCCAGGGCGCCAGACATTGCCATCTCCGGACTGTTCAATGGCGCGGCACTGCTGACCATCAATGGTCAACCGAAGATGTTGCGGGTGGGCGAGCCGGCCTACGCCGGAGTCCGCCTGATTTCGGCCGATCCGCATGGGGCCGTGGTCGAGGTGAATGGCGAGCGCAGGCCGTTGCGGCTCTCGGAGCAGATCGGCGACCGCTTTGTGCCAAGAGAGCGCGCACGGGCCACCATCGTGCCGGATGCCCGGCAGCAATACCTGACCCAGGGCAGCATCAATGGCCTGAGCGTCTCCATGCTGGTCGACACCGGCGCCACGGCCATCGCCATGAGCGAAACCGAGGCACGTCGGCTTGGCATCGACTTTCGCTACCGGGGCGAAGAGTCCATGGTCACCACGGCCAGCCACCAGGTGAGAGCCTACCGGGTCGTGCTGGAGCAGGTGACGGTCGGTGAGATCACCGTACATCAGGTCGAGGCGGCCATTCTCGAGGGTGATCTGCCCGAGCAGATCCTGCTGGGGATGAGCTTTTTGCGGCACGTCGAGCTCTCCGAACGTCAGGGCATGCTGGAGTTGGTCGAAAAATAACCTGAAACGCCCAGCCGGCTCAGCAGGGCATTCGCCTCGGCTGCGTGTTCGTTGCTAAAATCGCCGGCTTGCTGTTCAAGAGGTGGCGTGTGGCAGTCCAACATATCGCATCGGCGGCACTACCCACTCCCTGGGGGGAGTTCGAGGTGCATGCCTTCGAAGACAAAGCGACCGGCAAGGAGCATCTGGCGCTGACACTGGGGTCGATCGGCGGCGGTGAGCCGGTGCTGATCCGGCTGCATTCGGAGTGCCTGACCGGCGACGCGCTGTTCAGCCTGCGTTGCGACTGTGGCTCACAGCTGCAAAGCGCGCTGCAGCAGATTGCCGAGACCGGCCGCGGCGTGCTGCTCTACCTGCGCCAGGAAGGACGCGGCATTGGTCTGATCAACAAGATACGGGCCTATCACCTGCAGGATGGCGGCGCCGACACCGTCGAGGCCAACCAGCGGCTCGGCTTCGAGCCCGATCTGCGTGACTATGGCATGTGCGGTGAAATGCTGGCATGGCTCGGCGTCAGCCGGGTGCGGCTGCTGACCAACAATCCGCGCAAGGTCGAACAACTGCAACGGCAAGGGGTCGAGGTGGTGGAGCGAATTCCGCTGGAGACCGGCCAGAACCCGCACAATCTGCGCTATCTGGCCACCAAGGCCGACAAGCTCGGCCACCTGCTCGACCGCAGCGGCATGGCCCGCTGCGACGAGGAGTGATCTCGCCCGTCCACACGGTCTCACCCCAGCCCTGCCGCGCTCTCCCGACGCGGCAGGCGCGCCTCGACCGACCGACAGATGCCCTCGGCATCCAGCCCGCATTCGGCCAGCAGCGCAGCCGTTTTGCCATGGTCGATGAAGCGGTCCGGCAGACCGAGATTGAGCGGCGCCATCAGCACGCCGTGTGCGGCCAGGCACTCGTTCACCGCTGAACCAGCGCCCCCCATCACCACATTCTCTTCGATGGTCACCAGCAGCTGGTGGCTTTCGGCCAGCCGCAGCACCAGCGCTTCATCGATCGGTTTGACGAAACGCATGTCAACCACGGTGGCGTCGAGCCGTTCGGCGGCGGCAAGCGCCGGGCGCACCATCGATCCAAAGGCCAGCAGCGCCACCTCGCGTCCTTGGCGCCGCACCAGAGCGCGGCCGATCTCCAGCGCGCTCATCGCCTCGACCACCTCGGCCCCCGGCCCCGTGCCGCGCGGGTAGCGCACGGCCGCGGGTCCTGGATGGATGAAGCCGGTGTAGAGCATCTGCCGCGTCTCGTTCTCGTCCGATGGCGCCATCACCAGCAGATTCGGAATCGCGCGCAGGTAGCTCAGGTCGAAGCTGCCGGCATGGGTGGCGCCATCCTCGCCCACCAGACCGGCGCGGTCGAGCGCAAACAGCACGTCGAGATTCTGAATGGCGACATCGTGGATCAACTGGTCATAGGCCCGCTGCAAAAAGGTGGAGTAGATCGCCACCACCGGCTTGGCCCCTTCGCAGGCCATGCCGGCAGCCAAGGTCACTGCATGCTGCTCGGCAATGCCGACATCACAGTAACGCTGCGGATAGCGCTGCGAAAAGGTCACCAGATCGGAGCCCTCGGCCATCGCCGGGGTGATGCCGATCAGCCGCGGCTCCTGCTCCGCCATGTCGCACAGCCACTGGCCAAAGATGCTGGAGTACTTCTGTCCCTTGTTGACGACAGTCAAAAGCTCGCCCTGCCGGGTCTCGAGCTTGGAGATGGCGTGGTAACCGATCGGATCCTGCTCGGCCGGTGCGAAGCCCTTGCCCTTGCGGGTGATCACATGCAGCAGTCGCGGACCCGGCAGAAATTTCATGTCGCTCAGCGTCTTGACCAGCGCCGGCAGGTCGTGGCCATCGAGCGGACCGATGTAGTTGAAGCCGAGCTCCTCGAACAACACACCGGGGGCCACCATCCCCTTCATGTACTCCTCGGTGCGGCGCGCCAGCTCCCAGAATGGCGGAATGCGGCTCAGCAGCCGCTTGCTGCCCTGGCGCACCGAGTTGTAGGTCTTGCCGGCCCAGATGCGCGCCAGATATTGCGATAGCCCGCCGACATTGCGCGAAATCGACATGTCGTTGTCGTTCAGCACCACCAGCAGGTCATTGCCGACGTGGGCTGCATGGTTCAGTGCCTCGAAGGCCATGCCCGCGGTCATCGCCCCATCGCCGATCACCGCCACATGGTGGCGCTGCTCGCCCTTGAGCCTGCTGGCCAGCGCCATGCCGAGTGCGGCACCGATCGAGGTGCTGGAGTGGCCGACACCAAAGGTGTCGTAATCACTCTCGCTCCGCTTCGGAAAGCCGGAGATACCCCCCTGCTGACGCAGCCCGGCCATGGCCTCGCGCCGACCGGTCAGAATCTTGTGCGGATAGGCCTGATGGCCGACATCCCATACCAGCCGGTCATGCGGCGTGTCGAACACATAGTGCAGCGCGATGGTCAGCTCGACCACGCCCAGACCGGCGCCGAAGTGGCCACCGGTCCGGCCGACGGTGTAGAGCAGATACTCACGCAGTTCACGGGCGAGCTGCGGCAACTGCTGCTCCGGCAGGTCACGCAGCTGCGCCGGGATGTCGATCTGATCGAGCAGCGGCGTGGCTGGCCGCTGTCTGGGAATTTCGTCAAAAGTGACCGGCATGGTTCAGCCCGACAAAACGCGGCGACAACAGAAATTGATTTGATTGCAAATCATACCACCGTCGGCCGCTTTCACTCTCATGCCGACCGGCGCCGTTCAGTGGCTGCGCTGCTGCAACTGCTCGCACAGTGCGCGCAGTGGCCAGGCCCGACTGCCGAGGGGTTCGAGCGCCGCCAGCGCCTGCTGATGCAGCGCTTCGGCCCGCGCCTTGGCCTCATCCATGCCCAGCAGCCGCGGATAGGTCAGCTTGCCACGCGCGGCATCGGCACCCTGCCGCTTGCCGAGCAGCGCCGTCTCACCCTCGACATCGAGAATGTCATCCCGGATCTGAAAGGCCAGCCCCAAGGCCGCGGCATGACGATCGAGCGCCGTGAGCCGCAGCGCATCCTGCTCCCCTGCGGCCAGTGCACCCAGTCTGACACTGGCGCGCAGCAGTGCACCGGTCTTGCGTGCATGCAGCGACTCCAGTTCGGCCAGCGTCAGCGGCGGGTCATGGCGCGCCTCAACGGCCAGATCGAGCGCCTGTCCGCCCACCATTCCGCCACCACCGGCCGCCCGCGCCAGCGTCAGCACCATCGCCATGCGCAGTTCGACGCTGGGTTGGCTGGCTGTCGCCAACAGTTCGAAGGCCAGGCTCTGCAAGGCATCGCCGGCCAGAATCGCACTGGCCTCGTCAAAGGCGATGTGGCAGGTGGGACGGCCACGGCGCAGGTCGTCATCATCCATCGCCGGCAGGTCATCATGCACCAGCGAATAGCCATGGATCAGCTCGACCGCCAGGGCCGGCAGCTCCGCGACCTCTGCCGTGCCACCACAGCTTTCGCAGGCCGCATGGACCAGCAGCGGACGAATCCGCTTGCCACCGCCCTGCATCGCATGGCGCATCGCCTCGAACAGGCGGGCCGCCGCCGGATCGGCCGCGGGCAGGTGGTGATCGATCAGCGCTTCGAGCCGCCGCCGATGTGGGTCGGCCCACTGATCGAAGGCTGCACTCATTCCGCCGGCTCGAAGGGTTGGCGGGTTTCGCCATCGGCGAGCAGGATCTCCACCTTCTGCTGGGCATCCCGCAGGCTGCCCTGGCATTCTCGTGCCAGCTTGACGCCCTGCTCGAACAGGTCGAGCGCCTCCTCGATCGGGATGTCACCTCGTTCGAGCGTGGTGACCAGACTCTCCAGCCGGGTGAGTGATTGATCGAAGTCGCTCTTTTTGCGCTTGGTGGTCATGGGGGACAGATGCATCGGTTCAAATCTGCATGGTAGCGCAGTCGAGGTCGATCTCCCTAGCCCGCCACCTGGCTCCACCACCGCAGCACCGCCTTGCGCGCCTCTTCCAGCGCCAGCATCGCAAGCGGAAACGGCAGCATGAACCACCACACGTCCGCCGCCAGCGGCGCGGTGCCGAACAGCCTGTTGCCGAGGGGCGTGTAGAGAATCGCCGCGAGCAGCAGCAGTTCGAAGCCGATGCCCCAATACAGCAGCGGGCTCGGCCGGCCGTTGCCGGCGAACAGCGCGCCGCGCGCGGAGCGGCACAGCCAGACGTTCGCCACCTGCATCAGCACGATGGCGGCCAGACACGCGCCGGTGGCGGCGCGGTAGAGCGGGTCGGTGGGCGCCAGCATCTGCCCGTACTGCCAGCCGCCCGCGTGCAGCACGAAGAAGTAGGCCGCCATGGCGGCGCCGGCTTCGAGCAGACCCAGGAACAGATAGGCGCGTGCGATCAGCGCGCCGTCGATCAGCCGCTCGCTGGCGCGGCGCGGCGGGCGCTGCATCACCTGCGCGGCGGGCCGTTCTGCGCCGAGCGCCAGCGCCGGCAGCATGTCGGTGCCCAGATCCACCGCCAGGATCTGGATCACCGTCAGCGGCAGCGGGATGCGCAGCAGCGCGAACGCGAGGTAGGGCACCACCTCGGGAATGTTCGAGGTGAGGATGTAAGTCAGGAACTTGCGCAGGTTGTCGAACACGCCGCGCCCTTCCTCGACGGCGGCGACGATGGTGGCGAAGTTGTCGTCGAGCAGCACCATGTCGGCCGCCGCCTTGGCGACATCGGTGCCGGCCACGCCCATGGCGATGCCGATGTGCGCCTCGCGCAGCGCCGGGGCGTCGTTCACGCCGTCGCCGGTGACGGCGACGATCTCGCCGCGGCGCTTGAGCGCCGCGACGATGCGCCGCTTCTGCTCGGCGCTGACGCGGGCGAACAGCACCTCCGGCCCGTCGAGCAGCAGTTGCAGCTCGGTGTCGGTCAGGCGCGCCAGGCGCTCGCCGCTGACCACCGTCGAGTGCTCGCTGTTGGCCAGACCGATCTGCCGCGCCACCGCCAGCGCCGTGCGCGGATGGTCGCCGGTGACCATGATGGTGCGGATGCCGGCACTGCGGCAGCGGGCGATGGCGGCCGGCACCTCGGGTCGCGGCGGGTCATGCAGGGCGACGAGGCCCGCCAGCACCAGGTCGCGTTCGAGCTGCTCGGGCGTGGCGCCAACAGCGGTGACGGGGGCGGTGTCGGGCGCGACGGGGCGGCTCGCCAGCGCGATCACCCGCAGTCCGTCCGCCGCGAGCTGCGCCTCGGCGGCCAGCACCGCCGCGCGCGCGGCATCGGTGAGCGGCACGATCGCGTCCCCTTGCCGCACGGCGCTGCACAGCGGCAGCAGCGCTTCGAGCGCGCCCTTGGCGTAGAGCGCCCGCTCGCCGTCGCGCTGCGCCAGCACCGCCATGCGCCGGCGCTCGGAATCGAACGGCAGCACCTGCAGGGTCTCCACCGCCGGCGCGCCGCCGCGCTCGCGCGCAAAGTCGATCAGCGCCGCCTCCAGCGGGTCGAGCGCTGCGACATCCACCGCCGCGTCGGCCGCCAGTGCGTGGCAGTGGGCGGCGACCGCCACCAGCGGTGCATTCGGCGGCGCCGTCCACTCATCGGCCGCGACACTGTTGCCATCCACAAACAGCCGCTGCGCCCGCAGGCGGTTCTCGGTCAGCGTGCCGGTCTTGTCGGTGCAGATCACGGTGGCCGAGCCCAGCGTCTCCACCGACGGCAGGTGGCGGATCAATGCCCGACGCCGCGCCATGCGCTGCGCGCCCATGGCGAGCGCCAGCGTCACCGTCGGCAGCAGCCCCTCCGGCACGTTGGCGACGATGATGCCGATGGCGAACAGCACGTTGCCCCACAGCGGCAACCCGAGCGCCTGGCCGATGACGAAGAAGGTCACGCCGAGCGCCACGGCGAGCGCCGCCACCCAGCGCGACAGGCGCGTGATCTCCTGCTGCAACGGCGACAGCCCCTTACTCGTGGCCTGCGTGAGCTGCGCGATGCGCCCGAACTCGCTGTGCATGCCGGTGGCGAACACCACCGCGCGCGCCTCGCCGGCCACCAGCGCCGTGCCGGCCAGCAGCAGGTTGCGCGCGTGGAGTGCCTCCGCGGCCGTGGAGGGCTCGGCCGACACCGTCATCGGCAGCGCCTCGCCGGTCACCGTGGCGGTGTTGACGCGCGCCGCGTAGGCCTCCAGCACCCGGCAGTCGGCCGGCACCTGATCGCCGGCACCCAGCAGCACCACATCCCCCGGCACCAGCTCGCGCGCTGGGGCCAGGCGCACCACGCCCGCGCGCTGCACCCGCACCGCGTGCGGCAGCAGGCGCTGCAGGGCATCGAGTGCCCGCTCGGCGCGGTACTCCTGCCAGAACGAGAACGCGCCGTTGATGACGATCACGCCCAGGATCGCCGCGCCCAGCGTGGCCATGCCCTGCCCCGGCTGGTAATGCTCTGCAACGAACGCCAGCGCCGCCGCCAGCCACAGGATCAGCGCGAAGAAATGCGTCACCTGCCGCGCCGCACCGCGCCACAGTGGTTCCCGCGCCGAGGCTTCCATTTCGTTGACACCGAAGCTGGCGAGACGCCGCGCGGCCTCAGCCTCGCTCAGACCCTCCGCTGTCGTATTGAGGCGGGCCAGCGCTTCATCGATCGGCAGCGCATGCAGGTGCATCGCCAGGTCACTGACCCTTGACCGCCTGTCCCATCGAAATGTAGCCAGCGAAGCGGGGCATGCCCTCGGCATAGTTGCTGTCGAGCTGCTCGATGGCAAAGCCGCCCTCGGCCAGATAGTCAGCGATCGGGCGGTTGAGGTGGCAGCCGCCGAAGAGACGCTTCCAAAGCGGATTCAATCGATCCTGCCATCTGGAGACTGCCACATCGGGTGCCCGGCCATGCTCGCAGAACAGCAATTTACCGCCCGGTTTCAACACCCGCGCCATCTGCTGCAGCGCCAGGCGCCAATCCGGAATGGTGCAAAGGGTAAAGGTCAACAGCACGGTGTCGACGCTGTTGTCTTCGAGCGGAATCTGCTCGCCCGGCAGATCAAGCCAGCGCACCTCGACTGCGGAGCGGGCCAGGTTGCGCTGAGCCCGACCGCGCATCCCGGCCGAGGGTTCCAGCCCCCAGACCAACTCGACCTGACCGGAGTCATACAGAGCCAGATTGTGCCCGGAACCGATGCCAACCTCGAGCACCCGGCCTCGCGCCAGCGGCACGATCTTCGCTCTCAGCGCCATCACATCGCGTGTCGAGCAGGCCAGATCGAGCAGACCCGGCAAGATCTTCTCTTCATAAAAAGCCATAAACGCACCTCGGAACCGGTCGGACAGTAAAGGAGACACTCCCGAAATCCATGAGCAGCAACCCACCGGCACAGTAAAAGAGCGGCATCACTTTCTCAAGCATCCGTATCGACGATGCCGCTCGCTTCCGCAACAGCAACTCGAATCGGCAACAGACCACGACAGTGGAAAAATCGATACACTTGGCCCATTGACCGGTTATCAATGCCATCAATGGGATCGTCTCATGGCCGATGAAGCGCTGGATGCCTACTGGTCCCTGCCAACACCGAAACTCCATGCCGCACTGCACAGTGGCGCAGCCGGTCTGACCAGCAGCGAAGCCGCCCGCCGCCTTGCCGAGCACGGCCCGAACCGCCTGCCGGACGGCCCGGCGCTGGCGCCGCTGGCGCTGCTGCTGAAGCAGTTCACCGATCCGCTGGTGCTGATCCTGCTGTTCGCCGGCCTGCTGTCGCTCTACCTGCACGAGTGGCTCGACGCCGCCATCGTGCTCGGCATCGTGCTCGGCAGCGGCGGGCTCGGCTTCGTGCAGGAGTACCGCGCCTCGGCGGCGGTGGCGGCGCTGCGCGAACAGGTCACCGCACGGGTGACGGTGCTGCGCGACGGCGCGCCGGTGAGCCTGCCGGCCGAGGCAGTGGTGCCGGGCGACGTGGTGCAGCTGGCCGCCGGCAGCCTGATCCCGGCCGACGGCGTGCTGCTGGAGGCGAAGGACTTTTTCGTCACCGAGGCGGTGCTGACCGGCGAGACCTTCCCGGTCGAGAAAACCCCCGGCACGGCGCCGCCGCAGGCGGGCCTTGCCGAGCGCCACGGCTGCGTATTCATGGGCACCTCGGTGCGCAGCGGCACGGCCCGGGCGTTGATCGTCGAGACCGGTGCCGGCACGGCGTTCGGCGCCATCGCCCACCGCCTGCGCCGGCGCGCGCCGCCGACCGAGTTCGAGCTTGGCATCCGCCGCTTCGGCGCGCTGCTGACGCAGGTGATGGTGGCGCTGACGCTGGCGGTGTTTGCCATCAACGTCCACTTCGAGCGGCCGGTGGTGGAGGCGCTGCTGTTCTCGGTGGCGCTGGCGGTGGGGCTGTCGCCGGAGCTGCTGCCGGCCATCATGACCCTCACGCTGTCGCACGGCGCCAGCGCCATGGCCCGTCAGGGCGTGATCGTGCGTCGGCTCGCCGCCATCGAGAACCTCGGCAGCATGGATGTGCTGTGCACCGACAAGACCGGCACGCTGACGGTGGGGGTGATCAAGCTCGACGGCGCACTGGGTGGCGATGGGCAGCCCTCGGCGCGGGTGGCGCAGCTCACCTACCTCAACGCCCACTTCGAGACCGGCATCGACAACCCGCTCGACGCCGCCATCGAGGCGGCCGGCGTGCCGGCCGGCTTGAACCCGGCCGCCTGGCGCAAGCTCGACGAAATCCCCTACGACTTTCTGCGCAAGCGGCTGTCCATCGTCGCCGCCGGGCCGGACGGCGCGCCGACGCTGCTGACCAAGGGCGCCTTCGCCAGCGTGCTGGCAGTGTGCGAGCGCCTGCGCCTGGGCGAGGCCGAAGTCGCCCTCGACGACGCGCAACGGGCCGCCCTCGAACAGCGCTTTGCCGCGTGGAGCGAACAGGGTTACCGCGTGCTCGGGGTGGCCAGCCGCAGGCTCGACGAGCGGCCCGCCTACCACGCCAGCGACGAGACCGGCCTCTGCTTCGAGGGCTTTCTGCTGTTCTTCGACCCGCCCAAGCCCGGCATCGAGCGCACGCTGGCCGACCTCGGGCGTCTGGGCGTGGCGGTCAAGATCATCACCGGCGACAACCGCCTGGTGGCGGCGCACCTGGCGCGCGAGGTGGGCATCGCGGAACCGGTGGTGCTGACCGGCGCGCAGATCGACGACACGCGCGACGAGGCGCTGTGGCAGCGGGTGGTCGACACCGACCTGTTCGCCGAGGTCGACCCGAACCAGAAGGAGCGCCTGATCCTGGCCTTGAAGCGCTCCGGCCACGTGGTGGGGTATCTGGGCGACGGCATCAACGATGCGCCGGCGCTGCACGCCGCCGATGCCGGCATCTCGGTCGATCAGGCGGTGGACGTCGCCAAGCAGGCGGCCGATTTCGTGCTGCTGCAGCACGATCTTGACGTGCTGTGCCGCGGCATCGAGTTCGGCCGCAGCACCTTCGCCAACACCCTCAAGTACATCTACACCACCACCAGCGCCAACTTCGGCAACATGATCAGCATGGCGGCGGCGAGCCTGTTTCTGCCGTTTTTGCCACTGCTGCCGAAGCAGATCCTGCTGAACAATTTCCTCTCGGACCTGCCGGCGATGGGCATCGCCACCGACCGGGTGGACGCGGAGGCCGTGCAGACGCCGCACCGCTGGAACGTGGCCGCCATCCGCCGCTTCATGCTCACCTTTGGCCTCATCAGCTCGCTGTTCGACGGCCTCACCTTTGCGCTGCTGCTGTGGCTGACCGACGGCGCACCGGCCCACTTTCGCACCGGCTGGTTCGTGGAGTCGCTGCTGACTGAGCTGTGGGTGCTGCTGGTGGTGCGCACCGCCCGCCCCGCCTGGCGCAGCCGGCCTGGCACGCTGCTGTGGAGTCTGACGCTGGCGCTGACCGGCGTTGCGATCGCGCTGCCCTACCTGCCGGCGAGCCACGCGCTGTTCGAGTTCACGCCGCTGCCGGCGAACGTGCTGGCGGCGGTGCT
>ERZ1645192.475-NODE-475-length-33126-cov-20.849868_pt1 | contig 33126 bp, 22 predicted proteins | sample MGYA00575354_ERZ1645192 | MGnify/ENA primary metagenome ERZ1645192 (study PRJEB40844, sample SAMN11349763) | freshwater sediment metagenome | isolation source: river sediment | host: Sediment | place: India: Faizupur Khadar , New Delhi | collected 2017-02-21 ...
CGGATACATTGTATGCCTTGAGCGCTTCCGGTTTCAGGTCTACCTGGTATTCCTTAAGGAATCCGCCGGCGGAGGCCACCTCCGAGACACCCTTAGCGGCGGAGAGGCTGTATTTCACGTAGAAATCTTGAATTGTCTTTAGTTCCGCGGGATCCCAGCCTCCTGCCGGTTCTCCGGTTTCGGGATTCCTGCCTTCAAGTGTGTACCAGAATATCTGCCCGAGAGCTGTGGCATCGGGCCCCAGTGTCGGCTGCACCCCTTCGGGCAATGTTCCGGGGGGAAGCGAGTTCAGTTTCTCCAGTATCCTTGACCTGCTCCAATAGAATTCGACATTATCCTTAAAAATGATATAAATAAAGGACATGCCGAACATGGATGTGCTTCTGATTGTCTCAACGCCCGGAATGCCCAGCAGTGCGGTTGTAAGCGGATAGGTAACCTGGTCCTGGATATCCTGCGGGGACCTGCCCATCCATTCTGTGGCAACTATCTGCTGGTTTTCACCGATATCCGGAATGGCATCGACCGGAACCGGATCGCGCGGCAAAAGACCTGACTTCAGGTTGAACGGCATTGTCACCAGCCCCATAACCACGAAAGCAATCAGGAGTATGAAGGTAATAAGCCGGTTTTCAAGGAAATATCTGACTAGTCTGTTAAACATGGCATTGTTGTTATGACCTTAATTTCCGGAGCCGGGCAGGGGGCAGCCATCTGACCTGCAGTCATGACTGCCCCGTAGCCACAGCATCCGGGTTTTCAAAAAAGTGAAAACGGATTTTTACTTCTGTCTATCGTAATGGCAGCAGCCAGGAAGACTGTTATAGACCTCGTCGGGAGCCTTGAATTTCTCCGTATCGTGTCCGACAGCAGCCAGCTTTTTGCTCAGGGCTTCCTTCCCTGTCTTTGCAGGATTAAATGTAACTGTAAGCATTTGCGTTTTGGAATCCCATGTGGCGGCTGTGACTCCTTCGGCCAGGGCCGTTTTTTCGATACGTGTCTTGCACATACCGCATGCACCCCATACCTTGAAGCTTTCTGTTTTAACCGTGTCCGGGGCAGCTGTCTGTTTGGTGTGGTCATGTGCCTGTGCGGAGGCAGTTACGGCAAACAGTGACAGGGCAAGAAGAGATATAATAAGTTTTATTGATTTCATGATTTCAAACTTTAAAGTGGAATGATATTACGTGCAAATGGAACACAAACCGGCACAATGAAGGATTAGTACCTTATTGCGACGGTAATAACTTTAAAATGAAATCAGATACGGAATACCCGAATTTGCGGGAGATCAACAGCGGATGTCATTATCTGACCGGGCGGACCAATACCGGTCAATGGTCTGTCAATCAGAAAAACAATCCTGACCGGATTTTCAATTTTCAGGACCGGGGCCTGAATTTTTACCTGGTCAAAACCGGTAAAAGCTTTTGAGGCCGGTGTATAGTTATTGTCAATGCAATAAAAAGCCAGGACATCATCACAGCAATGTGATCTGAAGTGTTCACCACTCTTTTCATAAGGGCAATTCCCTTCGTCACCTTCCATACCGCAGGTGGCTAACGTCCCTGAAAGTGAAATCCTGGAAGCCACAAGTTCCCCTCCGCAGTAATGGCGTGCAACCGAGAAGTGCAGCATTGCCGTCACAACCAGCAGAACAGTCAGTATGGAGAGAAACTTTTTCACAATTCGTTTAACAAAATACCGGTATAATTGTTTACAAAAATAAGGTACATTATTGTTCCTTTAACATAAAAGATGATTTGATATCAATTTTATTGTCATCATCTAGTCAGAGAACATTTTTGATTATTTTTGCACTTCCGTCAGTCCACTGCCGGAACAAAAGGAGAACATGAATTACATTCATCTCAACCATAACAATTTTATCATGCCGCTCATGCCTATGTGCATGTGCCGGTAATCTCCTTCCCCTTATATTGTCGTTTTAGATTTTACCGCCACCTGACGATGGAAGGATTGATCCTGTCGCGGTATCAAGCTTAATATTCAATTCAATCTTATAATCATGGAAAACAGTAAACTCAGATTTGAGACTCTGCAGCTGCATGCAGGTCACACGCCGGATAATGATACCCTGTCAAGGGCAGTTCCACTTTACCAGACAACATCCTATGTATTCAGAAACGCAAAGCATGCTGCTGATCTCTTCGGCCTTGCCGAACCGGGCAATATTTATACGCGGATAATGAATCCGACCTCTGAAGTATTTGAAAAAAGGGTGGCTGCCCTGGAGGGAGGCGCTGCTGCGCTGGCGGTCTCCTCGGGTCACGCTGCACAGTTTATTGCCCTGACCACCTTCCTTAGAGCAGGTGACAACTTTGTAAGTTCCCCCTTCCTTTACGGGGGCACCTACAACCAGTTCAACGTCACACTTCCTTCATTCGGCATTAATGCCCGGTTTGCAGCTGACCTGAATATCTCTTCCTTCGGGAAGCTCATCGATGAAAACACCCGGGCCATTTATCTTGAGACAATCGGCAATCCGGGTTTTGATATACCTGATTTTGGGGAATTCGCCGCATTGGCGGCACGTCACGGGATACCGCTGGTTGTTGATAACACATTTGGCGCCTGCGGGTACCTGTGTGCTCCGATAAAGTATGGCGCCAACATTGTTGTCCAATCTGCCACCAAATGGATCGGCGGCCATGGTACAAGCATCGGCGGTGTTATTGTCGACGGGGCCAGCTTCGACTGGCGGAACGGAAAATTTCCGGCGCTGACGGAGCCTGCAAAGGGGTACCACGGACTTGTTTACACCGACGTTTTCTCGCCGGACACGGAAGCCGGAAACATCGGATTCATTGTCAAGGCCAGGGTGGAGGGTCTGAGGGACCTTGGGCCTGCCATCAGCCCCTTCAACTCCTTCCTGCTGCTGCAGGGCCTCGAAACACTGTCATTACGCATGGAAAGGCATATACAGAACACACTTAAGCTGGCCCGCTGGCTGAGGGAACAGAGCTTCATAGAAAAGGTCACGTACCCGGGCCTTGAGGAAAATCCGTATCATACCATTGCGAAGAAGTATCTTCCCAATGGTGCCGGCGGTGTGCTGAGCTTTGTCCTGAAGGCAGACCTGGAGAAAGCGGTCAAACTTGTAGAACACCTGGAGCTTGTCAGTCATCTTGCCAATGTGGGAGATGCAAAGACGCTCATAATACAACCGTCAGCAACCACCCACTCGCAGCTTTCACCGGAAGAACAGCTTGCTGCCGGAGTGGAGCCCGGCCTGTTCAGGGTCTCGGTGGGGCTGGAACATATCGACGATATAATTAACGATTTCTCCCAGGCATTCAAAAAAGTACTATGAAAAAGCTAATCACTGACAAACCGTTTGTCACTGAGTCCGGTGATGTAATCCCGGATCCTGTGATTGCATACGATACATACGGTACCCTTAATGATGAGGGCGATAATGTCATATGGGTCTGCCACGCCCTTACTGCAAATTCGGATGTTGAGGCCTGGTGGCCCGGAATGGTGGGCAAAGGATTGCTGCTTGACACATCTGAGTACTTCATTGTATGCGCCAACATCCTTGGTTCATGCTATGGCACCACAGGCCCGGCCGACATAAATCCGCAGACCGGGAAGCCATGGTTGAAAACCTTTCCCGCGATAACAATCAGGGACGTAGTTAATGCTCATGAGATTCTCAGAAAACACTTGGGAATCAATGGCATCCATACTGTGATAGGATCATCTATCGGGGGATTCCAGGCGCTGGAATACTCTGTAATGTACCCTGACCTGATCAGGCATCTTGTGTTTATTGCCTCCAGTGTCAGGCAGACACCGTGGGCGATAGCATTCAATGAGTCGCAGAGACTGGCAATGGAAGCAGACGCATCGTTCAGAAACGGAGAACCCGAAGGAGGAAGGAGAGGCATGAAAGCCGCCAGGACAATTGCCCTGCTGAGCTACAGGTCATCACACGCGTACAACCTGACCCAGAAGGATGAAGATGACAGAACCGATCATTTCAGGGCATCATCCTACCAGGAATACCAGGGCGACAAGCTTGTCAGCAGGTTCAACCCATATTCATATTACTGCATTACGAAACTCTCAGACACTCATTACATCGGAAGAGGACGCGGAGGTACAGAGAAAGCACTGTCACGGATCAGCGCCAATGTGCTTGCAATAGGGATCTCTTCCGATTTCCTCTTCCCGGCAGCCGATCCAAAGCTCCTGGCTGATATTGTGGAAGGAGCGGAGTACGTTGAAATTGATTCGCTTTATGGCCATGACGGGTTCCTGATAGAAACGGAGCTCATCACTTCAGTGGTTAAGAATTTCTGGAAAAGCAAGAAGGAGGAAAATTATGACAAGAAAAGAGCTTAGAATAGGTTTGTTCGGGTACGGATGTGTGGGCCGCGGTCTGCATGACGTACTTGAGAACAGCAGGGGTATTAAGGCGGAGATAGTCCGCATCTGTGTAAAGGATAAAACGAAGGAGAGACGGCTCCCCATGTCCTTCTTTACATTTGACAAAAATGATATCCTCAATGACAGTTCAATCAACCTGGTCGTCGAGCTCATAAATGATCCGGAAGAGGCATTCTCAATCGTAAAACAGGCAATGGAGAACGGCAAGAGTGTTGTGACTGCCAACAAGGTAATGGTTGCCACCCACCTGGAAGAACTTGTACGCCTGCAGCAGGAGAACAGGGTTGCATTGCTGTATGAGGCATCTGCCGGTGCCAGCATCCCGATAATAAGGAACCTTGAGGAGTATTATGACAATGAACTTCTCCATTCGCTACGCGGGATACTTAACGGCACAACAAACTATATTCTTACCCTCATGCACAATGAGGGAAAGGATTTTGCATCAGCCCTGCAGGAGGCCCAGGACAGGGGATTTGCCGAAAAGGATCCGGCTCTTGATGTTGACGGCTGGGATGCGAAATACAAGCTGTGCATCATAGCAGCACACGCCTATGGTTTGTTTCTGAACCCGGATGAGGTCTTTCATTACGGTATCGGGAAGATTTCCAGCCACGATATCCGGTATGCCAAAGAGAAGGGGTTCAAGATCAAACTGGTGCCGTATGTGGGTAAGACTGATGAACAGACAATTACAGGGTTTGTTCTTCCCCGTTTCGTATCTCCTGACAAGTACCTGTACAATGTGGACCATGAGAACAACGGGGTAATCACTGAGGCGGCCTTCGCAGAAAAACAGTTCTTCGCAGGAAAGGGAGCAGGTGGTCACCCTACAGGAAGCGCGGTGCTGTCAGATATCTCTGCCAATTCATACGGATACAGATATGAGTATAAAAAGAATATCCAGGGAACGGTCAGGAAATATACACGTGACCATGAAATTGAAATTTATCTGAGGTATAATGATGAGAAGGACCGTAAGTTGTTCCGGTTCAGCAATATCAGAGAATTCCACAGTAATCACAGCTACAGGTATGTTATCGGGACAGTTAACCTTCAGTATCTTTACAGCCTGAGAAAAGAGCTTCCCGGGATGGATGTATTCATCGTTGCCACCGGGAGGAAAGCAGATCAGGTCAGGGCATGAGCAATGATTTTTTCAGTTTCAAGCAGTTCACTGTGCTTCAGGGGCGTACCTCCTTCAGAGTCACCACTGACAGCGTGCTGCTTGGCGCCTGGGCGCGAATTGAGGATGCCGGAACCATACTTGATATAGGCACCGGCACCGGTCTGCTGGCGCTGATGGCGGCACAGAGGTCTTCTGCGCGGATAGTTGCGATTGAACCTGACTATGGCTCTTTCGTTCAGGCACGATCGAATTTTGCAGCCAGCCCGTGGAGAGATCGGATGACCCTTCTGAATGCGGCGGTTCAGGATTTCAACACAGAAGCAGGCACAGGATTCGATGCAATAATTGTAAATCCGCCCTATTTTGTCGATTCCCTGCTTAATCCGGATGAAGCCAAGGCCCGTACACGGCACTCTGTAACACTCAGTCAGAATGACCTGATTGAGAGCGCGGCAAGGCTTCTGAATCAGGGCGGTTCACTGCACCTGGTGCTGCCGGTGGTTGAGTCTGCACGGTTCCTGACACTGGCCGGGACCTCAGGATTTTTCTGCAGCAGGCGTATGCTTGTTAAACCCACACCTGCGCAGTCTCCCTCAAGAGTGCTGATGACCCTCAGCCGTGAGGATGCCCCCTGTACGGAGGAGGAGATGACAATAGAAAAAGGAGGGAGACATATCTACTCTGACGAGTATGTCTCCCTCACAAAAGATTTTTATCTGAAATTCTGAGCGCTGACCCGGATCCTGATCCTGCGATTTTTCTCTGTCGCAGCCTGCCCCGGAAATCAGCCCGAACGAACCGGACTTATTTTATCATCTGATCAATTGGCAGCCCGTACTCCTCTTCCATCTTTATGCCGTTGGCTTCAAGCTCATCGAGGATGGGATTATAGAGTTCAGGAAGTATCGGCCTGTAAACGCCGTGCAGGTTGATTTTCCCGGTAAGGATCATCTTGACAGCCATTGCTGCCGGCAGAGCCACTGTACGTGCAATTGACGTGTTGGTTGCCGGAGTGCCGAAGTCAAGCATTCTTGAGCTGATAACCTCGCTCTTGCCGTCATGATATGTTGCCAGGAAAAGGTGCTGCATCACAATCATGTCACGCTCATTGTCGTTCAGCCACATCTTCTTTATCATCAGGTCAGAGGTGATCTCGTATGGTGAGGTCACAGCATAACCCATATCAGTGTTGTCGAACAGCCCCAGCCACTCAAATGATTCAAGAGCCTTATCGCTCGGATTGAGGCCCGGTTTCTCCTTCAGTTCCTTTTTGATATCCTTGCCCGGTATACCTGCCTTTTCGGCAACGAACTGCCTGAAGGTAACACCTGTATAATCCTTGTCGCCGTCGTCAATGATACCTATTGCCTTCATCAGGTCGAGAGTCTCGCACCATCCCTTGAAGCGGAATGTGCCCCGGTACATAGTCTGTATCCCTTTCAGCCCGTAAATGTCAACATAGCTGACCGAGTCACGGTTTGGATAAACCTCGAGGTCCCCCACACCCGGGAAAGGATGAGTGAAACGGGCCTTGAAAAGATTTATCGGATCAATATTCACAATCTTCCCGTGTTTCAGGTAAGTTGCGCCATTACGGCTGGCAAGCACCACACCCTTCGGGCTCCATGAGAATTTGTATCCCAGGGGGTTATTGGCATCCTCGGGAGCCGGAAGGGCTCCGCAGAGCGAATAAAATTCCTCAATCTTTCCACCTTTCTGCCTTACGTGGTCAATTATGCGCATTGCAGACATGTGGTCAATGCCCGGGTCGAGCCCGGCCTCGTTGAGGAAGATGACGCCTGCCTTTACGGCATCATCATGCAGGGCCTGCATTGCCGGTGAAACATATGATGTTGTAACAAGAGGCTTCCTGTACTTGAGACAGAACTTCGCCACATCAACATGAAACCTGTATGGAAGGAGACTGACGGTCAGGTCACTGTCCCTCACCATTCCGGAGAGGGTTTCCATGTCTTCCATTACCCAGGCAACCGCCCTGCCATTCTTATGTCCGCCAAGCAGCTTGTCAGCTTTTTCTACGGTCCTCGTGGCAATAATTACCTCGAAACCTTCCTCAAGCAGGTACTCAACCATTGGTTTTGACACCAGGCCGGCACCGAGAATAAGAACTTTTTTCATAAGCATTATATTTTCTGATATTGGTTTTGTGATTCCCGTCAGGCTCACATTCGTGTGCCTCCATGACAAATGTAGGCAAACTCTTCCGGACTATTTATGATAAAAGTTATGCTTAAGTTGCGGGAGATTTTTAATTTTGTTTCACGCTGTTGCGCGAGGGATCAAAACCGTAAATGTCTCAGATGCAGAAATATGTCGAAACACCGCTGATGAAGCAGTACTATGCCGTCAAGGCGAAGCACCCTGACGCGATACTTCTTTTCAGGGTGGGTGACTTCTACGAGACCTTCGGCGAGGATGCAATCCGGGCATCGGAAATCCTGGGCATTACACTGACGAAGAGGGCCAACGGCTCAGCCAGCTCGGTGGAGCTTGCCGGATTCCCGTTTCACGCACTTGACACCTACCTGCCGAGACTAGTGAGGGCAGGCCAGAGGGTGGCAATCTGTGAGCAGCTCGAGGACCCGAAGCTTACAAAGAAGATTGTCAAACGGGGTATCACTGAACTCATTACTCCTGGAGTCTCATTCAGTGACAACGTTCTGAATCACAAGGAGAATAACTTTCTGGCAGCTATTCATATTGAAAAGCAGTCGGTGGGGGTAGCGCTGCTCGACGTATCAACCGGGGAATTCTTTGTCTCCGAGGGCGACACGCCCCACGTGGAACAGATTCTGAATAATTTCCAGCCCAGGGAGGTGCTCTTTGAGAAGAGAAAAACCGAACTGTTCCATGAAAGGTTCGGCAGCCGTTTCTATACCTACAGGCTCGACGACTGGATATTTACCCCTGAAACTGCCAATGACAGGCTTCTTAAGCAGTTCGGTACAACATCGCTTAAGGGCTTCGGTGTACAGGGGATGACAAGTGGCATCATCGCCGCAGGCGCAATCCTCTGGTACCTTGATATGACCCGGCACGAGAACCTCGGACATATAAACCGTCTTTCGCGCATCGAGGAGGAGAAATATGTTTGGCTTGACAGGTTCACCGTCCGCAACCTTGAGCTGTTCCATTCGCCCTACGAGGGCGCAAAGACGCTGATAGAGATCATTGACCGGACTCTTTCGCCAATGGGCGGGAGGATGATGAAGAGATGGCTATCCCTGCCCCTTAAGGATATATCTGTGCTGAATACAAGGCTTGACATCGTGGAATACCTGATTCAGAATCAGGATATCAGGGATGAGATGGAGGGGTTCATCCGCGAGGTGGGTGATCTTGAGCGGCTGCTAAGCAAGGTGGCGGTGGGGAGGGTCACTCCGCGGGAGGTGGCTCAGATCAGGCGTGCTCTGACAGCCATTGGCGATCTGAAGAGGCTCTGCTCTGCCACGGAATTCCAGCCGCTTGTATCGATGGCATCCGGTTTCGATCCATGCCCGGAACTTTCTGAATCCATCGGCCGGACGCTGGCACCGGATCCGCCGTCTGCAATCAACAAGGGACATGTAATCGCCGAAGGCATTTCACAGGAGCTTGATGACCTTCGCAAGATATATTACGGAGGTAAGGATTATTTGAACGACCTGCAGCAGAGGGAGGGCCTTCGGACTGGAATCAACTCGCTCAAAATCAGCTACAATAACGTTTTTGGCTATTATATAGAAGTACGTAATGCTCACAAGGATAAGGTGCCCCCGGACTGGATCCGAAAGCAAACCCTTGTGAGCGCAGAAAGATATATCACAGAGGAGCTGAAGGAGTATGAGGAGAAGATTCTCGGGGCAGGAGAGAAGATCCTTGCGCTGGAGACATCGCTTTTCAATGACCTGGTTGTTTCGATAGTGCCGTTCATAAATCTCATGCAGTCTGATGCAGCAGCTGTGGGGCGGCTTGACTGCCTCAGGTCTTTTGCCGTGGTCTCTGATGAGTACGGATATGCCAGGCCGCTGCTGGATGACAGCCATGTGCTTGATATAAAGGAGGGCCGTCACCCGGTAATTGAAAGGCAATTGCCTCCTGATGATCCCTATGTGCCGAATGATGTGTGGCTTGACAATGAAGAGCAGCAGGTGATCATCCTGACCGGCCCGAATATGTCAGGTAAATCTGCCCTGTTGCGGCAGACGGCGCTGATTGTGATAATGGCGCAGGCCGGCTGCTTTGTACCGGCGAAGGAGGCCCGGATAGGCATAATCGACAAGATATTCACGAGGGTGGGGGCCTCGGATAATCTTTCCCTGGGTGAGTCTACTTTCATGGTTGAGATGAATGAGGCTGCAAGCATCCTCAACAATCTCTCTGACAGGAGCCTGGTGCTGCTTGATGAGATAGGAAGGGGAACCAGCACATATGACGGCATCTCAATTGCCTGGGCCATGGTGGAGTACATCCATGAGTTCAGAAAAAGGGCCAAGACACTGTTTGCAACCCATTACCATGAACTGAATGAAATGGAGAGCACTTTCAGCAGGGTCCGGAATTTTAATGTCTCCATCCGGGAGCTTGACAACAGGGTGATTTTCCTCCGCAAGCTAAAGAGAGGAGGGAGCGAGCACAGTTTCGGGATACATGTTGCACGGATGGCCGGTATGCCGAAGAGTGTCGTGGGCCGGGCTGATGAGATATTGAAGATGCTTGAAGAGGGCAGGGGCGGAACGAACCTGGGCAAACCTGTTGAAGAAATTGCCACGCACCGGGAAGGGTACCAGCTAAGCTTTTACCAGCTTGATGACCCGGTGCTGAAACAGATCCGTGACGAATTGATTGGGCTTGATCTAGATAACCTCACCCCGATGGAAGCCCTCAATAAGCTGTACAATATCCGGAAGCTGCTTAAGTGAAGTTTTATTTTTTTTATCCCGGGCCTGCACAACAACCGGCGATGTAAAATTTCGTTGTTTGTAATTTTGAAAAAAGTATTATTTTTGCAGTCACAATTGCGGGAATAGCTCAGTTGGTAGAGCACGACCTTGCCAAGGTCGGGGCCGCGAGTTCGAGTCTCGTTTCCCGCTCAGAAAACAGGGGTGCTTCAGAAGATGGAGCACCTTTTTTGTTTTTATGAGGTGCCCCTGGCACGGGCACTTCTCCGTTATATGAGAAACGCCCTATTAGGGCGTCTCTGGTTTTGTGCCGACAAACCCTTCCGGGTGCCGGTATATGGTGAATCAGCAGGCAGCTATTTCACCGGGCCCCATTCAATAAGAACCCCATCTCTGAAATAGAGATAAGACTTTGAGTAAGTCCACTCTTCGTCAACGCTGCTGTCTACGTACATGCGGTTGATCTGTTTCGGCTTTCCCCAGCTGTCACGTGCCATATCCGAGGTTATTCCCTTCCAGACCTTATGCTGGTAAAGCTTTAAACCAAGGTCTGCTCCGTACTTTTCAGACAGCGCCTGGTAACGGTCGGTGGGTATCTGCCTTGTCTGGACATCAGCAACTGGCTGCACCGGTGCAGCTTCCTGTACCGGTTGTACTGCGGGCTGAGTGGTTGTAACAACCGGTAATGCCGCCGTAAGCCTGTCAGATTTAACATATCCCTGCACGTCGCCAAGACGGATAAGTGTAAAGGCAGTATCAGCGCTGACTGCCTCAACTACAGTACCGTCAGGTATTATTTGAATCACCGAAGTGAGGTCATCCTTGTCGGCGAAAAGCCTCACGGCACCTTTTGTTGCCAGTTTCTGCAGATCCTGTGCCGTCAGCGAGAGGCCGGCAAACAGCACGAATACAAAAAGTATTGCCTTTTTCATTTTCAGATGTTTGATATATCAACGTTCAAAAACCGTACCACCATTATTTGTTCCCGGGGATCATCGGTTGGTATTTGTGGAGCTGAACTATTTTTTTCTTATAAGCATCAACCCGTCCCTGAGGGGCAGGACGATTTTCTCCACCCGGTGATCACTGCGGACCTTTTCGTTAAACATTATTATCCCTCTTGTCTGTGGATCCTTTAGCGCATCCTCTCCTTCCACCTTACCGCCAAACAGAACATTGTCAGCTATTATGAACCCTCCCTTGCGCACCCTTTCAAACGCGAGGTCGTAATACTCACTGTATTCCCTCTTGTCACCGTCGATAAATACAAGGTCAAATGTATAATCGAGCGTGGGGATGACATCCTGTGCCCTGCCGGTGTGGAGGGTCACCCTGTCGGCCACGCCTGCCAGGGCGAAGTAGTGGGTACTCATCTCATTGAGCTCGTCATTCATCTCAATTGTATGCAGTTGCCCGCCACTCTTCAGTCCGCGTGCCAGGCAGATTGCCGAGTAACCGGTATAGGTGCCTATCTCAAGAATTCTGCTGGGGTGTATCATGTACGAAAGCATCTCCAGGAACTTGCCCTGGATATGTCCCGAAACCATATTCGGGTTAACCACGTACAGATGTGTCTGGCGGTAGAGCTCCTCCAAAACCTTGTCCTCGGGGGTGCTGTGTTCCCTGATGTATCTGTCAAGTTCTTTCTCCATTCTGCCTGTATATTAAAGTTGAAAGTGAGGATCTGTCAAATATAGCCGCGGCAGTCTCCATTAGCTCTCCGGCAGTTACTGCATCGATCTTCCTGAATGTCTCATCCATTGAGTCAATCCTGTCAAAGATCAGCAGGCTCTTGCCGAGACTGAGCATGAGGCTCTCGTGATTCTCGTAGGCTCTTGCCAGGTAGCCTTTTATCTGGTTCCTGGCCCTGGTGAGCTGGAGGGTGCCCAAGGGCTGGCGTCTTAGCCTGTCAAGCTCGCTGTGAATCAGAGCAATGCTTTTCTCCAGGTTGCGGTTGTCGGTGCCGAAATAGATCGTCACCAGGCCGGTGTCGGTATATGGATTATAGACCGATTCAACATTATAGGCATAGCCGCGCTTTTCGCGAAGCGAGAGATTAAGGCGCGAGTTCATTCCCTGGCCACCCAGGATGTTATTGAGCATGAACAGACCCATCCTGCGCTTATCGTGCAGGTCGTATGCAATGTTGCCTATGATGCAGTGATTCTGCCATGTATCGGTTTTCTTTTCGGTGCTGACCGGATTGTACTTGTATTCTGACCGTCTTCTGCGGGTGTCGTTACCGGCCGGCACATGTCCGAAGTGCTTTTCGAAGAGGGTGATGATCTGTTTCGGAGAGATGGCTCCGACGGAACAGAAGACCATCTGGGATGTCGAATAGTTCCGGGCGATGAATCTGCGGATCGTGTCTGTCGAGATGGCTCTCACTGTTGCCGGCATGCCAAGAATGCTTCTTCCTATCGGCTGGTCCGGGAAGACCATTTCCTCGAACTCGTCGAATATATATTCAGCGGGATTATCGAGGTAAGAGTTGATCTCTTCTATCACAACTTCTTTTTCTTTTTCCAGCTCGGAGGGAGGAAAAGTGGATGAGAAGAGGAGGTCAGATATCAGTTCAACAGCCCTTGTGTAATGTTCCCTGAGGAAGGAGGCGTGAAGAGCTGTCTCCTCCTTGGTTGTATAGGCATTTAGTTCACCGCCCACGTCCTCGAGGCGGCTGAGAATATGGTATGATTTGCGGTGGGTTGTCCCCTTGAAAAGCATATGTTCAATAAAATGGGCGACGCCATGTTCTTCCGGGAACTCATCGCGTGATCCGGCGTTGATAATGATTCCGCAATGAGCCACAGCGCTTGTGGTTGGCATGTGTACCAGCCTGATGCCGTTGGGAAGGGTGTGGAGTATCAGATCCATTTTTATCGAAAGAATTGACAAAGATAAGAATGAATTAAGGATTCGGAACAGTGAAGGAGCTGTTCCTCAGGGGGTGCTGCAGTTGACCTGCTGATAAAGTGATCAGGGAGTGTTGCATAAAAAAGAAAAAGCAGTATATTTGCAGACCGAAAAGGTACCATAGCTCAGATGGTAGAGCAACGGACTGAAAATCCGTGTGTCCCCGGTTCGATTCCTGGTGGTACCACGTCTTAAAAACGCAAATCCCGCAAGATCAATGATCTGCGGGATTTTGCGTTAGTGAGGGTAATGGAAGTGTTGACGACAAGTATTTCATTCCTCAGACTACACAGGCCGACTGCGTTGACCACATTTCGCCGGAAATACTTGCAACTTAATATCTGCATATAGATCACAAGAATAATGCTGATTATTAGTGGTCAATTTATGCTGGCAAGAAGTGATCATGGACACCGGAGTTTGCACCATTGCACATAGATTACTTAATATCTGGATATTATTTGAACCACTTCAGCCAATTACTTTATTCATTACCTTTGTTTTATGAGATCAATTGATACAGCCATCACTACAAGAATCCGGACACTTGTCAGGGAGATAGATCCATCAGCAGAGGTTATACTCTACGGTTCAAGAGCCAGAGGAGATTATCATGCGGAGTCTGATTGGGATATACTTATTCTTGTTGATGCTGAGGTTGATCTAAATTATGAAAGGTTATTCAGACATAGGTTATATGATCTTGAGCTGGAAACAGGAGAAGTGTTTTCTACTACCGTATACAACAGAGAAAACTGGAGATCCAAATATTGGATGACTCCTCTGTTTAAGAATGTGTCAAGGGAAGGTGTAAGGATATAATTATGAAAGCTTCTAAGGAAGAGTACATAAAATATCGATTAGATAAAGCTTGGAAAACTTTTGAGGATGCCAGGTTACTGGCAAATACCAGGAGCTGGGATTCTTCAATGAACCGTCTGTATTATGCCTGCTTCTATTCGGTTCTTGCATTATTTGCCAAACATAACCTGAACACTCAAACACATTCTGGTGTCAAAACCCAGTTATCACTTCATTTCGTAAAATCAGGTCTTCTAGATAAAGAATTAGGGATGTTATATGGAGATTTATTTGATCTGAGACAAAGAGGAGATTATGGTGATTTTTTCGACTTTAAAGAAAAGGACATCATTCCTATTATCCCAAAAGTAGAAGAGTTTCTCAAGAAAATTGACACTTTAATAAACATGGATTAACCTTTGATTATAAATGATATCCAAGGTTGATCTATAATCAAAATCTGAATCTGTTATTTTCAATCAAAAAGTAAGCACAAGAACATATTCTGACATCATAATTCATCGAAATCTCAGAAAAATTGATTGAGAATCACTGTAATATAATAAATATCAGTTCAGATAATATTAGCTAATACGATTACGGAGCAAGATTCTATGACCCGCAAACAGGACGTTTTCCGGGGTTAGGTCCCAAAGCTGGCTCATTTTCCATGTTGCTTCATTTTAATTTCAATATTCAATACATGCGAATTAACAGGCAGTATTAGCTGAACAGTGTAATATCCCCAACAGCCGTCATTTTTGGCGATCAGAAATCCAACGTAAGGATCTCCTGGTCCTGGCGGTACTACAACCCAAAAACATAAATCCCGAATGATCACTGATCTGCGGGATTTTGCTTTACGGGTTATAATGCAAACGGATTTTGTTGTCATTTAAGATCCGGAGCAGATTCCGGTCTTCACCGGATTATGCATTTACAGGTTGTCATGTGTGAATTTAACCATTTCTGTACCTGCAAGGAGAAAGGCGCCGACACCATACACCTCAGTCATATCAGCAGTGACAACCTTCGGGTCCTGACCGACAGGCTGCACCCAGCCGAGTTTGCCATCCGGGTGCACGGCGGTTACTAACGCCTGCCATGCGTTGATTATAACAGGAGCATAGATCTCTTTCTCAAGAAGGCCTGAATTTACCCCGTAAGCCAGGGCATAACAGAAGAACGCCGAGGAACTGGTCTCCGGATTCGGGTAACTCTGATGGTCGAGCATGCTTGCGTGCCAGAAACCATCCTTATCCTGGCATGAGGCCACTTTTTCAGCCATCTCAGTGTAGAGTTTTTGATAGAATGGCCGGTAAACACTTCCGGCAGGCAGTTCCTTCAGCATTTCAACCAGCCCGGCCATCACCCAGCCGTTTCCACGGCCCCAGAAAACTTTCCTGCCGTTGGCTTCCAGCACTTTTCCCGGGAAATAGCGATGATCACGGTAAAAGAGGTGTTCATCCTTATCATACAGGAAATCCCATGTGGCCTTATACTCTCTGTCCATGAATTCCAGGTATTTGTCATCACCGGTAATGGCTGACAGTTTTGCATAGACCGGGGGCGCCATGAAGAGGGCATCGCACCACGACCACCTTTCAGTGGTCTGAGCGTCACTGTAATCAAGCAACAGGCTGCCTGAGGAGGGATGCGAGATCACATAATCAAGCCTGGCCTCTGTAGGGGCAATAAAAAGGTAACTGTCCTTATCTGTTTTCTTCAGTCTGTACATTTCAAGGTACATCTGGCAGACGGCAACATCATCAGCATGATACATCCTCTGGTGCGGCTGCCATCCGTGACTTCTCCCGATACTGTATAGCCAGTCAATGTACCTTTTGTCGGCACTGATTTTCGCAAACTCCATCATACCGGCATAGAGTGCACCGTTTGTCCAGTCGAGCCGATGGTGGGGCACAGATGCAAAATTATCGATCTGCCAGTAGGCGACGGTGCTCATTACTTCCATTATATCACCCGGTTTCAGATCCGCGGAAAACTTCCCGGCTGCCATGTCTCCTTTAATCGCTGTGCCGTAGTTTGTATAGTGCTCATAATGATTTCCATGCATCCACATTACGCGGGGAGATAAAGATGCCGGGGAATTTCTGACCACGAAGGGGCGCACATTATCCTTCAGTGATTTTGATGTAACGGCTGTTCCTGAAAAACTATCGCCCCCGTCACTGGTTACCCATTCCTCAATTTCATACCGGTCATTCACGGGTCTTGAAAGGTAGACCCTGCAGGGATCTTTGTGATCAAGGGCGATGCCTCCGGAGTAATGTGGTTCAGGATCTCTTTCCTCTTTCTTTCTGTTGAACCTGGGAAATGCGCTTCCAGCCTTGCAGATTCTGCTGTTTTTCCATTCTGTTCCTGTCCAGATACCCCAATTATAGAAATGCTGAGTCTCTTCCGGAAGTGTTGTGTAGGCAATAACAGGCTTTCGGTCGCCTGTAAGGGCGATATCCCAGATCCATGCTCTCTGGTTTGCAGCTTCACCGTCATACGCCTTCGGTATTTTTTCCTGTTCAATGGGCAGGCTCTTCATGTCACCCATCTTATTGCCGGCAGCGTCGAAGAAGCTGCCTTTCTCATACTTCAGATAATAAATTGAATTGTAGTTTTCCTCCCGCGGGTGTCCGTCGGTAAAGGCAAAATGGATACATGAATTGCCGTCAGAGACGATCTTGGTATAAGGACGGTTATAGATATTGTTTATTTTCTTCGACACAATTGTCCCTGGTTCAGACCATGTTCTGCCATAATCATCAGATGTGACAAAGGAGGGTTTCCAGTCATATCCCCCCCTGAAGAAGAGGTAGATCCGGTTGTTTTCGCTGCGCAGCAGGACAGGATTTGTATAACAGGCCATTTTCCCCAGGTCGAGTGAGTCAACATTTGAAAACATGTCTATTTCTTCAGGTTTTTCAGAGGTAGTGTAATACACTTTGCCTCCGTGCCTTGTAAAGAAGACCATTATCCGGCCGTCAGGCAATATCAGTAATGATGGATTTACATGGTCATCTGCCTGGAGGTCAGGGTAAATCAATGCCTGTTCCTTATCACCTGTACGGTGGTCTAACGAGGCAACCATAATATCTCCCGAGGAGGTGACAAATCCGGTATACGTGCGTTCATGGACACCCTTAAAATAGATTGCCCTGGGATCAGAAAACCAGCACCATGCCCCATCCTCAGTAACTGTGGCAAAATCTTCTGCCCTCTGGGCGACGGTTGAGATCATTATGAAAAAGTACAGGCAAATAAGGAGTAATCTCTTATGCATCTTGCTTACGTTTTCAGGATTATTACCAATTCAATGTAAAGGAAACAAGATGGAGAGCCAAAACCAAATTCTGATTGCAATTCTACGGCTGCAAGTCAAATGAGATCATATCCGTTGCATTTCCTGCGGCACAATAAGAAATGGAGTCATGTCATGAATCATAAATTATAGCAGCTAAACAGTTAATGCGTAATTCTATCTGCAGGGTAGACAAAATTTTTTACTCCTGCATTCGTTGATATTATCAGGGATATTAATTCATCATAAAATCCGGGGAAAATGAATAAGAACAGAATCAAAGACGTACTGCTGATTTCCGCGCTTTTCTTTTCAGTTACACTTGTATCCGGCCAGACGAAGATGCCGGATGAACTGACAACTGCTACAATAAGCGGGCAGATAGAATATGTGGAGGATCATACACGGATTTACGATAATTTCCGGGCCATAAGGGAAGATATTTACCAGAAGCTCAACAAGAATATCCTCGATTCACTTTCAGCCGAGAAAAACAGGGTGGCAGAGCTGAAAGGCAGTACGGCTGACCTGAACGGCCGGACAGACTCACTCAACGTTTTGCTGACAACCACAAGACAACAGCTTGATAAGATCACCGCCACTAAAAACAAAATCAGTGTGCTCGGCCTGGAGATAAACAAAACAGCCTATAACACCATAATGTGGATACTTGTAGGAGGACTGATATTGCTAATGGCGGTTGGTTTTCTTATTTTTAAGAGAAACCTGGTAGTGCTGCTCCGCACCGAGAAAGACCTTAAAGAGCTCAAGGATGAATTCGCTGCCTACAGGCAATCATCAAGGATCGCCCGCGAGAAAGTGGAGATGGACCTGTTCCGGGCAAACCAGAAACTCAAGGGGCTTGTCTGAAAGCCCTGACACAACACCGGATAAAATTCGAACGAAGTAATTGCGGTGTCTTTATTAATTTCCAGATATATTTCTAAAGATCACATAAACAATGATGTAAGTTCATGTGATATTTACAATGTTTTTCGAACGAAATTATAACAGACGCATTTAGGATTGGTATAATTCTTTATCTTCGGCCCCTGACACATCGGAAGGACAAGAATTAAAACCAGATCAAAATGCTACTGCATCAGCAATTTGTCAGGATAGCGAAGGCGAACGCCTCGAAGCTGGCAATCATAGACAAGACGACAGGTAAGAGCGTAACCTATTCCAGGGCCCTTATAGGTGCCCTTATACTGAGCTCGAAATTCAGCAAATATGATAAGGGATTTATCGGGATAATGATTCCCACCTCGGCAGGTGCGGCACTGGCGACAGTGGGAGCGCTTATGAGCGGACGGATTCCCGTTATGATAAACTACTCTACCGGAGCCGAGGCAAACGTAAGATATGCTCAGAAGAAGTGCAGGTTCACCACGGTTATCACTTCGCGGTCGCTGCTTGAGAAGATCAACTGCCCGCTGGTAGAGGGAATGGTTATGATTGAGGATATTATGGCCGGTGTCACAACGGGTGACAAACTCAAGGCTGCTTTAAAGACAAAGCTGCCGCCGGGCATGCTGCTGAAAACAATAAGTGGTGGCAGTGATGATGACACTGCTGCAATGCTCTTTACAAGCGGAAGTGAGAAGGATCCCAAGGCAGTGCCACTGTCACACCGCAACCTCATTGCCAACATAGAAAGCTTCAGCAGTTATGTTGAAATCAACGGGGAGGACAAGATACTTGCCAACCTTGTATTCTATCATATCTTCGGCCTGACTGTTAACCTGTGGGTTGCGTTTTACCACGGGATGACAATGGTGACATACGCTAATCCGCTTGATTTCCAGAAGGTCAGCACAATAGCGCGTGAGGAGAAACCAACCATCATGGTAGGAACTCCGAGCTTTTTCTGGGGTTACCTGAATAAGTCGGAGCCGGGCGATTTCAAATCGCTCCGCCTGATGGTTGCAGGAGCCGATAAATGTCCGGATGCGTTACGCGACGGGTACATGAAGAAACACGGTGTCACGCTCCTCGAGGGTTACGGTGCGACAGAGACCTCACCGGTAATCTCGGTCAACTCACAGAAATTCAACAGGCCGGGCAGCACCGGCAAGGTTATTCCCGGCATCAATGTAAGAATTGAAAGCATTGAATCAGGAGAAGAGTGCAAGGTGAGAGAGGTGGGAAAGATCCTCGTTAAGGGTCCGTCTGTCATGAGAGGCTACTATGATGATCCTGCCCAGACCGCAGAGGTGCTTAATGACGGCTGGTACAATACCGGAGACATGGGCTACCTTGATGAGGATGGATATCTGTGGCATGCAGGTCGCTTCAAGAGGTTCACAAAGGTAGGTGGCGAAATGGTGTCACTTGTCAAGGTTGAGAACGTGATGGAAAAGTACCTCCACCATGGAGTATCATGCTGCGTGGTTGAAATTCCGGACGATAAGAAGGGTTCTTACATTGTGGCAGCGGTATCTTCCGAGGTGAACAAGACCGAGATCCTGAGAAGAATGATGGCTGACCTGCCGAGCATAGCCCTTCCCAGACAGTTCGTTGTCATTGAAAACCTGCCGATGATGGGTACCGGAAAGATTGATTTCAGGAGTGTAACGAAGATGGTGCGTGATATCATAAATGAGACCGGTATTGCCGGGTAAGTGATACAGGTACCCGGTTACAATGGTATCCGGCAAGACCCTGAAGTGCCGGAATCACTGAATAAGGAACCATCGGGCCATTCTCCGGGGGGCAGCGGGTCAGCCTGACCGTTTGCGGTCACGCCACTCAAGCCATCTGATAAAGAGGTACCCGGCAAGTCCTATTGCAAACATCACAATCGCAAACAGTGGATAGGACAGACGCATATTACTCTCTCCTCCGGTCATTACTGTCCACTCACTCATCCCAAATATCCCGGCCAGCAGTGTAAGCGGCATGAAAATGGTCGTAATGAACGTAAGCCTTCTGACAGTGGCATTGGTCTGGTTTGAGTCACGTGCCATCTTGTTGTTCAGCATCGAGGCATAAAGTTCCATCAGGCTGGTTACATTATCACGGTTGCTTTCAGTCATCTCCAGGAAGTTGGAGATATGATCGAAAATATCACGGTAATGTACTGTAGCTTTCTCGGGGACAAATTCGCAATCATTGCGACTGATTTTGATAAGTATCTCACGTTCATAAAACAGGCTTTTGCGAAGGCTCAACAGGTTGCGGCGGAGGTAGGTGAGGCGCGAGGGATCAAAGTCTGAAGGTGAGGCAAGTATCTCTTCTTCAGCATGGTCTATATCTACTTCGGCCTGTTCCACAACATCCGCCATGTTGTCAACCATGTAGTCTATTATAAGATGCATGAGCCATGCCGGCCCTTTCTTCACGGCAGAAATGTTACGGTCAATTACTGGCATTATTCCGTCAATCGGGAAACGTGTGTATTCGGCGTAACCGCTGACTGTTACCAGGAAATTGCTTCCGATGAAGAAATCCACCTCATCAGAGACAAGCTCCTCAGGGTCATACCTCAGAGCATTGAAAACGATGAAGGTATAGTTCGGAAACTCATCCATCTTCGGGACCTGCGTTTCATCGGTGCAGTCCTCCAGTGAAAGGGGGTGCAGTCCAAGCGGTGCTGAAAGCTCCGCCAGCTCCTCGCGGGAGGCCTTGGTATAATTGAACCAGACATAGCCTCCATCCTTCAATGCGCCTGCCGCCTCTTCCAGGGTGGTGATCTTTTCAAGATTGCCACCGGTTGATATGTGGTAAAACTCAGCTTTTTTCATTGATTTGCCTTCGTATTTATTCAGTTGATCGTAATCTTCTTCAGTTCATTATTCGAGAATATAACCGGGAAATACATCAGTGATACTTTTGCGGGATTCATCATGAACTTACCGGTGAAGCGGGGCATCAGACTGATTTCAAATGTACGCGAGCCGGGTGATGCATGGCGGATGAATATTGCCACATGGTCACGGTAAAACTCGCGGTGAACCTCGCCAGGCCAATACCCATTTTTATCATTATATGCAAAGCCTGATGGTACAGGGATTTCAATCACCACATATTCTGCGCTTTTAAAGAATTCCACATCGGCTGTCAATGTTACTGGTATTCCTGATTTCACCTCACTGTCGGGCACAGACCAGCTGGTTGTCACCCTGAAATCGGTGGTGTCTTTCGGCGGATCTGCAATAAAGAGTTTGCTTCCCAGGCTCAGGAAGAGAGGCATGTCTCCCTTATTCCGAAGAGTCACAATCCGGTTTTCCGTTGAAAGGGTTGATTTATAGGGGAATGTATCAATGACCATCTCTGTCGCTCCTTCGATTATCATCCTTGCCCTGTCTTCGTTTTTCCGTTCAGGTTCCGGATAAAATGCCAGTGCATTCAGCACTGATGCCGTCTGGAAGGTATTCAGAGGGCCGTTAATTGACAGGTATTCATAGAAGTACCTTCTGATCAGTTCCGGCCGGGCAATTGTCTGAAGTGTGTCACGGGAGAGGAGGTCCCAGGCCAGGAGAGTGGTCTGCACATCCGTCTGCATTATATTGCACCACTCAGAACCGGTGGTGAAGTACACTCCGCCAAGGACAGTCTCCCGCCGGGCTTTTTCAAGGAAGGACAGGTTCGCGGGAATGCCGTGCCTGAGCCTCAGGGAGGCAATACGTATACTGTCTGTCAGAGAGAGGCTGTCTTTGTCCGAGATGATTTTCAGGTAATGGTTATAGTCAGCCTTTGCACCTATATCAGAAAGTATCTCGAGGAGTGACAACCCGGCAGATGGCGCAGGATTCTTTTCCAGGGCCAGAACGGCGAAGTCAGTAATTCCGGTCATCCCGATGTTGACTGTGTATCCCAGCCTGCCTGCCCTCAACAGGGTTTTTATAATATGCTGTGAGATCCAGTCCTCGGTCTCCGACCGTCCCCACCATCCCCACAGCCCGTCTTCATTGCGGTTGTCAAGCAGTTTGCCGATAAGACTTTTAATCTCTCTTTCATCGCTTCTGCTGACTTTTCCCAGGTGCCTGTCCGTTTCTATAGCGGAGAGATAACCTGCAAGCCGTGATGCCATCTGTTCATTGCATCCATATAAGTATCTTATGAGCCTGTGACTTGCTGTTCTCCTTATGTCTGTAAGGCCGGACACGGCCGTCAGCGTCACATCCCCGGGCCAGAGGCTGAGGTCAGCCGATAAGGCCGAGTCTTTCTCAATGAAGGCAACCATTCCTGAATCAACCTCAATTCCTGCCTTCAGGACAGGGAGCGGACGGAACTCACCGTCCCTTAGGCCGGTTTCTGTTGTGAAGGAGTATTCGAGCCGCAGGCTGTCTGATCCGGCAGCAATGACCGGCAGGGTGTCAACCACTGCTTCGTTCAGGTCGCGTTTCCGGTTCAGCAGTGTGTCAGCATTGCTGATAAACCTTTCCGTCAGCGACATTGGTGCACCGGTATGGTTCATTATCCTGCCGATAAGGTTCAGGGAGTCGCCTTCAACCACAAAGTGCGGCACAGAGAGGAGTCCCGTCACCGGCATGAACGCCCTGATGTTTCCTTTTGCCGAGCCTGCCTGGCGATTGCCGTTGATTGCTACGGCATAAGTCTCCCATGAAGTGATGTCATCAGGGAACTTAACCGTGAATGTAACTCTTCCTGAATCGTCCGTGCGCAGGTCGGGTTTCCAGTACCCGTAGTCGCGGAAGTTCCTGCGAAGGGTTCCGGCAGCCGTAGCCTCGTCAAGAAACTGCTGGTCAATGCCATTTGCACTTTCGGAGGCTGCTGCAATGACTCCGCCGGGCTTCATTGTAAGCATGATGATTCCTCCCGCGGCTCTTGAACCGTAGAGGGACGTCATTGACGGATCCTTGACTATCTTCATATTCTTAAGAAGTTCAGGATCAATAAGGCTCATGTCGCCACTGTACGGCACGCCGTCTATTATAATAAGAGGCGCCTGAGTATCAGCTGATGAAACGCCCCGGATCCGGATTGCCGGATCACCTGTGACCTCCAGGCCTGCCACCCTTCCCTGAAGCGAATTGACTGTGACAACAGATGCAGAGAGGCTTTCCTTCCGCGAGATGCCGTAGCCTATAACGATAACCTCGTCAAGGTGCAGAACCTCCTCTTCCAGAGTCACATCCAGATGGTTTTCATAGTAGACTTCGGTTTCAAAAGGTTTCATTCCGATAAAGTTGAATGCCAGTCTGTGATTTCCGAAGGGAAGTCTTATTGAGTAGTTGCCGTCGATATCAGTGATTGTGCCGAATCCGTTATCCGGACAATATACTGTCACTCCTGGCAGCCCTTCATTGTCTGAAAGACTTGTTACCACCCCGGAGACTGTGAATCCCGGACCGTCATAGACATTTACATCCGGCCTGGTAAATTCCTGCATAAGCTTTTGTTCCAGGGATGTTGTTGATCCTGAATGGCTTTCAGGGGCATTTAACATCTCAATGATCTTCCTGTAGAGTTCCGGGTCATCTGAAATTTCTGACCGGGCCAGGTCAATGAATGTGGCACTGTTGCTTCTGACCTCGACGGAGTCAATTACTGACTGGTGCCCGCCCGGCAGGAAGGAGATGAACCTGTACCTTCCGGGGATGATGTTGGTTAATGAGTTGTTATATCCCTGCCTGTCATATATGGCTTTTCCTTCGATGGAGACAAGGAAATTGACCACAGGGCCGGCATCCTGCCCTGTCCGGTTGTCTATTATCTGAACAGTGCCGTTTCCGGGGAGAGTTCTTTCATTGCGGGAATACCTGTAACGCGGGGCAGTCCGCTTTTCAGTGATCTCCCTGCTCACTCTTTCAAGACGGGCGAGAGTAATGACACTGTCCCGCCAGTCCTGCATGGCGTTCCCCCTTTCATAATAACGGGGAATTCTTTTTTCAGGGTCAAATGACCTCATTCTCAGCAGCCCTTTCTCAAAGTCATATTCATATAAAGGTTCGAACCTGAAGTCAGTTGTAAATTTCCCGGGCAGGACGAACCGTGCATCGGAAGGCATCACCGGCCCCGCGAGGCGTGTGCCATGTGAAGAGAATACCCTGTCGGGATTAGCCAGTTGCTGATCAACATCGCTCAGCAGGATAAGTTTGTCACCCTGTTGCATGTAAGCCACGCTGTTCTCAAAAAACTTCCTGTAGGGCATCACGTAATTTGCAATCATACGTTGTTCCCGGTCTGCCATTTTGAAAGAGGCTTCCTTCCTGGTGTAACTGACGGGCTTATCGTTATCCCTGACAGAAAAAACAAGCTTTTTACCTCTGACAAACCTTAAGCTGTCAACTTCGTAGACTGCTTCGGGAGTCCTGATGCTGATGAAATGATAGCCTGTGTCAACTCTGAAGGAGTAAGGCTGGTTGGCAGAGGCGAAATCAATGAAAACCGGCCTGTTGTCAACATGTACCTGGTTGATCCGCACAGGCGCGCCGTCACGGAAGATGAAAGGTGCGAACTGAGTGATGCTGTCGCCCATGTCACACTGAAAGACTGCAATCTCCTCCGGGTGATATCGGAATCTGAAGTATTCAATTGTGTCAAGTTTTGCCTTGCGGTTCCACCAGTCAAATTCAAGGGGATGGGTGAGGTATCCGGCGGTGGTGGCTGTGGTGCGGAATGAGTTTATATGTTCCTTGCTTTTCTGAGGTTTCGCCAGGTACGGAAGGGCTTGCAGATTGTATCCGAATTTCCGGGTCAGGGAAAAAGCTGTTATGTCAGTGTTACTGACGGGCCTTCCGTCGGCATCCGTTACTGTTAGTGTGATGGCGGTCTCCTTACCGGGAATAATCTTTTCCGGCTGCTCTGCGAGTATGTTCAGCCTGCTTTCGTCTCTTGAGATCTCATAGATGTTGCTGTTCATTACTCCTCCCCACAGATAGCTGAGCGAGAGATACCATTTCCTGTCAGAGGTTACCCGCTCACTGAAATCAAGGGCCTCGGCCGTTCCCCGGGTCACCTCCCGGTTTAGGTCATAGATGAAGTAGCTGAAAGCCAGTCCTGTATTGCCTGTAACTCTTATAAAGACGGAATCGGATGTTCTGGAGATCCGTGGTGCAAAACCATGAGGAAGGTCCTGTGTCTCAACTGTACGGCGGGCATTCCCGGAGACTATTGAGTAGCTTGTAACGAACGGATCAGCCTTAATCTGCCAGGGGAGTCTTATGCTCGCTGCAGGGCTTTCATTCCCGAATGCGTCAGACGTTATTAGTTCAGCCTCTCTTTCAGTTTCTGCTCCGTTGACTTTCAGGTAAAACTTTACCGAATCTCCTGTCATGTTATAGCAGATTTCCTCCTTCCTGTGAACGAATGTCATGGTCCTGGTTTCAGTGACTGACTCATTGTCTGACGTATTGGCAACGGCAACGATTTTACAGGTCATGTTGGCTTTCGGAAAGAGGGTGTCAGAAATCATTACAACAGTCTCGCCTGCAGGTTGGAGATTTTCGCGGATGACTGCAATTGTATCCTTTACGGGCAGGAAAGGCCCGGTAATCTCATTGACCCTGTCACGCAGGATATGGATGGTCACCCTGGCGTCAGGAAGGATCATGTCATTTTCATTGAGCGCCTTGAGGCCTACCATGAAGGGCCTTCCCCTGTACTGTACACTGTCAGGAATTCTGACAACCAGTTTCAGGCTCCTGAGATCATAATATTCATAGGTGAACTCCCCTGATACCAGGTCCCTTGATTTTCCTGAGGGAGTGAGAGTCAGCAGGTAACTGTTGTCGAGCCTGAGTCCGAGCGTATCCGAAAGGACGAATGAGTAAGAGTATCCGCCAGGAGCATACGGTTTGATGGTGGCGATTGTAACACGCCTCCATGGATCTGTCAGGTCAATCCTTAAAGCGGTCTCTCCCTTGTACGGTATTTTGTTTTTCCCGGTAAGTACAAAGGCTTTCATCATCACTGTATCACCGGGCATGTAGCTCGGTTTGCTGAAAAGCATGAAACCGTCGGTTGCCCCGGGCTCAAACAATCTTTTCATTGCCCACCAGACTCTGCGTGGTGTATAGAATCCGTAACCTCTTATTGCGGAGCGCACCGCATCATAGGGGAGCATTACAACTGTTTTTACAGGTATCCAGACATACCTTACCGGAGTGGCATAAGCCAGTTTACGTGCATTTCTGCGCAGAGACGAGTTATTATAAGTCCTGTCAAGCCTGAACAGACTGGAAACATCTTCGTATGTAACTGATAGAATACCCTTTAGGTTGCTCTTGGGAATCCGGTATGCATTTGTGGCAGGGTCATGCTTGAGCGTTATCAAACCCCTTTTTACAATTGCGTTTTCAATTGTCTGTCCAGTGGTATCACGTACCTGGATGATAAGATCGGTCTTGTTGTCAACCACTGAAAGGTGAACATTTGGAACGGAAGTATATGAAACCCTCACCCTGTCACCATCTACGAGTGCCGTGACATAATTGCCGGGCTTCAGTCTTCCGGTATAGTTTGTTCCGGTAGGGAAGGAGTCAATAACTGTCATGAAAAGACTCTCATCCTTGCCGGTTGAACCCTTGCGGATGAGGTCGAGAGCCTGTTCCTCGGTTATTGAGAATATATAGGTGTAAGGGCTGGTAGTACGGCTGTTGGCCAGGTTCTGTGACTCCATAGTGCAGGTAATCAGCAGACCCAGCATTAAAATCAGTGATCTGGTCATGCAGTGACAACTTATTATCCGAAGAAGCATAAAAGTAGCAAATAATGAAGTGAATTGTACTGCCAAAACAGTAACTTTGAATTACATCCTGTCTGTACCATTTCAGTGAAACAAAACCGGGGGAATCAAAACTATGAAAAAGATCATTTTAACAGGCCTGATAATACTGGGCTCCGTTTCTGTCTTCAGTCAGGCGGTGGCGGATACACTCAGGAAAGATGCACTTAATGTGTTCATGGAGGCATCTGACTATATCCGTAAGGAAATACCCTATGTCAATTACGTGCGTGATATTAAAGACGCCGGTTTATATATTATTTCAACATCACAAAGCACCGGATCAGGGGGAGTTGAGTATACATATTTTTTCATCGGTCAGAATGAGAATGAAGGCATGCGTGACACGCTCATGTTCACATCAAATCCAGATGAGACTTCAGAAATAATCAGGGCAAACCAGGTAAAAACATTGAAACTGGGTCTCGTACGTTATGTGGCACGTACACCGCTCTCGAAGTATATATCAATTGGCTTCAGCGAGCCGCTTTCTGAAACTGTAACCTCAGACAAATGGAACAGCTGGGTTTTCAAAACCTCAGTCTCAGGTTATGCTTCAGGGGAGAAATCATACAGGACGTCATACCTGAACGGCAGCTTCTCCGCCAACAGGGTAACTGAAAAACTGAAGTCAAGTCTGTCAATGAGGTACAGTTACTCCGCAGACGAATATGAGGTGGATGATGAACTGATCAAGAGTGAATATAATTCAAAATCACTCAGCGGACTTCTGGTGGGCAGCCTGACTGATCACTGGTCAGTCGGAGGCAGCTTATATGCAGGTGCATCGAAATACAATAATACCGACCTTTCCTTTGACATTCAACCCGGGATAGAATACAACGTGTTTCCATACTCGGAATCAACGCGTCGGCAATTGAGGATTGCATACAAGGCAGGATTCAGTTATGTGAATTATATTGATACCACCATCTATAACAAGGTAAAGGAAAACCTCCTTTCGCATTCACTTACAATTAACTATGAGATTATACAAAAATGGGGATCTGTCGATTTGTCTCTGGGTTACAGCAATTATCTGCATGACTGGACTAAAAACAATGTCTCTCTCAATGCATTCCTGGACCTGAGAATAGCAAAGGGACTTTCACTTAATTTCGGTGGTGGCGGAGCAATTGTTCACGATCAGCTTGGCCTTGTAAAAGGAGGTGCCACACAGCAGGATGTATTGCTCCGGCTCAGAGAACTGGAGACACAGTTCGAGTACTTCACAAGTTTCGGGCTGACATACACTTTCGGATCTATTTACAACAATGTTGTCAATCCCCGGTTTGGTAACTCCGGCGGAGGAGGGATGACAATCATAATGAACTGATCAACCTCTGGTTCCGGCATTTATGGCTGATTAATAATCATGCTCTCCGGTCCTGAGACTGAAGACTTATTGTTGATAATGTCATCCGGCCTGTTTCAGGCCTTGTGCACCGGTTTGCCGACGGCGTCGGCTCCTGCTTCGAGAAAGACCTCTGAGATCGTCGGGTGGGCATGCATCGTATGAGCCACATCCCAGACAGTGCTTTCCACGGCCATGTAAGCTGCGGCTTCGCTGATCAGGTCAGTGGCATTGTGGGCAATAATCTGAACACCCAGAACCTCGCCGTATTTTGGCTCAGATATGATTCTGAGGATCCCTTCCGGCTGCCCTTCTGTAAGCGCCTTGCCGTTTGCAGAGAGGGGGAACTCATTTACCTTGTATTCTGTACCTTCGGCTGCCAGTTGCTGTTCAGTCCTGCCTATCTGCGCAATCTCGGGGTCAGTGTAGAGAGTCAGCGGCACTCGTTCGGTCTGCATCGTTTCAGTTATGCCCAGGATATGATTTACAGCTGCCAGCGCCTGGGCTGATGCGGCATGAGCATAAATGCTTTTTCCGTTGACGTCTCCAACTGCATATACACCTTTGACGCTGGTCATGAAATGTTCGTCAACAACGTAGAAACTATCCTTTTCTTCCGGGCTGAGCGCACCGGTTGGCTTGATACCCCTTCGTGGCATGCAGTTTACAATACCTTCGTAGTCGTCAATATTCTCCGAATCAAAACCTGCCGTCCCCTCAATTGTCTTTATCTTCAGTGAGTCAAGTCTTTTTGAGATATAGGCATTCAGATAATCATCCAGTGCCGGGAAAACCTTCTCAGCAGTTTTCAGCAGCGTCACATCCCTGCCTACCAAAGCCAGCATCTGAGATACTTCAGCAGCCACGGGGCCCTCTCCAACTACCAGTAATTTTTGCGGTACCTCCTTCTGGGAGAACATGTTCTCAAGGTTGATTATCCGGCTCTCGTCGCCCACCTTGAAGGGGAGCGGCCTGGGGTATGACCCTGTAGCGATGATTATATTCTTTGCCCTGAGCATGCGGTTGTCTACCACCACGGTATCGGCAGCTTCAATTGAGGCAGTCCCGGAAATTGTCTCAACATTGTTCTTCTTCAGCAGGTATTCGACACCCTTTGTGAGGCGCCTGACAATCCGTTCTGAACGCTTCACACCCTTCTCCCAGCTGAATTTAATTGATTTCGGGTCGAGACCCTCGACGCCGAAATCGGCTGCCATTCCGAGCCTTGAAAAATACTTTGCACTTTCGAGCATAGCCTTTGACGGGATGCAGCCCCAGTTGAGACACATGCCGCCCACATGCTTCTTCTCTATCACGGCTGTCTTCAGACCTGCCTGTCCGGCTCTGATTGCGGCCACGTAACCTGCCGGACCCGCCCCGATAATTATAAGATCATAATCCATCTCCGGTCTCCTTTTATTGTCTCATAATCAGTGACAGCGGGTCTGCCACACCGGCTGCCACATCATTCAGGAACTCAGTTGCCTCGGCTCCATCGACCATCCTGTGATCAACCGAGAGGGAGAGGGGCATCACATTTCCAACCTTTATTTCACCGTTATCCACAACCGGCTGCTGGTTGATGCGGCCGATGCCCAGGATACCAACCTGCGGGTAGTTTATCACCGGCACTCCGAACCAGCCGCCCAGCGCACCGTAGTTGGTTATGGTGAATGTTCCGTCCTTCATGTCCTCGAGGGTCAGTTTCCTGTCCCGTGCTTTCACGGCTATCTCAGCTACGGCACGGCTCAGCTCCCTGATGCTCAGCCTGTCAGCGTCACGTATCACCGGCACTACGAGGCCATCCTCGGTGCTTACTGCTATGCCGATGTTGTAGTAGTTCTTGTAGATTATATTTCCCTTTTCGAAATCCATCTCCGAATTAAGTTCAGGGTGGCGTTTCAGCGCTGCCACCACTGCCTTGATTATGAATGGCAGGTAGGTGAGGCTGAGATCCTCCTTTTTATACTCTTCCTTGTAGCGGGAGCGTGCCTCCACCAGTCTTGACACTTCCGGTTCCTCGAAGAGGGTCATGTGTGCCGTGCTCTGCTTGGAGCGGAGCATGTTGCGTGCTATTGACTTCCTGATCTGCGACATTGGCCTGATTTCAATCAGCTCAGCGGAGCCTGGCGCATCCGTGTAGGCTGTCTTGCCGGATGTCCCTGCATATGCGGCGGAAGCAGCTACAGGTCTGGCAACTGATGCCGGTGCATGGAAATTCTGTATATCGCTTTTCATAACCCTTCCTGCAGGGCCGGTGCCTGTCACCATGTTGATGTCGATGTTCATCTCCCTTGCCATGGCCCTTGCAACCGGGGTGGCAAGCACCTTGCGTCGCTCTGCAGATGCAGCTGCCGGACGGGACTCTGTACCCTCCTCGCTTGCCGGAAGAAGTGCGTTGCCTGAGGCTACCTCAATTGTCCCTACCACACCGGCTCCCTTCTCCTCGACCTGTTCCGGCTGCGTACCCGGTGCCTCTGCTGCAGCTTCGCCGGCTATTTCGATCTCCACGAGGGTTTCTCCGACGTGAATTGTCTCACCAACCTTCCCGTAACGGGCAGCGATGACACCTTCGCGGGGGGAGGGGATGTCAGTCACTACCTTGTCGGTCTCCATCTTCACCAGCGGCTGGCCCACCTTAACTGCAGTACCCTTGTCAACGTGCCACTCGATTATGATACCCTCGGTGAGTCCTTCCCCTATATCCGGGAATTTGAATATATATCTCATTACTTCAGAATTTTATTGTTCTTTCAATCTCGTAGAAGATCTTCTCCGGGGTGATCATATAATGGTGCTCGCCCCGTGGGTATGGAACTATCACGTCAAAAGCAGCCACTCTCTTCGGAGGTGCTTCGAGGTGTAGGAATGCCTCCTCGTTTGCAAGGGCCATTATTTCAGACCCCACACCGAAGCTTCGCGGCTCCTCGCCGACAAAAACTATCCTTCCGGTTTTCTTGATTGAGGCAGTAATTGTCTCCTTGTCAAGGGGATATATTGTTCTCAGGTCTATCAGCTCCACCGAGTAGCCTGCCTCTTTCGCCATCACAATTGCCTTCTGCACCTCGCGTATCATGGCGCCGTAAGCAACCACTGTAACATCGGTGCCCTGTGACAGGACCTTGGCTTTGCCGATAGGCACTGAGAATTTTTCTTCACTTACTTCCTGCTTTATTGCGCGGTAGATGCGCTTGGGCTCCAGGAAGAGCACGGGATCATCACTTTCAATTGCTGAGATAAGAAGTCCCTTTGCATCATGTGGTGTTGAAGGTACAACCACCTTCAGTCCGGGGATATGGGCAAATATTGCCTCCATGCTCTCCGAGTGGTGTTCAAGTGCGTTGATACCGCCGCCGTAGGGAAGGCGGATGACTATTGGCATTTTGTACCGTCCGCGCGACCTGTTGTGGAAGCGTGAAATGTGTGAAATTATCTGGTTGAATGCAGGGTATATGAACCCGCAGAACTGCATCTCTATGACGGGGCGCAGTCCGGCTGCAGCCATACCCACTGCGGTACCGGCTATACCTGACTCAGCCAGGGGCGAGTCAAAAACCCTTTCAACTCCGTGTTTCTTCTGTAACCCTTCTGTTACCCTGAAGACGCCGCCCTCGAAGCCGGCATCCTCGCCGTAGACAACAACACTCTTATCCTCTGTAAGTTTAATATCAAGTGCGTCATTGACGGCATTGACTATATTCATTGCTTTCATTTGCGTGCGTTTTTCCACTGTAAGAATTTTTCATGTTCAATCTGCTGGTCGCGGAGCTCCTGCGGCATCTCGGCATAAATATATCTGAATGCATCCTCAAGGGGATACTGCACTGTCTGCTCGGTCTCCATGAACTGGCGGTCAATCTCCTTTTTGAACTCATCCACCAGCTTCTCCTCCTCGGCATCTGACCATAGTTTCTTCTTTTCAAGGAAGAGCTTCATGCGGCGGAGCGGATCCTTCCTGTCCCATTCCTTCTCCTCCTCTGTCGTGCGGTATTTTGTCGGGTCATCGGAAGTTGTATGTGCTCCCTTGCGGTAGGTCACTGCCTCGATCAACACTGCCTGCTGCTCCTTCCTGGCAAATTCATGAGCATACCTGAATGCTGTAAGCATGGCGAAGATGTCATTGCCATCCACCTTGATACCCTTGATTCCGTAAGCTTTTGACTTAATGGCGATATTAACGCTGGCAGTCTGCATTTTAACCGGCACCGAAATTGCGTACTGGTTATTCTGAACCACGAAGATCACCGGGACTTTCCAAACGCCGGCGAAGTTGAGAGCCTCGTGGAAATCTCCTTCCGAGGTTCCACCGTCACCGACGAAAGCCATTGCCACCTCGTCCTTCTTCTGGTATTTGATTGCATAGCCTATTCCGGCGCCATGAAGAAGCTGCGAAGCGATGGGAACTGAGAACGGGAGGACATGATTGGCCTCAGTGAACCTCATTCCTTCCTCGAAACCCATATTGAACATGAATATCTCCTTCATTGTCACGCCCTTGGCGAGCCAGGCTCCCATCTCGCGGAAGGCAGGTACAAGCCAGTCTTCGTGCCTCAGCACTGCGCCGGCAGCTACCCCTATCGCCTCCTGACCGTAGTTGGGAGGGTA
>ERZ1645192.476-NODE-476-length-33124-cov-6.839638_pt1 | contig 33124 bp, 30 predicted proteins | sample MGYA00575354_ERZ1645192 | MGnify/ENA primary metagenome ERZ1645192 (study PRJEB40844, sample SAMN11349763) | freshwater sediment metagenome | isolation source: river sediment | host: Sediment | place: India: Faizupur Khadar , New Delhi | collected 2017-02-21 ...
TAAGTTGGTGATTTGGGTGATTATTCTAATGATAGCTTTTCATTTAAAGGAGGAATTTATTATCGAGGGCGAAGGGATCGATACTAAGATCATGATTTTAATGGCCGTAGCTTTTTTACTGGGAGCATTTGATTTTATTGGCGAAATTTTTCGTAAGAAGTAAAACATGCTAGTTAGTTTTTAGCAATATTGCGGTACAAACTCTGTAAGTTTATTTAAGGGTATCAAGTAGTTTCAAGATTGTGTTTATTGATTTTCTGTTTGTCCAGGGTGATGGTGTACTATTGCCGTAAGCAAAATGTACAAAATTATCGTTAACCTGACCTTTATCATTCTATTCTTAATCCTTAGCAAAACCGTACGGACGGCCCAACCCAAGCCAGGTAAAATATCCAGAGAGATCATCATTTTAAGTTTTATCATTATTCTTTATGCTTTGCAGGGCTTACCCACCTTAGATTTTAATACCTACTATATCAAGTTCGACCCCCTTGCTCCCGAAATAATTTTTGCAAGATACCTTGTTTCCTGGCTGATAAGAATAATTTTATTTATTGCCGGTATTGGCATCATCTTCCGTAAAGAAATATTCCGGCGCGTCCTGATCGGGCTGGCTTTTTTTAACCTGTTGACCGTTCCCTGGAAACATCCGCTGATTGCGGTAAAAAAGTATATTTTATTCAAGATCGACACAGGCGTGCTTGCTGCTGATCTTTTGCCTGCGCTTGATCGTATAGCTTGGCTTTACGTTGGTGTTTACGCTGCGCTAGATATTGTCGTAGCGGCATTTTTTATTTATTTGTTGACCCGCACCGGGATGAAAGGGCAGTTTAAGTAAGCGGGCTTTTTTTGTAATCATACTCTAAAAGTGATATAATATTAGTATAGATGGTTAGAAAAAGACAGCTTGTAAGCCGTGCTATTTCTTAACCGCTGGGGACGCAAGTATGGGGTTATTTGATTTCTTTCAGAAGAAAAAAGAGCCTCCTCCTAAACCGGCCTTTAGAGAAAAAAGGCTCCTGCCCAGGTGGAAGATCCAGGCGCCGGCTAAAATTAAATGGCCGGGGGCCCAAGCTTACTTGCCTTGTGAAGTCAAAGATTTAAATATGCGCGGATTCTGCCTGGTCCTGTCCGACAAGCTCCCAGAATATAATACCCGGGTAGAGCTTTATTTTAACGAAAAATATTTTTTTGATATCGAAATTGCCGTAACCTGGCATCAGGAATCGCCAGGTGGCCAGGTTTACGGCATCAAGTTCGTTAAGATCCGCGATACGGACCGGGAAAAGCTTTATCAGATGATGAAAGAGAATTTTGCCGGCCACTTTGGCAAATATCTGTAAACGAGCCCCAGGGGAAATACTTATGGTTGCGGGTTGATCCCGGGAGTTTATTGCTTACCTTTTGATAAAGAAGTGTTTTTATAGCCAGGAGGATATATGGCCGGACAGGGGGGCAGGATAACCAAGGCAGACCTATTAAGAAAAATCGAAATAATGCTCAGGCACGATATTAATCTGGATGCGCATCAGGTCTTTGCTAAAGTTGAGGAGTTCCTGATCGCTAATGAAGCAACCCAGCCGGTATCCGGTGAGGGGATCGGTTATGTGCAGATCAATGAAGAGCGTCAGGATGAATATTTAGCCTGGGAAAACAGCATTAAGCAGGAATGGTTCGCGATCATTGAAGAGATCAGAGAAGGAATTAAGCGGGAAAACAGGTAATGCGTTATTAAGGAAAAGGTTTTTAGTCAGGAGGAACAATGGCAAGAAAAATTCCGGCTCAGAGTACGATTGAATATGTGATTGTTTTGGCAATTATTATCGGAGCGATTGTTCTGGTTCTAGGCGGTTTTAGGGGACATGTGAACCGGGCGCAAGGCCATTTATCCGGCCAAATCAATGCTGCTTTGCAGTAATTAGCCTGATTTATCCGTCCAGACGTTATTCATGAGAACAATTGGAGCACTGCCATCGTGCCGGCCTTCTTTAAGAAAAATTATCCCACCATCAAAAAACTGATCCCCGCGGTTATTTTAACAGTTTTTTGCTTAACCATTATCTCTGTTGCTCACCGTTTTTATTTCAAACTAACGAATATTTTAGCGCAAGATGAATCTGTTCCTTTGGGGCTTAGAGAGGCGTTATTTTGGCAAGCAGCCGGACAGGGTAATGTGCAGTGTGTATTATGCCCCCGGAATTGCTTAATTGCTCCGGGTCAGCGCGGGTTTTGCCGGGCCAGAAAGAATATCAAGGGTAAACTTTATAGCCTGACTTACGGCCGCCCGGTAGCCATTCATGTGGACCCCATTGAAAAAAAGCCTTTTTTTCATGTTTACCCGGGGACAAAATCCTTATCCATTGCGACTGCCGGGTGTAATTTAAGATGCAAGTTTTGTCAAAATTGGGAGATTTCACAAGCCGACCCCGAGACGTCACAAGCGCGGTTTGTCCCCCCTCAGGAAATAGTGCAGCAGGCCAAAGCTACCGGTTCGCGGACAATCGCTTTTACTTATACCGAGCCGACAATTTTTTACGAATATATGCTGGAGGTTGCCCGTTTGGCTAAAGAGGAAAATATCGCTTGCGTTATGCATTCGGCGGGTTTTATCAATGAGGAGCCTTTAAAGCAGTTGGCGAAGTACTTGCTTGCCGCGGATATTGACTTAAAAGGATTCAGCCAGGAATATTACGCCTCATTTTGCCAAGGGAAGCTGGAAGATGTTTTAAGGACCCTGCAAACCTTAAAAAAACAAGGAGTATGGCTGGAGATAACCAATTTGATCTTACCCGGAGCCAACGATACGCCTAATGAGCTGGGCAATCTTTGTGCTTGGGTCAAGGAGAACTTGGGGCCGGATACCCCGGTGCATTTTTCCCGGTTTTTTCCGATGTATAAACTGTTGGATTTATCGCCTACTCCGCTTGAGACTCTGATCCAAGCTAAAGAGATTGCTGCGAAAAACGGCCTCCATTATGTCTATATCGGTAATGTCCCGCAACATCTTGGCGAAGATACTTTTTGCCCTGTTTGCGGTAAACTTTTGGTTAAGCGTATCGGTTATAATGTTTTGGAGATTAATCTCGCCGACGGCAAGTGTCAATTTTGCAAAGCCAAAATCAGCGGAGTCTGGGATTAACGGCGTAAATTAACTAAGGCCATGATGGCGTTGAGCAAAGCCAAGGCGAATAGGCTTTCGGGTATGCCCAAAAACGGTATTAAAAATATCCCGCTGGCCAGGGCCCCTAAGAATGCCCCGCCCAGGTCTGCGGCATAAATAATTCCGGGTACCTTGCGGTTAACCAGCCCGTTTTTAGTTAAATTTTTAGCTTGTAAAGGATAACTGCTGCCGGTAAGCATCCCGCAGCTTAAGGCCAGGCAGTAAAGAATAAGGCTGGCATCGTTTATGGTATTTAGCCGTTTTAATCCGGCCAATAACAAAAGTGCGGCGGCCATCCAAGATAAATAAACCCAGACTAGAAAAGCTGGACGTAAATTTTTGATTTTGCCGACCACCCAGGTTCCGGCTGCCGTTCCCGCCATGAAAAACGCGATCAACAGGCCCAACTTCCAAAAGAGAGCGGCGCCATAAAGCTGGAAAATAATAAAGAGAATCGAGCTTAAGCTAATAGAGGTAAAGCCGATCGCGCCGATGTTGATCAGGGCCATGATTTTTGGCATATGCACACAGAGGATTATGCCTAATCCGCCCAGGATAAGCAAAATGATGATGCATTTCCTTATGTTTTCTAAATTAAGATTAAGGCGGGGATAAAATTTGAGCTGTTCTAAGGCTAGATAGTGCAGGAAACCTGAAGGGTAAAGGTCCAAGTTAGGCGCGATATTCTTATCCAGCCTGCTCTGGACGTAATCGCGGATCCGGGGCTCTAAGTTATCCCGCAGATGATAGATCGTCAAAAATTCGGTCGGCGGTTTTATAATTGAGAAATTATCGATTAAATCTTGAGCGGCAATATCTTTCTTAAGAGAGGCAATAATGATCATTGTGTCGGAAGGGATGATAAGTTTTTTGGGAAAAACTTTTTCCAGACTATTAATTATGCTGGAGTTGAATTTTGCGAACTGCGGGCTTAAAATTTCCCGCTTAGAAGGGATACTGAAGGAGAAGATTCCATCCGGCTTTAAACAACGGCCGACCAGCTGGAAGAACTCCAGGGTGAAATAACGATTGAGGGCCAGGGTGGCCGGGGCAGGCATATTCATTAAAATAGCATCGTAGCGCTTGGCGGTCGTTTTAAGATAAGAGCGCGGATCGCCGGTGATAAAACGCATTCTTTTATCGAGCCTGTGCGTTGAAAAAGACGGGACGAATTGCCATAAAAGCGGATTTATTTGTAAACAGTCCAAAGAGTTTAACCGGTATTGCGATATTTCTTCGATCTGTCCGGAAACAGCCGTTCCGATAAAAAGAATATCTTTTTCTGTCTGAACCGATGCAGCCAAAAGACTGGAATTAATGAATTCTTCGGTTGCGGCTTTATCTTCGCTGGTCGCCAGAAGAGAGCCACCGGAAAAAAGATTTTTCACCTTAGATTTAACCGCAAGAATTACCGGGCCGTAGCGAGAACCGCGGTTAATCAAAATCTGCGCTTGGTCAAACTCGCATTTAATCACATTGTTATAGTTCGCGCTTGAAATAAACGTGATCAAGGCGATTGCGCAGATCGATAAGATCCTGAGGCGTCTTTCCTGTATGGCCGGCAGCAATAACAGCGGTAACCAGGAAAATGTCAGGGGGTTAGTGTAATCTTTGAGCCAAAAGGTAAAAATTATCCCCCCCAGGAAAAAACCCAAGGCTTCGAAGGCCAGGAATCTGGCCGGCCAAGCGGCCAAGCGGCCAAGCGGACTTTCCGTTTCATTTTGCAGCAGCCAGCGCAAAATTACTCCCATAGTTAATGCCGGCAGCCCTACGAGGATCAAAGCCAAGCCAATGGTCAGCGGCCCGGGGACTTGGAAATATTGAATCTTGTTCAATGATTTTATCAGGTGGATTAAAATGACCGTAACCGAATAAGCAGCCGCAGATAAGGGCAGGGACCATAATTGCATCTGTCGCTTGGGCGGGTTAATCAGGCTTCCGCAGGCGCAAGCAATGATCCAGCATCCCGCAGCCAATACGAAAGCCAGTTCATGTTTGGCGATAGAAAAGCAAAACTCACGTAAAACTATCAGTTGGAATACTGCGGTAATTAATCCCAGAGGCACAAAGATAATCATGGACAATTCTTCTCCGTACATTTATATTAATCCTGTGGCAAAAGAAAGTCTATATTATTTATTCTTGAGCGGCCTGATTCTTGGTTCGGGGCCTTGCATCGGTTTTTGTGCGCCGGTTTTATCGGGTTTTATCGTTGCCTATAAGCCGTCTTTTAAAAAAGCGCTGGTTGCGTATTTTTCCTTTTCCTTGGCTAAAGTTATCAGTTATGTGGTTTTAGGCGCTTTATGCGGCGCTTTTTCCGGCTTATTCAATAATTACTTATTCATAGGTTATTTTAATATTATAAATATCATCCTGGGGGTCTTTGTCCTGTTGATCGGAATTCTAACCTTTGTTTTTAAGGATCCTTTGGGTAACAAGTATTGTTCTTTTCTCTGGCGGGGTAACTTAAGCAATACCGGCGTACTGGGATTATTGGCGGGTTTTTCTCCCTGCCTGCCGCTGTTTGGGATTTTAAATTATATTATGGTTATCTCGCATTCCCCGGGGGAAGGGATGTTTTATGCTTTAGTTTTTGGTTTGGGGACCATGATTTCACCCGTAATGCTTATGGCGGTTTTATCCGGCGGGTTAGCTGCGATCTTCGCCAAGAAAGATAAAGTCCAAAGATTAATCCGGGTAGTTTCCGGATTATTATTGATTTTTCTGGGATTAAAAATCATTTTAAGTGGGAGCGTTAGTTAAATTTAGGCTAAAACAATATCAGAACGGGATGTTTTAAGCTTGCACGGGGAGGGTCAGTTATTAAGCACAGGTTTTAAATTGAGCAAAAGGAGACGGTAATGATAAGAAATTTAATGATCATCATTTTAATCGCTTTACTAGCTTATATTTTTTATGAGGAATTTGTTGCAGATTCGCTGGAGCCTTTTTTAAACAAATACGGTGAAAAACCCTTATTTTACCAGGTGAGGGATCCTCAATCAGCCGCCGGCGCCGAATCCGTGATCCAGGACCCGGCATTTTCTAAAGACCCTGCCCGCTGGGAACAGTAGTATTTTTAAAAGCCGGAACTGGTTTGGCGTATGCTTGCGGGGATACCGTGTTATTGCCAAAAGCATTGAAATTTTTGACAAAATTAGCTATAATTATTGCATAGTGATCGGTAGCGATCTGGTTTTAAAATTACAGGGTAGCGGGTGATTAAAAAAAGGGGGGCGAAATGGAAGAATGGGCCTTTTTTGATATAATGCGCGAAATTGTATTCTGGAGCAGCCCGGTAGTTTTATTGATCGGATTGGTCCTGATGAGCTATCATCGTTACAGCAATATTGAAGCAGCGCTGGGAAAAGAATACGGATTGCGTAAAAGGATACTGCCGGGCCTTGAAAAGAACATTTATTCTTTCCATGAATGGTGCATGAAAAACCGCACCGCCATCGGATTGGTTTGTATTATTTACTCTCTGACAGTATATTTCGCGCTCAGGAGGTTCGATTCTTTAAACGACGTTATCGGCGAAGTGTATTAAGCGGACTTAAACTGCAGCTTCTAATCATCTTTTGTGCGAAGATTGACTTCCTCACCCTCCATGATAAAATATACTCACGGAGGGTTTTTTTTGACCAGCCTAATCAAGGAGGCCTGGCATGACGGAAATTGAAGTATTGAAACTAGCTTTAAGCAAAGAAGAGGCGGCAGCCAAGGCATACCAAGAGATGTTGGAGGCCCATCCTGTTTTAAGGGATCTGCTCTCTTTTTTGGTCACGGAAGAACAAAAACATAAGTTATTGATCCAAAAGAAGATCGCTGAATTATCCTGTTGCTAGGCTATGATCGCATGCGTAATTTAAAATCCGCGTTTCAGGTTCTGGCTGTTTATCTATCTTTGAGCCGGCCGGGTAAAGGTTTTTTAAAAAAAGCCGTAAAAAATTCACACCTGGCTAATCAAAAATTAGGCCATCCAGCACGGCTGGGCTTAGATAAAATCCTATATTTTATCCGGATCTTCAAGGTTTGCGATAAAGTTTTTAAAGCGCAGGTTTCCGGTAAACTTTGCGCTGATCTGGGGCGCCAGTATGGCGCGATGTATTCCCGTTTTGTGGCTTATGGCTGGTTTAGCCTGCTTTTGTGGAGCCGCTTGCTGGAAGCCTTCAATCTGAATTTCGATGAAGGCGCTAAGGAGCGGTGTGTTTTGGTGGCTTTTACTCATCGGGAATGGAATGATCTTTTTGATAACCGGGGGTATACCTTTGATCAATTGATCCAAGCTTTTGATTATGAATCAAGCATCCCCAAAGAACTCTCTTTTTTACGGCAGCTTAAACACTTAGAGAGAAATTATATTCCATCAGAGCACGCAAAAGCTTTTTATCGGCACCTTGAAGATCTGCATGTTTGCAGCCTGTTTGAGTATACACCTCAAAAGGCGCAAATTATTCTTGACCAAGTTGCGCCATTTGTCGCCTTGGTATTTATACATGTAATGGTTGAGCGAGTGCCCGCGGAATTGGAGGCAGCGGTCAAGCCAATCGCCCGCTGGATGTATATGTTGGATGAATTCATAGATTTAGGGCGCGACCGGAAGATCGGACGCACAACCTATATGACGATGAGTAATGACCCGGAGGGTGCAATCCGGCAGCAATGCGAGCTTTGTCGCCAGGCAGTATCGCAGTATGCTCCCCGCCCGGATAATTTTATCAAGCTTATTGAGATGGTGACTTCTATTGTTATCAACTCTAAGCAAAAAGGGGTTGATCTGGAAAACAGCTTTTTGAGCCTCAATTAAATTAGTAAGAATGTTAATAACGAAAAAGAAAACTAATAATAAAAAATTTAACCCCGCATTTTTCGCCTGGTTAAACCGGGAATTCCCGCGGGAATTAGCCCTTCGTCCGGCCGGCTTAATTCGCTTGGCGCAAGATCCCGTGGAGCGGTTGCGGTTTGTGACCCAAATGGTTAAAATCATGAAGATGATCAACCATCCCCAGGTGCGGGCAGGGTTTTTCCGGGCTTATTTAAGGATTTATGCCAACCAGATTAATAAAGACGGGCGGCATGGCTCAGTAGTTTTAGAGATTACCAAACATTGCAATCAGAAGTGCCGGCATTGCTATTCTTGGGCGCAAAGAAAAAAGATGATGCCTGACCGTATGATAAACCGGATATTAAAATTAGTGCGGGCCAATTATAAACATGTTTTTATTACCGGCGGCGAGCCAACCCTGGACCGGCGGATTTTTACGATCGCTAAGCAGAATCCAGATATCATGTTCTTTATGTTTACTAACGGTTCGATGATTAAAAGGCAATTTGCCTCTAAATTAGCCTCAACCGGCAATCTGATACCGGTGTTAAGTATTGACGGCACTTCGGCCAGGCGGCACGATTATTTTAGAGGCAAAGGCAGCTGGCAGAAGCTGATGCAGGCAATTAAGGTTTTAAATTCGCTGCATCTGCCCTGGGGGTATTTATCCATGGTTACGAACCTTAATGCCCGCCAGGTTTTAAGCCGTAAATTTGTCAAGGCCATGAAAAAAAGAGGGGCGATTATGGCCAGATACCTTGAATATATTCCGGTAGGGCCAAACGCTAAAGCCAAACTGGTCCCTTCCGGGGCTGCCTATTATTTGATGGAGAAAAGAAAACAAGAGATCATTAAAAACTGCGAGATTTATATGCAGGAAACAGCCCAGCGTAAATGTTTGGGCCTGGTATTTTTTGATGTAGACGGTAATATTAAATGCTGCCCATTCTTTCATTATTCTAAACACAACATTTCCCAGGGGAATATCGCAAAATTAATTCGCAGCTCAATCATTGATTGGAGCAGGGCCAGTTACCGTGGAGAATGTCCGGTTTACTCCGACCAGGAAAGGCTAAAAGATTATCTCTTAAGGCGGTCCTGGAAACCGACGGTTTCATTTAACCGTTATAATTCCATTGCCCCTCAGCTTTCCAGGGCCATGTCGGATAACTACGGTGAATTTTTGAGGATTAAGGCACAGCGAGGCCGGGCGTGAAACCTTGGCCGCTGCCCAGCCGGGCTTTCCCCTGGGGGATTCGCGGCAGCGCGGGGACGGCAGTCTCTGGGCGTAAAGGCGCCTTGATCAAATATGTAGAATTTAATATTACTGGCCGTTGCCAGGCCGGCTGCATTACCTGCCCTACCCCTTTTGCTTATCCTGATGAAAAAATAACTAAAAACCCTGCCGAACTCCAACAGGAGTTCGAGCTTTTTAAACGCTATTTTAAAAAATTAAAAAAATTCGGGCTGGAATTTGTTACGCTTTATGGCCGCGAACCTTTGCTTTGGGATAAAGAATTCGATCCGCCAAATGCTTTGCTTAAAAAACTGATTATCTGGTTAAGCCGTAATTTAAGAGTGAGAGTTTGTCTGGCGACATCCGGCTTAGGGCTGGAGGAATCGGTAGTAAAAACCCTGTTCGATCGTGGGGGGATCTTGTTTATGAAAGATTGGGGCAGTGAAAGTTCCGTTACGCGGCTGATTAAGCGCAAAAATGCTTTTAAACAGATTAGCCGGGGGTGGGACCTGGTTAAGCGGATGAGCAAGCGCTATCGCAAAGCAAAAGTGGTCGCCGAATTCTTATATACGGGCATTAACCGCCGGGATCTTGCCGGTTTCTGGAAACGGTGTTATCAAAACGGCTTTTTGCCTTTTGTCGAAGTTCCGGTGATGAAAGGCGATTGCCTTAAAAATTATCGGCAGCTTAAAATTGACCGGCAGCGGTATGTTCGAGACATCTATGAGCTTTCCCTGCTAAATTTAAATCTGCGCTATGGTTTAAGCAGCGACACGGCCAGGCGGGCGGATATTTGGCAGCCGCCTTACGGCAGCGTTTTTCCCTCGCCTTGCGACAAGCTGACTCGCGCCCAGGGGGTATTCCTGGAGAGAAACGGCAATTTAAGCGTATGTTGCGGCGTCAATGAGCAGTTAGGTAATATCCAAGATCCAGATATTAAACGTCGGCTCCAGCATAACCGGGTCTTGCAGCGTATGCGCACGGCTTATGAATATTTAGGCGGTTATTGTCAAAACTGTGACTATAGCAAGAAGCTCCGTCTTTGTTATGGCTGCCGCGGCAACGCCGATACTTATCAGAATAAGGATCGCGGCCCATTCGCGCATGATCCGATGTGTTTCGGGAAGATTGCTTACGGGTTGGCCCGCCAGGGAAAATTAAAAAGCTTTGTCAGCCGGCGGCACATCGATAAAATAATCCAATATTTCCATCATTAAAGTTATGTTCGGGTTAATTAAAATATTAAGTTTGTATTTTTCTTTATCCGGCCAGGGCAGGCGGTTATTCCGCAGGCTGCGCAAGATGGTGCAGGACGCCAAAAAAATGCCGCATTATCAGGGCATGATGGCTTCGATTAAAGAGACGATGAGCGCTGATGAGCAAAGGTGGTTTGCCTGCATTCGCGCCAGCGACCGGGCGTTTAAAACATTTATCCCGGCCTGGTACGTCGCTCAGAGTAAGGTTAAACCGGAACAGCTCTATTACCGTTTTTTTAAAATGGGGGCGATTCTTTTATATGAGCACCTTTGTTTATTGGCCGCCTATAATATTGCAGTTGATTTTAAGGCACAAGAAAGATGCTTGTTGTTCGCGTTCTTAAAAAGGGTTTACGATGACTTGATGGATAACGACCGGATTGATCAGCAGGTACTTTTTAGCCAAGACCCTCATCCCAAGCTGTTAGGTAATGCCGATTACCGCCTGCTTTTGGAGTTGCGCAAAAAGATCAGGGAGATTGTCCCGGCGGATAAATTCCCGCACTATTATGGTTTACTTGAAAAAGTTAATCATGCCCAAGGCCAGGTTGCCGGGATTCCTTATAAGATCAAAAACGGTTTTTTACTGGATATGTACATCATGAAAGATGATCTACCGCCAGCATTAATTGAAACAATGGACCTGACGGCAGAATTTTTTGCCTTTCTGGATGATTTCTACGATTATGACCAGGATGTGGCCCAAGGTAAAATAACTTATATTAACCAGTCTCTGAACCCTCAAAAGGCGCTCGAGGATAAATTTGCGCAAACTGCCGCTCGTTTAAAAGAGTATAGCCCTAATCCGGCAGGGTACCTTAAAGGGATGGGCAATTTGATGCAAAACGTCATCTTTACCCGCCAGAGTAAACTAAACAAGCTTTCGTTGTTTATTTAAACCCCTGCCATTTAAACCAGCAACTTAACTTACTTGACAAAAGCAGATTTTTGTGGCATATTATTAATGTCATTAATATTTAATATAGTTAAATATTAAGGAGGTTAACATGTCTGGTATCTCGATTACTGAATTCGCCGACAAACTCGAACAGATCATGCCTGAAATTATGCGCGGTTTTTCCCATAAGATGAACAATGAGATCTATAAAGGCAAGATTACTTTGCCCCAGGTACTGATTCTTGACCTGCTAAGTCGCTGCGGACCATCCAAAATGACCGATTTGGCCAGGGAGATGAAGGTAACAACTGCTGCCTCAACCGGTATCGTGCAACGTTTAGTACTCTCAGGGTACGTCCAGAGGGAGTTCGACCAAGAGGACCGCCGGATCATTAAAATTAAATTAAGCGGAAAGGGGCAGGAGTTCTTGAAGAAATTAAACCAACAGCGCCGTGAAATAATCTCAAGGATCTTCGGCCAGATATCCGAGCATGACCGCAGTGAATACCTGCGTATATTATTACAGGTAACGAAGTTATTGAAAAAAGAGAGCCAATGAGCAAGATATTAAGGGTCATTATACTCTTAACATTAGTTATAACAGCTACTTGCATTTCTGATTTAGGCAGGCTTAATCTTATCCCTTTGGCTTATGCCGAAGAGCTTACGCTTACCTTTAGCGAGGCGGTAGGGATTGGATTGCGGGATAACCGGGATATTTTATTACAGGCTAAAGAAGTAGAAAAGGCCAAGTTAAAAATCTCCGAAGCCCAAGGCGCAGCCTTTCCTTCGCTTGACTTGACCAGCACCTGGTTTTATACCGCCGGGCTTTACGCTAAGGATCTTAGCCAGACTAATTCGCAGGTTACCTTAAAACAGTATCTCTATAAGGGCGGGAAGGTAATCAATAATATTAAATATAGTAATTACCAGTTAGAAGTCGAACAATCGCTTTTAGACAAAACTAAACTTGAGGCTATATTTAATTTTGCTCAAGCTTATTATACTTTATCTCTTTCTTCATTCTTCGTGGAACTGAATAAAGGTATTTGGGAAAACAGCCGACAGCATCTGGATTATCTTAATGCCCGTTATCAAAACGGGGAGGTTTCAGAGTCGGAAATTTTACAAGCCCAAGCCTCTCTCGCCAGCGTCCAACAGGCTTATGAAGATTCGGTCAGGCAGAAGGAGGCAGCCCAGGCCTTGTTAAACAATTTATTGGCTTTGGATAAAGATGTTGTAGTAATACCGGTAACGGAATTCCAGTTTAACCCCAAAGAGGTTGCCTTTGACCAAGGTTTCTTAAAAGCCATGAGCACCCGGCCGGAAATAAAACAATACGAAGCACAATTAAAGTCCGATAAGAGTTCAATTGAATTAGCCAGGGCCGCCGGCCGGCCCAGTGTTTATGCCTCCTGGGATTATTACAGCCGTTCCCATTCCGTGACCACTACCGTTAATACCCGCAACTGGAGCGATTATAATGTTTTGGGGGTAACCCTGGCCTGGCCGGTTTTTGACGGTTGGCAGACTAAAGCTAAAGTAGAGCAGGCGATTGTCGATTTGAAAAAGACCGAGTTGGGAAAAGTTAAGTTAATCCAGGATATTGCGCTGGAGGTAAAAAACGCGTATTTATCTTTAAGGAACGCTATCGATCAGATCAATGCCAGCCAGGCGGATTTAACTTATTACCGGCAAAATTCTATCACTGCCGCGGATCGCTATAACAAAGGCCAGGTTAGCTTGTTAGATAAAAATGACGCGCAGCTAAAATATGAAATTTCTGTTTTCAACCACAAACAGGCAGTGTATGATTATTTGATCGCTAAATATAATTTTGATAAATCCACAGGAGGGTTTAATGAAATATAAAAATATTTTCATCCTCTGCGTTTGTTTAACGATTCTGGGCGGGTGCTCTTCCCAGGAGGACAAGGTAGCGCCCCAAGCGGCTGTTCCTGTCAGAGTAGTAAAAATTGAATTGCAGAAACTGCAGGAAACTCTGGATTATACCGGCGATATTAAAGCCCAGGATGAAGCGGTAATTTATCCCAAAGTAAGCGGAAAGGTTATTGAAAAAGTCAAAGAAGACGGCGCCCTTATTAACAAAGGAGAGGCCATTCTTTATATTGACCGCGATGAGGTCGGCTTAAAGTTTGAGAAAGCCCCGGTAGAGAGCACACTCACCGGTTTACTGGGTAGGGTTTATGTGGATATCGGGGAGAATGTTACCTCTGGCACGCCGGTAGCCTTAGTGGTAAGCGCCGATAAGGTTAAAATCGAGTTAGATATCCCGGAAAAATATTTACCTAAAATTACTACCGGCCAGGAGGCGCAAATTAGTGTAGATAGCTGGCCGAATGATAATTTTACGGGAAGCGTTACCAAGGTCAGCCCGGTAATCGATTTGTCTACCCGCACCGCTCCGGTCGAAATAACCGTACCCAATCTGGATTACCGCTTAAAATCCGGGATGTTCGCTAAGGTGCGGCTGGTGACCGAGGCCAGGGATAATATCCCGGTGGTTTTAAGGGAAGCGATCATGGGGCATGAACCGGATAATTACGTATTTGTTGTTGAAAATAAAAAAGCGGTGTTTCAAAAAATAAGCCTGGGTATCCGCCAGGGGCCGTATTTTGAGGTCCGGGATGGTTTAAAAGAGGGCGACCTGGTAGTTATCATGGGGCAGCAGTTATTGAGTAACGGCACCGCGGTTGAACCGGAGAACGGACAATAATGAATCTGCCAGAATTCGGAGTTAAAAGACCGGTAACGAATTTAATGATCTTTGCCGCGATCATTATCTTAGCACTTTATTCTTTAAGCCGGCTGGGAATCGACATGATGCCGGAGATCGAGCCGCCTTCGATTACCGTGATTTCTACCTATCCGGGTGCCGGCAGCGAAGATGTAGAGGTTAAGGTTACCGAGGAGCTGGAGAATCAGCTGGGTACTACCCCGGGCTTGGAAAAAATTACCTCTACTTCTTCCGAAGGCTCTTCGGTAATTACACTCAAGTTTATTTGGGGGACTAACCTGGATGAAGCCTCTAATGATGTGCGCGACCGGATCGATCTGGCTAAGCGTTTTTTGCCCGATATTCCGGATGAGATGGAAAATCCCTTTATTTTTAAATTCAATACCGCCAACATCCCGATTATTTATTTCGGGATTACCGCCCAGCAGACATACCCGGATCTTTATGATTTAGTGGATAAAAGAGTCTGCGATGCTTTACGGCAGTTGCCCGGTGTAGGCACAGTGCAGATTAATGGCGGAGGGCTAGAGCGCCAGATTAATATCTGGATTGACCGGCAGCGCCTGGAAGGTTACGGATTTTCCATTCTCGATATTCAGAATAAATTAGCCCAGGAAAATATCACCCAGCCGGTCGGCAGCTTAAAGACCGGATTGACTGATTATTTAATTCGCCTGCCCGGCGAGTTTGCCCGTCCGGAGGAGATTAACCTGATAATTTTAGGTAAACGTAACGGAAATCCGGTCTATTTAAGGGATGTCGCCCGGATTGAAGATAGTTTTAAGGAGGTAACCAGCCTGGTGCGGATTAATAAAAATCCCGGCATTATGGTGATGGTGCAGAAACAAAGCGGTACTAACTCGGTAGAAGTAGCTGAACAAGTAAAGAAAAGAATGGCTGAGCTGGTTAAGACCTTGCCCGCAGATGTTAAGGTGAATACGATCTTTGACACTTCGCAGGATATTATCGATTCGTTGAATTCCCTCAAGACTTCCGTCTGGCTGGGGATTGTTTTAGTAATTATGGTGGCCTGGTTTTTCTTCCGGTCGCTGGTACCTAGTTTGATCGTGGCTTTGACTATTCCCTTCTCTTTAATGATCGCCTTTATTTATATCTTTTTAAGTAAAGGCACGATTAATACGATCAGTTTGTCATCATTGGCGATTGCTACCGGGATGGTTGTCGATAACGCGATTGTTATCGTGGACAATGTATACCGGAGACTGGAGAGGGGGAACCGGCCGTCCGAAGCAGCAATTTTCGGCACCTCGGAGATGTTTCTTTCGGTAGCCGCTTCTACCTTGACTACCGTGGTAGTATTTTTCCCGATGCTCTTTATTCCGGGAGTAGTGGGGGTAATCTTCGGCGGCCTGTCGATGATTATTATCGTCACCCTGACCGCTTCTTTGTTTACCGCCTCGACCTTTACGCCGATGCTTTGCTCTAAATGGCTTAAGTTTAACCATACCGGTAAAAAATCCGATTTGGTGAATAAATTCTATAACCTTTCGGAAAAGTGGTTTACCGGTTTGGAGAAGGCTTACAGCCGGGCCCTGGGTTTTGCTTTACATCATAAAAAGTTAATCCTGATCGGATTTACCGCCATGTTTATTTTTAGTCTTCTGCTGATGCCTTTTGTCGGTAATGAATTTTTGCCGGAGGAGGACTCCGGCGACCTGCGGATCACTATCCATTTACCGATCGGCACCCGGATCGAAGAAGCCGATAAAGTAGCTAAAAGAATCGAAGCAATATTGCAGGAAGATGCCCCGGAGGCAAAGTATTATTACGTACGCTGCGGCCAGGTCAGCGGTGTGGGTAGAATGGTGGGCGGAGCCAGCGGCACGCACGTTATCTCAGCGGGAGCCAAGCTGATCCCTAAAGACCAAAGAAAGCGCGGGGTACAGGAGGTGGGTCAGTCTATAAGAAATAAGATTAAACTTATTCCCGGGGTATTAAGGACGGATATTACGACGGGTAATCCTTTAAGTAGATTGATTACCGGCGGGGGCGGTAAAGCAGTGCAGCTGGAGATTATCGGTAACTCCATCGAAGAGACCAATAATTTAGCCCAAAAGATCAAAGGAATTATGGAAAAGGTGCCGGGGGCAGTGGATGTCAGTATCTCACGGGAGGATAACTATCCGGAATTAATGATTGATGTGGACCGGGAGAAAGCCGCCAGCCTAGGTTTAGATATGAGCACGATCGCCGCTACCCTTAATGCCTATATTCAGGGGAGCACGGCTACTAAATACCGGGAAAAAGGCGAAACTTACGATATTTATGTGAGGCTAGAGGAATCTTCCCGCACGAAGCTCGAGGATATCGAGAATTTGGCGATTATGGCCCCGCTGCCTACCGAAAACACTCCTTTTGTGGGGCTGGAGGATTTAGCTAGCCGTCAGGGGGTTAACCGAGCTAGGATTAAATTAAGCAATATTGCCAAGATCTATGAATCCAGCGGCCCGGACAGGATTGAGCGTAAAAACCGCGAAAGAATGGTCAGGGTCATGTGCAATAATTATAAGCGTTCAACCGGAAAAATCGTAGAGGATCTCAAGAAAGAGGTGGATAAGCTTATTTTGCCGGCGGATATCATGATTAATATCGGCGGGGAGGCGGAGGAGCAGGCCAAGGCTTTCGGTGATCTTATGCTTTTGCTGGTTTTGGGAATCGGTTTAGTGTATATGGTTATGGCGGCGCAATTTGAATCGTTGCTGGATCCATTTATTATCATGTTCGCTATACCGTTTACTTTTATCGGGGTGATCTGGGGGTTTGTTTTGACCGGGACTACGCTGAGTATCAATACTTTTTTAGGAATCATTATGCTGATGGGGATTGTGGTGAATAATGCCATCGTTTTAATCAGCTTTATTATTATGCTGCGGGCCCGGGGATACTCAATGTATGATGCCGTGACTGCTTCCGGCGCCAGCCGTTTACGCCCGATACTGATGACCACCATTACGACAATTGCCGGTTTACTTCCGCTGGCCTTGTCCCGCGGGGAAGGCTCTGAGGTTTGGCAACCTTTAGGGATTACCATGATCGGCGGCTTAACGGTTTCTACTCTAGTTACCCTGTTATTCGTTCCGACTTTGTATGCGGTTTTCCACCGTAAATCCGGTTTAGCTAAAGGGGAATTAAAAAAATGAAAATGGTAATGTTGGCATACAACGAAGCCCTGGATGATGAAGTAATGGAAATGCTTGAGAGTTGCGCCATAAAGAATTATACTAAGGTAACCGGGGTCTTCGGCCGCGGAGAAGCCAGCGGTACCCATTTAGGAACGGATATCTGGCCGGGCAGGAATAATATTCTCTACATTGCCTGCGAAGAGGCAGCCGCAAAAAAAATACTGATTACTGTTAAGCAGGCCCGTAAGACCTTAGGCGCGGAAGGAATAAAAGCATTTTTGATGCCTCTGGAAGACCTAACTTAAAAACAGCCACCGCATAAGCATAAAAATCATGACGAAAACCTGCCGATATTGCGAAGGAACAATTTACGACCAGGAAGAAATTTGCAGTAATTGTGGTTATAACCCTGCGACCGATACGCTGACCGCCGGTTTTAGCAGAAAAAGCAAGCCGGCGAAAAGGCAGGTTTTAGTCGGGCCGGGAGTGAGAAATTTTGCCTGCTGGGGAGGGTTAATTATCGTCTTTTCTCTGGGGTTTAAATATCAAAGTAAGATTGGGGACGCATTCTGGGAGGCTAAAAATATTCTTTCGGGTAATAAAATTACTAAATCCGCCGCCGCTTCGGCAAAGTCCGTTCAAAAGACTCCTACCCGCTTGATCGATGTGCGTTCATACAAGGTCCCGCAGAATAAAACTTTCTCCGAAAACCGCAGAATCGAAGGCATATTTTATGACCCGCAAGGTAAAAGTTATGTGGTGATCGGGGGTGAGTTGTTTGCGGAAGGCCAAAGCAGCGGCAGTATGTTGATCAAAAAGATTAACCGGGATATGGTAGTGGTCAGCGAAGCAGGGCAAGAAAAAGCGCTTCGAGTGAACCGTTAACGCTAAAAGTAGGCACTATTTCTATAAACATTTAACAGTAATAAAGTTACGAAATAAATATTTATTGCTCAGGGATAGTTTTATAGGTTTTTTTAAGGTATACTTTAATTACGGGCAGGATAAGGCTTTAAAGGGATTCAGGAAGCAGGTTAAAATGAATTGGAGAACTAAGAAAGGTTTTGTTCTGCCGGAAGTATTGCTGGCCTGCGCCATTGCCGCCTTTGCTATTTGCGGCTTGTTATTGATGTATGTGGCCGGCATGGACCTCATTCGTGTTTCTAAAAACTCCAGTATCGCTACCAGCGCCGCTTTAGGCTTAATCGAAGAAATCCGCAATACCCCCTATCCGGATATCGTTACTAATTACCAGGGTTTAAAATTTTCTGTCAACAGCATTCCCGGCAGTCAGGGGGTGATTTATATCGATGATACCGACCCGGAACTTTTATTGGTAAAAATACCGGTATGTTGGCAGCAGGGTAACCGAATAATCGGCGAGGATACAAATCTAAACGGAGATCTTGATACCGGAGAAGATACAAACGGAAATTTAATGATTGATTCGCCAGTGGAGCTAATCACGCAAGTGGTTAACCGTTAAAAATGAATAAGGGCGTAACGGTAATCGAGGTTTTGGTGGCTTTGGTAATTTTTTCGGTGATTGCCATGGGTTTTGGTTACGCGGTAGTGGCCGGGAAAAGCTCTTTACTTGTCAGCGACATACCGACTAAATTGCGCCAGGATGTATTGTTTGCATTATTGCCGATGGTCAAAGAGCTGCGCCAGAGCGCTCCCTCCAAGGTAAGCGTGACGGAGGGCACAAGCAGTAATACGATTACCTTTAAGATCCCGCATGATGACGATACGCCTCCGGACGGGGTGCCGGTGGATACGATCGGTAATGTTGAATGGGGGCCGGATATTACGTATGCCCGAGACGGTGTAGGGCGGCTGATTCGTACTTATAGCGGAGTCAGTTCGGTTGTAGCTTCAAATATTACGTCTTTGCAGTTTACCCGTCCGGCCGGCAACGACGCGATTATTCAGATCGACATTACCGCGGCCAGGGCAGACGGCCAAGGGACTTTATACCAGGATGCAGAGCAGGTGATCGTAAAAATGAGGAATTAAGATGCGAGGTTTAGCTAAAATCGCCAGGAATGAAAAAGGAGCAGCGCTGATCGCCACCTATTTGGTGCTGGCAGTGCTTTTGGCATTTGGCAGCTACGTGATCGAAGTAAGTAACAGCCAGAACCGTGCCGCCAATACTTTTAAGCGCCAGGCGCAGGCCGTCAGTATCGCCGAGGCCGGGCTTGACCGGGCACTATTGTGGCTGCGCACTCAAGGCACGCCGCCTACCGGGACGATTGCTCCGATTAGCCAGAACCTTCCTGCTAGCGGCACCCCTTTGGGCAGTTATACGGTGACGATTACCGATCTGGGTTCCCCCGGAGGCTCTCCTAGCATCAGAAGATACCGGGTAAGCTCTGTGGGCACTATCGGTTCGACCTCTCAGACGGTGACCAATTATCTGCAGACCGATAATTATGCCCGCTATATCTGGTTTACCGACTCGGAGAGCTATGATGGGACGAATGTCTGGTTTTGGGATCAGGATCATTTAAACGGCCCCACGCACACTAACGGGCATTTTAATATGAAAGGCGACCCGGTTTTTGACGGGGAGGTGCGCTCCGTGGATAATTATATCAGGTATTACAATAACGGAAATAATATCAACTCCTCCGATTTAAGCAACGCCCCTTATGATGAGCCGGTTTTTGGAGATACCGTTACTCTGGGTTCCGATTCGATCAATATGCCGACTCAAGCCTTAAACCTGCGCGCGGCTTCGACTAACGGGGGCCTGCGGCTCACTGGGAATTCCACCGTGGTTTTAAATGCTAACGGCACGATGAATGTGACTAACGCGGCCAGGGGTTGGTATAACCGCAATATGGCTCTGCCGGCTAATGGCGCCCTTTTTGTCAGAGATGGAAACCTTACTCTCTCAGGGACTTTAAGCGGCAGGTTGACGGTAGGCTCCAGCCGGGATATTATCATTACTAATAATATTCTTTACGCTAATGACCCCCGCTTGCCGGGTTCGACCTCTACCGATACACTGGGGATTATCGCCGAAAGCGATGTGATTATTGACGAAGACGCTCCGGATGATCTGGAGATCGATGCCTCGATCATGGCTTTAAATACTTCCTTCATGTTGGAGGAATGGTGGACTAACGGGGCAAGAGGGACACTATCGGTTTTTGGGGGGATCATTCAAAAACAAAGAGGGCCGGTCGGAACCTTTAGCGGCACGACTAAGGTCTCGGGGTATTCAAAACATTATAACTATGACGTGCGACTTTTGAGCTCTCCGGTGCCGTTTGTGCCGACAACCGACGATTATATTACTTTATCCTGGGAGAATTAAAGATGAAGCATAAATGGTGGATATTTTTATTGGTATTATTTTTGGCTGTCGTTTTGCTCAGTCTGCTGATTAACAGGCAAAGTCAAAGGGCCGCTTCTGAGCTTGATTTGGAAATCCAAATTTCCCGGGTGAGCCGCGAACCTTTAAATTCAACTTATGCTCCGCCGGCAGTTTCGGGCAAGGCAAAATCCCTGCCTGCGATTAGAAGAGGGATTACGATTACTGCCCCGGCTGCAGCCCAAGTAAAAAATATAAACTCTTCCGTACCAAGAGCCGCGGATAGATCGGCGAATAAAATAACCGGAGTGAACTTGCCGGTTTCCGATTATTCTGCTACCCAGCCACTAGATCCCGGCATCACTAAAAGCGGCAAGGTTCCTTCTCCTAAAGAGGCCCAGGAGATGAACTCGGCCGGCATCGTTATGTACTAAATCCGGGTACCCATGTCTTTCTTATTAAGCTTAATCCATTGACAATAAAGCAGTTATATTATAGGATGTTGTAACGACGAAATTATTATACTCTTATTGAGTAATTTAATTTTTTGAGGGCAGGAGCGTAATGAATATTTTTGTGGGAAACCTGGCTTTCCAGGCCAGCCAAGAGGATCTTGTGCGGGCCTTCGCAGCTTTTGGCACGGTAGCTTCCGCCAGCGTAGTGATGGAAAAGAAAGGGTTAAAGTCCCGGGGTTTTGGGTTTGTCCAAATGCCCGATGCGCAAGAAGCACAGGCGGCGATCGCGGGGCTAAACGGCCAGGAGATCCTGGGCCGGCCGGTTGATGTGCTTCCCGCATTAACTGCCGCTGCCGGCAGTAAGAAAAAAGAAGTTACGCAATTAAAAAGGACGGGGAAATACGGGCAGGGCCGGCGATCGCTTAGTTATGCCAGAAAACGCGTTTCTGTCGGTTTGCCTGCCGGGAATCCTTTTAAACGCAAGCGCAAGGCTAATCCTTTGGCCTGGCGTAAAAAAACCAGAAAACAAAATTATTTTGCCAAAACGCAGAGTGAGCCTACGCCCTGGAAACGGGCCGGCCGGGGATTTCGTCCCTGGCGTAAAAAAATTTATGACCAGGTAAAACTAAAGTTTAAGCAACGTGCGCGATAGAGTGGATTAAGATTCGTCATGGAAAAAGGCAGCCTGATCGACAAATTTTATTCGCTGGTAGCAGTAGATGACCCGGATGGCCGCTATGCCAAGGAGATCAAGGAGGGCGATTATTTCGGGATGCCGCTTGAAGCAATTGTGAAAGCGGAAAAAAAATTACGCTTGAAGAGTGAGCGGTGTATTGCTTATCTATCCATGGAGTATGGTTTAGCGACCAGTTTTTATAATAAACCGTCCAGCTCCTCGCCGATAAGTCCGGAGAACAAAATACCGGAAAATGCGGTTTTTTCGAATTTTCGCGTTGCGGATTATTTTTTTGCGCTGCACCAGAATAATATTATTGATCTGCCGATCTACAGCGGCGGCTTAGGGGTTTTAGCCGGAGATACGGTCAAGACTATGGCCGATTATAACCTTGCGGCCGCGGCGGTAGGCATCCTTTGGAGTTCCGGTTATTTTCGCCAGAAGTTCTGGTTTAAATATGGGCAGGCCCCGGAGAAGATGCATTGGGACCCCCATTCTTATCCCGGGTTGATCCCTTTAAAAAACCGGGTCAAGGTTGCCTTAAAGTCCGAAGAGGTGCATTTAAAACTATGGAAATATTATGTCTATAGCTACAAAAAAGACGCGGTCGTGCCTTTGATCCTGCTGGATGCCAATGTTGAACCTAATAGTGAAACTGCCCGCCTTTTTACCGATCAACTCTATCGCAGCGATAACGTATTTTTAAAGCTATTACAAAGAGTAATCCTGGGCTTTGGAGGGGTAAGCGCGCTGAATGATCTGGGTTATCAGATCGATACTTACCATTTGAATGAGGGGCATGCGGTGTTTGCCTTTATTGCTAAAGCCCGGGGCATGGATAAGGATGAACTGCAAAATTTAAAAAATAAATTTGTTTATACCTGTCATACCCCGGTGGAGGCCGGCCATGACCGGTTTAGTGTTGATGATTTAAACCGCGTGCTCAAAAAAGAGGACGCCGATTTGATCGAAAAATTCGGCAAGGAGCGCCCGGGAGTAGCCAATCTTACCTTGCTTTCGATGAATGTTGCCCATGCCATCAACGCCGTCTCGCTTAATCATCAGAAAGTGATGCATCTTCAATTCCCCGATTACCGGGAGCGTATTCAGTATGTGACTAACGGGGTACATCCTTATACCTGGCTTTCGCCAAGCTTCCAGGATTTATTTAATGCCTTCCCAAAGACTTTTCCCGATATCGGTTCCAATCCCATGATCCTTGCCCGGGCGCAGGAATTAAAAGACAACGCTGATTTTCGCTTGAAGCTCTGGCAAGCGCACCAGGCGAATAAGTTAGGGTTATGCAAATTTCTGGAGAAATGGAAACTTAACCCGGATCTATTTACGATTTGCTGGGCCAGAAGAGTAGCGGCTTATAAGCGCCCGAGCCTGATCCTGCATGATATCGGCAGGCTGGTTGAAATCGCGCATTCCGCCGGCCCGTTACAGATTATTTTAGCCGGCAAGGCCCATCCTAACGATAACCTGGGCTTTACTTACATCAATGAAATGCTGGATAAAGTAGACAAATTAAATGAAGATTACGATAAATTAAAAATTATTGTCCTGGAGAATTATGATATTTCTTTGGGCAAATTACTGACTTCCGGCGTGGATGTCTGGCTGAATAATCCCTTGCCGCCATTCGAAGCCAGCGGTACCAGCGGGATGAAGGCGATCCTGAACGGGGTTTTGCAAATGAGCACGGTGGACGGTTGGGTAGCGGAGGCGACGACAAGAAAGATCGGAAAATTCTTTGGCTACAAAAACAGCGAGGGCAGCGTGGGTAACGAATCCGACCTGCATATGAATGCCGATGCCCAAGAGCTGTATAAGACCCTGGAGGAGCTGGTCCGTTTATATTACCGCACCAACTCCTTGGGCAAGCTGGATGCGGTTTCGGAGTGGATCGATATGATGATTGAATGTATCGCGGCCGGGGCGCAATTTAATACTTACCGGATGGTCGACCAATACAAGCAGCAGATCTGGAAGATAGCCTAAAATTCTTTTTGTCTTTATTTCGCACTGCATTATTCAGAAGATCAAAAACGAAAGCTTCTAGCCAGGCTATGGATTTAACTTCATTTGATAAAAAGAGTTTAAATCGGCAGAATGCTGCTAATCCTGCTTTTGTTTGGGCAGGAGTAGTATTTTTTATTATTTTTCTATGGTTCTTTGCAATTTACGATATCGATTTCCGCGGACCTGATGAACCGATCTATTTTGCCTATACCGCCAGCCTAGCAGAAGACGGAGATCTCAATGCCGTAAATCATTATGTATTTCCGGACAGAATAGAGATTTCTTCTAGCTATAATTTCCCGGATTTCCACAACCACGGGGGGGTTGTTATTTGGGCCCCTTTCTACCTCTACGCAAAAGTAGCTTACCGCTTGCTTCAAGTAGTTAGTTCTTTTCTTCCTCTTCGGTATTCTTTAGGCCAAGTTATTACCTGTAACCTATCCTTCAGCACATTAATTATCGGTTTTTTGACTATATTATTTACTTATTTTTTCAGTAAAAAGTTTTTTTCTGCGCGCCTATCTTGTTTTACCACCTTAGCAGTTGTATTGGGCACACCGTTTTTTTATTACCTTTTGTTTGAACCGGCTAACGCCAATATTCCGGCTGCGTTTTTCTCGGTATTATCTTTGTGGTTTTGTAGTCAAGCGGGAAAGTTTAAAAGAAGCGGTTGGTTTTGCTATGGTGTTTTTTTCTCGATTTGCATTACCGTTAAAGTAGACTTATGGTTTCAATCTTTTTTTATTTTAGCAGTCTTTCTGTTCTTAATAATTCATGAGCGTTTAAATTGGACGCGGGGGATTTATTTCTTCTTGGGGGTTGTCCCTGGCATGCTACTTAAAATGATCAATGATTATATTAAATTCGGGAATTTTTATCCCGGAGAGCTGATTTTATTTAGCGGGGCTGACTCTTTGCACCTGGAGTTGCTATTTTCTTCATATCACGGGTATTTATATACCTCGCCGGTTTTAGGAATTTGTTTTCTGGGGTGGATAATTTTAGGAATAAACATTTTTGGCTCCTTTCAGCACAAAGATTACCAGCGCTTGGAAAATGAATTTTTTCTGCTTGCTCTGGGATTCTATTTAGTGCTAAAAGTTATTTTTATTGGTTACGGATTTGCCTGGGGCGGTGGGACTGTAGGGGCCCGCAATTTGTTAACCGAATTTCCGGTATTTGTTTTATTGTTCGGTTATCTTTTACGTTTTACACGTAAGCCTATCAAATATGTTTTAGTTATATCGTCCATTATTTTTATCGCTTGGAACTTATTAGTAGTTTCAGAATATATCGCTAAGGTCAACTTACAGTATATAGTTCTTCCCCCCGGCTTATTAATCAGAGCAAAAATGCTGAGCAACCTTTTGACTCTTTTAACTACAGCCAAGCATTTAGGTTTAAAGCTCATTTGTTCTTTTCCGATAATAGCTATCGCTGCTGCGCTTATTGGGCGTAGATTGTTGCGGGGGGTGAAATATTCTTCTGTCATTTCCGGCAATAAGGGTTTTCAGTCCGTCCGCATGCAAGCTTTGCTTATCGCCGTTACGGTTTATGCATTTGGCGCTTATTACGTAGTTACTGTTCTTAATATATATAATAATCCCCGTAAGGTTGCCAGGTTGAAAAAGGCGGGTTTTTTTAATACTGCCTCTTTGCTTGGCCCGGGGGATTTCGGTAAATCGGAAAATATAGGTTCTTTAGATGAAATGACCGCCTATTTTCATTTGAAAGGTGACGAGAGCCGGGTCAATAAGATTAAAAAATACAAAAATAAACTCTATGGAGATAAAAACCATGTTAGATAAATTTAAAATTGACAGTCATAAGCTTTTTTACCATATTCCGCGCTTACAGCAATGGTTGCAAGGCGATAACATTTATCCGATTTATATGGAAATTGGTTTATACCGCGGATGTAACCATCGCTGTATTTTTTGCGCTTTCGATTTTCTGGAATATAAGCCGGATATTTTAAATACGAAAAAACTAAAAAAATTTATTCGCCAGGCAAAGGCTCTAGGAGTGAAAGCTATTCTTTATTCAGGTGAAGGGGAACCGCTTTTACATCCCGATGCTGCAAAGATCATTAATTTTACCAAGCAAGCCGGCATTGACGTAGCGGTAGCCTCCAATGGGATCAGGTTGACGGAGGCAGTCGCCAAAAAAATCATACCTGCTTTAAGCTGGCTGAAGATTAGTTTAAATGCCGGAACAAAGCTAACTTACGCCAAGCTGCATCGGACCAAAGCAAGCGATTTTGATCTGGTGCTGGACAATCTTAAAAAAGCCGTTTTCATTAGAGACAAGTATCATTATCCTTGTGTTATCGGAGCCCAATCCGTGTTGCTGCCCGATAATTACCATGAAATGGAAAAATTAGCCGGCAAATTACGCGCTTTGCGCTTAGATTATTTGGTGGTAAAGCCTTATTCGCAACATTCTTTTAGCCAATCTAAGCTGAAAGTCAATTTTAGCGAAAAAGATTTATTATCTTTACAAAAGAAACTTAATACATATTCTCGGGAGAAGTTCCGGGTAATCTTCCGGATCAATGCGATGAATAAAATTAAAAAAGAAAAACCCTACGCTAATTGTTTAGGGTTTCCGTTTGTCAGTCATCTTGCTGCTACGGGGGACTTATATCCTTGTACGGTATTTATCGGACAAAAAGATTACCGGATGGGCAGTATTTATACTAATAGTTTCCAACGAATTTGGGAGAGCAATCAGCGTCAAAGAGTGCTAAAAAAAATATATACAGGTTGGGATATTCAGAAATGCCGTCAATCCTGCCGGATTGACGAGATCAATCGTTACTTGTGGGAATTAAAACATCCGGTCCAGCACATTAATTTTATATGAAACAAAACCTCATAATTCTGCCTGGAAAATAATTTGATTAATTTTTGTAAGCGGTTGGCAGCCAGGGGGATTTACCGTTAAAGAATAATTTGGCCTATGAAGGTACTTTTATTGAATCCGTTATACCGGCAATCATTGGGAGATCGGTATGAAAGATACTTTATCCATTCAGGTTCGCGCTGGCCGCATTCCGGTGTAAAGTTAAAAGGGGCAATTCCCCACTATTTGCCTTTCCCGTTTAATTTGGCTTATGCCGCCGCTTATTTAAGGGGAACTTGTTTTGAGCCCTGCGTTATTGACGCAGTAGCATTAAACTTGTCTGAGGATTCACTTTTGCAGGAAATTAGCAGGATTGACCCTGATGCCGTTTTCTACGAGTTTACTACGCCCACCGTTGAACGAGACCTGGTTTTAGCTGACAGAATTAAAAGATCTACCCGGGCTAGGGTAATAATAGGAGGGGCGCATGCTGCTTATTTTGCCTGTGAAATCATCCGTAAATATAAAGCAATCGATTTTATCATCAGAGGAGAATATGAATATACGCTGGCGCAATTAATGCGGGCGTTAGCTGAAAATAGGTCCTGTCAGATTGCGGGTGTCGTATATTTAACCAATGGATCTGTAGTAGATAACGGTTGCCCCCGGGGGCAAGATTTTTTAAAAGTGCCTTTAAGGGAAATTTTCCCAAGTAATGACCAGCCGGATCCGACGGTTTATTGGGATGGTTTCTGTCAACTCCGACCGGCTTTGCAACTGCAGAGCTCTCGAGGGTGCAAATATAGCTGTTCCTTTTGCTTGAATTCCCAAGCAGCAGGTAATCCGGCTAAATACCAAGTATTGCCTGCAGAGGAAGTTTGTGCCGCAATTATTAATGCCAAAAAAATGTATGGTATCCGTGAAGTCTATTTTGACGACGATAATTTTACGCAAGATATGCAGCATGTTGATGATATTTTTGGGCTGATGCAGGGGAAAAAAGCCTCAATTAAATGGAGCGCAATGTCTGGCTTTTCCATATTGACTCCGGAAGTTATCCGCAGGCTTGTTGACTATGGCTGCATTGGATTGAAGCTGGGAATCGAAAGCGCAAGTAGGCAGGTGCTTAAAGGCATACATAAGCCAATTGATTTAGATCATGTTGCCGGGATGATCTCTTGTCTTAGGCGATACGGTATAAAAACTCATCTTACTTTTAGCATAGGATTCTTGGATGAAACTCTGGTAGATATTAAAAGAACGATTTCTCACGCCCAGTCATTAGCAGCTGATTCTATCCAGCTGAGCATCGCGACGCCTTTTCCCGGAACGGAATTTTTTGAACAGGCTAAAGCTAGAAATTTACTCAGCGCTGTGCCATGGGAAAATTATGATGGAAAAAGAACCAGTGTTATTTGTTCTTCTAGTTTTAATCCTCAGGCGTTGGGCAGAATAAGAAGAAGCGGCTTGCGCAATTGGTTTATCCGCCGGATATTTTCTCCTTTATGGCTAATTGCTCATTTGCGGGTTATTTTGCGCAGTTTAAATGGCCTAGGTTGTACAGTATTTTTTAAACAGCTGTTCGAAGTATTGATAGATGAAAATAAAAATCGCTAATACTGTTATTATTATGACTCATGATTCTCTCGCTCCGGTAAAGGGAGGAGGGGCGCTGCGTACTTTGGCCGTAATTAACGAAATCCGGAAGCGTAATTTTAAAGTAATCGTAGTTGCGCCAGGGAATTTTGATTCCGAAAATCATGCCGGTGTTTTATATCTTCCGATTCCTGCGCCGCGGAAAGAACGTTCGCAAATTTTAAGCGCTATAAAGTTTAATTTTCGCCTTATCGTACGAATCATTCCGGTTTTTAACCAAGCAAATATCATATTTGCGCATAATACAATCGCCTGTATCTTTGTGCCCATTTTAAAGAATATTTTTAGGCATTTTCGATTTGTTTTAGATATTACGGACATCCATGCAGAGTATTTGCCAATCGGTAAAAGAAACATTATCGAAATTCTGGTTGCCCCTTTTTTGTTATGGTATGAATATCAGATTATCAAATCCGCTGATCAGATTATTGCCGCAACACAAGCAATGAAAAGGCATCTTGTGACAAAAGGAGTCAGAGAGAATAAAATTCAAGTTGTTTATGATAGCGTGGATAAAGAAAAATTACCCAAGGAAAAAGAGCTATCCGCCGGCCTGGGGATTATTCATTTAGGCGCAATCGACCGGCAGCATAATGCGGAGATATTAATCAAGGCTATTCCGAAAATAACTGAAAAATTCCCCCAGGCCAGGTTCTTTATTATCGGTGGAGGCAGGGAGAAAGAGAATATCCAGATCTTAGCCAGGAAATTAGGAGTGGACCGTTATTGTGTTTTTACCGGTCCACTTCCATGTGAAGAGGCAAGAGCATTTCTAAAAAAAACCAATATTGGAGTGATTACTCGAAAAGATGTTTTGCCTAATCGGATTATTACAACCCTAAAGATTTTTGAATATTGGGCCTCTAAGACTGCCGTCATCGCCACGTCGCTGGAAGGTATCAAAGAGATTGCCACCGAAGGAGAGGATGTGCTTTTCTTCCGTTCCGGGGATGCCGAAGATTTGGCAGGAAAAATTAATTTACTTCTGGGTGACCGGGCGTATGCCTGTTGTTTGGCAACCGGCGGATACCGAGCTGTTGATCGATTTAACCTTTATCGGGCAGCCGCAGAGATAGTTAACTTTAGTATTAAATGATGGGTGTTTAATTGCATGTTTTAGATGGATCGCAAGGACGGATGGCTTGTTCTCCATTGTCTTAAATATATAATGTTATTGCTTGCAGAATCATGTTATTGATGGCACAATATTCAATAGTTTGATTAGGCGAAATAAGTAGTTAATCGCTTAATTGCTGGCGGTAGATGAGGGGTCTTTTTCAATAAACCGCTTAGAATGCGTAAGAGGAAAAAGATATGAAATTTGGCTTTATTTTAGTACTTTTTTGTTTTTGGATTTACCTCTTTTTTGTTTTTGATGCGGATTTTCGTGGACCAGACGAACCGCTTTATTACGCTTATACTGCTAGTATTATAGAAGATGGGGATTTAAATGTATTGAACCAAGCCTGTCCCACTTCTCGCCCGCCAGTAGTTTCTCAAACATATAATCTACCAGATTTTCACAATCACGGCGGGGTAGTTTTATGGGCACCTTTTTATCTGTATGCGAAATTCATCTATAAAACTGCCAGCCAGCTTAATCTACAGACATTAACTTATCCCGGCTTTAGTAAACTCGCTAAGGCCGCGCTATCATTTAGTACTGTATTTTTCGGTTTCTTATGTTTGTTCCTAAGTTATTTATTATCCAGAAATTTTTTCAGTAAAAAAGTTGCCGCATTTTCGGTACTAGCAATATTTTTAGGCACACCGTTCTTTTATTATATGCTGCGGGAGACCGGTAATGCGAATATTATCGCGACTTTATTTGCAGTCCTTTCAATTTTATTTTTAAGTTATGCCGAGGAGAGAAAAGGGTTATATTGGTTCATCTACGGTGTATTTTTTTCGATCTGCGTTACGGTGAAGGCCGAATTATGGTTTCAGCTATCTTTTATCCTTCCATTTTTCTTGGTTTTGGTTCTCCGAAAGAAGACCCGAGCGGTCAATGTCTTCTATTTTTTTAGCGGCATCATTCCGGTTTTGATATTGCGCGCCGTAAATGCTTACCTTAAATTCGGATCATTACATTTAGAGGAATTATTTTATATATCATCTTTATTACGTTATGCCAATACTTATTGTTTTAACGGACTTTTTAGTTCATACAGCGGAATTATTTATACTTCGCCTATTCTGTATTTATGTTTTACTGGGCTTATTCCGCTAATAACAGCGGTCAAAAAAGAAAAAAGGATCCAGGATATCTTTTTATTAATCTTGGCGATCTCCGCTATTATGAAACTTATTTTAGTTGGAAGAATATTCAGCCCAGGAGGAGATACTCTTAGTGCCCGGGTTATTTTTACGGAATTACCGATTTTTATTTTGTTGCTTGGTCAGGCTTTCCAAGTATTGAGTAAGTACCGTTTGACCAAGTACGTATTGATAACGGTTTCGCTTTTGTGTATTTTTTGGAATTTACTGGTTGTGTCTGAATATTTGGCTGGGTTAGATTGGTTGTATATCACTGGTATGCCGAAGATTACGGAAAGAATCAGCTCACTAAAATACCTCTGGAATATTTTGTTTTGCCCGAATGCTTTAAAGATAAAAACTCAATTGTTACTGCCATTTATTTTGTTGCTAACAGGAGCACTTTTTTATATTAAACTTCAATCCAGGCAGCCAAACGCCGATGCTATAAACAGAAGCATTATTCGCCAGAACGGACAGGCTTTAAAATGGTTCTATTTGTTTACGGTATATTTATTCCTAGTTTATTTTATTACTACTGCGCTTAATTGTTATAATAATAAAACTAATTCCCGCCAGCTGGAAAGAGATATGAGTTATCTGAATGTTCAGAAAACAAATCTAACCGCAAGCCAGATGACGGATTTGGAGGAAGATGAGCATCTGTGGATGCTTTCAGAGCTAGAACGTTATTACGTGCTCAAGGGTGATTATAAGATGAGCGAATATATTCGTAAGTCCCGGGAAAAAATATTTGGCGATCACCGAGAAAGTATTCGTTTACATTTTTATCAGCCGATTCGACCATTCTCCGTTTTAGCGGAAACTAATACTGCTGTTTACCGCTATGCTAAAGCTATAGAGGCCTACCAGGATGTCATCCGGATAAATCCCAATGATTTTAATGCTTTTCTTAACCTCGGCTACCTTTATCCCGTTATTGGAGATTATGCAAAAGCGATTAAAGCCTTGGAGAAGGCAGTTGAGCTTAGGCCTAGTTCCAAAGATGCGCTTTTTCGAATGGCTGAAGCATATAGTCAGGCGGGAGCCATTTCTCAGGCTATTGATTATTACGAAAAGTACCTTCAGTTGAACCCTAATTCGGCCGATGCTTATAATATTCTTGGTACAGTTTATAAGTCTGAAGGGAATTTAGATAAATCGAGCGTTTATTATCAAAGATATCTGCAATTGTACCCTGATTCTGTTGATGCCTGTAATGGCTTGGGAGAAATTTACCAGCTTCAAAAAAAATATCCACAAGCAATTGAGTATTTTACAAAAAGCCTTGAGCTTAATCCCAATTCAGCTGATACTCATAACTCTTTAGGTATGTGTTATTTGAATTTAAGAAATTTGCCTAAAGCGGTAGCCTATCTTCAAAAGAGTATACAGCTTAACTCTAATTTGGCAGATGCCTACAATACCCTGGGTTCAATTTACCAATTAGAAAACAATTATTCTAAGTCCATAGCTTATTATCAAAGATATCTAAAATTTTATCCCAACTCAGCGGATACTTATAACGCCCTAGGTTCGATCTACCAAGCTAAGGGAGAGTATGCTAAAGCCCTGGAGTATTACCAAAAGGTCATCCAGCTTAAGCCGGCTGCGCGGGATGCTTATTATTCTTTAGCCAGTATCTATCAGATGCAGAATGATTACCCCAAAGCGATCGCCGCTTTAGAGAATATTCTTAAGCTTAATCCTCGCTCAGCCAATGCCCGTAATGCCCTGGGGGCCATTTATCAATCGCAGAACGATTTTGCCAAGGCGATTGAGTATTTTACAAAAAGCCTTGAGCTTAATCCCAATTCCACCGATACCTATAACGCCTTAGCGGCCATTTATCAATCCCAGAAGGATTACCCTAAAGCCATTGCTTACCTGGAAAAAAGCCTGGAGCTTAACCCTAACTCTGTTGATGTTTATAATACTTTAGCCGGTATCTACCAAGCCAAGGGAGAGTATGCTAAAGCCCTGGAGTATTACCAAAAGGTCATCCAGCTTAGGCCCGCTTCCCAGGATGCCTATTTTGCCCTGGTTAGCATCTACCAATTACAAAACGACTATGCCAAGGCAATCATGGCTTTAGAGGAGATCCTTAAACTTAACCCTAATTCTATAGAAGCCTGCAATACTTTGGGGGTCATTTATCAATCGCAGAACGATTTTGCCAAGGCGATTGAGTATTTTACAAAAAGCCTTGAGCTTAATCCCAATTCCACCGATACCTATAACGCCTTAGCGGCCATTTATCAATCCCAGAAGGATTACCCTAAAGCCATTGCTTACCTGGGAAAAAACCTGGAGCTTAATCCCAACTCAGCGGATACTTATAACGCCCTAGGTTCGATCTACCAAGCTAAGGGAGAGTATGCTAAAGCCCTGGAGTATTACCAAAAGGTCATCCAGCTTAAGCCGGCTGCGCGGGATGCTTATTATTCTTTAGCCAGTATCTATCAGATGCAGAATGATTACCCCAAAGCGATCGCCGCTTTAGAGAATATTCTTAAGCTTAATCCTCGCTCAGCCAATGCCCGTAATGCCCTGGGGGCCATTTATCAATCGCAGAACGATTTTGCCAAGGCGATTGAGTATTTTACAAAAAGC
>ERZ1645192.477-NODE-477-length-33105-cov-6.962300_pt1 | contig 33105 bp, 39 predicted proteins | sample MGYA00575354_ERZ1645192 | MGnify/ENA primary metagenome ERZ1645192 (study PRJEB40844, sample SAMN11349763) | freshwater sediment metagenome | isolation source: river sediment | host: Sediment | place: India: Faizupur Khadar , New Delhi | collected 2017-02-21 ...
ACTGGTTGAGAGATAATTCTGGGCATATAAGCGTCCCCAGGGGGATTCGAACCCCCGTTGCCGGCTTGAAAGGCCGGTGTCCTGGACCAGGCTAGACGATGGGGACCTTAAAAACAATATGGGCCGTGAAGGACTTGAACCTTCGACTCTCTGCTTAAAAGGCAGATACTCTACCAGACTGAGTTAACGGCCCAAAACGTGCATTAAGATATGAAAAATTTGTTATAAAGTCAAGGGGAATGAAAGCAATGACACGCCTGAAGCAAGTCTGCCATTGACTCGCCTTGAACGCTCACTTTATAATATCACCATGCTGCCCGGGATCAAAGAATTCCTGATGGAAGACGTTGGCGTCGAGGATATCACGACGAATTCCATTGTCCCGCCTGAACATCGGTCACACGCAAAGATCATTGCAAAGGCGGCCGGGGTGCTCGCCGGCCAGCGGTTTGCGCGGGACGTCTTCGGGTTCTTCGACAAAGACGCCGAATACACGGAGATCAAAAAAGATGGCGACCTGCTTCAGCCCGGAGAGCCGGTCAGCACCATCGCGGGGCTCACGCGGGCCATCCTGACCGGGGAAAGGGTCGCCCTCAACATACTCCAGAGATTGTCGGGTACGGCATCACTCACGAGGAAATTCGTCGACGCCGCGGCGGGTACGAAGGCACGGATACTCGACACCCGGAAGACAACCCCCGGAATGAGGGAGATGGAAAAGTATGCCGTCAGGATGGGGGGCGGGGTCAATCACCGGCGCGACCTTACCGAGATGGCGCTCATCAAGGAAAACCACATAGCGGTCGCGGGGTCGATACCGGAGGCGGTCTCGCTTATCCGCAGAACGTCCCGGGTCCCCATCGAGGTCGAGGTCCGGTCGATGGACGAATTGAAGATCGCCGTCGCAACGGGCGTCGAAAGGATCATGCTCGACAATTGGGACACCGCGTCAATGAAAGAGGCGGTGCAGTTCGTGGCGGGGCGCATTGAGATCGAGGCATCCGGGAACATGACGCTCGAGCGGGTGCGTGAGGTCGCGATGACCGGGGTGGACTTCATATCCGTCGGCGCACTGACGCATTCGGCCGGGTCCCTCGATATGAGCCTGCTTCACGAGGGAGTAAAAACATGACTTTAGATGCGAACATGCCGCTGCAGGAGATAAACGGAAGAATTGCCGCCGTGAGAAAAAGGCTGGGGAAAGACCTTGTCATCCTTGCCCATTATTACCAGAACATAAACATCGTGCGCGCCGCCGACTTTGTCGGTGATTCGCTTCAACTCGCCCAGAGTGCATCGCGTCAGACAGACGCAAAGTACATCGTGTTCTGCGCCGTCTCCTTCATGGCGGAGATGGCGCGTATGCTCTGCCAGCCGCACCAGAAGGTCTTTCATCCCGACCTCGCCGCGAAATGCCCCCTTGCCGAAATGGCGGTGATCAGCGATGTCGAGAGGGCATGGGAGTTCCTCAAGGGGACGGGCAGGCGCGTCATACCCGTTGTGTACGTGAACTCGCGCGCAGACCTCAAGGCCTTCTGCGGGAAAAATGGGGGCTTCGTCTGCACGTCCGCGAACGCCGGAAAGGCGATGGATTTCGTCCTGTCGCAGGGCGCGGTCCCGCTTTTTTTCCCCGACGAGAACCTCGGGCGGAACACCGCACACACGCTGGGTATAAAGGATGACGAGATGTTCCTGTGGGAACCGTATACGGACATGCCCAAAACGGATCCCTCGCCCATCGCCGGCAAAAAGGTCATCCTCTGGCGCGGCTTCTGCTACGTCCACGTCGCCTTCAAACCGTCCGATATAGACGATGTCAAAAGAACGCACGGCAACGATATCAAGATCATCGTCCACCCGGAATGCGTGCCCGCGGTCGTTCAGCGGTCGGATTACGTCGGGTCGACAAGCTTCATCAAAAGCACGGTCGAGGCCGCGCCGCCGGGCTCCAGGTGGGCCATCGGGACCGAGATAAATTTTGTCAACCGCCTCAGGGACGACCACCCCGACAAACTGATCGTGCCCCTGAAGGAGTGGGGATGCCGGGAAATGGCCAGGGTCACCCCCTTGAGATTTCTCGAGGTCCTCGAGAACATCGTTAACGGCAAGCCTCAGCCCGAGGTCGCCGTTGATCCGGATCACGCAAAATATGCTAAAATTGCTCTAGAAAGGATGCTCGCGATAACCTGATGAAGACGGACGGAAAATATTATTGTGATGTGCTGATAATCGGCTCCGGCATTGCGGGGCTGTCGTGCGCCATAACGGCAGCCGACCTCGGGCTCGACGTGATCATCGTCAACAAGGAATCGTCGATCCAGGAATCGAACACGAACTATGCCCAGGGGGGTATCGTCGCGCGGGGCCTCGAAGATTCCCCCGAGCTCCTTTCCGACGATATCATGCAGGCCGGCGACGGGATATCGAACCCCGAGGCCGTTAAGATCGTTGCCTACGAGGGCCCGGGCATGGTTGAAGATTTCCTCGTCAAGAAGGTCGGGGTGCCCTTTTCCCGTACCGGCGACGATGAATTCGAGTATGCACGTGAAGGCTGCCATTCACGCAGAAGGATCCTCCATTCGAAAGACTCGACAGGCAGGGCGATCGAAACCTCGCTGGTCGGCAAGCTGGGAGAATACAAGAACATCCGCGCTTATTCCGACCATACCGCGATAGACCTCCTGACGATACCGCACAACTCGACGAACCCGATCGCGCTCTACAGGGAGCCCCAGTGCATCGGCGCATATGTCCTCAACAACAAGACGGGTAATGTCGAGCGGTTCTTTTCATCGTACACAGTTCTTGCCACGGGCGGCCTCGGACGGATATACCAGCATACGACGAACCCCCCGATCGCGACAGGCGACGGCTTCGCCATGGCGGACCGCGCGGGTGCACGGCTCATCAACATGGAATACATACAATTCCACCCCACGACGCTTTTCCACAAGGACGCCGACGGTTTCCTCATCTCGGAGGCCCTGCGCGGGGAAGGGGCACGGCTTAAAACGAAGGACGGCGTCCCGTTCATGGCGAAATACTCCGAGCTCGGTGACCTTGCGCCGAGGGACGAGGTGTGCCGCGCGATGTACGAGGAGATGATAAAACGCGGGGATTCCTATGTATATCTCGACATCGCCTCGTACACCGAGATCAATGTCAAGAAACGCTTTCCGATGATCTATGAGAAATGCCTTGCCTTCGATATCGATATCCAGAAGGTCCCGATCCCCGTCGTCCCCGCCGCTCATTTCAGCTGCGGGGGTGTGCAGGTCGACACGTGGGGAAAGACATCGCTCAAGTGCCTGTACGCCGCCGGCGAGGTCGCTGCAACGGGCCTTCACGGGGCGAACAGGCTCGCGTCCACATCCCTTCTCGAGGGCCTCGTGTGGGGAATACGCTCCGCGAAGGACATCGCCGGGAATTTCAACGGGAACAGACCGTACAAGGAATTCGACATACCCCCGTGGCAGTTCCCGGAAAGGACGGAAGAGACCGACCCCGCACTGATACAGCAGGACTGGGTGAGCATAAAATCGACGATGTGGAACTATGTCGGTATCATTCGAACGACAAGAAGGCTTGAGCGCGCCCGCGCCGACATCGGGTACCTGAAGAGCCGCGTCGATGATTTTTACCGCAGGGCCCAGCTCGTACCGATGGTCATCGACCTGCGCAACGGTGTGCGGACCGCCCGGATCGTCGCCGAGGCCGCCCTGAAGAACAACGTCAGCCGCGGGTCACATTTTATAAAATAGATAAAAACAGGCTATGGGCGATGGGCTATAGGCGATGGGGATTTTCCTCTTGCCTGTAGCCTATTACCTATTGCCCGTCTTTTCACTATCCTGCTTCATTTGGGGGAGGGGCGGGTCATCTCGGCTATCGTCGAGAGGAATGCCCTGTAATTGGCCTCTTCCGTTTCACGGGCGCTGGCGAAGTATGTTATCCTGAGCTTCATGAAGAGGCCGCGGTATCCCGTAAGGTAAAGGTGGGATATTAGTTTTATGTTGTTCTGCTCGTAGGTCAGCAGGCTGTGGAGATATTTCACGCGCCCGACAGGCACCGTTTCTTTCCGGACGAGGAACGATACACTCTTATAGGTTCCCTGTTTTTCCATTGCCACGATGTCGGTCAATGCCTGCTCGAATTCTTTGCCCGCTGCCGGCGAGGATGCCCCCTCGGGGACAGGGCCCTGTGTCAGATCGTAGAGAAAGATGTCCGCCCGCATCGCTTCCGTGCGGTAGGAGATGCCGGTGCCGAGCCCGGCATAGAGAGGTTCATAATCGGTCACCCGGACAAGTTTCAGCGCGGCGATCGCATCCGGGAAAAGGAGGCCGGCCTTCTGGTGCCGGTAGGGCTCCGCGGCAGCGCTTATGGCGATCAGGAGCGCCAATACGGTGACAATGGCCGTCAAACCCCATATTTTTCTCATAGTATTCCCTCGCTACGAAACAGCGTTTTGCGCCTGCAATGCCTCGTGCGTACGTATTATTTCCTTCTTGAGCTTTTCGACGAGGTCCTCCGGCTTTGCGACCAGCCTGAAAACAACCGTCTTGTTGTCCTTCCGGAGGACCATGACCTTTCCGAACCCCATCATCACGCCGAGGGCGGGCTTGAAAAAATCGGCGCCCGCGAGCTCGGTGTAGGGCATCTCATAAAGACGCGTGAAGGGAAAACCTATCCTGACAACCAGCTTTGAATCCGTCAGAACGAACTCGGACATCCGGAGATTGCGTATGGAGAGTATGCCCCACCCCACCGCAACAGCCAGCATGATAAGCGCCGGGATGGTCCGCGTGCGAACGGACACTCCCCCTACGATGAACAGCATCGCAGGCCCAAAAAGCGCAGCCCAGTGCACCGTTGTACGGTACACCACGTTCTCGGCCTTGTCAGGTGAATCCCCGGATCCTGTCATTTTCTCTTCCATGATAAAAAATCTTCTAACCCGGAACCCGGAACGCAGAACGTGGAACGCCCCTAGCTTCCGCAGTCTGCGGGATCGCCCTGCAGCTTTGCAAGGGCGTGCGGGATGGCCTTTATCACGAAACCGAGATTTTCCACGGCGGCCCTTTCACTGCCGGGGAGGTTAATGATGATGCTGGTGCCGCGGATGCCGCAGACGGCCCGTGATATGATCGCGTGGGGCGTTATCCTGTAGCTCTCGGAGCGCATCACCTCGGCAAAACCGGGCAGGTCGCGATCGATCACCATGCGGGTCGCCTCGGGGGTCACGTCCCGCGGGGACAGTCCCGTTCCCCCCGTTGTTATCACAACATCCGTTTTTTCGTCATCCACCGCGCGCTTCAGCATACCGGCGATCCCGTCGGTCTCGTCAGGCACAATAACAATATCATTCACGATAAAGCCCTGCTCCTCCATCATTTTCTTCAAGGCGGGCCCGCTCGTATCGACCCTCTCACCGCGGGAGCCCTTATCGCTGACCGTTATTATCCTGGCCCTGTATGTCATTGCGCAACCTCCAGGTCATCCCCCGTGGAGACATTCCCCTCCGTCAACACTTCCGTGAAAATCCCCTCATACTTTCTTTTTCGTTCCTTTCCTTGTGTATGTCCCGCTCTTGCCGCCGCTCTTTTGAACAAGGTAAAAGGGGCCGAGTTCGATGCCCTTGTCAACCGCCTTGCACATATCGTATATCGTGAGGCCGGCCACCGCCGCGCACGTCATCGCCTCCATCTCCACGCCCGTCTGGCCTTTTGTCCGTACCGTCGATGTGATGGTGACCCTGTGCTGTTGATCATCAAGATCGTACGCGACATCGATGTGGGTGATCGCAAGAGGGTGGCACAGCGGTATCAGTTCGTGGGTCTTCTTTGCGGCCATGATCCCGGCAATCTTTGCCACGGTGAATATGTCACCCTTCGGCCCCTGCCCGCCCCTGATAAGGTCATACGTCTGCCGGGACATCGTCACCGCCCCCCGGGCGACCGCCTCCCGCTCCGTCTCCTTTTTCAACGTCACATCAACCATCCGCGCATTCCCGTCACTATCAACATGGCTCAACTTCCCCATCGCCACCCCCCGGATCTTTTATTAACGTAGAACGTAGAACCTGGAACGCGGAACCTTTTCATCAGCCGCCAATATCCCTCAACGTCCTCTGGCATTTCCTGATAGAGCCCATTTCAAGCTTTCTTTCAGGTTTCACCTTGACGACGTCACGGATGAAGGCCCTGATCGCGTCGTCGCCGCTTCCCGACCTGAACAACGATTTTACATTATATTCCACGTCGGAAAAAAGGCACGGGCGTATCATGCCGCGGGATGTCAAACGGATCCTGTTGCATTCGGAGCATATGTGGGACGAGACGGGGCTTATAAAACCGATCCTGCCCGGTCCGCCTCGTATGTCGTACACCTTTGCCGGGCCCCTGTTGGTTTTCAGTGAGGGGACAAGTTCGAACTCACGCCTGATCACCTCTTCGATCTGCTTCGACGTGATGATGTCCGTGCCCTTCCATAAAGAAGTATCCCCGAAAGGCATAAATTCGATGAACCGGATCTCGTGGTCCCATTTCCGGGCAATCTTGACGAAATCGAGTATCTCGTCATCGTTGAAGCCCTTGATAATGACGGTGTTTATCTTGATAGGATTCAAACCCGCGTACGATACCTTCTTGATACTGTCGATCACCCGGTCAAAAGCGTCGATGCAGGTGATCCACTCGAACCTGTCTTTCCTCAAGGTATCGAGGCTGATATTGATCCTCTTGAGGCCGGCATCTTTCAGCTCCTCTATATTGTCCGCAAGGAGCACGGCGTTCGTCGTAAGGCTGATATCCCTGATCCCCTCTATGGCCCAAAGTTCCCTTATGAGATACGGCAGCCCTTTTCTCGTCAGCGGCTCGCCGCCGGTGAGACGGACCTTGTTCACTCCCATAGCCGCGCATATCCTGACGAAACGGATGATCTCTTCGTAGGTCAGCACCTCGGCATGCGGTATGAACGGAAAATCACCGTCAACACAGTACCGGCACCGCAGGTTGCACCTGTCGGTGACAGAGATCCGGACATAGTCTATAACCCGGTTGTAATCGTCAATGAGCTTCGACATCATATGAATATAACCATCTCCTGCCCCTGAATCCACGGTCTTTGCCGGTGCACCCGGAATGACCGCGGATAACGGCATTACGCAAGGCACTCTATAATACCATAACGGTGATAGTTTTTCCTTCTTTATCCCCCTTGTTAATTTGACAAAAAACGGGTATCATAGCAGATAAGATGACACCAAAACGTATTATACTCGTCGATTTCGAGAACATTCAGAGGCTCGATTTTGACAACATGGACATATCGAACACGAACCTGGCGATATTCGTCGGGAAATCGCAGAACAAGATCCCGTTCTCGCTCGTCGAAAAGGCGCAGTCGTTCGGTGAACGCCTTGTCTGGATCAAGATAGCGGGGGACGGCAAGAACAATCTTGACTTCCATCTCGCCTTCGAGCTCGGAAGGCTCTGCGAGCGCATGGAGAAAGACGTAGAACTGATCATACTGTCAAAAGACAGCGGATACGATTCGCTCATCCGGTACGTCAACGAGATCGGCATCAAAACGCGCAGAATCGCCAATCCCGCCGAGCTGTCGGATAACACGAAGCCCCTGCCGTCTTCGAACTACACGAAGTATATCGTGAACAACCTCACGAAGATAGACGGCCAGAAACGTCCCCGCACGGTGAGGACCCTGAGAAAGCATATAGAATCGCTTCTGCGTGATAAGGCCGGTGCGAGCGAAATAGACGCCATCCTCGAAGAGATGTTCATCAGGGGCCTGCTCGCCGAAATAAATAACCGGCTGAAATACACATTCGATGCATCCGAAATATCTCAAGGCTCCGCGCCCTAGCCGACAACTCCATTCTTTGCACGGGGGAGAACCGATGCAGAAGACAAGGCATAACCTTGCTCCGCTGATGATCGTCATCGCGGCAATGGTGCTGACACTGGCGCCGTCATGGAGCACGGCCGGGGAACAGGAGTTCTTTGCCCTCGGAAATTACAACCTTGGATCGGGAAAAGCGATCAAGGATTGCGCCCTGGGCTTCAGGACATACGGGACCCTGAACAGTGCGCGATCGAACGCGGTCCTGTTCCCGACATGGTACGGCGGGACATCTGCGGAACTCGAGGCCTTCATCGGGCCGGGAAAGATGCTCGACACCACCCGCTATTTCGTGATAGCGGTTGATTCGTTCGGCAACGGGGTATCGTCCTCACCCTCAAACAGTCCGGGCCAGAAAGGAAGGTCATTCCCTCAATTCACGATCGAAGACATGGTCAGGGCCCAGCATCGCCTTGCGGCGGAAAAATACGGCATACAGCGCCTCCATGCCGTCATAGGCGTCTCGATGGGCGGCATGCAGGCATTCCAATGGGCAGCCGCATACCCCGGCGCGGCCCGCAAGATCGTCGCCATAACCGGTACCCCGCGCCCTACCGCCTACGACCGTCTCTTTTTTCAGACACTGCTTACCGCACTCGAAGGGAGCCGCACGCAGGAAGGCTGGGATGCCGTGTCCCTGGGCACCGTCGCAGGGCTCAACGCAATGGCATCCAATACCCCGGCGCGCTTCAACGCGCTCTGCAGCCGGGAGAACCTGGCATCACAGATAAACAGAGAACGCGATGGTCTCAAGAAAAAGGACCCTCTTGACCTCGCATGGCAGGTAAAGGCCCTGCTCAGGCACGACATATATGCCCTGCCCGGAGCACCGGCCAACCTTGCCCGCCTCGACCGTTCATCGATGCTGACCGTTATATCGAAACAGGACGTCATGGTAAACCCGCAACCCGCGATGGAATTCGCAGCGTCAACCAGGACCGGGTCGGTCGTTTTCGACAGCGATTGCGGCCATTACATCTTCCAGTGCGAGTACGCAACGATCACGGCGCTGGTGTCGGAATTCCTGGATAAATAAATTGAATCCGTAAGGCGTCAGGCGTAAGTCGTGAAAAAACCAAGAAACCTTGGATCCCGGCGTCAAGCGCCGGAATGACGGACACGGGATAGAAGCCTTTCGCCTTACGCTTTCTGTGATTTTTTCCCGATAACCATAATGGTCTGCCCTTCTGCCTGGTCGAGGACCATACCCGTCCAATCGATGGATATGGTCTTCCCGTCGGGGCCCGCAGTTTCAAGCCTTACGGGATCGAGGCTCTTTTTGCGCTCAAGGACCACATCCAGGAACTGGTTGAACAGGCGGGCACCTCTTTCATCGAACATTTCCTGCATCCGGCGGCCGATCAGGTCCCGCGGACGATCGAGGCCGAGCATTTCGTAGGCTGCCGCATTGGCAAATATGATACGGCCCTCGTTGAGGGTGAGGACCGCATCCGGAAGCATCTCGATCAGCTGGCGGTAACGTTTTTCGCTTTGCAGCAGCGCCTCCTCGACCCGCTTGCGGTCCGTGATATCGTCGACGATAGACACAACCTCCGCCATCTTCCCTTTTTCATTCTTCAACGGCGTGCTGTTGACGCTCACGATGACGGTCGATCCGTCTTTCTTGACCATTTCGTACTGCTTGTCATACGATGCCCCTTTCTTGATCACCTCTCTGACCGTCTGATGGACCCTGGGAAGATCATGCGGGTGAAAAAGGGCGGCGATGGGTTTTCCGATGATCTCGTCCTTCTCGTATCCGAGAACGTCCCTGATCTTCGCATTGCAGTCGACAATGGTCCCTTTTTTATCAATGGTCGCTATCAGGTTGGCCACCGATTCGAAGATGGAAAGATAATTGTGCTCGCTTGCCCTGAGAGCTTCGCCTCCGCGCCTGAGCATCTCTTTCAGCTTTTTGTGGTCCTTGATAAGTTCAAGAAGGTGCTCGGCGTTGAGGGTTTTTATTTCCTCATTTGGCATTATTGATGGATCGGGGAACAAGAAATTTTCGTATATTTCATCTCCGATAATAAGGGACGGGAAGACGGCAAGAACATGAAAAAGGGCCTCAGGAGAGATCCTTGCGATGCAATACATAAATACGGCAACAGAGCGTTCACTGACGACAGGGCCGAGATCGTTCGAAATGTGCGAAAACCATCTCTTACCGATCTTCCTCAAGCTCTCCGTATCGTCGACGGCGACACGAACGATCTCGGAAGCGCCTTCGGGCCCGCATACACCCTTGAAAACCCCGCCGACCGTCTGCCCTTCCCTGCTCGCCAGGAACAGCCTTCCTGTCTTCCGCGCTTCTTCTATGTCTATGCCATTCTCACGGAGCAAGCCGACGAAAGTGTGATCGTTATGATCCGTATCGACATAAAGATTCTTTTCGTTCCTGTCGAATCCCTGCTTGAAGTATGAATACAAAAAGAGGTCGGCTTCCTCTTTTTTTGCATAAAGGTAGCAGTAATTTTCTCCGGGTTTTAATAACCGTAATTTCGGCATCGGGTTACCTTAGCTCACAGTAATCACCGCATTCTGCTTACATATTATACACTTTTTAGCACATTGTGAGTTTTTTTTCTTAAAAATTGGCGCACTAGGGCCTGGAATGAAACCATTACATAAAGCGTAGGTTGTAAGTGGAATGCCGTAAAACGTAAATCGGAGATCTTTTAACTTCTTGCGTTTTAAGTTTTACGAGATTTACCGGAGCATCCAGTGGACAGATGCAGCACAGATGATGGCGAGCGCCGCAAGAACAGTGAGGATCGTCGGCCATTCCCACCGGCCCATCTTCACTATTTCGTGCCAATCACAATGCGTGCAGTAAAAGACCTTCCGGCCCGCATATTTGAGCACCCAATCCAGGGGACGGGCCCTGTAACTCCTCTTCACTTCGTGCCCGCATTCAGGACATTTCAGAGACGTGAGCGCCTGCCTCAAATAGAGCGGGCCCATGTCCGAGACGGACCGGGTTGCATCGTACTGCATCAGGTCCCTGTATTGGGTGTGGTCGGCGATAAAATCGATATCCTTGAGCCCTCTGTGCCTTTCATCAACAGAGATGCGGAGACTGCCTTTTGTGATTTTCGAGATTGCCTGCTGACCCATGAACACCCCCCGATGTTCAAGAAATATTCATGCGGTGCAACGACCGCCAGATACTGATAAAAGCTTTATATAATGCCGAAGGCGGGATTTGAACCCGCACGAGTCTCCCCGCCACCCCCTCAAGATGGTGTGTCTGCCAATTCCACCACTTCGGCATTGTTGATCATTTCGTTCCCTGCTGGGGAGCTGCCGGTTGAGCCGGCACAGGTGCACTCTGCTCGGTCTGAGCGGGCACGGCCCTTACAGTGCTCCCTTTATGACTGTATGTATACGCAAGAACCAGGCTTGTCACCATAAAAACAACGGCCCCTATCGTCGTCAATTTCGTCATGAACCCGGACGATCCGGAACTGCCGAAAAGCGTCTGGCTCGAGCCTCCGCCGAACGCGGCGCCGATGTCCGACCCGCGGCCGGTCTGCAGCAATACGATCAGAATGAGACCGATCGCCATAATGACGTGAATTATCCCGATTACTATTGTCATGTATTTCTCTCCAATGCGCGGCTTATTATACCAAGAAAGTTCCCGGATTTCAAGGATGCACCGCCAACAAGTGCACCATTTATATCTTTCATGGCAATTAATTCGCCGAAATTATCTGCCGTGACGGAGCCGCCGTAGAGAATTCTCGTCTCCACAGCGGGGCTGCCGTAAACATCGGAGAGAATATTTCTAATAAATTCATGTACTTCTTCAGCTTCTACGGGTGTGGCATTTTTCCCCGTGCCAATCGCCCAGACGGGTTCATATGCAATGGTGACATGCGCAAGGTCGTTTATGCCGGCAAGGGCTTTTTTCACCTGGATGCCGACAACGAACTCCGTTATCCCCGCTTCACGCTCCTCGTCCGTCTCCCCGACACAGATTATGGGTTTCAGGCCGGCGGCGAGGCATTTCTTCACCTTCAGGTTTACGTTCCCGTCCGTTTCGTGAAAATATTTCCGCCTCTCCGAATGCCCTATGATCGCATATGTGCAGCCCGCGTCCCTGAGCATGGCCGCAGATATCTCGCCCGTATAGGCCCCCTTGTCCTCAAAAAAGATATTCTGGGAGGCAAGAGTAACGGGACTTCCTTTTATGACGTCGTAGACGCTCCTGAGGACGGTAAAAGACGGCGCGAGGACCACCTCTCCTCTTCCCGCTATATCCGGCAGGCCGGCAATTATCTCTTGCGCGAGCGCCACCCCTTCCGCCGCGGTATTGTTCATCTTCCAGTTCCCGGCTACCATCCACGTCGTCATTTTACCCTCCACAGCGCTCAAGCGCATCGACGGCGGGCATCGTTTTGCCTTCGAGCAGTTCAAGGAAGGCCCCGCCTCCGGTGGAAATGTACGAAATCTTATCGCTCACGCCTGCCTTGTGCACGGCCGAATCCGTATCGCCTCCGCCAATGATGGAAAGCGCCCCGGATGCGGCGACATCCCGCGCCAGCCCGAAGGTCCCCTTGCTGAAAGGCTCGAGCTCAAACATGCCCATCGGGCCGTTCCAGACGATCGTCTTCGCCTCCCTGACCGCGTCGCCGAAGATCTTTTGCGTGGCGGGCCCTATGTCAAGGCCCATCCAATCGGCTGGTATGCTGTCAACGGAGCATGTATTGACGCTGGCGCCGGCCTCGGCTTTATCCGCGACCACGCAATCGACGGGCAGAAGTATCCTGACATTCTTCGATCCCGCTTTCTCCATGATGCTTTTTGCCTTGTCGAGCATGTCGGGCTCGCAGATCGACCTGCCGATCTCCTTGCCCATAGCCCTCAGGAATGTGAACGCCATGCCGCCGCCGATTATCAGCATATTGACCGTATCGACGAGGTTCTCGAGGACACCGATCTTGTCGGAGACCTTGGCGCCGCCGATAATGGCGGCCAGCGGTCTTTGCGGGTCTTTCATGGCCCTGTTGAAATAATCGATCTCGTCCTTGAGGAGAAAACCTGCGGCGCAGGCCTTGACGGCTTCCGTGATCGCCGAATTGGATGCGGCCTTCCTGTGGGCGACCGCAAAGGCGTCATCGATATAGACATCCGCCAGCCCGGCAAGCTGCCGGGCAAAATCCGGGTCGTTCTTTTCGTCGCCTATGTGGAACCTCAAATTCTCAAGCAGGATGACATCGCCCGGCTTCATCGCGTCAACGGCCTTCTGCGCCTTCTCACCGACACAGTCATCGACGAACGGGACCTCTTTTCCCAGGAGCCCCGAGAGGATCGCGGCGCACGGCTTGAGGGTCAGTTTGTCGACCCTCTGCCCCTTCGGGCGGCCCATATGGGAAATAAGGACCAGCTTCGCACCTTTCTCCATGCAATATCTGATGGTGCGAAGGTGGGCCTTGATCCTCGTCGTATCCGTGACATTGCCGCCCGCGTCGACGGGTACGTTAAAATCAACACGCATCAACACTCTCTTTCCCGAGATATCAACTTGATCGATCGAATTCATAGCGTCAGCTCCTTCCTGTACGAGTGTGTCATTTCATTACGAACGAGAGAAGATCGAACATGCGGTTGGAAAAACCCCATTCGTTGTCGTACCAGGAAAGCACCTTTATCATGTTCCCGCCTATCACGGTCGTGTTTTCCATGTCCACGATGGACGAATGGGTATTGCCGTTAAAATCCTTCGAGACAAGAGGCTCGTCACAGCAGGCGAGGATGCCCTTCATGGGCCCGTCTGCATATTCCCTGAACTTCTTGTTTATATCTTCCTTGCTGGCCTTTGTCGAAAGCGTCGCGACGAAGTCAACGAGCGACACGTTGGGTGTCGGGACGCGTATCGCAAGACCGTCCAGTTTCCCTTTCATTTCCGGGATGACCTCTGCAATTGCCCGTGCAGCACCCGTCGTCGTCGGGATCATCGACAGTGCGGCGGCGCGCGCCCTGCGAAGGTCTTTATGGGGCTCGTCGAGGACGACCTGGTCGTTCGTGAACGAGTGTATGGTCGTCATCAGGCCGTATTCAATGCCGAACTCCTTCTGGAGTATCTTGACAACCGGAGCAAGGCAATTGGTCGTGCACGACCCCATCGAGATGACATGATGCTTCGTTTTATCGTAGACCTCTTCGTTGACACCGAGAACGAACGTTACGTCGGGCCCTTTTGCCGGTGCCGATATAATGACCTTTTTCGCTCCCGCCTTGAGGTGCCGCTCGGCGCCTGCACGATCGGTGAATTTCCCGGTGCTCTCAAGGACAACGTCGATGCCGAGGTCCTTCCAAGGGAGGGACTCCGGCTCTTTCATCGCATACGCCTTGATCTCTTTGCCGTCAATGACGATAGAGTTGTCGGTATACCTGACTTCATTTTGCATGATTCCATGGACTGAATCATATTTCAGCAAATGAGCGAGGGTTTTGGGGTCCGTAAGATCATTCACAGCCACGAATTCAACATCTTTTTTATTAAACCCGGCCCGCAGGACAAGTCTGCCGATCCTTCCAAAACCGTTGATTGCGATCTTTACGGACATAAACGACCTCCCCTTCTTTTTTTATCAATAGTAATCAAAAGGGACTATCATGTCAACTCATTAAAATAGGCTATGGGCTATGGGCTATGGGCTATGGGGAAAGATGGAAAGATCAGGCGATGGGCGATGGGCTATTGCCTTATCTTTTTCAGCGTTTTGATTCCGCCGATCACGTAGTGGGTTCCGGAGATGATGGTTGCGAGGGTGGTTGCTATGAAAAATACCGCAGCGTACTGGCGGGGCGCAGCGCCGTCCGTGGACCATGCCCAGAGGACGTATACGATGGTGACGATCTGCAGGGCCGTCGTTATCTTGCCGAAGATCGTCGGCCTCGGTCTTACGTTGCTGACATACCGGCGGAGGACCAGGAACCCGCCGGCGATGACGATGTCCCTGCCGAGGACGAGCGCCGTGAGCCACAGCGGGATGACGTCGACGATGTAGAGCATCACGAATGCGGCGACGAGCATGGTCTTGTCGGCGATGGGGTCAAGGTATGCCCCCAGCTCCGTCTTCCAGTCCATGACCCGCGCGATGAAGCCGTCGAGCAGGTCGCTTATCCCCTGGATGATAAAAAGGTACAGGGCGAGGCGCATCCTGCCCTGGTAAACGGCATAAACAAAATAGAACGTGATGAAAAAACGGAGTATGGAAATTGTATTCGGGAGATTTATGGCCTGCGCGGGGTTATCTCTCATAGTCCTGGTAATAGTTCCTGAACGTGGCGCACCTGTCGATGAAGCTCAGCGTCACCGTATCCTGCGGCCCGTTGCGCTGCTTCCCGATGATGACCTCGGCTATGCCCTTGTTGTCGTCCCTGTCCTTATGGTACACCTCATCGCGGTAGATGAAGAGTATCACGTCCGCATCCTGCTCGATCGCCCCCGATTCCCTGAGGTCTGAAAGGCGGGGCCTCTTGTTTTCCTTTTCGCGCGTCTCCGGGGCCCTGTTGAGCTGGGAGATCGCGATCACGGGGATATTGAGCTCCTTCGCAAGCGCTTTCAGGAACCGGGAGATCTCGGATATCTCCTGCTCGCGCCGGTCCGTACCCGTCCTGCCCCGCATCAGCTGGAGGTAATCGACCACAACGAGGCCGATGTCATGCTCTTTTTTCAGCCGGCGCGCCCGGGCCCGCAATTCCATGACCGTAAGGGCGGGCGAATCATCGATGAACATCCGCGCCTCGGTCAGCTTTCCGGCGGCAGCGGCCAGTTTCGGCCATTCCTCTCCGGAGAATGTCCCGGTACGGAGCTTGGAATGATCGATCTCCGATTCCGAGCTCAGAAGCCGCGTGACAAGCTGCTCCTTCGACATTTCCATCGAGAATATCCCGACGGGCACGGGGTTTTCATGCAATGTCGAGACATACTGGGCCACGTTCATGGAAAACGCCGTTTTGCCCATGCTGGGCCTTCCCGCGACAATGATAAGGTCTGACGGCTGGAGACCGCTTGTCAGCCTGTCGAGGTCCGAAAAACCCGTGGGGACCCCCGTCACGGACTGTTTCTTCTTGTAAAGCCTTTCTATCAGCTTGATGCTGTCGTGAATGAAATCTCCGATGGGCAGATAGGTCTTCTTGAGCTTGTTCTCCGACACTTCAAAGATAAGCTTTTCCGCTTCGTCGATGTATGTATCGATGTCCTTTTCGGCGTCGTAGCCTTTTTCGATGATCTCAGTGGCCGCCTTCATGAGCGACCTGACGAGGGATTTCTCCCTGACGATCTTTGCGTAATAAGCAATGTTCGCTGCGGACGGCATGAGGTCGACGAGCGTGTTGAGGTAGGTTATGCCGCCTAAGGGTTCGAGAAGGCCCCGGTCCCTGGCGAGATTGCTTACGGTTATAAGGTCGATCGCATCATTCCTTTCGGAAAGATGGACCATGAGTTCATATATCTTGCCGTGGGCGTCGCGATAAAAATCGGATGGCGCGACAATGTCAGTGACTTTGTTGATCGCTTCCGGATCGACGAGAAGACCGCCGAGCAGCGATTGCTCAACCTCTATGTTTTGAGGGGGGACCCGCAATGTTGAAGCGGGGTCTTTCGCGTCCCTGACATTTTTGATGATCCGGGGCATTTAAGCCTCTTCTTTTTCCACCTCGATCCTGACCTCAGCATTGACCTCAGGCTGAAGATGGATAACAACCGTGTGCCCGCCTGTTGTCTTGATCGCCTCTTCCAGACGGACCAGTTTTTTGTCGATCTCTACCCCCGTGGAGGCCTTGACCGCTTCAACAATGTCTTTGTGGGTTACGGAGCCGAACAGCCTCCCGTCCTCACCGGCCTTCTTCCTGACGGTCAGCGTGATCTCCTGGAGCCTCGCCTTGAGCTCCTCGGCAGTCTGGAGATCGCGGGCCTTCTTATTCGAAACGCTCCGGACGATATTTTCGAAGCGCACTACGTTCCCCTGTGAGGCGGGGATGGCAAGGCCCCGGGGCACCAGGAAGTTCCGCCCGTAACCATCCCGGACGCTGACGGTATCGCCTTTTTTCCCCGTACCCTGGACATCTTCGATAAGTATAACCTTCATCACGCGCCTCCGTTATTTCAGTAATGTGGTAAAGGGCAGAAAGGCAATGTGCCGGGCCATCTTTATCGCCTCTTTCAGCTTGCGCTGATGGTTCGCACAGGTACCCGTCATCCTTCTGGGCATGATCTTGCCTCTTTCCGTGATGAATGACTTCAGGAGCTTGGGATCTTTATAATCGATAGCCAGATTGGAATCCTGGCAGAATCTGCAAACCCGTCTTCTCACATAGACCCTTTTCTTCGGTGAATCCGACCGTGTGGTCCTCATTGGCCTTGGCATCTATCTATTCCTCCATCCAAAAAATTTTATGTGCTTCGAGTTTCACTATCTCCCTGGCGGGCAGTTTTTTACGGATAAGCATGCCCGAAACCATCACGCCGGCCCCGACCGCCGCATCGACGTACGGCCCGGAAGAGTCTCCCCGGCATTCAACATCGATGAGGAAATCGCCATCCGTGACCCGAAGGGGAAAAAGCATGAATTTATCCCCCCGGGGGGTGTAGACGATCTCGGGCCTTTTCTCGACCCTTCCCGTCATAAAGACCCTGTTCATTAAAACTCGCCTTCGAGCTCGTCAAAGACGACCGCGTCGGGCGGTTTTTTCGGGCCTTCGCTCGCGCTGTCAACGACCACGAACATATGCCGCAGAACAGGGTCGAGCGTCCTGTAGAACCTCGACATCGGCGCCACCGAATTTTCATCCATATCAAGCAGGAAAAAGAAGTAATGGCCCCTGTCTTTTTTCTTTATAGGATAAGCGAGCTTTCTCACCGCCCAGTCATCCAGCTTCACAATCGCTGCGCCAGCTTTCTCCAGGTTTCCCTGGATCCTCTTCATGAGATCATCTTCTTCTTCTTTTGCGAGGTCAGGGCTGAGCACAACAATATTCTCATATCTTCCCACGATCTACTCTCCTTTCACTCAAGACTTTTGATGTGCTGCTACTGTGCCTTTATCAACTTTAACGCGAACTTTCTCGGCAATTTCTATCGTTACGCTGTCGTCGGAAATTCCCGTTATTGTACCATACAAACCACCCGATGTGATAATTTTATCTCCCTTCTTCAGGTTCTCGAGAAACGCCTTGTGCTGCTTGGCCCTTTTCTGCTGAGGACGGATAAGAATGAAGTAAAAAATGGCAAAAACTGCCGCGATAAAGACGAGCGACATATAGCTGCCACCCCCCTGGCCGCCGCCGGCGGCGGGATTGTTACCCATTGCATGCGCTATACCTGTCATCCGATTCACCTCCTTCGTAACGTGACTTAAAATCGTGATAAAAAGACCCGAACGTGCCGTTCTTTACGGCCTCACGGACCTTCTTCATGAGCTCCATATAAAAATGGACATTATGGACCGTATTCAGGTAAAAGCTGGTCAATTCGTGCGAGACGACGAGATGCCGCAAGTAGGCCCGCGAATATGTCCTGCACGTATAGCACGAACAGTCGTCGTCGATCGGCCCGTTATCCTCGGCAAAGCGGGCGTTCTTTATGTTTATCCTGCCGTCCCAGGTGAACAGGCTGCCGTTTCGGGCAAACCGGGTCGGGATAATGCAGTCGAACATGTCGATGCCTCTTTTGACGCCTTCGAGGAGGTCTTCCGGCAGGCCGATGCCCATCATATAGCGCGGCTTGTCGGCAGGCATGAGGTCGATCACCGTGTCGGCCATGTCCCACATGAGGCTTTTCGGCTCGCCCACGCTCAAGCCCCCGATGGCGAAGCCGTCGAAGTCGAGCGCAAGTATGTCGTGGGCGGACCGCACCCTCAGTTCAGGGTAGAAACCGCCCTGGATGATCCCGAAGAGCTTCTGCGGGCCGTCTGCCTTCGCTTCAAGGCACCGCCTTGCCCAGCGCGTCGTCAACTCGACCGAATCGCGCGTGTATTCAAATGTCGACGGATAGGACACACACTCATCGAGGCACATTGCCACGTCGGCCCCGATATTCTCCTGCACGCGGACCATCTTTTCCGGTGTGAGGAAGTGGCGCGAGCCGTCAATATGCGATTGGAAGAGAACGCCGTCCTCTTTTATCTCGCGCAGGACACCGAGGCTGAATATCTGGTAGCCCCCGCTGTCGGTCAGGATGGCCCCGTCCCAACCGGAGAACCGGTGGAGCCCGCCCATTCTCTTGATCAGCTCGTCACCGGGCCGCAGGTAGAGATGGTACGCGTTCGACAGGATCATTGTGACGCCCAGCTCACCAAGCTGGCGGTGGTTCATCGCCTTGACGACACCCTGCGTGCCGACAGGCATGAAGACGGGGGTATCCACCTGGCCGTGGCCGGTCAGAAGCCTCCCCGAACGGGCTTTCCCGTCGTTATGGTCTATCTCTATCGCCTTCATGATATGAACATTGCATCCCCGTAGCTGTAAAACCTGTATCCCCCGGTTATCGCCTCTTCATAGGCCTTCCTCAGCGCGTCGGCCCCCATGAAGGCGGCAACGAGCATGAGAGGGGTCGAACGGGGAAGGTGAAAATTCGTTATCAGCGCGTCCACCGCCCTGAATGCATATCCCGGGTAGATGAAAAGCTCTGTCTTCCCTGCAGGCAAAGCGTTCCCGTTCGCCTGAAAGACCGTCTCGAGGGTCCGTACGGAGCTCGTCCCGCAGGCGACTATGCGCCGCCCCATGCTGCGCGCCTCCTTGAGGAACATCCTCGACTCGTCATCGAGCACATACTGCTCGCCGTGCATCCGATGCTCTTCCAGGGTCTCCGCGTGGATCAGGGAGAAAGTACCGATCCCCACGTGAAGGGTTACCGTCACTATATCGACACCCATCGAGCGAATGGCGTCGAGCAGCTCTTCGGAAAAATGGAAACCCGCGGTGGGAGCGGCTATCGATCCCCTCTTTTTTGCATACACCGTCTGGTAACGATCGAAATCCTCCGGAGCATCCTCCCCGTTGCGCTTGATATAGGGAGGCAGCGGCATCCTGCCAAACGTCCGTATGACCTCTTCGGCCTCACCGTCCGAGGCAAAGGATATCACGAGGCCGTCGTTGTCCCGCCCTATGCTGGCGGAATGTTCCCCGATCGTGACGGGAATGGCCGAGCGGCCCCTGCCGATGCCGCGGGCGAGGCACTCCCATGCCCCGTTGCCCAGCGGCTGCACGAGAAGAACGTCGATCAGGCCGCCCGTCTCCTTCCGCACTTTCAGGCGCGCCGGGAAGACCTTGCTGTCATTGAGGACCAGGACATCACCCTTCCGGAGATAACCGGTAATGTCCGAAAAACGGCGGTGCTCGATCTTCCCCGTCGCCCTGTCACAGGCGAGAAGGCGTGACCGGGACCTTTCGCCCGATGGATGCTGGGCGATCATCTCCCGCGGCAGATCATAATCAAATGCGTCAGCTCTCATAACCCGTATATACCGTCAGCCGGTCTGTGATCGTTCAGGCCCGTACCGCACCATTGTCCGGACGGACAAAAGCAAAAAAACCCCCTTCAAGCCGCCCGGCTTTTCAAAACAGGTTAATTTTATAACAGATTATCCCTATATTCGCAAATCAATTAACAGGTTACGCGCCATACCCGCACGGGGCGGGCCCGGTTGATGATTATGCTTGTAACGGATCGGGCTTTTATTTTACAATTTCCACGGATTTTCCTATGGGTATCATAACGGTATCACGGCTTCACGGCTCAGGGGGCACCTATTTCGCGCGGCAGCTCGCCAAACGCCTCGGGTATTCCTTTGTCGACAGGATGTCTATGAACCAGGAGTGCCGGGAAAGCGGCAGGCATATCTCCGTGTTCGGGGTGGGCGGCGGCGACACACCGGGGCTTTTCGAAAAGATGGAGGAGCTCATGGTGAACCCTGACTACCACAAGGTCTCGCTTGTGGCCTCCATACTCGACCGCGCCCTCGAAAATAACATCGTCTTCACCGGCATGGGGACCGGCATCGTCCTCGGGGGAATGGAGAATGCCATGAATGTCCGTGTTGTTCGCCGCCAGGCGGAACGCGTCAGCGAGATAGCCCGGGTAAAAGACATCGGTTACGACGATGCCTTCGATCTCGTGGAAAGGATGGATGAGGGAAAGCGCGAATTTATCATGCGGTATTACGGGACCGATGTGGGCGATCCGTCTATCTACCACGCCGTGATCAATTCGAGCTACGTATCTCTCGATGATGCGATCAACATTGCCGCCGGGTATTCAGACAGGCATTTGACTCCCTCGCATGGGACGGATGCTGAAATGGCCCTGAAAATGCGCCTTCTCGAAAAAAGATGCGAACTGGTCCTCTTTCATATCGGAATGGCCCACTGTTACGGAAAACTGGCGTTCAATGCAGAAGAAGCCGGTCTGACGATCACGGGAAACGTACGCAACGAGGCCGAAAAAGACCGCCTCCTCGAAACGTTGCGGCACAATCCCGAAACAGGCCGGATATACGACGAGATAGAATCAGGCATTGCCGAAAGGACCTGATCTCCGGCATGCCTGTCCGGGCGGTTTATTTCTCCCGAAGCTTTTTCCCGATCACGAAGGCGTTGCCGAGTTTTTCGCCGAAACCATAATACTCGCGGATCTCCGGTGTAAGGACAACGGGCCGTATCTTCTCGATGCTCGGTTTCATCGCATCGTCAAGCATGTCTTCGTCTATCTTCACGTCGAGGATCTCTCCGATGAACTGTGTATGGAGACCGAGGTCCGTAGAATTGACAAGCCTGCATTCCAGGAAAAAAGGGAATTCCTTGATAAACGGGGCGTCCACGACATCACTGCGAACGGGCGTAAGCCCGGTCACGGCAAATTTGTCGACATCCCTTCCCGACGCTATGCCGAAATAGTCGGCCTCGGTGAGGTACTTTTCCGGGGTCACGTGGACCGTAAAAGCCTTCCGTTCAAGAATGCTCTGATACGTGTAGGTCGCCTTTCTCAACGCGATATCGACGCATGGAGGTTTCGAGCAGCACATGCCCCCCCAGGCGACGGTCATGACATTCGGGCGGCCACCCCCGTCGTACGTCCCCACAACAAGCACCGGGGCGGGCAAGAGGACTGTCCGCGCACCGAGGGATTTTTTCATGCGAAGCCTCCTTGGTCTCAGGGCCTTCGCGACCGAAGGCCGGGCAAAACAGATTTTAGTATAACCCAACATTGACAGCCATGAAATACTTTTATACAATGATGGGCATCCGACAAAGGAAGGTGGCATGCCGTACAGAAAAACATCGCAGTGGATCGTGGTATGCGTTTCGACGGCGATCACATCCTTCTGTGTTTATGCCCTCATGGCAAGCTTACGCACGGGCAACGTGAAAAATGCCTGGATCTTCTTCGCCTTTTCGATCATATTTGTCATCCCCCTCCTTGTCACGCTTTTCCATATGATCGCCGACAGGAGCCCCGCTCTTGCAAATCTTCATAAGAAACATATCTCACTCGGGCAAAAGCACAAGACCACATTCATCCCTCACTGGTTTGTCACGTCCGGCGTGATCGTTATCGGTCTCATCATCCTTTACACGATAATAAAATGGCTTTTCATGTACTTCCAGCGATGACCGATATCCGCCTGTCCACGATCGATCTCAAGGATACGCGCTTTAAGTTTTCATACGGCCGCGATAATGAGCGGCTTCGTTCATCGATAGGCATTGCCGGTATTGTCGAGCCCGTTATCCTCCTCGACCGCAAGCCCTATATCCCGGTGGCGGGCTTTCGCCGCCTCGACTGCGCACGGTCCCTGAAAATGAGGTCCGTCCCGGCCCTCATCGTTGATGTCCCCGAAAAGGAAGCGTTTCTCAGGGCGGTCCATACGAACATCGAGCGCGGGTACAATATTATCGAAAAGGCGGACATCCTTTCCCGGATGGACGGCCTTGGCTTTCAGCGGCCGGATATCCTGGAACAGATGGAATACCTCGGTCTTCATCCGGGGGAAAAGATGCTGAAGATATGCATTGCCGTCGCCGGGCTCGAACCTGTCCTCAAGGGTTTCATTTTCAACAACATCGCTTCACTGCGAAACATCGAATTATTTTTGTTGTTCGATGCCGGCGAAAGGAAGAGGATCGTGCGGTCCCTCGCCGGCGTTCACCTGACGGAAAGCATGGTCCGGGAGATCTTTGAAATGCTCCACATCCTAAGGATACGGAAAGGAAAGCTGACAGGCGCGGACATCCCTGCCCTTCCGGATGCCGGGGCATTACGGGCGCATCTCAAAAAGAGGACGCACCCGGTCCTGACGTCGCTTGCGCGAAAATTGAAGGCCATACGCGACAAGATGGCCGTGCCCCCGGGGGTGGATATTAGGGTAGACCCTTTCTTCGAAAAGGAGTATATTGATTTAGTATTGAGAATAAAGGACGATGACGGCATACGTACCGCTCTCGCTACAATTTCGGGATTAGCGGAAGCGGGTCACCTGAGGAGCATTCTTGACCTTACAAAAGGTACAATTCGTTGACAACAGCACAGACATAATTCGAAAATGTCCCGGCACGAAGCATCATATCTGCTGCGGGTACCAGACAATAGATCTCATAGAAGGCTGCGTTCTTTCCTGTTCATACTGCATACTCAAGGCGTATCTCAAGAACGATGTAATAAAGGTCTCCTGCGACCCGGATGCGACAACCCGTGAGCTCGACAGGCTTATCGATGGCTCGGCTAAACACATCTTGAGGTTCGGGACGGGAGAGCTCTCGGACAGCCTCGCCCTCGACAGGCAGCTCAGGCTCAACCGTTTTCTCGTCGACTATTTTGGGCACAAGAAAAAAGCGATCCTCGAACTGAAATCGAAGTGGGCGGATTTCCGCCACCTCATACCTTACCTCAATCCCTTCACGGTCATATCGTTTTCCGTGTCCCCGCAAAGGTTCATCGATTCCGAAGAACAAAGGACAAGCCCCATACACAAGCGCCTGAAGGCCGCGCGGCTGGCACAGGACAACGGCTGTTTTGTCGGCCTTCATTTCGACCCCGTCGTCATCTATGACGGGTTCGAAAGGGATTACCGGTATCTCATCGAAGATATCGGGAGAATTCTTGACCCCGGAAAGATCATCTGGATCAGCCTCGGGCTTTTGCGATTCCCCCCTGCACTTTACGGGCAGCTCATCGAGAAAAAGCGCAGATACCTCCTGAGCGGAGAATTCATACGGGGAGAGGACGGCAAGTACCGTTATATAAAACCCGAACGGATAAGGATATACAAGCTCCTGTACAAATTATTGAAAAAGATCGACAGCCGGCTTTTCATTTACCTGTGCATGGAAAGGGCTGATATATGGAAAGAGGTCTTCGGCATAACAATGGAGAGCAGCGAAGGCCTGGTCCGGCTCTTTGACGAACGAATAAAGAACCTGTATGGAGGAATGTTATGAGATTCGAGAATAAAGTCGTTTTTATCACCGGCGGCACAAAAGGCCTCGGCAAGGCCATGGCGCAGGCGTTTCTCGCGGAAGGGGCTTCGGTCGCCGTTAACGGCCGCAATAAAGAGGCTGTCGAAAAATTTGCCGAGGAATTCAAGGGACAGCAGGTCCTCGCATTCGAAGGCGACATCGCCGACTACGATGGGATGGAAGCGACGGCCTCAAAAACATATGAGACATTTGGCAGAGTTGACATCCTCGTCAACAACGCCGGCATCGTCAATCCCCTCGTACCGTCCGTCAAGATCAAGAAGGAAGACTTCGGCAAGGTGATCGACGTAAATTTGAAGGGAACATTTTACGCGACCCAGATCTTCGGCAAAAGAATGGTCGCGCAGGGCTCCGGCCGGATCGTCAGCATAGCGTCCCAGGTTGCGCTTTTCGGGGAAAAAGGGTTCCTCCCGTATGCCATCAGCAAGGCTGGGCTTATGACAATGACCCGCCAGCTCGCGTATGAATGGTCGAAGTCCGGCGTGACGCTCTGTGCGGTGGCCCCCGGTTTCATCAAGGGCGGCATGAACGAAGGGCTTATCCGAAAAGAGGTGTTCGTCAACTACCTCTCCGGCAGAACACCCATCAGCAGGATGGGCACGGTCGACGAACTGGTCTCGACCGTACTTTTCCTCGCTTCGGACGGTGCGGCCTACGTCAACGGCGAAACCATCGTCATGGACGGCGGGATGACGGGGTACACCCCTGAGGGCCTTCTTGATTTCATGTCAAAAGGAAAGTAGTTGATGGACATTATTCCGTTTATACGCTTCACCATCAATTCGCGGTACATCAACCGGTGGATCTACGGGGGCCTCGTCCTTTTTATCCCCGTCCTCAATTTCTTCTCGATAGGGTTCCTCTGCCGTACCTCCCGTCTCATCATGGTGGGAGGTATGGGCCTCGCCACATGGCAGGACAAATACGAGACATGGATAGAGGGGATCAAGCTCCTTTTCGTTTTTATCCTCTACAACGCCATTCCCTTCTTCATGTTCTCGAGCGGGTTCTTCCTGACGACGCTGAACAGTTTTACCGCTTTCTTCGGCCATCTCATGATCAAGGCCGCCACGTTCGTCGTCCTGCCGATATGCTGTTTTTTCCTGCCTTTTGCGTTCGCCATTTTCGCGGAGCGCCTCGATTTCCGGGAAGCCCTGGAATTCGAATCGATATTCCGCGCGATCAAGGAGGTCCTCCTCGAATACATAATCGGGTACGTCGCGACAATGGCGGCTGTTTATATCTCCCTCTTTTTCATGCGCATCCCCTATCTCATCGGTTTTATCATCTCATCGGTTTTGACCTACTATTCCCTTCTTCTGTCCACGTTCTACTTTACCGAGCTCTACCGCAGGACAAGCCTCTGCCTCGCCCAGATCAGGGAAGACGAATCCGCGTTCGAATGATGTGAACACCCCCCATTCATTGACTTGACCGTGGAATTATGCTAACTAATTATTCTCGGAAACGGCGGCAGTAGCTCAACGGCGGAGCATCGGATTGTGGTTCCGAGGGTTGCGGGTTCAAGTCCCGTCTGCCGCCCCAATCTGCCTCACCTCACCCCTCACTCATTGCCCTTCGCCTATTGCCCATAGCCTATTGCCCGTCACCCATCGCCCATCGCCTATTGCCCATAGCCCATCGCCCGTTATTCTATTGTCTTTTTTCCCCCCATCGTATAGAATTCAATAAAAAATCACGAGGGTTCCATGGAGATAACCAGCCGCAAGGAAAAGGATATAATGATAGTTTCGGTTTCGGGCAGGATCGACGCCATCACTGCGCCGGATTTTGAGAGCAATCTCGACGGACTGATCACGGCGGGCGAAAAGATACTCCTCATCGACCTGTCCGGGCTCGGCTACATCAGCAGCGCCGGTTTGAGGAGCATACTCTCGTCAGCCAAGAAACTGAAGGCGCTGTCGGGCGAGATACTCTTCACCGGGCTTGCGGGACCGGTCGATGAGGTCTTTCAGATATCGGGATTCAAATCGATCTTCAAGATATTCCCGACCGAGACGGAAGCACTCGCGGCATTTTAAGAATGACGGAAAAAACCCAGCAGCTTTGCCGGATCCAGCTCCCCGCAGAACTCAAATCGCTGCCCCTTTTCATGGAACGAGTCATCGAATCCGCCGCCAGGTCCGGCATGGGGGAACACAAGCTCGGCGCCATGGAGCTGGCGCTCGAAGAGGCCATCGTCAATATCGTCAAATATTCATCCCACAAACCAGACAGCATCATAACGGTCGAATGCGCCCTTAAGAACGGAACCGAGTTCACGATCGACATCATCGACGACGGCCCCGAATTCAACCCGCTCGACAGGGACACCCCCGACGTCGACGCAGACATCACCCACCGCCCCATAGGCGGCCTCGGAATATTCTTCATCAAGGAAATGACCGACGGCGTCTCCTACGCCCGCAAAGACAACAAAAACATCCTCACCATCGTAATGAAGAAATAATCAATTAGATCGTGAGTCGTCATGCAGTATGTAACCGACGTTTGGGCCATGAGCGGTTATATACAAAATAACGACTGCTACCCCCCCCCAGCCGTCATCGCGGTGCTTGACACCGGGATCCAGTGTCTTTGTCTTTGTTTCTCTATTTCGGGTCTGCGTGCCCCACGGTTTCGGCCAATATTTAAATGCTGGCAATACGAAAAAGAGGGAAAACCTTGGATCCCGGTGTCAAGCACCGGGATGACGGGAACCGGTAAGGATCCACGCTATGGCAGTCTTTTATTACGCCAATCGACCGCCCGCCGTTTATATTTCTATTTCCTGCCCGTCATACGCCAGGTCGATGATGAGCGGGTGTGGCTTGCGGTCATTGTAGATGTTCAGGTAGTTCCTTGTATCCTCAAGAAGTGCTTCGAGTTTTTCATCCGTGTACGTGGGCTCGTTATGAAAAAGGCACAGGCGCTTTACCTTTGCCTTAACGGCGAGCTCAACGGCCGCCACATAGCAGGAATGCCCCCAGTCCTCTTTTGACTGCACCGCTTCGTTCCAATCGTACTGGGCATCGAAAATGAGCAGGTCGGCATCCTGGAAGAACCCGAGAAAGGGATAATTCTCGTCGCGCGCCGGACTGTTGAAGTTCGTCTTGTGCTCCGCATCCGAGGAATAGACAATGCTCTTGCCTTCTTTTTCGAAGCGGAACCCGTATGAGACGCCGGGATGCTGCTGTTCGATGCCGAAAACGTCAAAACCGCTTATCCTGACAGTCTTGCCGGGATCGAGCGTAATGAACTGAATGTCGGCATTCATGGCCGCAAGAGGAACGGGAAAATAAGGGTGGCTCTGCTGTTTCGTGAAAAACTCCTCGAATTTCTCGTGATATCCGTATATTTTAACCTGGTTGCCCGGTGTATAGGCCGGGGTGAAGAACGGGAACCCCTGGATGTGGTCCCAGTGAAAATGCGACATAAAGATATGGAATGTTGACCCGCCTGCCCGCCGAAGCCCCTGCGTTATCAGTTTCATATGATGGTTCCCGAAGTCCCTGAGGCCCGTTCCGGCGTCGCAGATGATGTACTCGTCCCCGTCCTTTATCTCGATGCATGCGGTGTTGCTGCCGAATGTCCTGCTAACGGTAAAAGGAAGCTCGGTATCTACGAAACGCTCGATATCGGCCCGGTCTTTGAAAGCGCGGGCCTTTGCCGCCTCGAGCGCCCGGATGATCTTGGCGCGGACGGTCTCGGCCGTTATCGATGCAGGCAATGACCCCCGGGTCCCCCAGAAATAAACGCGCATGAAGCTCCCTTATCGGATAGGATTTATTATTTTAACCCCTTGTAAACAAAATGCAAGAAGTTTTGACATTGTAATAACAAAACCCGGCGAACGGACATGACAAAGGTCACGAACAGGCAAACCCGCACCGGAATGCAAGAGACAGTTTTATCGGCTGCCGTTGTATACAACAGCCATCATGGTTATATCATCGTACTGGGGAGTTTCCTGACAGAACGTATTGACGGCGTCGCCGACGCATGCGACGATCTCCAGGGCCGATCTTCCATCGCACCCGGAAAGGACCTCGAGCAGCCTGCCGGTTGAAAATTCCTCGTCCGAAGCGTTCATAGCTTCCGTCACGCCGTCAGTGTACAGGAACACCCTGTCGCCTGCTTCGAGGAAAATGCGCCGTGACGTATAGGGTGAGCCTTCCATGATGCCCACGACGAGGTCGCCGGAGCAGTCGAGATAATCCATTTCCCCGGTCCTTCTCATAATGACGGGCGGGTTGTGGCCCCCGTTCGTATATCGCAGCTCGCCCGTTTCCGTGTTGAGGATCGCGCAAAAGACCGTTATGAACATGTCCGCGGGATTGCCCCTGCTCAATTCATCGTTGACCTCCATCATGAGCGCTCCGGTATCAATATCTGCCGACGCCTTAGCCTTGATCAGGGTCTTTGTGAAAGCCATGAAAAGGGCAGCGGGTATCCCTTTGCCGGACGCGTCACCGATAACGAAGCACAGATGGTTCCGGTCAACGAGGAAGAGATCGTAAAAATCACCGCCGACCTCACGCGCCGGTATGGTCTGTGCGTAGATGTCAAAGTCGGTCCGGTCCGGGAAGGGGGGGAACACCTTGGGAAGGATCCCCATCTGTATGCTCCGGGCTATCTTAAGTTCACTTTCCATCCGCTGGCGCGACGCGGCGGTATCCGCTATCTCCTGGATATAATCCTTGAGCGACTTCTTCATACGGTCGAGGGCAAGGGCGAGCTGCCCTACTTCGTCGCGTGTCCTGACCTCCGGGACCTCGGCGTCGAGATCGCCCGTCCCGATCCGTCCCGCTATATCGGCCATAACGGTAAGCGGTTTCGTGATAGACCTCGCTATGAAGACAACCGCCAGGGCAAGGAGCGCAAGGCCCGTAATGCCGAGGGCGAGGACCACGTGGTTCAGGTTCTTTATATCCGACATAAGCTCGTCGTAGGGAAAGAGGATGCCGAGGGACCACCCGTTCGATTTGATCGGGACATAGGTCATGATACACGACTTCCTCGTGACCGCACTTTTCACGCTGTGGCTCGAAAACCCTGATTGCCCCTTGATCATCTTCCGCCCGGTTTCCCTCAGCGACGGGTCGTTTCTTTCCTCTGCGACCGAAAATATGGTCTCGTTCATGATGTAGTCTTTCAGCGGGTGCGTGACGAACGTTCCATTTTTCGAAATAAGGAAGCCGTAGCCCGATTGCAGGATCCTGATGGATGACACGATATCCCGTAAGTGCTCGAGCGAGATGTCCACGACAACGACACCGGTCAGTTTTCGCTGACCGTCGACGTTCTTGTAGAACGGGACCGCGTAGGAGGACATGAGGATCCCTCCCCCCTCCCCGAAATAAGGTTCGGTCCATTGCGGCGTCTCAAGCTCCCGGGGGATCTGGTACCAGTCCCACGTAAAATAATCATAGAATTTGTCGAGGTACTTGAAGCTCACTCCCCCGTTGACCTTGTAAAAATACGGCGCATAATACTTTTTGGTCTTATCGAAGGCATAGGGTTCGAAGGCGACCGCTGCCCCGTATATCTCCGGGTTCCGTTCGACGATCGCATACAGGACCTTAAAAAGCTCGGACTCGTCATAATTCATGTTCTCCAGCAGATATGCAACGTTCTGAGGGACCTTCTGCGTGGAGGTAAGGAGCACCTCGATCCTGCTTGTCGTCGTGGTTATGAGATTTGCCGAGTTCTCCTCGATGCCCTTCTTGATCATACGACGGGACACGAGGTAATTGTAGCTGAATATGACCGCGAATATGGCCGCGCTGCTCAAAGTGAAGAAAACGACGAGTTTGAAAGCTATGCCCTTATTTTTGAACATTTCCTGCACACCTGAGGATAAAGCCGTTCATATCGGGTACATCTTTGATGAGGCCCGCCTCTTTCAATTCCCTGCTTACCCTGTCATAATCCTCTTTCCCCAGGGCCCCGGGGGGCACCCCCCTGTTGTCCGAAGGATACACTATGTCCTTCATCCTGCCCAGCATCCATTTCTGGTGCACCTTGTTTGCCGGCACATTCGCCGCTACCATGTATTTCAGAATGATGTTCAGAGCGTCGTCCGGATGGTCGAACGCATATTTCCACCCTTCCAGGGAAGCCTGTACAAAAGAGCACACGGCCTCCGGATCTTTTTTCAGCGTTTCCTCCATCACGTACAGGCCGTCTTCAGGAAAATTGAGCCCGTAGTCGCTGTAGAAGAAGGTGGTGAGCTCATCGGCATTTACCCCTGCATTGAGGATGGTGTGATATTCGTTGTACCACATGGCCGAGGCGGCATCGACGCCGTCCCGGAGGAAGAGGTTCACCGAATAGGATTGCGGCACGACCGTGACGGAGATCCTGTGTTTTCTAAAAAAAGCCTCGGGCTGGATCCTGAACTCTGCACCCCATAATCCAACCTTCTTACCGTTGAGGTCCTCCGGCTTTTTGATACCACGCGATCTCTTCGCAATGAGCATAAGCGACGAGTGCTGAACGATCTGCCCGACGTTTACGAGCTTTACCCCATGCGAGCGCTTTTGAATCGCCGTCGACAGCCAGATGCTGGCAACGTCTGCGTCGCCCTTCTCAATCGCCTCTGAAGATGGCTTGTGTGACCCGCCCTGAATTATCCTGACGTCAAGCCCGTGTTTCTTGTAGATCCCCTGCTCATAAGCAACGTAATACCCCGCAAACTGCGCCTGCGGGCTCCACTGGGGAATAAACGAAATGCTTTTGAGATCGCCTCCGGTACAGACAACAACACCGGAAAAAATAACAAAGAATACGAGCAGTACCTTGAAACACAAATCCCCGAGCCCCCCAATGCCTTTAGCCTTTAGCCGTTCGCCGTCAATCTCTACGTCAGGTACGGCTCCCACATTTTCGCCGTTCTCCTGATATAATCCGCGGGAACGCCTTTCATGATCTGGTTATGGCCGGGAAGGAGGATGTCCACGTCAAGTTTGGCAAGTCTGTCGAGGGAGTCTTTCAGCCGGGACGCATCCGCACCGTAGAGGTCGAAACGGCCGATGGCGTAATCCGCATATATCACGTCCCCGGGAATAAGGATCTTCGCCACCGGCTCATACAGGGCGATCCCGCCCATCGAATGACCGGGGATGAACACGACATCCCATATCATCCCGCCGATCTCAAAAGTCTCTCCCCCCTCCAGCCTGCGGTCGACCTTGAATTTAAACGCACTGTTGCCAAGGCCGAACTGCATCTGGCACATGCTCTTGAACATCTCCATACCGTACACAGCCCTGTCATCCCCCTTTTCCAGAAGGTCCGCCTCGAGGCTGTGCACCCACAGTTCCGCCTCGGGAAAATTCTTCTGGAGCTCGGCGAGGCACCCTATATGATCGAGGTGAGTATGGGTCATAATGATCCTCTTGATATCTTCCGGCCGGACCCCTAGCTCGAGTATTGCATGCGCCTTGTAGCTCCCCTTCCCGGTGAGCCCCGCATCGACGATAGAGAGATCGCCGGACTCCGGGTTGCCGATGAGATACACGTGAGAATCGGGAATGAACTCATCCTGACCGGGAATGAACTGGACACCTTTATAGACCTGCGGCATGTGGGAACTCCTTTATCGATATTCTTCTTTTTTTCTCGACCGCTCCTGGATGCGTATGACACATATTAGATAAGTGGGTGTGCATTGTCAAGGAAGTTCGCCGGAGCCCTCAAAGCGTGCATTTATGGCATGTTTCACCGGGATGGGGCCCCCGTGAATGTGATACAATATACTATGCGCGGAACATAAAAAAGGAGATGCCATGGACAAAAAACTCAGGGAAACATTTATGAAGAACTGGGGTAAGTATTTCACCGGCGCAGCGTTGCCGATAGTCTTCTTTTACAGTGACACCGAAGGGAACGCCTCACGGGTAAAGGGCCCGAAAGATGCCACGGAGCACCGGTGCGTCATCGCTGATATTGCGCGTGCAGCAAAAGGGCGCTCACTCGCCTTTCATGCCGGATCGATCGGATGCGAAGGCGGCAGGCGGTACCTCGGGTTCAGCGCGGTCCTTCGCCCCAATTTCGAATATTTCCTCTCCTGCGGTATCCCCGGCGAGATGGAAGGAGAGAGATACAAGAAATCCCCGGAGCTCGTAAGTCAGACAATGAAGAGCTCACCGAAACTTGAAGCGCCCGCACCATTCATAATCTTCAAACCGTGGGACAAGGTCAGCGAAGATGAGGAACCGGAAGCCGTGATATTTTTCGGCACACCCGACGTAATCTCGGGGCTTTTCACCCTCGCCAACTATGACGAAGCAGAGCCGAACGCGGTCTTCTCACCTTTCGGTGCAGGATGTTCGACCATAGTCACATACCCATACCTGGAAAAAAGGTCCGCACGGCCGCGATGCGTCCTCGGCATGTTCGACATCTCCGCCCGTCCGTGCGTCGCCGCTAACACGTTCACCTTCGCGGCCCCTTTCAATAAATTCCTCCGGATGGCCGACAACATGGATGAAAGCTTTTTGACAACAGAGAACTGGAAGATGGTGAAGAAACGGCTCACTCGATCGTAAGTCGTCTGTCGTAAGGTGTAAAAGACCGTTCTACGTTCTACGTTCCGCGTTCTACGTTGAAAAGACCGGAACTGATACAGGGAGCTTCTTAACGTAGAACGTAGAACGTAGAACGCGGAACGTAGAACCTCACACATCTTACTGTCTT
>ERZ1645192.480-NODE-480-length-33072-cov-7.086289_pt1 | contig 33072 bp, 27 predicted proteins | sample MGYA00575354_ERZ1645192 | MGnify/ENA primary metagenome ERZ1645192 (study PRJEB40844, sample SAMN11349763) | freshwater sediment metagenome | isolation source: river sediment | host: Sediment | place: India: Faizupur Khadar , New Delhi | collected 2017-02-21 ...
ATACCTATGAAAAATTTAATCATCCTCGTCACGGGTGCCTCCTCGGGCATCGGCCGGGCAACGGCCGAGCGTTTCGCCAAACAGGGGCATCTGGTTTTCGGCACATCCAGAAAAGCTAGATTCGAAAAACCCATCAATCCCACATCGGTCAATATGATCCCCATGGAAACCACCGACGAAAAGTCCGTGAAAACTGCGGTCGATTTTGTGTTGCAGCAAACGGGCAGGCTCGACCTTCTGGTCAACTGCGCGGGCTTCGGCATCGCGGGTTCCATCGAAGGCGTTCCGGTTTCCGAGGCCAAAAAGCAGTTCGACGTCAACTTCTTCGGCACGCTCACGGTCATCCAGTCCGTACTGCCGCTTTTCCGCACGGCGGGCACGGGGCAGATCATCAATATCGGTTCGGTCGCGGGGTACATCCCCATCCCGTTCCAGTCCATGTACTCGGCCAGCAAGTTTGCTTTGGAATCGCTGACCGAAACCCTGGCCATGGAGACCAGAAAATTCGGTATCAAGGTCTCTCTGGTGGAGCCGGGCGACACCAAAACCGGATTCACGGCGTCCCGCATCATGTCGGCCGACAAACATATTGAAGAAAACTATATGCCCGAAAGCCGCAAGGCGATTGCGCAAATGGAAAAGGACGAAGAGAACGGCTGTCCGCCGGATAACGTCGCCAGGGTGGTCTGCCGCATTGCGGGCAAAAAACGTCCGCCTGTCCGCGTCACCGTCGGATTTGCCTATAAGCTGATTTATGGGTTCTCCAGGATTCTCCCCACCAAGTTAAAACTGTTTGTTTTAAAACTAATTTATTAATACTTTATAAGGAGCAGCAAAGAAGATGGATTTGTTTAAAAAATGTTATGATTACACTGCGCCGCAGGAAGTCAAGGCGCAAGGGATCTACCCTTACTTTCATCCGCTGGAGTCCATGCAGGATACCGAGGTCATCATCGAAGGCCGAAAGACCATTATGATTGGTTCCAACAACTATTTAGGCCTCACCTGCGACCCGCGCATGATTGAAGCCGCCAAAAAAGCGGCCGACGAATACGGCACCGGCTGCACCGGCTCCCGTTTCCTCAATGGAACGCTGGATTTGCACGTGAAGCTGGAAAAGAAGCTCGCCGAGTTCATCGGCAAAGAAGACGCCATCACCTTTGGCACCGGCTTTCAGACCAATCTCGGCATCGTTTCGGCGCTGGCCGGCAGAAACGATTACATCATCAACGACCGCGAAAACCACGCCAGCATTCTTGACGCCTGCCGCCTGTCTTTCGCGAAAAAGCTGAACTATAAGCATAACGACATGGAAGACCTTGAGGATGTGTTAAAGCGCATCCCGGACGACGCGGGCAAACTCATCATCACCGACGGTGTTTTCTCGATGGGCGGCGACATCGCCGACCTGCCGGGCATCGTCAAGCTAGCCAAGAAATACGGCGCGCGCGTGATGGTGGATGATGCGCACGGACTCGGCATGCTGGGCAAATGCGGCAGAGGCACGGCCGATTATTTCGGCCTCACCAAGGAAGTGGATGTCATCATGGGCACCTTCTCCAAGTCGCTGGCCGCACTCGGCGGACATATGGTGGCCGATACGCCCATCATCGAATACGTCAAGCACATCAGCCGTCCCTTCATCTTTTCGGCATCGGTGACGCCGGTTTCGGCGGCGGTCGCGCTGAAAGGGCTGGAGATTATGGAGAGCGAACCCGAACGCGTGGAGAAGCTGGCCGCCAACGCCACTTACATGCGCGAAGGCTTTAGAAAGCTCAACATCCCGTTCGGCATGTCCAAAACCGCGATCATCCCGGTCATGACCTACGACGACGACAAGACCTTTATCCTGACCAAAACGCTTTTAGAAAACGGCGTCTACGTCAACCCGGTCATCTCGCCCGCCGTGGAGAAGGGCAATGCGCTGCTTCGGACGTCCTACACCGCCACGCACACCACCGACCAGCTGGATCAGGCGCTGGCCGTGTTTGCAAGGCTATGGCCGCAGTTCTACGGCGTCAACTAAATATCAAAGATACAACAAAGCCCCGAATCTTCGGGGCTTTTTGATTGCTATGCGTTGAGTTCGTTTTATGCCTTATCGGCAAAATAGTTGGCGCCCCAGACGCCCGCGATAATCATCACCGAACCGATGATCTGGTAGAGCAGAATCTGCTCCTTTAGGAAAACCGCGCCCGCGATGATGGAGATGACCGTGACGAGGTTGGCGAACATCGCGTTCTGGGAAGCCGAGATATGCCGCACCGTGTAGGTCATGAGGAACAGCGCGATGTTGACCGTGAAGATGCTTAAGAAAAGAATGGCGATAAGGAATTCTGTGTTGGCCAGCGGCGCCAGATAGGCATAGCCCTTGACGCAGGATTCGCCGATGCCGACCGCCGAGAAAACCAAGCCCGACAGCACCACCATGACAAAGGTGACCGACGTGGGCGATACCACCTGGGTGGCTTTTCGCGCCAGCACATGGAACATGGAGGCCGCGATGACCGCCAGCCCCAGAAAGGCGAGTCCCAGCGCCATGTTGGCCGATTCCAGCGTCAGCGAAAACACGCTGATGAGGATGATGCCGAGAAATGAGAGCACGACAAACCAAATCTGCTTGCCGTTCAGTTTCTCATTGATAAAGACCGCCGCCAGAAAGGCCGTGACCACCGGCACCGAAGCGGTGACTGTGCCCGCCATGGATGAGGACGTGTACGCCACGCCGTATGTCTCGCCGATGGCGTATAAAATGGGCTGGAGGATAGCGATGGGCAGAACCATCAGCAAATGCTTTCTGGTCAGCTTCACCTTGATGATGCGAAGCGCCCAGAGCACAACCAGAATCATCGCGGCGATGCTGTAGCGGATGCCCACCATCTGAAATGGTGTGGCCCAGCGCAGCGCCACCTTGGACGCCATAAAGCTGAACCCGAAAATCAGCGCATAGCCCACCCCCGTGATATAGGGTGAAACGCGAAAATCTCTTTTGCCCATACTGCGCTCCTTTTTCAGCGATATGCGCCGTCAGTTCACAATGGGGACTTCATCTTTGGCGGGTTCGTCCGAATCGGCGGCAAAATAGTTGGCGCCCCAGACGCCCGCGATGATGAGCACCGAGCCGATGATTTGATAGAGGGTGATCTTTTCTTTTAAGAATATCCCGCCTGCGAGGATAGCGATGACCGTGACGAGGTTAGCAAACAGCATGTTCTGCGAAGCTGACACCTTGGAGCCTGTGTAGGTCATCAGGAAAAACGCGACGATGGACGAAAGCACGCCCAGGAACAGCCACGACCAGAGGAAAGGCGTTTCTTTCAGCGGTGCAAAGTAAGCGTATCCCTTCACGCTGGAATCGATGAGCCCCAGAACATTGAACGCCAGCGCTCCCACCACCATCATGACAAAGGTGATTTCAATCGCGCTGTAGGTTTTGGTGAGCTTACGGGTCAGCACGGCATAGACAGCAGCGCTTAAGACCGCGAGCATCAAGAACAGAATGCCGATGCCGAGTCCTGCCTGTCCGCCGGAAAGGCTCATCACCGAAATTAAGACCACGCCGGCCAGTGAGATGACGATAAAGAGCATCTGCATCCGATTGAGTTTTTCTTTTAAGAAGATATAGGCCAATCCCGCAGTGAAGACCGGGATGAGCGACATGAATATACCCGACATGGACGCGGACGTGTGCTTGATGCCGTAGGTTTCCCCGGCAAAATACAGAACCGGCTGAAAAAAGGCCAGAGGCAAAATTGCCCAGAAATCCTTGAGGCGCAGATTGATTTTGATGATTTTAAACGTTTTTAGGAGCAGGAGCACCGCCACAGCCAGCATAAACCGTAACCCCACCAGCTGCATGGCCGAAGCGTACCGCAGCGCCACCCGTGAAAACATGAACGAAAACCCAAAAATGATGGCAAATCCAACGCCGCTTAAGTAGGGCAGCAATGCCCGTTTATTATTCATGGCTAAAAAACTTCCTTATTATTTTACGACCTATCGTATCACAAGCGTCCGGCGGTGACAAGCGCGATTCCCTAAAACATAATTTTCTACAAAGAATTCGGTGTAAAACTTAAAAAAACGGTTATAATATCAATATGCATACTCTGAAAGGGGAAAGAAAATGACCGCATACTGCGCGTTTTTACGGGGCATTAACGTGAACGGCGTAAAGATGGATATGCAGGCGCTGAAGGATGCCTTTACGGCGATGGGCTTTTTGGATGCCGTCACCGTGCTGAATACCGGCAATGTCGTCTTTACGGCCCGCTCAGAAGTCAAAGCGCTGAAGCTTCTGCTTGAGCGCGGTCTCTCCGAGCGTTTCTCATACGACGCGCATGTCTTTCTTCGCAGTACCGAACAAATTGCCGAAATCATCGAACGAGCCAAGCTGCATCCTGTCCCCGAGGAATATCACCTGTACTTTCTGTTATGTGACGACTTAAACGCCATCATCGCGCTGAAAACCTTCTACAACACCGCCCGTCACGCGGACTACGAGGAACTGGTTTCTTTCGACAGCGGACTTTTATGGCAAATCCCCAAGGGCGAAACTCTGACTTCCGAATTCGGCAAAGAGGCGCTGGGGCGTCAGTATACCGCGTCGCTGACCAGCCGGAACATGAATACCATCGAAAAAGTCTATGCGCTGATGAAGCCTTAAAACCTGAAGGCGCCCCGCTTAAGGAAAATTTTTTGAGTCATGTGCGGTTAAATCACCAGTCACTTAAGAGAAAGTATATCCCGTCGATATGCTTTTTTATATTCAAAGACCCAGCACATATTAAGACCACGCGGCACTCTGCCGAAGGATGACTCAGAAAACCATGCATGCGTTCCCGGCCGGTCAGGTCAATATCCGGCTTTTCACCATCCAGAGCAGAATTTTGGTAATTTCCTTTCAAAAATCGCTTCTTCGCATGGTATAATATAGTCATTCATTTTCTTAAAACTAGAGTATGATTGAAGGAGAATAAATAACACATATGGACAGAGAAAATAACAAAGGACGGGAGAAGCACGTCACTTCTGGCGGCGGCAGCGTATCCCGCAGAGAAAAGGCCGAAACCGGCAGACCGGTCGGCGCCAACTCCAGCTACAGCAGCCGGCCCAAAACCGGTTCCTCACAATCCGGCAGTTCTTCGTCGGACAGCTATTCCAACAGCAGTTCTACCGGCGGCTTCGGCGGACTCGGGAGCCTCTTTGGTTCTTCTTCCAATAAAGGCACTTCGGGCGGACTCAGTCTGAGAAAGATTATCGTCATCGGCATCGTCATCGTGGTCGGTTTCTTAATCCTGCGTGCCTGTATGAACAGCGGCGCACTCGATTTGGGTTCCAGCGGGGATTTGCTTTCCGGCCTCACCGGCACAGACTACACTTCCAGCACGACCGAGACGACCAGCACCGGCGTCAGCAACACCAATTCGGCGGCGCTCAACACCACCGTCTCCAATCTGGCGCGGGACAAACGCACACAGATTTTAGGCAACGGACAGGACACCGTCACCGTGATGATCTATATGCTGGGGTCCGATCTGGAATCCAGCGGCGGCATGGCCACCAGCGACTTAAATGAGATTTTGAGCGCCGATATTGCGGATAACGTCAACATCATCCTGGAGACCGGCGGCGCTTCCAAATGGCAGAACAGCGTCATCAGCGCCAAAACCAATCAGCGATATCAGTGCGTCAGCGGCGGACTGAAGCTTTTGCAGGATAACCTCGGCAGACTGAACATGACCGACCCAAATACGCTGTCCGATTTTGTCACCTACTGCAAAACCAACTTCCCGGCCAACCGTTATATGCTGGTCATGTGGGACCACGGCGGCGGTTCGGCGGCGGGCTACGGCCACGATGAATACTTTTCGGGCGACACCATGACGCTGGACGAAATCCATTCGGCGCTGACCCAAGCGGATGTCGATTTTGACTTCATCGGTTTTGACGCCTGTTTGATGGCCACGTATGAGACGGCCGTCATGCTGGAACAGCACGCTGACTACATGATCGCTTCCGAAGAGACCGAACCCGGCATCGGCTGGTTCTACACCAACTGGGTTTCCGCGTTGTCGGATAACACGTCCATCTCCACACCCGAACTGGGCAAAATCATCATCGACGATTTTAACGTCAAATGCGCCCAGAATTCATCGGGTGAGCAGACCACGCTTTCGATTATCGATCTGGCCGAATTTTCAGGTACCGTACCCGAGGCGTTCAACGCGTTTGCCGCTTCCACAGGCGATATGATCGACGCCGACCAGTACGAAACCGTGGCGAATGCCCGTTCCAGCTCGCGCGAATTCGGTTCGCCATCCAAGCTGAACCAGATTGACCTGATTCATCTGGCGCAGAACCTTAACACCAGCGAAGCGAATGCCCTCATCGACGCTCTGCAGGGCGCAATTAAATATAACCGGACGTCTAGCACCATCTCCAACGCCAACGGCATCTCGATCTACTTCCCGTTTGAGTCGCTTTCGTCATTAAGCGGTATGCTGGATACCTATGACGAGATTGGCATGGATTCTGAATACAGCAGCACCATCAAGCGCTTTGCCAACATGGAAGCCGGCGGACAGGCGATTACCACCGGTACCTCCAATCCGTTAAGCTCAATTTTGAGCGGCGTCACCGGAAACACCTCTTCCGTTGGCAGCAGTCTGGTGGGAAGCCTCATCGGCTCGCTCATATCCAACGCCGATTTTAGCAGTATCCTGGGTTCCTCGGACAGCACCACGGGCAGCAACTGGCTCAACACCGACACCATGACCCAGGACACCACGTACTACGAGACCAACCATCTGGACAGCGCGAATCTGGTGCTGACCGAAAAGAATGACGGCTATGTGCTCTCCCTCACCGACGCGGAGTGGGATATGGTGCAGGAGATTCAGTTGAACGTCTTTCTGGATGACGGCGAGGGCTACATCGATTTGGGCCTCGACAACACCTTCAACTTCGACGATGACGGCGATCTCATCATCGACTACGACGGCACATGGCTGGCGCTAAACGAGCAGGTCGTGGCCTATTACATGATTTCAAACGAATGGAACGGCGATAATTATGCCATCACAGGCTACGTTCCGGCCGAGCTCAACGGCGAAGAAGTGCAGATTATCCTAAGCTTCACCAACGACGTGCCCAACGGCCAGGTGCTGGGCGCACGGACGGTTTACGACGACGGTTCGGTGGCCAAGGGCTTAACCCCGCTGGCCGACGGCGATGTTTTGGATTTCCTCTGCGATTTCTATAACTACGACGAAACCTACGACGATTCCTATTACTTAGGCGATCCGATGACCGTTTCGGGCGATATCGAAATCTCCAACGTTTCGGTGGGCGATGATCCGGTGCTGTTCACCTACATGCTGACCGATATCTACAACAACACCTACTGGCTGCCCGCCATGAAGTACGAATAAACGGGATGACACGAAAGGCCGCTCCTTTGCGAGCGGCCTTTTTTGTTCCCGTTGATTTTAGCTCCGCTGTATGGTTAAATAATAGTAACAAGAAAAAAGTGAGGTTAATCATGGAAAACGACAGACGTATGGCCGTGCTGATCGACGCCGACAACGTATCTTCGGAATATATTAAAAGCATTTTAAACGAATTGGATAATCACGGTACGCCCACCTACCGGCGCATTTACGGGGACTGGACCAGCCCCCAGATGAGTTCATGGAAAAAGGTCCTGCTGGACCATTCCATCACACCCATTCAGCAGTACAGCAACACCAAAGGAAAAAACTCGACCGACGCTTCACTGATTATCGACGCGATGGATATCCTCTATACCGGACGCGTGGAAGGATTCTGTCTGGTTTCCAGCGACAGCGACTTTACGCGGCTGGCCTCGCGCCTGCGCGAAAGCGGCATGTATGTGCTGGGCATGGGCGAATCCAAAACACCGCAAGCCTTCCGTGTGGCCTGTGTGCAGTTTAAACTGCTGGAAGCGCTGGCCGAAATGGACAAAACCAACAGCGCGCCCGCCGGTAAATCTAAAAGCACCTTCAAGGCCGAATCGATCACCAGCGAAACCAAGATTATCGAAGCCATCGCCGACATCGTGGACAAAAGCTGCGGTGACGACGGCTGGGCCAACCTGGGCGAAGTGGGGTCCAAGCTTTCCAAGCGGTTCACCGACTTTGATACCCGAAACTACGGCTACAAGAAGCTTTCAGACTTCGTCATCTCGCTGAATAAGTTCGTTATCGAGCTGCGCAAAGCCCCCAACGCGGGCGGCGCCAACAACTATATCCAAAACAAAAAGTAAATACCCAGTCCAAATCACCGCAAACCCGTTTTGCGGTTTTTTTACCCGCTTTTGCCGTTGACAATTATTACATGAAACTTTAATAGATTGGTCATGATTAAAAAAAGGCTTTGCGATATAATGTAGAATACAATTTTAAGTCAGACGAGGTATATGATGAAAGTACCCTTCAGTGAATATATATTGAGCACCGAACCGCTGGCCCGCGAGCTGGTCGGCGTTCTGTCCGAATCCTTCGAAGGTGTGTCGCTGCTGGTGACCGACTGTCAGGGAAAAAAGCTCTCGGTGGGCTTTTCGGGCACCAGCGTGGATGACGGGCTTTTGGCCGAACGGGGCTTTGTCGTCCGCGTTTATAACGGCATCGGCTACTCCGAGCATTCGTTCAACGCGCTCTATGCCGAGAATTTAAGCGCCGTAGCGCAGAAGGTAACGCACACCGCGAAAAATGACCTTGCCGCCCTTAGGGCCGCGGGCATTGAGCCCAGCGTGTTCCCCAAGCCCGAAGCCTATGGAAAAAGCGAAACCTTTCAGGCCGACGTAGCTGTCCTGCCTGCGTCGGTTTCCACCGCCGAAAAGATTCAGCGCATGACCGAGATGATGGAAGACGGGCGCGCATATAACAGTAAGCTCATCGATTTTAAGGTCATCTACACCGATCTGACCATCTGCAAAGCCTTCTACACGAAAAACAGCACGGCCAAACAGGCCTACACATTCGCCACCGCCAATGCGCTGGCGCTGGCTGCGAAAGACGACAATATGCAATACGAATACGGCGGCGCTTCGGGCAACAAGGGCGTTGAAGTTCTGGACGAACTCGCGGCGATGACGCACACCATCATCGATGAAGCTGTGGAACTGCTCTCGGCCGAACGGATTGTGCCCGGCACCTATGAGATCATCTGCGACCCGCAGGTGACCGGCCTCATTGCGCACGAGGCGTTCGGGCACGGCGTGGAGATGGATATGTTTGTGAAGGAACGCGCCAAAGGCGCCGAATATATGGGCAAAGCTGTGGCGTCCAAAGTTCTCGATATGCACGACGGCGCAAAGAGCGCCGAAAACGTGGCCACATTCCTGTTCGATGACGAAGGCGTCTTCGGCACCGACACCAAAATCATCGACCACGGCGTCTTAAAAGCCGGCATCTCCGACCTGCTGTCGGCCATTCGTCTGGGCACACCGCCCACCGGCAACGGCCGCCGCGAAAGCTATGAGCGCAAGGCCTACGCGCGTATGACCAACACCTTCTTTGCCCCGGGCAAGGACAAGCTGTCGGATATGATTAAGTCCGTCAAATTCGGATATCTCTTGGAAAACTACAAGAGCGGCATGGAGGATCCGAAAAACTGGGGCATCCAGTGCATGATCTCCAAAGGCCGTGAGATTAAGGACGGCAAACTGACGGGCAAAATCGTCGCGCCCGTCCTGATGACCGGCTATGTTCCGGATGTCTTAAAATCCATCACTGCGGTTTCGGACGATGCGCTGTACCTTAGCGGTTCGGGCCACTGCGGCAAGGGCTATAAGGAATGGATGAAGACGTCCATTGGCGGCACCTACATCAAGCTGACCGGGAGGCTGGGATAATGGATAGACAACTAAAGACAATCATCACCGCGCTGAAAAACAGAACCGACATTGACGGCTGGCTCATCAATCACGGCGTCACCGAATCGCACGAATTTTTCTTGATCAAAACCAAGATGGATATGAACCGCACCAAGCAGGTGGCCAAGTCCCGTGTAACCATCTACAAGAACTTTGAAGCAGACGGCCGGAAGTACACCGGTTCGGCGGCCGCCACCCTGCCGCCGACTCTTTCCGAAACCGAGCTGAAAACCGCGCTGGACGATCTGGTTCTCGGCGCATCCTTCGTCAAAAACGAACGATTCGATTTGGTGGCCAGGCAGAAAAAGGACGCCGACGCGGTGCCCGCCAGTGTAGCGGGAAAGGACCCCATGGTCTTGGCGTCACGGATTATCAAAGCACTATACAGCCAGAATACCCACCAGGACGGCCGCATCAATTCGGTCGAGCTGTTTTTGGAGAAAACCGAACGTCGTCTGCTGAACTCACGCGGCGTAGATCAGGCCTACACCACCTACTACGGCGAAATTGAGCTCATCGTGGACTGGAAACCGTCCGGCGGCGAGAGCGTGGAAATCTTCAACGTCCTGCGCTTTTCGGACGCTGATGAGGAAAAGCTGAAAGCCTTCGCGGCAGATGCGTTGGAAACCGCACAGCTTCGCGCATCGGCGCAGCCGATGACCGGCGTTAAGGACGTCCCGGTCATCTTAACCCGCACCAGCGTACCCGAGTTCCTTCGCTACTTCATCCTAAAATCCAGTGCCGAGATGGTGTATCAGCAATATTCGGACATCAAAATCGGCGAGAAGCTGCAGGGTGAGACCATCACGGGCGACGCGGTGACGCTACATTTACGCCCCATCATTCCAGGGCTGGCGGGCTCGCGCAGCATCGACAGCGACGGCGTATACCTCACCGATCATACGCTGTATAAAAACGGCGTACTGCAGCAATATCACGGGCAAAACCGTTTTTCGCAATACCTAGGCGTTCCGGCGACCGGCATCATCGAAAACGCCGAGGTGGAGGGCGGGGCTTCTTCGCTTGCCGATCTAGAAAAATCACCGCACCTCGAGCTCCTCGCGTTCTCCGATTTTCAGATAAACGAGATTACCGGCGACTTTGGCGGTGAGATTCGCCTCGGGCGATACTTTGACGGCAAAGACACCCGTGTCGTGACCGGCGGCTCCATATCGGGCAATTTCAAGGAGTCGGCCGCGTCCATGCGGCTGTCTTCCGAAACCCACACGCAGGACAATATGATCTGCCCCGTGGCGATTCAGCTGAACCATGTGGCCATCGCCAACGCCGTGTAGAAATCGAGGATAATACGCATGAATATCAATGACAGAGCGAATTTAAAAGACGGCAATACGATGCCCTGGCTGGGTCTCGGCGTTTATCTGCTGGGGGACGGCAGCGAGGCCGAGCGGACCATCGCCTGGGCGGTGGAGGCTGGATATCGGCTGATTGATACCGCTTCATTCTACAAAAACGAAGCCGGCGTCGGGATGGGCATCCGGGCCTGCGGCTTACCGCGCGAGGAGCTCTTCCTCACCACCAAGCTTTGGAACAATGAGCAAGGGTACGAGAACGCCATCATCGCCTGCGAAAACAGCTTAAGACGGCTGAAAACCGATTACCTCGACCTTTACCTCATCCATTGGCCGGGACAGGATAAAGCCCGCCGGCTAAAGACCTGGGAAGCACTGCTGGAACTAAAAAGTCAGGGCAAAGTGAAATCCGTCGGCGTCAGCAACTTTAAAATTCATCATCTGGATGAAATCATGGCCGCCTTCGGTGAAGCGCCGGTGGTCGATCAGGTGGAGATGCACCCGTTCTATCCGCAAGAAGAGCTGAGAGCGTACGCTAAGGAAAAAGGTATTGTGCTCACGGCCTGGGGCCCGCTTTTTCACGGGCACATTAGGGACGCCAAGGGGATCGACGCCATCGGTGCGCATTACGGCAAAACCGGCGCACAGGCGGTTCTACGCTGGCACCTGCAGAATGGCGTAGCGATTATCCCGAAATCCTCCAAAAAAGAACGGCTCATCGAGAATGCGGATATCTTTGACTTTGAGCTGAACGATGCGGATATGCGGGCTTTGGGCTCGCTGAATAACGGCACATCCTACGGCGGCGATCCGGATCAGTTTACCATGGGTTTTTAAAAGAAAAGGGTCAGAAAATGGCCCTTTTTTCATCTATATTTCACGTGCGCACAATGCGGCATCCCTTGAAGCATCAAAAGCCAATACGCGTGATGCGTGATTCTTATATTTCTTACTGTTAAATCCATAACTCAAAATGATAACCCTGTATTTACATATTGTAGCAGATTTGATATACTGCTCATACAATATAAATTTCTGAGCGGGAATTACTGAAAAGTGAATAACCGCAGGATATGGGATTCCCTTATCAACCTCCCAAGCATCCGATTTTTAACTTAATTGAAGTGAGCGAAACAAAATAAACTGATTTTACATAATACAGGTTCATTGTGCTTTGTGTAAAACAGCAAAGGAAAGGAATCACTCATGAAAACAAGACAGCTTATTGTACTTATCTTGGTGATCTTAATGTTTGTAGCTGGCTGCAGCAGCTTTGCTCCTGCGCCAACCCCCGAACCAACGCCGACGCCAGTGCCAACAATGAGCCCGGAAGAAGTGGCGGCCGAGCAGGCACGTATTGAGGCGGAGCTTGAAGCGCAAAAACAGCTTGAAAAAGAAAATCGGGCTAAGGACTTGAAAATAGTGCTCTTAATCCCCGGCAACCTCGTAGACCAGCCTTATTACAGTTTGGCCTATGAAGGGCTTGAGAATATTAACGCAGAATATGGATCAACGATTTCATATGTTGAGATGGGTAAAAGCACAAAGAGCTGGGAAAAGAATTTCATGGCTGTGTTGGAAGAGGACTGGGATTTTGTCATCGCGCTGAGCGACTTCAGCGGCACCATGTCAAACCTCGTTTACCTGAACGCTGAAGTATATCCTGATACGCATTTTATCCTTTTTGAAAGTTCAAGTGACAGCACGCCATCGAATGTGATGACGATTAATTTTAAAACAAATGAAGCGACATTTCTTGCTGGCGCATGCGCGGCACTGGTCACATCCTCAAAAATGGGCCTCGCAAATGAGCAGCCGCTAATTGGATTTGTGGGCGGCATGAACATCTACACAATTAGAAATCTGTTTTTGCTGGGCTACATTGAAGGCGCGAAATATATCAATAATGATATCAAAATCATGGTTTCGTATTCCGGGACTTTTAGCAGCAAAAAAACCGGAGAGCGGCAAGCGACAACTCAGTATTCACAAGGTGTGGATGTCATCTTCCAGGCGGCAGGACAAACGGGTTATGGCGTAATCAACGGAGCGCTGGCGGCAGATCAATATGTGATTGGCGTCGATATTGATCAGGCGCTTGAGCTGGAAGAGAAATATCCCGAGAAAGCAGCCCATATTTTAACTTCTATTGTGAAGCAATATGATGGGGCTATCTTCTGGGCGATTGACCAATATGCCGCCGATGAATTGGCGTTTGGCACAGGGTACAATTTAGGTATTTCCGAGAACGCGGTGGGCATTGCAAAGAATAGTTATTACGATCAAATTGATTCGGAGATTCGCGCGCAGCTGGAAGATATTGAAGCGAAAATCGTTTCAAAGGAAATCAATCTTGATAATTTAGAATCTATGGATAATGCGGCGTTTGACGAACTGGTCAAATCAGTGGAACCATAAGCTTTTTTAAGGGTCGGTGACATAAAAATTTCGATAAAAAAATAAAACAGCACGACATGTGCTGTTTTTCTTATGCTTAAAAATAATTGCGGTTGTGTTTTATACAGCCTGCGCTTCGGCCTGCGCCAGAACACCGCATTCCAGTCCGCAGATGGTATATCCATCCCGAGTGCCGAACAGGTCTTTGGCAACGCTCACGATGGTCTGATTGTACTTATCGAAAGTGGACTTGCTTTCCGCCGGAACCTTCATGCAGATCAGCGCCTGCTTGATGCCGCTGATTTCTGACGCTTTGTCGGTAAAGCTCATATCGATGTCACATTGGTCAATGACTTTAAACATATCCAGGAAATCAGCGTCCGCGCCCAAAATCCCCTTGCTGTAATCCAGATTCAACTTCTTGCATACTGTATCAATAAAGTTATTCTGATCCATAGCCGCCTCCTTACAAATGGTGTAAAAATTATTTACACCCCGTATAATTTTTTTATCATATTTCGGCCGTTTTGTCAAGTCAAACACCGCTTTTTTATACAAACCGTATAAGTTTTTTATACCCGTAAAAATGTTTTTCTAAACAAAAAAACCGCATTCTCTGCGGCTTTTTTGCCTCGTTTTCCCCTAATTCGCATCCTTGGGATTGATATAGTACGTCCCGGCAATCGGCGGATAATAGGTTACGATGTCCTTTCCAGTGCCGTCTTCAGTATAATACTGCACCGAAATCTTCTCGCCGGATGCGTTATCCCCTTTTTCATATCCTACCCAAGAATACGGGTCGTCAGTTTCGTCATTAAAATCCAGCGGGTAGTAGTACCGGTATGTTTTATATCGGGAACCCAGTGTGGTCGCCGGATAAGCGTACTTGGTGCCCGGCGCCACATAGGTGCCGTCCGGTGCATATCCCCCTTCGGCCACCAATACCTGCGCGGCCTCTTCGGGTTCAATATTGCTCTGCCAGATCAGCGCCCGTACGATTACCTGATAGTTGTGGTCGGGTTTGGGCCCGTAAACGGAAGCCGTAATAGTCTTTTTTTCGGTATCCACCTGAACGACCAGATAGACGGTATCTTCCAGCGTATTGATAATTTTTAAATCCTTCACGCCGTAATCCACCGTGGCGTCCAGCCCGATTGGCACATAGGTGCTCGGTTTGGAGTGCGCGTGCCGCTCCACGACGCCAAGCTCGGCTAAAAGAAAGGCGTTGTAGACCGTGGTGGATACCTGGCAGACGCCGCCGCCCATCTCCTCCACCAAAACTCCGCCGTACAGCGTTTTGGCCAGCTGCCATCCGCCCGCCTCGGTGCGCTCACCCGAACAGTCGTTAAACGACCATACTTCGTTTGGCGCAATCACCGACCCGTTGATGTAGTCGGCCATCTTCACGATATTGGAAACGCGCTTTTCTTCGCTTAATGTCACGCCGTAAAACGATGTGGTGTATTCGGAAATCTTCACCACATTCTCGGAAAGCGTCTGGGCCGTTTCGTTCGGCGCGGTCAAAACCGCGTTTACCGTGCCAAGGTCGGTTTCTCCGTCGGCAATCCCCTGCGTGATGCGATCCAGCATGTCCGTTTCGTCCAGCGCGGCGCCGTCCACGCCTTCTTCCCAGGTGATATAATCGCCGTTCGCGGCGTTTTCATCAAACACCAGTCTGGGCTCGGTTGGCGCTGTAATCAGCGTTTCGGCAAGCGACGCAATCGCCGGCGCTATGGTATCCGTATCTGCGGACAATTCGGTTTCAAAGGCTCTTCCGCTGTTTCGTATATCGAGTTTTGTGCTTAAATTTAGAAAAAGTCCCTGCGACTTATCCGACAGCATCGCGTTTTCCAATACTGTGTCAAGATTCGTCGTAACGCCCAGTTCGCCGGCGGTTTTGGTATACTGCGTTCCGTTGAACTCAAAGGAGAATTCGGTGCTCTCCAGTTTTTCCGCCGTTTCATCGGCCAGCGCCGCGCGGGCTTCATCCATGGTCAGCCCGGAAATCTCCACGCCGTCCACCGATACCCCGCCGGCAAACTTCCCGGTTTCGAGAATCGCTTCAATCTGTGCGGTACCGGGGCGCAAAGCAAAACCCAGAATGATGACCGCCGCCAGGCACACCGCGCCCGCCGCGGCCATTATCCATAGCCGCTTCTTTTTACCGTCTGATTTTGTTTTTTGGTGTTTCAGAGCCGCCCGCTTTTTTCTGGCGGCCTTCAAAGTTTTGATATATATCTGCCTGTCAAAATAAACAGACTGCATCGCTGTGCCTTTCTCGCAAAAGTCGCCTTAAACTACCTTCGGCATTATTCATACCGCAGCGCGTCGATGGGGTTCAGCTTGGATGCGCGGATGGCCGGATAGATACCGAATACGATACCCACCGCCAGAGAGAACCCAATGGAGACGATGACCACCCAGGATTCGATTTCCACCGTCATATCCAGCACACTCCCCAACGGCCCGGTGCTGACGTATGCCAGTCCCAGCCCCAGAAGACCGCCCAGGCCCGAGACCAGAATCGCCTCAATCAGAAACTGCGTTAGAATATCTTTTCTTGTGGCTCCAATCGCCTTTTGGATGCCAATCTCACGTGTGCGCTCGGTGACGCTGACCAGCATGATGTTCATGATGCCGATGCCGCCAACCAGCAGTGAGATGGCCGCGATGCCGCCCAGCATCATGGTCAATGTTCCAGTGACGCCTTCCAGAGACTCCAGCACTTCGGACTGGTTAAACACCATATAGTTGTCCTCGGATCCGGAAACCTGATAGAGATAGTCCTCAATGTTCTCTTGCGCCAGTTCAACGGTATCGCTGCTGGTCGCCGAAGCGTAGATGCTGCTGATATCCGTGTTTTTCATCATGCGCTGTGCTGTGGAGAACGGAATCAGGATCATTTCGTCTTCATTGCCCGAAGACGATGTGCCTTCGGATTCCAAAACGCCCACCACCGTAAACCGTGTGCCGCCAATCGAGATTTCCTGTCCGATGGCCGCATCGGCAGTATTGTAAAGTTCGGTCGCCACTTCAGAGCCCAAAACCGCCACACGCATCCGCTTGTCGCTGTCCTCGTCGGTCAGCTCTCTTCCGGTCGCCAGCGTGTATTCCACAATCTTGGTGTAGTCCGCGTTGACGCCATAGGTCGAAATATCCTCCATGGTGCTGATAGACGACCGTAAGGTGTAGGTGGACTGCACATAGGGGCTGACCATTCCCACACCCTCCAGCTCGGATATCGCTTCAATATCCTTGGCGTCCAATGACGTTCTCCGATCCATGATGTTGATGGTTAAGAGGTTGCTACCCATGCTCTCAATGCTGGATGTGACCGATGCCGTGGTACCTTGTGCCACCGAAATCAGCGCGGTAACGCTGAATATGCCGATGATGATACCCAGCATGGTGAGAAAGGAGCGCATCTTGTGTGCCCATATCGCTTTAACCGCCGATATAAAGGCTTCTGTATATACCATCTATTTGGCTCCCTTCTGTTTATCTTCATGAATCCGGCCGTCGAAGATACGGACGACCCGATCAGCCTCTTCGGCAATATCATTGTCATGTGTAATCAGAATAATTGTGTTTCCTTCGCTGTGGAGCTGATGCATCATCTTCATGATCTCTTCACCTGATTTGCTGTCCAGGTTGCCGGTCGGCTCGTCCGCCAGCAGAATCGGCGGTTTGTTGACCAGGCTTCGCGCAATGGCCACGCGCTGCTGCTGGCCGCCCGAAAGCTCGGTCGGGCGGTGGTATATTCTTTCCCCCAGTCCAACCATTTTTAAAGCCTCAACGGCTCTGGCCCGCCGTTCTTCGACGGGAACACGGTTGTACTTGGCTGGCATCTCAACATTTTCCAGCGCGGTTAAGCGCCGGAAAAGGTTGAACTGCTGAAAGATAAAACCGATTTTCACGTTTCTAATATGGGCTAATTCATTTTCAGTGTAATTTTCGATGCTGATGCCATCTAAGATATATTCGCCGGATGTCGGCGTATCCAGACATCCGATCATGTTCATCAGTGTCGATTTCCCCGAACCTGACGGACCGATGATGGCAACAAATTCATGTTCCCGTATTTGCAGGTTAACGCCATCCAGCGCATGCACTTCTTCACTGCCCATCTCATAGATCTTGTACATGTTCCGAATGTCGATTATAACCTTGGCTTCTTCTTTCTTCATCAGTTTCCGCCTCCGGGTCCTCCGCCGCCGGCCGGCATCTCACCGCCGCCTCCGCCGCCGGAAGGCATCTGACCGCCGCCTCCGCCGCCTCCGGATTGTGAGGACGTAGCTCCCCCGCCTCCGCCGAACATGTTGAATGAGAATCCGCTGCTTTCGTCATCCTCGTCCGTCGTAATCGGAATCAGCACTTCATCGCCTTCGCTTAAACCCGAAAGTATTTCAACATTGGTTCCGTCGTCCAGCCCGGCTTCCACAACCACGATATTGCCATAGAGCAGTTCTACCAGGTTGGAAAGTGAGACCGATAAATTGTTATTGCTGCCGCTCTGAGACATGGTCGGCATATCCCCGCTGTCCATGCCCCCGGACATACCGCTCGGCATCGGCCCGCTTGCGCCATCCATACCGCCGCTCGGCATCGGGCCGCTCTGCTGGTCAGAAGCACCGCTCGGCATTGGGCCGCTCTGCTGGTCAGAAGCGCCGCTCGGTACAGGTCCGCTTTCGCTGCCTGCACTGTCCGAGGTTGCAGTGGTTTCCGAAGTGTCCGTCGATTCAACGCTGATGTATTTCGATAGTGTCTCAAAATCATTTTTTAAGATTGCTTTTCGAATCTCCGCTTTTTCAGCCAGCGTTCTGTCTGCCTTCACCAGAACATAATCCACCGTTCCGGTCGTCCGCAATGAATCCGAGGAGATCAGCAATGTGTTATCAGACGACTGCACCTCAATTTCGCAGGTGACCGTCATGGCCAGCTTAAACAGGTCGTTATCATCCACAGCTAAAACCACATCATACGTGGTGATGCCGCCGGATGCCGAACCCGATGAGGAAATGCTCTCCACGGTGGCGTCAAATTCGCCGTAGTCCAAAGCGTCAATCGTCACCACGGCGCTCTGACCCACTTCCACGCTGTTGATATCCAGTTCGTCGATGGATACCGATGCGACCCAATCGTCATCCGAATACATGGTCGCAATGGTTGAATCGGCTGGAAGCGTCGTATTGTTGGCGATGTTCAAGGTACCGACGATGCCGTCCGTCGGCGCCACCAATTGCAGACTGTCCGCCAGCTTAAGGCACGCATCATACTGCTCACGCACTGTTGCCAGTTCATCGTAAGCCTGTTCCAAAGAGTAACTGTATTTGTCGATATGGAAGAGCACTTCGCCCTTTTCTACCCAATAGTTTTCAAAGTCGTCCTGAAGTGAGATGGTGCCTTCGGTATCCTTCACATAGACATAATCCACCAGCTCCAAAGTTCCGGTGGCCAGCTCATTGCCCACCTTGGTCGCCGCCGCGCTGTATACGCTGGCTTCCGCGCCGATGGTACGCATGGCTGTCGGCAGAATGACGTAGTATTTATCGTCGATAATCCGCAGTGAGATATCGTCAGAATATCTGTAGCCTTCAGTACGAATGACCAGAGAGCTGACACTTGATAACGTGTTGTACTCTGCCTCGGTCACCTCAATCTTCATTTCATCCACAGTGGAGATGATGGCGAGATATCCGGGGTCCTTGATGGCCTCGTCGGTGGTATCGTCTTCCTCCACCTGAATATCCTTCAGGCGGCCGCTTTCCGGTGCCAGAATATAATAGGTCGTCTCGGTATCGTCCGATTTGTCCACGGCCGTCTGTTTTTCTTCCAGGCTGTAAGAGAGCGTCTTTAATATCTCATTCATGCCGTCGGCATCCAGTGTGGCGATGACGTCTCCGGCACTGACCACCGAACCGGCGCCCAACAGCACCTGATCAACCGCCAGGTCGCACACGGCGTCATAATTCATAGACGTTCCCGAGCTTAAATTGCCGTCGCCAGCAATGGTAATCGCGATATCGCCGCGCGTCACGGTTTCGTATGTCGGCGTCACATTGAAGACCGCCATCTTCTCGGCGCGGTTGGTGATGATGGCTTTGACCACAAAAAATGCGATGATAACCAAAACAATAATGCCGATAATCCGCATTCTTTTGGTATTTATTCTGTGCAAGAATTTCTTGATTTTGTCCAGTTTGGGATGCGGTTTGGCGTTTGCAAGTCTTTTGGCTTTCGCCGCCAGATACTTCTCTTTTGCCGCGCTGACCGCTTTGGATTTAGGCTCTTTCGCCTTTTTCTCTTTCGGCTCTTTCACCTTTTTTACTTTAGGTTCTTTCGCCTTTTTCACCTTAGGTTCTTTTACTTTCTTAGCTTTCGGCTCTTTCACCTTTTTTTCTTTTATCTGCTTTTCTTTCGTCTGCTCACTCACTGCCTTGATTCCTCCTCGTTTAACGCATCCTCAGCCAAATCCTTTGGCAAAACTATTCTCCTCATCTTAGCCTTGCGGGCTTAATCCTGCCTGAAATCTTCTTTCAGGTTATTTTAAGGTTGGTCTGCTCCCAACAAAAAACGGACGGTTTTTAACCTAAAGTTGTTTCTGTACATCCTGATTCTTCTAAAAAAAAGTCACTTGTTCAATTTCGCCTTAATCTGGTTTAGGTAGTCATAATCGGTCCGGTCGGTTTTTAAGGGTGTTAAAGAAATATAGCCGTTCTCAAAGGCGTAAACGTCCGAGGTTTCATCGTTGATAAACGGGTACCAGGTGCCTTTGGCCCAGTACTTTTCACCGTCGAACTCATAGGCGTGGTCAAAAGGGCGCAGGCCCTGATGCGTAATATGAATGCCTCTGGACGCCGCGTGGATGGCGGAGGGGAAATTGATGTTGAGAACCACGCCCGAGTCCAGAATATCGGCGGCCATCACACGCGATAGCAGGGAATCAATCTCTTTTTCAACGATGCCAAAATGATCAAAGTCGGTCGATATGGCGATGGACGGGATGCCGAGGATGACGCCCTCAAACGCGCCCGATACCGTCCCTGAGTACATGATGTCCGTGCCGAGATTGGCCCCGTCGTTGATGCCCGAAACCACCAGATCCGGCTTGATGCCCAGGCCAAACGCCGCGAACTTCACGCAGTCTGCCGGCTTGCCTTCCAAGCTCCACGCCGAAACGCCCGGCATAAAGTCTTCGCATTTTTTAAGACCCATCGGGTCGTGCAGGGTGATGGAATGCGCCGCGCCGCTTTGCTCGCTCTGTGGCGCCACCACATAAGTTTCCCCGTAAGCTTTCAGTGCTTCGGCCAGAATATGAATCCCCTTGGCTTGAATGCCGTCGTCGTTTACCACCAGTATATTCATCGAAAAAATCGCTCCACCTTCTTGACACTTTATGATTATTATACACTTTTTCCCTTCCGTTGAATCAATTTAAATCTTTACGACAAGAAAAAACGGCTTGCTTTTGGCAAGCCGTTCTTTCATTATTAAAGCATCGGTTAGGCCGATGTTACGGGGCGATACGCGGACACAACATCTAAAAAAGCCCATTGCTGGTTACGCGTATATATAATCCGTTTCGCCCTTCTCTAAACATCTTTGCCGCATTGTTCACAATTTTATTCGCCGATTGCGGCCCGCATTTCGCGAATCAGCGCATATCCCGCTTCGGCGCTTTCGTCCAGGAATCGGCGCACCAGTGCACTGCCCACGATGACGCCCTCGCCGTATGCGGCCACCTCGGCGGCCTGCGCCGCGTCGGAGATGCCGAAACCCACACAGCGCGGCACATCGGTATGCGCTTTAATCTCCTCCAGAAAGCCTTTAAGGCCGCTGTAAACTTTCGCGCGTTCGCCGGTGACGCCGGTGGTGGAAACACAGTAGATAAAGCCTTCGGCCTTTTCCAAGACAGTCTTCAGGCGGTTCTTGGATGTTCTGGCCACCAGCGTAATCACGTCCAGCGGCAGGTCTCGGGTGACTTGCGTCAGCTCACCCTGCTCCTCAAACGGCAGGTCGGGGATGATGAGCCCATCGATGCCCGCCGCAACGCAGTCTCTGGCAAAACGCTCAGGCCCGTATTTGAACACGCTGTTGTAGTACACCAGCAACAGCAGCGGAATATCGGTTTTTTCCCGCGCTTCCTTCACCGCCGCAAACACCGTGTCGGTCATCACACCTTTTTTTAAAGCCGCCTCGGCGCTCCGCTGAATCACCGGTCCGTCGGCCATGGGGTCCGAGAACGGAACACCCAGTTCGATTAAATCCGCGCCCGCGGCTTCCAGCCCCAGTATAGTTTCGGCAATGCTCTGCTCCCCTTGCGCGCCCGGCATAAAGAAAGGAATCAGCGCTTTGCGGTTTCTCGCTTTCAGCGCTTCAAATTTTTCGCTTATTCTTGTCTTCATTTCCCTTCCTCCAAATATTCGGCAATCCGCGACACATCCTTGTCGCCGCGTCCCGAAAGATTCACGACCACGACTTCTCCCGGTTTCAGTTCATCCGCGTGTTTCACGCACCAGGCCAGCGCATGTGCGCTCTCGATGGCCGGAATAATCCCTTCGGTGCGCGTCAGCAGGGCAAACGCCTCCACGGCTTCATTGTCGGTCACGGCTTCGTAAGTCACCCGTCCGCTGGTCTTTAAGTGCGCGTGCTGGGGCCCGACGCCCGGGTAATCCAGACCGGCCGATATGGAATACACCGGCGTAATCTGGCCGAATTCATCCTGCAAAAACAGGCTCTTCATGCCGTGCAGCACGCCGACCGAACCGCAGGTCATGGATGCCGCGTGCTGTCCGGTCTCGATGCCGAGACCTCCGGCCTCCACACCGACCATGGCCACGTCGTCCTCTAAAAACGGCGCAAACAGACCCATGGCGTTGCTTCCGCCGCCCACGCAGGCCACCAGCCTATCCGGCAGTTTTCCTTCGGCTTCCAGCATCTGCGCTTTGGTCTCATCGCCGATAATCCGCTGGAAATCCCGTACCAGCGCGGGGTATGGGTGCGGCCCCACCACCGAGCCCAGTACATAAAAGGTGTCCTCCACGCGTGCTGTCCATGCGCGGAGCGCCTCGTTGGTCGCGTCCTTCAGCGTACCCGTGCCCGAAGCCACCGGCGTCACCGTGGCGCCCAGCATCCGCATACGCGTCACGTTCAGCGATTGGCGCTCAATATCCTCGGTGCCCATAAACACTTCGCATTCCAGATTAAACAGCGCCGCCGCCGTGGCTGTGGCCACACCGTGCTGTCCCGCGCCGGTTTCGGCAATCACCTTGGTTTTGCCCATGCGCACCGCCAGCAGTGCCTGACCCAGCACATTGTTGATCTTATGCGAACCGGTGTGGTTTAAATCTTCCCGTTTCAGGTACAGTTTGACGCCGCCCAGCTTTTTTGAAAGATTCTCGGCATAGTACAGCGGCGTCGGCCGTCCCGAATAGTCTTTCAAAAGCTTCTTATATTCCTTCTGAAATTCGGGCGTGGGCACATAGGTCTGCCAGGCCTCTTCCAGCACAATCAGCGCGTTCATCAACAGCTCCGGGCAGTACTGCCCGCCGAATTCCCCGTATTTTCGTGAAATCTTCTCGTTCATCCGTTTCTCACCTTTCCAATCAGCCGCGCGACTTTATCTGGGTCTTTATACCCGTCGGTCTCCACCGCGCTGCTCACATCCACCGCCATCGGCGACAGTATCTCAATCACTTCTCGTACATTGTTTTCGTCAATCCCGCCCGCCGCAATCAGCGGTGCGTTAAATTTAAAGTCTCCGGCTTTGCGCCAATCGAAGGTCTTGCCCGTTCCGCCGTGCGCGCTCGCGTCGTATCCGTCCAGCAGGTAGCCTTGAACTTCATATCCGTTGGCGATGGCAAACGTCAACTCGCTTCTCACGCGAAACCCTTTCCAGACCGGCGTACTGAGCCCCGCACAAAACTCAGGCGTCTCCTCGCCGTGCAGCTGGAGGATATCAAGGCCGCAGGTTTCTTTGGTTTTCAGCAGTTCTTCGGCGCCCGCGTTGACGAACACCCCGACTGTGATGATTTTGGGGTCGAGTTTTTCAATCATCGCTCTGGCCGCCTCGGGAGTCACCTGCCGTTTGCTGGGCGCAAACACAAAGCCCACATAGTCGGGCAAAAGCGCATTTGCCCACACCACATCTTCCATTCGTCTAAGCCCGCAAATCTTGATTTTGGTCATGGCTTACGCTCCCCGTAAATCCCGAACGGCTTTCGGAATATTCCCCGCCCGCATCAGCGATTCGCCGATCAGGAGCGCATCCACGCCCGCATCCTTCATCCGTGCGACGTCGTCCGAAGTAAAAATTCCGCTCTCGCTGACCTTCACTTTCCCGTCGGGAATTTTCGCCGTCAAGGTTTCGGTGACAGCCAGATCCACCGTAAAATCGTTGAGATTTCGGTTGTTGATGCCGATGATGTCCACGTTCACATCCAAAACACGCTTTAATTCCTCGGCGTCGTGCACTTCGGTCAGCACATCCATGCCGAGCTCGGTGGCCAAATCGTATAACTGTTTCATCCGCGCGTTGTCCAGAATCGCCGCAATCAGCAAAATCGCATCCGCACCTAAAAGGTAGCTTTCATAAACCTGCCACGGGTCGAAGATAAAATCTTTTCTTAAGACCGGCAGGCGGCTGTTCTGCTTGGCGGTTTTGATGTAGTCCGGGCTTCCGAGGAAAAAGTCCTGCTCGGTCAGCACCGAAAGCGCCTGAACATCGGCCTTGTCATAGGCCTTGGCGAGGTCTTCCACCGAAAAATCCGGCTTGATGATGCCCTTGGAGGGCGACGCTTTTTTAATCTCGCCGATAATCGCGATATCGCTGTTTTTCGTCAGCGCCTCTTTAAAGGTGCGCCGAAAGACTTCCGCGCCCTCTTTCATATAGTCGAGACTGGCCACCTGTTTTAAGGCGTCCAGCCGAATCTTTTTCTTGGCGACGATATCGTCCAGAATCATGAAACCGCACCCTGACTGACCTTGCGCATGGCTTCCAGCGCCGCCTTCGCTTTTCCGCTGGCGAGGATTTCTTTCGCCAATGCCACGCCATCCTGGATGCTGTCGGCCTTGCCCGCAATATACAGTGCCGCGCCCGCATTGAGGCAGACCAGATTCTGTCGGTCACCCGTCTCGCCGTCCAGAATCGCCTCCACAATCTTGGCGTTGGTTTCGGCGTCCCCGCCCGTGATGGCTTCGGGGGCGCAGAGCTTAAACCCGAATTCTTCGGGATCGATGGTGTATTCCTTAATCTCGCCGTTTTCGGTCAGCTCGCAGGCCTTTGTTTTGTCGCACAGCGTGATTTCGTCCATGCCGTCCATGCCATGCACAATCAGCGCGCGCTTGCTGCCCATGTTCTTCAAAGTTTCGGCAAACATGGTGAGCAGGCTTTCATCATATACGCCGATGACCTGATATTTGGCATGCGCCGGATTGGTCAGCGGCCCTAAGATGTTGAATATGGTCTTGACGCCCAGTTCTTTTCTAACCGGCATCACAAACTTCATGGCGCTGTGGTAGACCGGCGCAAACATGAATCCGATGCCCGCTTCCCGGATGCAGGTTTCCACGCCCTCGGGTGGAAGATCCACCTTCACGCCCAGCGCTTCCAGAACGTCGGCGCTGCCGCATTTGCTGGAAACCGAACGGTTGCCGTGCTTGGCCACCGGCACACCCGCCGCGGCCAGCACAAAAGCCGAAGCCGTGGAGACATTGAATGTGCCGCCGCCGTCGCCGCCTGTGCCGCAGTTGTCTATCACCGCGTCGCCCGCATGGACGCGCGAAGCCTTGTCCCGCATCACCAAAGCGCATCCGGTCACTTCGTCCGCTGTTTCGCCTTTGGCGCGCATGGCTGTTAAAAGGCTTGCCATCTGCGCGTGGGTATATTCGCCGCTCATGATGCCGTTCATCATGGCCGTCGATTGTTCTATGGATAAATCCTCTTTTTTCAACAGTTGTTCCAGATAGGTTTTCATGGTTATCTCTCCTCCGCTTCCCTTCTCTTCCAGGAATCGTTTCAGTATCTTCTTTCCGTCCGGCGTTAAGATGGATTCCGGGTGGAATTGCAGTCCGAATGTCGGATGGATTTTGTGGCGCATAGCCATCAGCACACCGTCCTCGGTTTCGGCCAGCGGTTCCAGTGTGTCCGGCAGGGTTTCCATGGCCACGCACAGTGAATGGTACCGTCCGGCTTCAAAGCGCTCGTCCAAATCCTGCAGCAGGCTCTTTTTTGTGTTCTTTACGGGCCATCGCTTGCCGTGCACAATCTCGGGCGCGTAATCGATGCATCCCCCAAAAGCCAGCCCCATGGCCTGATGCCCCAGGCAGATGCCCAAAATCGGGATTCTTCCCGACAGAGTGCGGATGAGATCCACACAGATGCCCGCGTCTTCCGGCCGTCCCGGGCCGGGAGAGATGACGATATGGTCGGGTGCCATGGCGCGTATCTCATCGATGGTGATTTTGTCATTTCGGAAAACCCGGATGTCCGGGCACATTTCGCCCAAATATTGATACAGGTTATAGGTGAATGAATCGTAGTTGTCGATTAAACAGATCATAACGCTTCCACCTCCTCCATCGTGCTGTTTTCTTCGCCCAGCGCCTTAAACAGCGCGCCCAGCTTGTTGTCGGTCTCCTCGAATTCCTTTTCGGGCACCGAATCGTACACGATACCGGCTCCGGCCTGCGCGTGCACGCAGTTGTCTTTAAAGAGCAGCGTGCGGATGGTGATGCACACATCCATGTTGCCGCGAAAATCGAAATACCCCACCGCGCCGGCGTACGGCCCGCGCTTGGTGTTTTCCAGCTCGTCGATAATCTCCATGGCGCGAATTTTGGGCGCGCCCGAAACCGTGCCCGCGGGCAGAACGTGCTTTAACGCATCCACGCCGTCGATGCCGGATTTCATCTTGCCTTCCACGCGCGAAACAATATGCATCACGTGCGAGAAGTATTCGACATGCATCATCTCTTTCACCGCCACTGTCCCAAACTCCGAAAGCGCCCCGATGTCGTTGCGGCCCAAATCCACCAGCATGGCGTGTTCGGCGCGTTCCTTCTCGTCGGCCAAAAGCTCTCTGGCCAGCGCTTCATCCTCGGCCGCGTCCTTGCCCCGCTTACGTGTCCCCGCGATGGGGAAGGTCTCCACCACGCCGTCCGATAGGCGTGTTAAGCACTCGGGCGAAGAGCCCACGATGTAGTAATCCTTAAAGTCCAGAAAATACATATAGGGCGAAGGATTGACCGAGCGCAGTTTTCGGTAGATGGAAAACGCGTCGGGCGCGGGCGTGCAGGTGCGGCGGCGCGAGAGCACCACCTGAAAAATGTCGCCTTCTTTGATATATTCTCTCGCTTTGCGTACGTTGTTTTCGTAGGTTTCACGGTTCATGTTGGCGTAGGTTTTGTACTGTGTGGGGGTCGCCGCTTTTTCGGCAGGCATGGCCGAAGAGAGCACGCGCTTTAACAGCGCGTCCATCTCGGCCGAGATGTCGGCAATCCGTTCGGCGCTGACGCTGGTTTTGTCGACCAGATAGGAATAGGTCAGACTGTGTTTTAAGTGATCGTAGATGAGCACCTGTTTAAACAGGTAAACGTGCATATCGGGGAATCCCATATCATCGGGCGGGATATTCGGCAGTTCCTCCACGTATCGGATGCAGTCGTAGGCGTAAAAACCCGCCACGCCGCCGACAAACGGAAAATCGCCCGAAACCTGCTCCACGCGGTAGGCGACCAGCGCCTGCTTGGTGGCGGCAAAGGGATCGGTGCTGGTGACCACGCCCGAAAGCTCACCCGAAACGGTCAGCTTGCGGTCGGTGATGGCGATGTGCCCCTCGGGGTTCAGCGCAATCAGACTGTAGCGGCCAAACTGCTCCCCCCGCTCGGCGCTTTCCAGCAGAAACTGCGCGCCAAAGGGTTTCAGCTTGGCAAAAATCGATATGGGTGTTTCGGTGTCGGCCATCACCGTTTTGATGATGGGCGAAAGAATCGTTGGCATTAAAAAAACCTCCCTTGCAGAAGCAAAGAGAGGTCATGATTGACTGTCGTAATAACGCATCCAAACCAAATAAAAGTGATGGACCGCTTTTCTCTTCTTTTCTCTGCTCGTCTATTTCTAATCTCTTCTGGTGCAGTCATCCGTTTCTATCGGATGATTTTCGTGAATTATAGCATACCGCAAGGCGGTCTGTCAAACCATAAATCCCTTTTTCGCCTATTCGTTTTCCTGCCAATCCAAAAGCCGCTGTTCACCGGTTAGCGCGCGGATGTCACTCACTTCCTGGCTGACCTCCAGCGTGCCGAGGTAGACGCCATTTTCGTCGCGCAACGCAAAATACTGGATGACGATGAACATCCCGTTCATCTCAATCCAAAACTTCGCGTTTGTCTTCTTTCCCTGCTTAAAGGCGTCCAGAATGCGCTCCACGATATGCACGGATTTCGGCGGATGACAGTTGCGCACATCCCGACCGATGATGGCGGGCGAGCGCTGGAAGATGCGGCCTTTGGGTTTGGAGAAATACTTGACCTTATCGTTTGCGTCGATCAGCGTCATATCCACCGGCAGGGTGTTCATCATGGCCATTATCTCGGACATTGAGAGGCTTCCAGTTTCGGTAATCAGACTATTCAAATCATTCGGCATCGTCATTTTTGCTACCTTCCTTTCCGTTCTTTCGGGCGGCGCGATGTAGGCAAATCCGTAATCAAAGCTCTGCGCCAGCATATCCTCAAATTCCTCGGCGGTCGCGATCTCGGCCGCCGCAGGGAACAAAATCAATTCCTGTTTGTCCACCAGCCCATAGAGCAGAAAATAGAGCTGACCCAACGCCGCGTTAAAATCCCGTTCATCCAGATTGCTTTGTCCCAAGAGGCTGTAAGTCTCTTTCAGCTTGTTTCTGGCCGCGTCGTGCAGCGCCCAGAGCACCTGTAAGCCCAGATACCGCTCCTCGGCTTTTTCCAGATACGGGAACAGGATGTTTTCGAGCTTCTGCATATGGACATGATACCGATTAAGCTCAGAAATCAGACTGCGCATCCCGTTCTGCGTTTTTTCAGCGTCTTTATTTTTAATGACTGCCTTAAACGCTTCCAGCCTGCCGATGAGTCCGGCGTTCTCCTGCATGAGTACGTCCAAAAAAGTTCCGGCTTCAGGTTTTTCCCAAGGGTATGCGGACAGCGTGTCATAGAAAACGTTGATGAGTTTATCGACGTATTCCAGCATCTCGTCCACCGAAACACCGCGTTTCAACTGCTCATACATCACCAAAAAAAGCTCGGTCGGTGTGACGGTCTCAATGTCGCGAAGATGTTTATCATACAGCGCGCGGGCGTCCGCTTTTTCCCGGATGCCGAGACAAAACGCAATCAGGCTTTCAATTTTTCTGTCTCGCAGTTCGGCCATACGCTACTCCTTATTAAAATCCCGTATAAACAGGCTGTCTTCCTTCAAGAGGCTTTCGATGGTCTCGTATCCCAGCCGTTTTAACAGCTCGATGACGTAAGGGTTGTCCACGGGCGTGGGGTAAACCGCCGTTTCGCCGTATTCGTCCACAAAGGCGGTCGCCCGGTCTTTGTCAATCAGCGCCTTGGGGCCGCCCACGCATCCGCCCACGCACCCCATGCCTTCGATAAAGTTCGCCTTCGCGTTGCCTTCCAGAATGTCTTTCAGCATGGCCTTGCAGGCCGGAACGCCGTCCGCCTGTCGGCTTTTTATGGGAATTTCACGGTCGGGCCGTAAGCGGTTCAGTGTGCTCTGTACCGCCTGACTGACGCCCCCGGTTCGGGCGTAGATGCGTCCGGCTTTCGAGGAATGGTCGCGCAAGTCCTCTTCCATACTTTCGGGGTCTATCCCCGCCGCGGCAAAGATGTCCCGCATCTCTTCAAACGTCAGCACATAATCCACCGCATCGGCGATGTCCGCCGCCCTTGCCTCGGCTTTTTTGGCGATGCATGGGCCGATAAACACGGTGACCGCGCCGGGGTTTAAGCGCTTGGTGGCACGTCCGCAGGCCACCATGGGCGAAACCGACGGCGGCAGATGGGGCACCAACTCGTGATACACCTTTTTAATCATCGCAATCCACATGGGACAGCAGCAGCTGGTCAGCATGTAGTCGGCATCCGAATGGATGCTCTCGTCAAATTCCAGCGCTTCTTTCAGCGTCAATATATCGGCAAACAGCGCCACCTCAATCATCCCGCCGAAGCCCAGCGCCTTGAAAGCCGAACGTAAGCGTCCCGGCGTGGTCTTTTCGGAAAACTGGGAGATATAGGCCGGGGCAATCATCGCGTAGACCGGCGTTTCGGGGTTTTTAAGCGCCTTGATGACCGGAATAAATTCCTTGATTTCAGCGAGGTTGTGCGCCGCGCATTTTTCGATGCAGTCTCCACACCCCACGCAGTTTTCGTAAGAGATTTCAATCTCGCCGTCCTCGCCCTTGGTGATGGCGTCAAACGCGCATGTCACATCGCAAGGCGCATCGCCCCCCTCGCATCGACAGGGGCCGATTTTTACGACCGGCGGGTGTTTATCCGGGTTTAGGAGGCAATCCAGCTGATGCGGGTCAAAGTCCAGCTCGTTTGAGTAATCGGATATCTCCTCCTCTAGTCTGCCTTTCAGCCCCGCCCGAACCAGACGGTTATACAGCGATAAAAAAGTCGCCATCGCCTTCCTCCCTCTTTTTTAATATTTATACCACAAAGAGGCAGGTTTAAACATTTGCGCTTCCCCTGCCTGCTCTGTGATGTTTGGATGAATTTATTTGATTTCGCTTAGGTTGTACGGCGTTTCCTGATAGGCGTGGTAGTTCAGCCAGTTGGCAAAGAACAGGTTGGCGTGCGCCCGCCACTTCACGCTGGGTATCTGAGCAATATCATCGCCCGGGTAATAGTTCTTAGGGATTTCAATCGCCATCCCCGCGTCTTTGTCCCGTTTAAATTCGGCGTCCAGCGAAAGCGCGTCATATTCCAGATGCCCCGATATAAACACGCGCCGTCCGTCCAGGCTGGCCGCAATCAGGACGCCCGCCTCCTTGGAGTGTGCCAGCAGTTTCAGGTCGGGGCACGCGATGATATCGGTGCTCATCACCTGAGTATGGCGGCTGTGCGGCGCAAAGAAGGTGTCGTCAAACCCCCGGAGGAGCTTGTTGTTCTTTTCTAAGATATCGTGTTCAAACACGCCGAAAATCTTGTCATTGACCGCATGCTTTTTGATGCCGTAGTGGTAATATAGTCCGGCCTGCGATGCCCAGCAGATGTACAGCGTGGCATATACATGGTGTTTGCTCCATTCCATGATGGCCATGAGCTCATTCCAGTATGCCACTTCCTCAAACGCCATCTGCTCCACCGGCGCGCCGGTGATGACCAGACCATCGAAGTTTTCGTCCTTCACGTCATCAAAGGTCTTATAAAAAGCATCCAGATGCGCGGCCGAGGTGTTCTTGGATTGATAGGTGGCCGTGCTGAGCAGCGTAATTTCCACCTGAAGCGGTGTGTTGCCCAAAAGCCGCAAAAGCTGGGTTTCGGTGACCACCTTGGTGGGCATCAGGTTCAAGATAGCAATCCGCAAAGGACGGATATCCTGCGTATCCGCGCGGTTTTCGCTCATCACAAAGATGTTCTCGTCGGCCAGAATCTTCGAGGCCGGGAGCGCTTCGGGTACTTTGACCGGCATACTACGACACCTCCTTTTGCGAGGCTTTCAGCGCGGTGTCCAGATCTTCGATCAAATCCCGCACGTCTTCGAGGCCGATCGACAGCCGCACCATGTCGGCGCTGATGCCCGCCTCAGCCAGCTGGGTTTCGGAAAGCTGACCGTGCGTGGTGCTCGCCGGATGGATGACCAGCGACTTGGCGTCGGCCACATTGGCCAGAAGCGAAAACAGATCCAGCGCGTTGATGAATTTCCGTCCGGCGGCAAGGCCGCCCTTGATGCCGAAGGTGAGGATGCCGCCCGCGCCGTTCGGCAGATACTTCGTGGCCCGCGCGTGATACTTGTTATCCTTCAGCGTGGGGTAGTTCACCCACGACACAGCCGGATGATTCGCGAGAAACTCGGCAATCTTTTCGGCGTTTTCGCAATGCCTTTCCACGCGCAAGGATAGCGTCTCCAGCCCCTGCAGGATCAAAAACGCGTTAAACGGGCTGATGCACGCGCCGGTGTCCCGCAGCAGCTGAACGCGCGCCTTGGTGACATAGCCTGCGTTGCCCGGAATATCCGCGTAGACCACGCCGTGGTAGGTTTGGTCGGGCGCGGTGAAGTCGGGGAATCGGCCGCTCTTCCAGTCGAAGATGCCGTTGTCGATGATGGCACCGCCGATGCTGGTGCCGTGGCCGCCGATGTATTTGGTCAGCGAATAGACCACGATATCCACACCGAAGCTTTTAAGGTTGATGAGATAGGGCGTGCCGAACGTGTTGTCCACAATCACCGGCAGACCGTGCTTGTGCGCTAATTTAGCCAGCGCTTCAATATCCGCTACGTTGATGTTGGGGTTTCCGATGGTCTCGAAATACAGCGCTTTGGTTTTTTCGTTGATGCTGGCTTCAATCCCAGCCAAGTCGTCGATATCCACAAGGTGGGTCTGGATGCCGTACTGGCTCGGAAGCCGCTCGGCAAACAGTGTATATGTGCCCCCGTACAGGGTATTGGCCGCGATAATCTCATCGCCCGCCTTGGCGATATTGAGGATGGCGTAAAAAATGGCCGCCATGCCCGAGGCCGTGACCAGCGCACCCACGCCGCCCTCCAACGCAGTCAAACGCTGTTCCAGTACATCGGTGGTGGGGTTCATGATGCGCGTATAGATATTGCCGGGCGTTTTCAGCGCAAATAAATCGGCCGCATGGTCGGCGTCGTCAAACGTATAGGACGTGGTCTGATAGATGGGCACCGCCCGCGAATGGGTGACCGGGTCGGGGGTGTGTCCGGCGTGCAGCTGCAATGTATTGAAATGATATGATTTTTTGCTCATTGTTTTCTCTCCTTGATTTTTACAGTCTTATTTTCTAAACAACTACTGCGCCGTACTACACATGTTATCCCGGCTGCCCGTGTTGCTTAAGACTGTCCAAATCAGGAAAACGGATGCCGCAGCAAACAGACCGGCGTCTTTCCCTGCCAGTCGTTTATAGCCATTCAAATTGCATCCGTCAGTCAACATGCTAACACTCCTTTTTTAAATCCTAGTGTTTTACTTGGTTTTTAGTATTATACGGAGTATTCCCGCGCTTGTCAACAAAAAAAAGCCCGTTTTAACCCGAGCTTCTACTTCTTTATCCTTTTTCTATCGCCTTAGCCATAGCCGCGATGCGCAATTGAATCTGCCGCGATGCGATTGGCCCTTTTTTGGGCAGTTGGTCATAGCCGTGCACGGTACCGCGTGTGGCCTCCAGATGCGCTGCCACACCCGCCTGGATTAGTGCCTCGGCGTACGCGTTGCCTTCGTCCCGCAAGGG
>ERZ1645192.481-NODE-481-length-33030-cov-7.765701_pt1 | contig 33030 bp, 31 predicted proteins | sample MGYA00575354_ERZ1645192 | MGnify/ENA primary metagenome ERZ1645192 (study PRJEB40844, sample SAMN11349763) | freshwater sediment metagenome | isolation source: river sediment | host: Sediment | place: India: Faizupur Khadar , New Delhi | collected 2017-02-21 ...
CGATTCGTCGAACTTCGTGGCGCTCGGCTACGCCGCCGAGAAAAAGGCGTCGTTCGACATGGGACTCATCCGTAACCACTATGTCGGCCGCACTTTCCTGCGTCCCCTACAGGATGCCCGCGACGAAGGGGTCAAGCAGAAATTCAATCCGCTTCCCGGTTTCTTCACCGATAAGCGCGTGGTGCTGGTCGACGATTCGATCGTCCGCGGCACGACCCTGCGCAAGATCGTCCGGATGATAAAGGGTGCCGGCGCGAAAGAGGTCCATGTCCGCATCGGTTCGCCGCGCGTCATCGGATCGTGCTTCTACGGCATCGATACGCCGACCCGGTCGGAACTCATCGCGAACAACAAAACGGTCGAGGAGACGCGCGACTACCTCAACGCCGACTCCCTCCGCTATCTGGAGATATCCGATTTCCAGCACCTGCTGAAAAAACCGGGCGACTTCTGCACCGCCTGTTTCAGCAACGACTATATCTATGTTCCGCCGTCGTTCGTCAAAACGAACGCCCCCGGCTGCTGACATTCCCATGACCGCACCGCACGGCATCGAACGGCTCAAGGCCATCATGGCCACCCTGCGCGGCCCGAACGGCTGTCCGTGGGACCGCAAGCAGTCGATCCCGTCGCTCAAACCCTACATTATCGAAGAGGCCTACGAAGTGGTCGAGGCGATCGATCAGGGGACCGACGAATTGCAGGACGAACTGGGCGATCTCCTGCTCCAGATCGTCTTCGTGTCGCAGATGGCGCAGGAGCAAGGGCTCTTCGATTTCGACTCGGTCGCCGAACGGATCTCCGATAAACTGGTGCGGCGCCACCCCCATGTTTTCGGCGATACGCAGGTGAAGGATGCCGACGAGGTGGTGCAGAACTGGAACCAGATAAAGAAGGACAAAGAGGCGAAGAAATATCTCCTTGACGGCATTCCCACGGCGATGCCCGCGACGCTCCTCACCCAGCGCTACGCCGACCGCGCCGCGTCGGTCGGGTTCGACTGGGGCAAATGGGAGGACACGCTCGCCAAGATAACGGAAGAGACAGCCGAACTGAAAGAGGCGGTCGCTTCGGGCGACGCCGATAAGACCTTCCACGAGATGGGCGACCTGCTCGCGGCGGTGGTGAACCTGTCGCGCAAACTCGGCGTCAACCCGGAAGATTCCCTGCGCCACTGCGCCCTGCGCTTCCGCGAGCGGTTCAATATGGTGGAAGAACTCGATCCCACCACCACCGACGGCAAACACTCACTCGACGATCTTGAGGCGCTCTGGCAGCGCGCAAAGCGGGAACTCAAAAAAAAGGAGAAGTGATGGGCATCCGGCTCCGCATGACGGCGGTCGTTTTCCTGCTTCTCGGTCTCTGTTTCAGTTGCAACCGCACCGATACCCAGCAGAAAATAGCGGGCTGTGACCGTATCGTTTCCCTTGCCCCGAGCATCACCGAAACGCTCTTTGAACTGGGCCTCGGGCCGCATCTCGTCGGGGTGACCCGCTACTGTTCATGGCCGCCCGAGGCGACGCAGATAGCAAAGATCGGCGGCTGGTACGACCCGTCGCTCGAAGCGATACTCGGCCTTCGTCCCGACACTGTTTTCCATCTTCCCGAACAGAAGGATATCGCCGAAAAGCTACATGCCGCCGGCATAATTACCGTTGCGCTCCCGGCGCAGAAACTCGACGATGTCGCCGCGACGGCGCGGCTCATCGGGGGGCAGTGCGGCGCCGCAAAAGAGGCCGATGCCTTCGTTGCCCGGATCGACGCGGCGCTCACGCAGGTGGCGGAAAAAAGCGCCGGAAAGGAACGGCCGAAGGTGCTCGTGGCGGTGGGGCGTGACCGCGACGCGACCGGCATCAAAGGGCTCTTCGTCGCGGGGCAGGGCAGTTTCCATGACGACCTCATCACGCGGGCCGGTGGGGTGAACGCCTGCACCGTCAAGATACCGTATCCGCGCATCTCGGCCGAAGGACTGCTCGCGATGAATCCCGACATCATCATCGAATTCATCTCGGCCGACGAAGCAAAGAACGATCCGACCATCGATGATTGGAAGACCTTCGACTCACTCCCGGCGGTCAAGAACGGCCGGGTCCATCTCGTCGCGGGCGACCGCTCCTTCATTCCGGGACCGCGCGTCCCGCTCCTCCTCGAAGAGTTGACGCGGCTCCTTTTTCCCGATACGGTGAAACCATGAACGCTTTTCTGACCGCACAGAACATCAACATAACGCTCGGCGGGGCGCCGATACTGAACGATATCTCGCTTGACCTGCCGGAGCGGGGACTTCTGACGCTCATCGGGCCGAATGGCGCGGGGAAATCGACGCTTCTCAAATGTCTTGCGGGACTTCTGCCGCCGACAGCGGGAAAGGTGGAGCTGGCGGGGAACTCGATCGGAACGCTTCCGGGCCGCGAGCGGGCGAAGTTGATCGCCGTGGTGCCGCAGGAGGCGCTCTTCACCGTTCCCTTCACCGTCGCCGAATTCCTTGAACTGGCGCGCTATCCCCATCGCGGCAGTTTTTCACCGCTCACCACTGCCGACCGCGCCGCCATCGCGCAGGCGGTCGCGGTGACCGATATCGCGCCGCTCCTGCATCGCACCGTGACGACCCTTTCGGGGGGAGAGAAACGGCTGGTACTCATCGCGGCGGCGCTCTGTCAGGAAAGTCCGCTCATGCTTCTCGATGAACCGACCGCGGCGCTCGATCCGGCTCACCGGACGGCGGTACTGCGACTCATCAAAAAGGTGCACGGCGAACTTGGTCGCACCATTGTTCTGGTGACCCACGAGGTGAATGACACCCTCTTCCTCGGCGGGACGGTCATCGGCCTCAAAAAAGGACGCATCACGCTAGCGGCGACCGCGACCGAGAAACTGGAACTCGCGGCGCTCGGCGCGCTGTTCGATATACCGTTCACCCACTGGCACGATGAAGCGGGGAGGCGACTCGTCGCCCCGGAGGTGACGCCATGAACCGGACGGTGCGCCTCATCCTCCTTGCGATTGTCGCTCTCATCATCTGCGGTGTCGCTCCCTTCATCGGGCCGTCGTTTGCCGACGACGAGACGATGCGCCGCGTTCTTTACACCCTCCGCCTGCCGCGTGCCGGCGCCGCCTTCGCCGCCGGTGCGACGCTCGCCCTGTGCGGCATGGTGTTCCAATCGCTTTTCCGCAACGACCTCGCGAGTCCCTATACCTTGGGCGTTTCGGGTGGCGCCTCGTTCGGCGCGGCGCTCGCGATTCTCCTCGGTCTTCCGGGCCTCTTCGGCATCCCCGGCGTACCGCTCGCCGCGTTCTGCGGCGCGCTCGTGTCGGTCGTCATCGTGTGGCGGCTGTCGCTCGTGTCGCACCGCGCCGGGTCGCAAACGATGCTGCTCGCCGGTGTCGCGGTCGGCTTTTTCTTCTCGGGGCTCACGGTGCTCGTCCAATATCTCGCCGATTATAGCCACAGCTACCGGATACTTCACTGGCTCATGGGCTCGCTCGATTCGGCCGGGAGCGGAGAGTTGCTGAAACTCGCCCCCTTCGTGCCGGTCGCGTGTCTTGCAGCCCTCTTCCACCGCGAACTCGACCTCATGAGCCTTGGCGAGGAGACGAGCGCCGCGCGTGGGCTCGACCCGAAGAAAATGTCGCTCATCCTCTTCGCCCTTACCTCGGTCGCCGTCGCCGGGGTGGTCGCCGTGACCGGTCCCATCGGCTTTGTCGGGCTCATGGCGCCGCACATTGCCCGGATGCTCGTCGGCCCATCGCACCGGCTCCTCGGCCCCGCCACCTTCTTCACCGGCGGCGCGCTCCTTGTTCTCTGCGATACCTGCGCCCGGATACTCATCGCCCCGGCCGAGATACCGGTCGGCGTCATCACCGCGCTCCTCGGCGGCCCCTTCTTCCTGTGGCTCCTCCTGCGGAAATAGTTCTTCTTTCCTATTATAAGATAAAATCTTGCCTTATAGCCCTTTCTGGGGTACTATCCCCCGCCTATTGGTTTTTTGCAGGGAGAAAACGGTGAATAGTTCAGTGATTTCAACAATGTCCAATGCCTTGATGACGCAGGCGGCGCAACAGCCGGGCGGCATGATGGCGATCTTCAACATGCTCATCCCCTTCGTGCTGATCTTCGTCATCTTCTACTTTCTGGTCGTGATGCCGCAGAAAAAGCAACAGAAAAAATTGCAGGAAATGCTCGGCGCCCTGCAGAAAGGCGATCAGGTGCTCACCAGCGCCGGACTCTACGGCCGTATCGTCGAGGTGAAGACCCATTCGTTCAAACTGGAGATAGCGCCCAAAGTGATCGTGTCGGTCCAGAAAAGCGCCGTCATCTCGAAGGTGCAGGACGAAGAGGCCGCCGAAACCAAAGAACAATAACAACTGATAGGGACGCAAGGAGACTTCTGATGGAAAAGAACTGGACGATGAGAGCGTGGTTCATCCTGGCGCTCGTCATCGGGGCTGTCGTACTGCTTCTGCCGTCGTTCATGGATCGCGAGAAATACCCGTGGATCGGCAAAATAAACGAAGGACTCAACCTCGGACTCGATCTCAAGGGCGGTATCCATTTCGTACTCTCGGTCGATGTCGAAAAGGCGGTGCAGGACCGCGTCGATCGTCAGACCGACGAGATCGTCAAGCGTCTCGAAGAGGAAAAGATACCCTTCACCTCGGTCAAGGCCGATCCGGTGGACCCGATCATCCGCATCGTCATTCAGTCGGAATCGGACGGCGAGAAGTTCCGTGACAAGATAGTCGACTATTTCCAGACCTTCCGCAAAACGGCCCAGACCGGGCTTGAATACGAACTGACGATGCGCGAGGACTATATCCAGAACCTCAAGGAGTCGTCGGTCGATCAGGCGATAGAAACGCTCCGTTCCCGTATCGACGCGCTCGGCCTCAAGGAGCCGGTCATCGTCAAGCAGGGGGCCAATTCGATACTCATCCAGTTGCCCGGCTATAAGGATGTCGAGCGAGCCCGCTCCATCATCGGCCAGACGGCCCAGTTGGAGTTCAAGATCGTCGCCGAGGACAAGGATCCGCTCGCGGCCTACGCCGAGAACCTGCCGGAAGGCGTCTCTCTTCAGCAGGGGCGCGGCCAGACCTCGGAAGGCGGCATGGTGAGTTATCTCTATGCGGTAGGGGCCGACAAGGAGACCCTTTTGAACTGGCTCAAGGGCAAGGCGCCCGAGGGGACCGAGTTCCTGCTCGAGGAGCTGGTCAAAGCCGAGGGGAAGGAGTACATGTCGTGGCTCGTCGAGAGGAAGGCCTACCTCACCGGCGACATGCTGACCGACGCGCGCGTCGATGTCGACCAGCAGCGCAACCGTCCCTATGTCAGCCTTTCGTTCGACCGCAACGGCGCCCGGATATTCGAAGAGGTCACCGGGAAGTTCATCAAACGTAAGATGGCAATAGTACTTGATAACCGCGTCAATTCGGCGCCGGTCATCCAGAGCAAGATATCGGGCGGCAATGCGATGATCACCCTCAACTCGATGAGCGACTTCAATACGACGCTCGCCGAGGCGAAGGACCTGTCGCTGGTCCTGCGCGCCGGTTCGCTCCCCGCGCCGGTCACCTTCGAAGAGAACCGGACCGTCGGCCCGAGCCTCGGCGCCGACTCGATCGAAAAAGGCAAACTGTCCATCGCGGCCGGCATACTCGTGGTGGTCATCGCGATGATGATATACTACGGGTTGTCGGGCTTCGTCGCCGACCTCGCGGTCGTTCTCAACGTGCTGTTCATCATGGCCTTCATGGCCGCCTTCGGGGCGACGCTCACCTTCCCCGGCATCGCCGGCATCGTGCTGACCATCGGCATGGCGGTCGACGCCAACGTGCTGATCAACGAACGCATCCGCGAGGAACTGCGCAACGGCCATTCCTTCCAGACGGCGTTCGAACTGGGCTACGAGCGCGCCTTCTCGGCGATATTCGATTCGAACCTTACCACCGCGATAGCCGGGTTCTTCCTGTGGAATTTCGGCAGCGGCACCGTCAAGGGCTTCGCGATAACCCTGCTCATCGGTATCGCGTCGTCCCTGTTCACCGCCATCTACGTCACGAAGGTGATCTTTCACTTCATGATGAAGATGGGGTTCAAGAAGATATCGGTTTAAGGAGGACGCCATGCAACTGATAAAGCCCGATCTCAACATAAACTTCACCGACAAATTCAAACTGTTCGCGGTCATATCGACCGTCGCGGTGCTCGCCGGCATCATCCTCACGGCGGTCATCGGCCCCAACTACGGCGTCGACTTCAAGGGGGGCACCGAGATACAGCTCAAGGTCGGCAACATCGATATCGCCGGTGTCCGCGCCGCGCTTTCGGACTTCGACGGCGTGGAGATCATGCAGTTCGAGGGGCGCGACAATGAGTTCACCATCAAACTCCCCTCCATCGCGCTGGCCGACGCGGCCGAGGTCGACCGCTACATCGAAGAGGTGAAAGGTCTCTTCCCCGGCGTGACGCTTATCAAAAAACACTTCAACGTCGAAGTGGGCGACCGGATCGAACTGTGGTACGACCAGCCGGTCGCACAGGAGAAACTCGCCGAACTCGTGAAAAAACACAAGATCCCGGTGACCGGCCAGATAGACTACAACATGGTCGGCGAGCGGCACATCTATAAGGTGCTCCTCAAGAGTTTCACCAGCACCGTCATCGCGGCGGTCGAACAGAAAAGCGGCACACAGGCCGAGATCCAGCGCGTCGAACTGGTCGGCCCGAAGGTGGGTAAGAAACTCCGCACCGACACCGGGCTGGCGATCGTCTACACCCTCTTCGCGCTGTTGTTCTACATCGCCCTGCGGTTCAACTTCCAGTCGGCTCCCGGCGCCATCGTCGCGCTGTTCCATGATACCATGATAGTGCTCGGCGTGCTGGTCGTCTTCCGGGTGACCTTCGATCTCACCATTGTCGCGGCGCTCCTGACGATGATCGGCTACTCGCTCAACGATACGGTGGTCGTCTATGACCGCATCCGGGAGAATCTCAACAATCCGAAGAAGGGGGCGACCCTGCTGGAGAAGATAAACACCAGCATCAACGAAACGCTGGCGCGGACCGTCATCACCTCGGCGATGACCTTCATCGTCGTGTTCACCCTCCTCATGCTCGGCGGCGACATCATCTGGGGCTTCGCCTTCACGATGTGCGTCGGCATCGTCGTGGGCACCTACTCCTCCATCTTCATCGCCAGTCCCATCACGGCTATCATCGATAAACATATGAAGAAAGAGCAGGCAACCTGAGCTGATGAAGAAGGAATGGGTATTACTCGATGCGAATGCTGAAAAAGTAAGCGCCATCACCAGAACGCTCGGCATCTCCGAGATCGTTTCTCAAGTGCTGGTGAACCGCAATATCGACGATGTCGAAGCGGCGAGTCTTTTTCTGCAGGCGAAACTGAAGAATCTTCCCGATCCGGGTCTCATCAAAGGAGCCAAGAAGGCGGCCAAACTGGTCGTCGAGGCGATAAAGAGCGGCAAACGGATCGTCATCTACGGCGACTATGATGTCGACGGCATCACCTCCACCGTGCTCATGTACAAATTCCTGCTCCTCCTCGGCGCGAACGTGAAATACTATATTCCCCACCGGCTCGAGGACGGCTACGGCCTTAATACCTACACGCTCGAGGAGATCGCCACCGACGGCGGCGAGATCGTCATCACGGTCGACTGCGGCATCACGAGCATCGAAGAGGTCCGCTACGCCCGCAACCTCGGGCTCGACATCATCATCATCGATCATCATCACATCGGAGAAACGGTCCCCGACGCGGTCGCCGTGATAAATCCCCATTTCGAGGACTGCAAGTATCCGTTCAAGGAGATGGCGGCGGTGGGCGTCGCCTTCTCGTTCCTGATGGTCCTCAAAAAGGCGGTCGAAAAGGACGGCTTCTTCACCGGAACGCTTCCGAATCTCAAGGAATACATGGATTTCGTGGCCCTCGGAACGGTCGCCGACATGGTGCCGCTGGTGGGGACCAACCGTATCTTCGTAAAGCACGGGCTCCAGCAGATGCAGGTCAACAACCGTCCCGGCCTGCAGGCGCTCGCCCATGTCTGCGGCATCAAGACGCTCGATGAGGTGACCCCGGCGGTCATCAGTTACAAGATGGCGCCGCGCCTCAATGCCGCCGGCCGCATCGGCAACGCCCTCAAGGGGGTCGACCTGCTGCTGGCGACGAGTTACGAGGTCGCCATAAAGATGGCCGAGGAACTTAACCTTACCAATGAATACCGTCAGAAACTCGAGGCCGAGATATTCGAACAGGCGGTCCGGATGGTCGAGGAAGGCGAGGTCCATAAGCGGAGCGCGATAGTGCTTTTCTCGCAGAACTGGCATCCCGGCGTCATCGGCATCGTCGCCTCGCGGCTGGTCGAACGCTACTATAAACCGACCATCATGATATCGGTCGAAGGAGGCGTCGGTCGCGGTTCGGCCCGTTCGATACAGAAACTGCATGTCTACAATGTGCTGGAACAGCTCAACGACCTGCTGGTCCAGTACGGCGGCCATAAATTCGCCGCCGGTCTGACGATCAATGAGGCCAATGTTCCCGAATTCTCCAAGCGGTTCGAGGAGATCGTCAGCAAAACGCTGACTCACGAGGACTACCGCAATGTCATGGAGATAGATGCGACGCTCGAACTTTCGCGGCTCACCCCGGAACTGGTCGTGGCGCTCTCGTCGCTCGAACCGTTCGGCATGAACAACTGGGAACCAAACTTCCTCGCGACGGGGCTGGTCATCAAAAAACAGAACATCATCAACCGCGCCCATCTCCACTGGCGTCTCCAGTGCGAAGGGGTGGCGCTGCAATTCAACGCCATCGGCTTCGGGCTGGCCAACGAGCGGCAGATACCGACCGTCGGCGACCGCGTCGACATCGTTTACTTCCCGCGGATAAACGTCTTCAACGGGAATGTGTCGCTCCAGCTCTATATCAAGGATTATCGCGCCGCGCAGTAGCGGCACAGAGTCACTTCAGCAGTTCTGCGGCTCCGGCCGCGTCAAGAGCGACGGCGATCCCTTTTGAAAGGGCGCCGGCCCGTTTGATGTCGCCGATGAGAATGCCGCCGACGAGCTTTCCGTCGCGCAGGTATAGTTTCCTGTAGATGTTCGACGTTTCGTCGTCGCTACGCAGTGTGCTGTAGACCGACGGGTCGGGGTCGCGGCCGACATCGCCCACCGAATAGACCTGCGTTCCAAAGACCTTGAGCATCGCCGGATAATCGTCGGGCTTGAACTGCGCCGTGCCGCCCGCCGCGTTCACGCCGGCGACCGTTCCCTGTTTCACCGCCGGCATCCAGAGCTGGACGCCGCGGCCGAATTCGGCGCAGTCGCCGCAGGCGTAGATGCCCGGGACCGAGGTCTCCATATTCTCGTTCACCACGATGCCGCGGTTGACCGTGAGCCCGATCGTCTGCGCCAGTTCGATGTTCGCCCGCACGCCGATGGAGAAGATGACCATATCGGCCGGTATATCTTCGCCCGACTTGAGCGTTACGGCGGTCGCCCGCTTTTCTCCGGCGATCCGGTCGGTCTGGGCCGACAGATGGAAGAATATCCCCTGTGTCGCGATGATCTTTCCAAAGAACTGCGATCCTTCGGGATCGAGCTGCATCGGAAGCGCCCGGTCGGCCAGTTCGATGATATGGACCGCCAATTTTTTCTTTAAAAGGGCGTTGGCCGCCTCCATACCGAGTAGCCCGCCGCCGATGATGACGGCGCTTTTCGCGGCATTGGCGCATTTCGATACCTTGCGGGCATCGTCGAGGGTGCGCACCGCGAAGACATTCTCCTTCTCCAGAACGCCCGCCATCGGGACGAAAGGTTTCGAGCCGACCGCGAGGATGAGCCGATCGTAGGGGAGCCTCGTGCCATCCGACAGAGTGACCGTCCGTTTCTCGCGGTCGACCGCCGTTGCCTTGAGGCCGCGCAGGAGTCGTATCTTCTGCTGGGCGAACCACTCCTCCTTCTGCAGGTAGAAATTCGCCCGCTTCTCGACCGTCTCGTCGCCGATCAGTTCGGTCAGCGACGGCCGGTGATAGGGGAGGTGTTGTTCCTCCGAGATGAGCGTTATTTCGGCATCCGCCGATACTTTGCGCGCCTCTTGCGCCGCCGTGAGGCCCGCCGCCGATGCCCCGACGATCACTATCTTCAACTTCTGCTCAGCCATGATCTCCTCCATTAGGATTCAGTTTGCATCGGCCGAGTGTACCGTTTCTCCAGTCACAGGTCAATAAAACAATCTTGACAACGGGGGTGGCGAAACGCTATAACAGGGGCGCTTCGGCAGTTGTTTGAGAACCACCATATGAGGAGTGATCATGGTCACCGTACGCCCGTTCAAAGCGTTCCGTCCCCCCAAGTCGCTGGTCGAGGAGATGGCCGCGCTTCCCTACGATGTCATCAACACCGACGAGGCCGCCGCGCTCGCCAAGGGTAAGCCGCGCTCGTTCTTCCACATCACGCGGGCCGAGATCGATCTGCCGCGCGAGATGGACATCCACGACGACAAGGTCTACGCGCAGGGGCGCGCCGCGCTCGACCGCTTTATAAGGGAAGGGGCGCTGGTGCAGGACAAGGAGCCGCTTTTCTACATCTACGCGCAGAAGATGGGCGATCATGTCCAGACCGGCATCGTCGGCTGCGTATCGGCCGACGAATACAACGCCGATCTTATCAAGAAGCACGAACTGACCCGCAAGGACAAAGAGGACGACCGCACCCGCCATGTGGTGACGCAGAATGCGAACGCCGAGCCGGTGTTCCTGACCTACCGCGCCCGCAAGGAACTCGACGAGATGATCTTCGGCTACACCGGGAAGACCACCCCCGAATACGATTTCATCGCCGATGACGGCATCCGCCACACCCTCTGGGTCGTCCGCGACAAGGGGCTCAACGAAAAGATCGCGACGGCCTTCACGGGGATCGACGCGCTCTATGTGGCCGACGGCCATCACCGCAGCGCATCGGCGGCCCGCGCACAGGTCGAGAAGCGGAAACACGATGCGAACCCGTCGCCGGATAAGGAGTACAACTTCTTCCTCGCCGTCATCTTCCCGCACGACCAGCTCCGCATCATGGACTACAACCGGCTCGTGAAGGACCTCAACGGCAACACGAAGGAGCAGTTCCTCGCCAAGGTGGGCGAGAAGTTCACCGTGACGGCCGGGACGCAGGCGGCTCCGGCGGCGATGCATGCCTTCGGGATGTACCTCGACGGGAAGTGGCATCAGATAACGGCGAAAGAGGGTTCATTCGACGCGAAGGACCCGATCAACTCGCTCGATGTCGCCATCCTGCAGAATAATCTCCTCGGCCCGATACTCGGCATCAATGACCCGCGCACCGACAAGCGGATCGACTTCGTGGGCGGCATTCGCGGGCTCAAAGAACTGGAGAAGCGGGTGAATTCGGGGGAGATGAAAGTCGCCTTCTCGATGTACCCGACGACGCTCGATCAGCTCATCAATGTCGCCGATGCCGGCAAGATCATGCCGCCGAAATCGACCTGGTTCGAACCGAAACTCCGCAGCGGCCTCTTCGTCCACCTGCTGGACTAATCGTTCTCGGTGATGAGGTTGTATCTGCGGGCGAACCAGTAGCCCGCAAGGAAATCGAGCCCGGTCTCTCCGCCGGTCCCCTGACTCCCGCGCAGTCCTTTATAGATATTGTCCTTCCAGTAGTAACTGCTCGCCCCGCGTTCATACAGCGGATAAGCGCGCAGACTCTGCGTTCGGTCGGCGGTAGGCGAGGTCCAGTCGTTCTTCCAGAAGAGTTCCGGTATCGGCGACATGCAGAAATCGGGGTCCCACAGCCGGTCGACCGCGTAGATACCGCGCTCCATCGGCACCTCCTGCAGACACTCGATCCCCGAATCGGTATCGCTCGCCATCTGCGGGACGCCGCGCGCCCCGACGATGAGCTGGAACAGTCCCTGCCGCGCCGGCCGCATCGCGTCGCCCTTTTCGTAGAGCGCCGCCGTCATGTCGGCCACGCGGGAACCGTCGCCCACCGATTCGTATGCCTCGCGCAGGATGAAGAACTCCCACACGCCCAGATGGTTCCCCGACCAGTCGCTGATGCCGTATTCGTTGGTCGGCAGACCGCCCTTCGCGATGTATTCGCTCACATAGGTCCAGATCGTTTCGCACTCGTTCTTGTAGATGGCGCGGTTCACCGCCCACGCCGGTTTTCCCTCGCTCATCGCGTAGAGAAGAAGCGAGGTCGCGAGCTGGTTCATCCGCAGGTCTTTGGCTATCTCGCAGTTGTCGTGGAGCCGTTTCAGGTTGTTCATCATCCGGTCGATGAGTCCCGCCGCGCGCGGATCGGCGCTCTCTTTCAGCACCACCCATGCCCAGTAGTGGCCGATGATGAAACCCTTGAACATGTCGTTGTTGCCGCCCTCTTTCCAGTCGATGCCGGCGAACGCGCCGGTCCCTTCGTGGAACTCGGGATCGGCGTCGTCGACATGGAGCCGGACGGTCCGCGCGAAGGTGGTCACATCGGGGACGATCTCGACGCACTGGAGCGTCCCGTCGAGCGACTTGATCATCCGGTCGAGCGACTCCTGCGTCCCGTCGATGAGGTATTTCCACGCCATCGTCGCGACATGGACGCCGGTCCAGAGCATGCTGTCGCCGTCCTGATCGTACCGCTGGGTCGCTTCATTCCAGTGCGACATCATGCCGAGTTCGTTTATCATCTTCTCCTGCACGAGGTCGGAGAAGAAATCGGCCTTTTCGGCGAGCGTGTAACTGAAGGCGCTGCGGCGCATCTCGGCTTCGGCGAGCGTCCAGTCGTTCACCGGCCGCTGGATGACCCGCACCGTGTCGGGGTTTTCCCGCAGGAAGAGGCGGTCGGTCGGGTCGGTGACCATGTAGTGGACCATCTTCTTAAATTCGTCGCGGTCGGTGTAGGGCTGGACCGCCGGGAGTTCGTGGAACGATGCGTAGGTCTGGTTTATCGTCAGCTTTTCGGCGGCCGAAGGTTCGGGATTGGCCGGGGTCTCGACCCGCTCGTTGCGCCAGATGGGATCATCACCCGACGGTTCTCGCCATAGCCACACCTCGCTGAAACCCCCTTCGGTCGCCGGTGAGGCGGGTGTGGTGACCAGATAGTAGCCCCCGCAGGCAGTGGTCTTGAGCAGATCGCCCACGATGCCGCTGAAGGAGAATTCGGGGATCGACCGGTCGAGGCCGTTCACCGTTTTGACAAAACCGCCCGTGTCGAGTTTGAAATAAGCGGTCATCCCGCGGTAGTCGCTCCCGATCATCCCCTCCATCGCCTGCGCGGCGCGGTAGCCGTTCCACCGGAGATCGTCGTAGAGGATGGTGCGGATGAGTGCGGCGCTGCCCAAGCCGCTTTCGCGGATCTCGCCGGTGCCGGAGTAAGTGCCGTGCACATCCTCGCCGCTTATCTCGTAGATCCCCGAAAAAGTGGCGGTGCAGGGGATGTCGACATCGGCGACGATGTCGTCGCCGTCGGCCGGTTCAAGGAAATCATCGGTCTGATCATCGTCCCTTATGTCCTTTTCGTCCTTTATGTCCTTTTCCCCCTCGTCGTCGGTGAGCAGGGTATCACTGTCCTTGTCGCCGCCGCCGTTCGAACAGGCGACGAACGCAAAGACGATGAAGAGCAGCGTTACGGGAAATATGCGGGAAAGGAACATGAGAACCTCCGGAAAAGAGGTCTTAGCCGAGGACCTCGGATATGATGCCCATCGCCCAGTCGATGTCGGCCTTGGTGATCACCAGCGGCGGCGCGAAGCGGATGATCCAGTCGTGGGTCTCCTTCGCCAGCACGCCGCGATCCTTGAGGGCGGTGGTGTATTTGCGCGCCTTCTCGCCGGCGGCGCTGAGGATATCCTTATCCAGCACCACGCCGATGAGCAGGCCTCTGCCGCGGACCTGTTTTATCTTCTTCGACTTCGCCTTGAGTTCATTCAGTTTCGCCATGAAGTAGGCGCCCATCTCGGCCGACCGATCAACCAGATTCTCGTCGTCGAGCACCTTGAGCGCCGCCATCGCCACCGCGCAGCCGAGCGGGTTGCCGCCGAAGGTCGAACCGTGCGAGCCGGGGGTGAAGACGCCCATGATCCCCTTGTTGGCCGCGACCGCCGAAACGGGGAATACGCCGCCGCCCAGCGCCTTGCCCATGATGATGATATCGGGCTCGATATTGTCGTGCATGAAGCAGAACTTCTTGCCGGTGCGGCCGAAGCCGGTCTGCACCTCGTCGGCGACGAGGAGCACATTGTTCTTCGAGCAGATATCGCGCAGTTTCTTCATATAGCCTTCGTTCGGGACGAAGACGCCCGCTTCGCCCTGAATGGGTTCCACGAGTACGGCGACGGTGTTCTTGGTGATCGCCTTTTCGACCGCGTCGGCGTCATTGTAGTCGACATGGACGAAGCCCGGCGTGAAGGGGCCGTAGTTGTTGTAGGCGTCGGGATCGGTCGAGAAGCCGACGATGGTGGTGGTGCGGCCGTGGAAGTTCTCGCGCATGACGATGATCTCGGCCTTGTCCTTCTCCACCTTCTTTATCTCGTAGCCCCAGCGGCGGGAAAGCTTGATGGCCGTTTCGACCGCTTCGGCGCCGGTATTCATCGGCAGGACCATATCCTTGCCGGTGTACTCGCAGAGCCGCTTGGCGAAGAGGGGCCACCTGTCGTTGAAGAAAGCGCGGCTGGTGAGGGTCAGCACGTCGGCCTGATCCTTGAGCGCCTTGATGATCACCGGGTGACGGTGTCCCTGATTGACCGCCGAATAGGCCGACAGGCAGTCGAGGTATTTCTTTCCCTCGGGATCCCACACCCACACCCCTTCGGCGCGGCTGATGACCACCTCGAGCGGATGGTAGTTATGCGCACCGTAGTGATGCTCCATCTCGATGAGTTCTTTCGAGGTGAGAGTCTTCGGTTCCTTGCAATTCTTGTCGCAACAGCATCCCATGGTCGTTCTCCTTACCTATCGGTTTGTGATCGAACAAACTACGGCACGATAGTATAAGGTTTATAGGCTAAAGCAAGAATTTTACGGGTGGCCGGGGAGAGCGGTTCAGCCTTTCTTGACGAGGACCGCGCCGTAGCCGGGCTTAAGGGTGAGAGCCACGAAATTGCGGCCGTCCACCTCGTCGACGGTATAGGTCTTTTGGGGGGCGCCGCTGACATCCTTGAACTTCATCTTGACCGGACAGAGATCCTTATCGACCGTGATGCGCGCCGTCACTTCGTGCTTGCCGAAGTTGAACGCGAACACCGTTTCGTCGAATCCGGCGATGTTCGAAAAGGCGAGGAGGCCGGCATCGGAAAGGACCTGCCAGAAGCCGCCGTCAATGGATACCTCGCGATAGTAGCGAGCGCCCTCCAGTTTGGCGAAATCAGACAGAAAATCGATCTTTTTAACCATGAAACGTTCTCCCACTGATACGATACGGTTATTAAAAAACGCGGAAACGAGGGGCATTGTAGGAAGAAATCGGGAAAAGTAAATACTTTTTGTGTCCCTAGCGGGCGCGAGTCTTAAAATTCTTCATGATATCGGTTACTTTGATCTTGCGTAGCGACTGCTCTATCATGGTGCGGACATCGGCGGTAAGGAGGCGGAAGCCGCAATGCTTGTCCTCGCAGATGGGGTGGGCGAACAGACACGCGTTGGTCGGCAGCGGTCCTTCGATGACGGTAAGCAGGTCGTACGCAGAGATATCCTCCGGTTTCTTTGCCAGCGTGAAGCCACCCTTCGCGCCGCGTTTGGAGTCGATGAAGCCCTCTTTTACCAGCGGTTGAAGCACCTTGGCGAGATAGGTCTCGGAGACCTGCAGGTCTTCGGCCATCCGTTTGACCGATGCGTTCTTCCCGGCGGCGCCGATGTAGGCCAGCGCGTGGATCGCGATGTTGACCCGTTCCGAGATGTTGAGCAGTTTCTGGATCATGGTGTCCCCCCGATGCTAGACCAGAATATCCTCTGGCGGCAGTTGTCCTTTCTTTTCGACGAGCTGGAGCCGTACCCGGCCAAGCGCGTCCACCAATTCCGACGGCATTTTTTCGCCGTAGAACGCCTCTATCTTCCGTGACGCCTCTTCGTATTTCTCGGCAAGCAGTTTCCATTGGAAGTTGCTTTTGCAGAGCATCAGCTTCACATCGATATCATTGAGCGATTTCATGAAGATACGAAACTCCATCGCCTTCTTACCCCTTCGTCTTCTTCCAGTTGTCGTAGTTCGGTATGTCGAAGGCCGATATGTAGTACTGCGTCAGATATTCGCGGAACCGTTCCTGATCCGACAGCACCTTGAAACCGTACTTCTTATCGATGTATTTGACCGCTTCCATGTAGATCTTGTCGAAGTTCGAGCGGCCGACCCGCATCTTGGCCTTGTCGATCTCCATGGAAACGAAGGTGCGATAGGCTTTCATCAGGCCGTCATCGTCAAGTTCGATGTTGGAGCGGCCGGGGATCATCGGTTCGTCGGGCAGTTCCTCGTACACGGGCTGTTTCTTCTCCGGTTCAGGCGCGGAGACGGAGCGTCCTCTGCCGCCGCGACCCTTCGGGGCCGGGTGTTCGGGCTCCTTCGCTTTTCCTTTTCCCTTTTCGGGCTCTCTTCCCTTTCCTTTATCCCTGCCTTTCTCCGGTTCTTTGGTTTTCTCTTTTTCCTTTTCCTTGCCCCGGGGCGCCGGTCTCGGCTCGTTCTTCGCTGCTGCCGGGCGCGGCTCGGTCTTGGGGGCGGGTATCGCGGGAGGTTCTTCCTCCTCCCTCTTTTTCTCTTCGACCCGCTTCATCGTCTTTTCGTCGAAGGGGAGATAGAGGATATAGGTCGACTGATGCTCCGATATCTTCTCGAGCGATACGAGGCCGCGTTTGTCGAGCCGTTCCAGCAGGCGACCGAACTCGGCCGCGTCCAGTTCATCGATCCCGATGCTCTTCTTCAGTCCCGCGCCGACGTAGCCGTAGTTCTTCCGGATGCCGTATGAATAGAGGTAGAGTTTGACATAGAGCGAATATTCGTTGACCGGGAGCGGCTGGATGAGGCGGGCGAGGTCGTAGGGGAGGATGATGTCGTCGCCGCGCACAACCATCTGGACCTTCTCGATCGGCTCCTCGTTGAGCGGCAGGATGATCTCCTCCTTCTTGGGCGGAAGATGCCTTATTTCGGGACGCGGCTGCGGTACGGGGACCGGAGCGGCGACCGGGGCAGGGGCCGGCTTCACCTCGGGTTTGGGGAGCGGCGGCCGCTCGGCCTGTTTGAACTCGGGCTTCGGCTCGGGCCGGTGTTCGGGGCGCGGTTCCGGTTTGGGCAACGGCTTCTGGTCGGGGTAGGCGGGGCGATCGTTACGGCTGTCGTATTTGTTGCCGCCGTCGTATTTGTTGCCATTGTCGTACTTATCGTTCTTTTCGTACCGGTCGCCGCGGTTATCGTACTTGTCGTTACGGTCGTTACGGTTGTCGTACTTGTTGCCATTGTCGTACTTGGGGGCGTTGAATTTGTCGTTGTACTTGTCGGCGTATTTGTCGAAGCGGTTGTCGTACTTGTCGTTGCGGTCGGGTTTGTTGTTCGGGTCGTATCCCTGCCGTTCCTGCGGCGGGTAGGGTTTCCGTTCGTCGCGCCGCTCCTGCGGTTTGTCGTGGCGTTGTTCCTGCGGCTTGTGGTCGTGGCGCTCCTGCGGTTTATTGCCGGCGGCCGGCTTGGCGGCGTTCTCTTCCGCTATCTTTTTCAGGTACTGTACGATCTCTTCCTTCGCCTTTTCCTTGATGGCGTCGGTAATGGCTTTCAAAAGTCCCATGGGTCACCTCGTATCGATTCGGGTCAGTTGCTCAAGTCACGGCTCACGGAAGGTCCTGTTTGGCCGTGAAGGTCTTGCAGGCGACCACTTCGTCGCCCTTGTATTTGCAGGCGATGAACCAGTAGTGGAACCGTTTCTCGCCCGCGGTGGAGATATACTGATAGGTCTCGTTCTTTTCGTCCTTCTTGAACTCGGCCAGCTCCACCTTCTTGATGAGTTCCTGTTCGTTCTTGCGCAGTTCGAACTTGAAGGGGGCCTGCTTGTTCATCTTGAAGGGAGCGTCTATCGTGATGGTGTAGGCGGTGCCGGAGCCCTTCTTCTCGAAGGTCACCTTCGCCTCGGCAGGCTTCGCGTCGGCGGCCGGTTTCTTCTCTTCGGCGGCGGTCGCGGTCAGGGAAAGGAGCAGAAGCGGGAGGAGCAGGTATCTCATGCGGCCTCGCGGTAGGTCACGGTGATCTTCACCACGCCGTGCTTGTAGGAATGTTCGATGCCGGCGATGTTCTCTTCGCCCTTTTCGAGCGGCACCAGCTTGAGATAGTCGCCGGTGTTCCGTTCCATGTGGAGGTATTTGCGGTTGTGGCGGCTGGGCACTTTCTTGACGCCGCGGAAGACGAGCATCCCGTCGCGGCGGGAGATGTCGACGCTCTTTTCTTCCAGCGCCGGGGTCTCGATGAAGATGATCTGCCGTTCGCCGTCGAGGTAGGTGTCGGTGGCGGGCGAGATGACATTGAGTCCTTTCTCGTCCTCCAGATATTCTTCGCTCATACGGGCGACATAGTTGGCGATGACCCGCTCCATGCTGAGCCGCAGGTCGATGAGTTTCTCTATCTTCATTCGGGACGGAACCTCCACAACGGAGCCGATTATAAGTAGGGAGCGCGCGAAAGTCAAAAGAAATTAGACTAAAAGGTCTGAATAGAAAGTATATCCACTATCCGTTCGGCGGCGTGGCCGTCGCCGTAGGGGTTCGTTGCTTTCGCGAAGGAGGCGTAGTAGGCGGGGTCGGTGAGGAGCCGTTTGGCCGCCGCGACGATGTCGGCCTGTTCGGTACCGGCGAGTATGAGCGTCCCGGCGTCGACCCCTTCGCTCCGTTCGGTCTCACGCCGCATGACGATCACCGGAATGCCAAAGGCGGGCGCCTCCTCCTGAATACCGCCCGAATCGGTGAGGACCAGTTCGGATGAGGTCATCTCAGTGATGAAGGCGATATAGTCGAGCGGCTCAATGAGGCGGACATTAATGATATTTGAAAGGAGCGCGTTGACGGTGGTGCGGACATTCGGGTTGGGGTGGACCGGGTAGACGAACTCACGGTCGGGGAAGGTGCGCGCCAGTTCCGCTATCGCGCCGCATATCTGGCGCATCGGCTCGCCGAAATTCTCGCGTCGGTGGGCGGTGATGAGCACCTGTTTCTTCTTTTTGGTCTGTATCTTCGCCGCGACGAGTTTCACCGTGTCGATGACGGTGTTGCCGGTGACGAAGATGGCCGCCGGGTTGATCCCTTCGCGCAGGAGGTTGTCACGGTTGAGCGCCGTCGGGGCGAAGTGGTAGGCGGCGATGCGGGCGGTGAGCGACCGGTTCATCTCTTCGGGGAACGGCGAGTAGCGGTCGTTGCTGCGCAGTCCCGCCTCGACATGGCCGACCGGTATCTTTTTATAGAAAGCGGCAAGCGACGAGGCGAAGGTGGTGGAGGTGTCGCCGTGGACGACGACGATATCGGGCTTGACGCTGTCGAGCGCTGCGTCGAGCCGCGTGAGGATAGAGCTGGTGATATGGGCGATCGACTGGTCGGGCTTCATGATGTCGAGGTCGGTGTCGGGGTGGACGGCGAAGAAGTCGAACAGCGGCCGGCAGAGGTCGCGGTGCTGTCCGGTGTAGAGAAAATGGGTGTCGACGCCCCGTTTTTTCAGTTCGCGGATGACCGGCACGATCTTGATGAATTCGGGCCGGGTGCCGACCGAGACGAGGACCTTCATGACGACCTCCTACAACATACTTTTGCGGCTGGGCGGCTTGAGCAGGTACTCGGGCCGCACGGTGAACAGCGACCGGAAGATGCTCTGCCGGACGCGCCGGTGCCGCTTGTGCGCTTCGGCGATGAGCTGTTTGACATAACTCCGCTCCGATATGCACTGGAAGGGACAACCCGAGGGAAAGGTCTGGAGCTGACGCCGCTTCGCCTCGGCCGCGATCTGCGTCTCGTCGATGTAGAGCATCGGCCGGATGACGCGGAATTCGCCGCCGAAGAAGGAGTTATTGGGCTTCATCGTTTCGATGCAGGAGCCGTAGAGGATATTGAGGAACAGCGTCTGCATGAAGTCGTCGCGGTGGTGGCCGAAGGCGATGACATTCACGCCGATCTCTTTGGCGTACTTGAATATCGCGATGCGGCGGTTGCGCGAACAGAGGTAGCAGGGTTTCTTCTTCTCCCGTTTGAAGGTCTCCAGTATCGGCTCGTCGACGGTGTGGAACGGGACGCCGAGCGATGCGGCGTAGTCTTTAAGATACGACAGCTTCTCGTCGTCGCCCTTGAATCCCATCCGTACGAAGATCGCCGAGAGCTTGAAATCGTTGGTTGTTTCTATTTTCTTGCGGGCAAGGAGCGCCAAGAGCAGAGAGGAATCCTTGCCGCCCGACAGCCCCACCATCACATGATCGCCGGGCTGGATCATGTCGTAGTCCATGATCGCCGTCTCGACCCGTTTGTGGAGGTTCAGGAAGGCTTTTCCTTCTAGGTTGGGACGGCTCTTTTTTTCCTGCGGCGTATCCATGGATATCCTCGTTCTGCGCCATACTTATACCGGAGCGGGGAGGATTTGTAAAGGAGAGATAAAAATTGCAAAAGGTGCGGCGCGGTGCCATACTGCCGCGAACGGAGGAATAAATGTCCAAACCGGTCATACTCGTTACCGCCGCGGTCATGATGCGACGCGGCAGGATACTCATAGCGCGTCGCTGCGATCACGGTCACATCAACGGCAAATGGGAATTCCCCGGCGGCAAACTGGAGCCGGGAGAGACGCCCGAGCAGTGCCTTGCCCGCGAACTGTTCGAAGAGTTCGGCATCCGGGCGACGGTCGGCCCGCTCATCGCCGAGAACTGCCACGACTACGGCGAGAAGGCGATACGGCTCTTGGTCTTCCGCATCACGCGGATACGGGGCGACTTCGTGCCGGTGGAACATGACCGCATCGAATGGGTGCGGCCCGCAGAACTGCTCTCCTATGATCTCGCCCCGGCCGACATACCGGTTGCCCAGATATTATCCGGAAAGAAAAAAGACTAATCTAACGCGCCACCGGCCGACAAGAGGTCCATCAACTCTTGGTTCTTGAGTTCGCGCGCTATCTTCATGGCGGTGACGCCGCTTTTCGACTTCAGGTTGACATCGGCCCCCTGTTCAATGAGTAGTTCGACCACCTTCGCATGACCGAACTTCACCGCGAACATGAGGGGCGTGACGCCGTTCGCATTCTGGGCGTCGACCGCGGTACCGCTCTCGATGAGACGATTGACCTCGGCATGGTCGCCGTCGTGCGCCGCCTGAAAAAGTTTTTTCTCGTCGGCCGCCCGATCGAAGATGGCCGCCTTGAGGGCGACCTGCCCGGAGCGGTCGGAAACTCCCCCCTCATCCTTGACCTTTTCTGTTTTTTTCCGTTCCTCCTCTTCCGCTTTCCTGCGGTCCTCCTCCTCCTTCTGTTTTTTGATCTCGGCGGCGCGGATGCCGGCCGTTTCGTCCAGCGCGTAGAGTGTCGCGAACAACGCGAGCGTGAGGAATGAGGCGAGCGCGCCGCCGATGCCCCATTTCTGTCCCATGAGAGTGACGATGATGAAGAGCGCCAGCGCGCCCCATTTGGTGTAGCGTCCGTATTGCGTCACGGTGTTTCCCTCCGCAAAAAAGCAGGCGAAGTGTACGACAGAGCCGCCGCAAAAGCAAGTCGGCGGGCGAAAAGTGGACTTCGGGCCGCGCGTACGGCATAGTAACGGCGATGGAGGAGAGATGACCACCGCCCCCCGATTCATATTCCGCCTGACCGGCGGCAACCGTACCGCCATCCGCGCACTCGTCGCATCGCTGGAGGCCATCGGCGTTCAGCGCGGCCCGGTGCGGGTGATCCGCGATCTGCACGAACTGGACGACCTTTCGCCCGACGCGGCGCCGCTTTTCCTCTTTTCCTGCATGACCTGCCATTTCGAGAAAAGCCTTCGCGAGATGCAGTGGCTCCGGGGCCGGTTCCCCGCCGCCCGTTTCATCATCGGCGGGCCGCATCCCTCGGCGCGGCCGCGCGAAGTGCTGGAGCGGGGCTTCGACCTTGCCGCGGTGGGCGAAGGGGAGGAGACGATCCGCGAGATATGGCTTCGGACGGAGGCGGGAAAACCGCTCGACGATGTCGCGGGGCTCTACCGGCTTGCGAAGGGCGAACTCATCGGCACGCCGGCTTCTCCGGTCGATATCGAACGGTTCCCGATGATGGCCCAGCGGTTCAAGCTGCACGGTCCCATCGAGATAACGCGCGGTTGCGCCAGCGTCTGCCGCTACTGTCAGACCTCGTTCTTCCACGGCGTAAAGGAGCGGTGGCGGAGCCGCGAGGCGATACTGACGGCGGTCGAAGAACTGGCGGCGATCGATTTCAAATACTACCGGTTCCTCTCGCCCAACGCGCTGGGCTGGCACAATCCGACCAACACCACGCCCGAGCCGCTCCACGCGCTCCTTGCCGATATCCGGCGGATCGTCGGGCCGCACCGGAAAGTGATCTTCGGCACCTTCCCGGCCGAGATACGGCCCGAATTCGCCACGCGAGAGAGCATGGCGGTCATCAAAAAGTACTGCGACAACCCCATCATCGTGGTCGGCGGGCAGTCGGGAAGCGACCGGATGCTCGAACACATGCACCGCGGTCATACCGTCGCCGATATCCACCGCGCCGTCGACAATACCAAGGCGGCGGGGCTCAATCCCATCGTCGATCTCATATTCGGACTGCCGGGGGAAACGCCCGACGATCTCGCCGAGACGGTGACGCTCATGGATCGGCTGCTGGCGGGAGGCGCTCACATCCGGGGACATATCTTCATGCCGCTTCCCGGTACCCCGTGGGAGGATGAAGCGCCCGGAAAAGTGCCGGAAGAGCTGGCGCAGCGCTTTAAGCTGATGTCGTCGAAAGGTGCCCTGTCGGGCTGTTGGGAAGAACAACTGGAACAAGAGGATACCCGATGTTACGCAAATTGACGATGCCTCTGATCGTTGCCGGAACACTGCTGTTCGCGGGCTGTTTCTCGAACGCGAATTATTATGCCGATGAGGATGTGGTTGACGGGGACAGCATGGCTGAAAAGGACGAAAAGGACATAGAGGACGAAAGGGACGATGTGGTTGACGAATTGTCCGACCTGTCCGAAGGGTCTGAAGTGTCCGACGAGTTTGTGGATGAGACGGTGGATGATGACAGCATGGTTGAAAAGGACGAAAAGGACATAGAGGACATAAAGGACGACATGGTTGATGAAGATGCTGTGGTCGATGACATTGTCGCGATTGACGACACCGTGGTGCCCGATGCCGACATCGACGAGCCGGCGGGATCGCTGAAGATCCGCTTCGTCGCGGCGAACCTCACCAGCGGCAACTATCAGTCCTACGATCCGGGGCACGGCATCCGCCTGATGGCCGGGACCAAAGGCGATATTTTCATGGTGCAGGAGTTCAATTATGGCAGTAATTCGGCCTCCGATTACCGGGCGATGACCGACGATATCTGCGGCGCCGGATGCGACTATGCCGTCGGCACCGGTTCGATACCCAACGGCGTGGTGAGCCGCTGGCCCATCACCGGATCGGGTTACTGGGACGACCCGAACATCTCCGACCGCAACCTCGACTGGGCGCGCATCGACATCCCCGGCTCGAAGGATATTCTGGTGGTCAGCGTCCACCTGCACACCAGTCCCTCAAGCGATCAGGTGATCGCGGCGCAGGTGGTGGCGAAAAAAGTGACCGAGCACCGCGCGGCCAATCCGAACTGCTGTTACTATGTCGTCGGCGGCGACTTCAACGGGCCGACCTCTGTTTCCGCCGACGGTTTCGGGGAATATAACGGGCAGGCGGTATTCTATGTCGCCAACCCCGATCCGGTGGGGGAGGACGGCTCCACCGGGACCAACGCGAGTCGTTCGAGCCAGTACGATTTCGTTCTTCTGGACACCGCCCTCCACGCCTATCAGACCGCCGTTCTCGTCGAACCGACCGGGAGCGGTTCGCCGCTTTCCTACCCGAGCGGGCTGGTCTTCGACAGCCGCGATTTCTCGCAGAGCGAACTCGACAACTATTTTCCCCCGGCGCTGACCGGCGATTCGGGCGCCTCCAACATGCAGCACATGGCGATCCTCAAAGATATCTTGCTCCCCTGAATGAAGTTCTTTTGACCTTTCGGGAAAAAAGAGGTACAACACGGTCCGTTGAGAGGTGTGGATCCATCAGGGAGGAAATCATGCGTGGATTTTTGATCGTGGTCCTTACGGCGGCCTTTGCCGTGATGCTTTTTGCGGCCGAGGCTCCCAAGACGCCCGCTGCCGAGGCCCCCAAGGCGCCTGCCGCCGAACCGAAGAAGGCCGAGCCGGTCGCGCCGAAAAAGGTTGCGCCCGCCGAGGCGAAGAAGCCCGAAGCGGCCCCCGCCGCCGCCCAACCCGCGCCGGCCAAGCCGGTCGAGGAGGCGAAGAAAGAAGAGCCGAAGAAAGAGGAGGTGAAGAAAGAAGAACCCAAGAAGGAAGAGGCGAAAAAGGAAGAGACGCCGCCTGCGGCGATCCCCGAGCCGAAGTCCTACGACATAAAGGAAGAGACGGTCACCGATACCGCGACCAACCTCGTGTGGCAGAGAAAACGGACCGACAAAAGCATGACCCACAAGGAGGCCGAGGATTACTGCGGTACCCTGACGCTTGGCGGCGCCGATGACTGGCGCCTGCCGACCGTCGCCGAACTGCGGACCCTCATCGTCGGCTGTCAGAGCGGCACCCCCGCCTGCAAGGTCGACGATGCCTGCACGGCGAGTAAATGCTGGAGTCCCGCCTGCGCCTGTCAGGCGCTTAAAGGTCCCGGCGAGGATGGCTTCTACTGGCAGAAGGATGTCTGGCAGGGGGGCGGCAAGTACTTCTGGTCGTCGTCTCTGCGTCCCGGCAAAAAGAGCGAAAAGGCGTGGGATGTCGGGTTCAATTACGGCAATGTCTATGAATACGACCGCACCCAAAAGGCCGATGTCCGCTGTGTGCGGGCGGCGAAATAGTCTCTTTTCAACACCCCTTCCTTTCAGTTGCTTTTTGACCGCCGAAACGGTAGAGTAAGGGGGTCAGGCGCACTAGTTGCCTGACCCCATATCTTGGAGGCACCATGGACACTACTGCGGCACGCACGGTCTACAAGAAGATCGGCGACAACATCGGCACGGTCATCAAGGGTCAGGACAGGACGATACGGAGCCTGCTCGCCGCCTTCTTCAGCGGCGGCCACGTGCTGTTGGAGGACTACCCCGGCACCGGCAAGACGACGCTCGCCAAGACGCTTGCCCGCTCCATCAACACCCAGTTCCGCCGCGTGCAGTTCACCCCTGACCTGCTCCCCGCCGACATTCTCGGCGTGTCGGTCTACAATCAGCACGACGGGAAGTTCGAGTTCCGCGACGGCCCGATATTCACCAACATTCTGCTGACCGACGAGATAAACCGCGCCAGCCCGCGCACCCAGTCGGCCCTGCTCGAGGCGATGGCCGAAGGGCAGGTGAGCGCCGACGGCATCCGGCGGCCGCTCCCGGAACCGTTCTTCGTCATCGCGACGCAGAACAATGTCGAATCGCGCGGCACCTATCCGCTCCCCGAATCGCAGATGGACCGCTTCATGGTGCGCCTGACGCTCGGCTACATCAGCCGTGACGACGAGGTGCGGGTGATGTCGGATCAGGGGGTGGAGCATCCGCTCAAGCAGGTGCGGCCGGTGGTCGAAACGGCCGAGGTGATCGCGGCGATGCACACCGTCCGTCAGGTCGCCATCAGCGAAGAACTCAAGCATTTCATCGTCGATGTGGTCGCGGCGACCCGCACCGCCGAAGGGGTGGCGCTCGGGGCGAGTCCCCGCGCCTCGATCGCGCTGATGCGGGGGGCGCAGGCATTGGCGCTCTTCGACGGCAAAGCGTTCGTGACGCCCGACTATATTCAGGAGATGGCGCTCCCGGTCCTTTCTCACCGGCTGCTCCTCGACCCGCAGGCCCGGTTCGCGGGCGTTTCGGCCGAAACGGTCGTCGACCGCATCATCCGCAGTATCCCCGTGCCGGTATGAAAAAGCGTTTCCACCGCTGGTACCACCGCACCTATGCCTTCAACCGCTTCCTCGGGCAGCGGCTCACGCCGCCCGGCGCCTTTTTCATCGTCCTGTTCTTCATCGCGTTTTTTTTCGGGCTCAATACGCAGAAGTCGATGGTGTTCGAGATACTTTCTCTGCTGACGGCGCTGCTGCTGGTCTCGCGGCTCATCGAATGGCCGTTCCGTCCGCGGCTCACCGCCGAGCGGCTCTTCCCGCGCTACGGCACCGTCGGGACGCCGGTCCGCTACCGGATAACGCTCAAGAACGAGGGGAAACGGCGCGAGACGGGGCTCGTTCTTCTTGAGGAACCCTGCGATCCGCGGCCGAGTTACGACGAGTGGGCGAACACCCCGGAACAGGGCGAAGAGCGACGGAACTGGTTCGACCGTCGCATGCTCTACTACCGCTGGGAATGGCTCATCGCCAAGCGGCTCGGCGCCACCTTCGAGCCGGCCGTCGTTCCACCGCTCGCCCCCGGCGAGACGCGTGACATCGATATGTTCCTTACCCCCACCAAACGCGGCATCGTCCGGCTGGAGGGGTGCCGCGTGGAGCGGGCCGACCTGTTCGGCATCTGGAAGAAGACCGTTCTATTGCCGTGTCCCGGCGCCCTCATCTCTCTGCCGCGTATCTACCGCGTGAACCGACCTGAGTTCTGCGGTCACCGCCGCTACCATCAGGGGGGCATCGCCGATGCACGCAAGGCGGGCGATTCGGAAGAGTTCATGCAGGTCCGCGAGTATCGCCCCGGCGATCCGCTCAAGAAGATACATTGGCGTTCGACCGCCCGCACCGGGATGCTCGCGGTCAAGGAATTTCAGGACGAATACTACGCCCGCATCGGCCTCATACTCGACACCTTCCGGAAAGAGTCGTTCAGCGAAGAGCTGGAGGAGGCGGTCTCCATCGCCGCCTCCTATCTGGTGGGTGGCGCGGCGGGCGACGAGATCATCGAACTGATGTTCGTCGGCGCCGAGGCCTTCTCCTTCTCGGTGGGGCGCGGCACCGGGAGTCCCGACCGGATGCTGGAGATACTCGCCGGGGTGGAGCCGTGCCGCGACCGGAGCTTCGCCGAACTTACGCGGCTGGTCGGCGAGCGGTTGGAACTTCTGTGCGGTACGGTGGTGATACTGACCGACATCGATGAGAGCCGTAAAGATCTGCTCGCGCGGCTCGACGCGGCCCATGTGGAGCACCTCACGATCCTCATCACGACCGATCCGGAAAAGGCGCGTCGGCGGCTTGCCGAACTGGGTGTGGGCTCTGTGCGCATCATAGAGGCGGGGAAGGTGCAGGAGGCGTTGACACTGCTATGAACCCGACGGTCTACAAAACACCCCCCTTCTATCTGGGCGCCCTCTTCCTCTTCTGGGGCTTCGGCGTCGGTATGCCGACGCTCGGCGTCATGGCGGCCATCGCCGCCGAAGGGAACTATCTGGTGAAGCGTAAGTGGGACCTCACCCGCGACGACTTCATCCGGGTGAGCGACATCAGTTCGTTCGTGATGCTCGCCTCGCTCCTGCTCATTTATCTCAACTACGAGCCGTGGCAGATCATGCGGCAGTTCGTCATCTGGCTTCCCGTCATTCATCTGCCGCTCCTCCTCACCCAGCTCTATTCGACCAGCGACCGTATCGTCATCGGGACGCGGATCGGCGGAAAGAAAAGCGGCCGGGTCCACGCCCACCGCCCCTTCAACATCACGTGGGTCTATGCCGCGCTCCTCATCTTTTCGGCGGCGGCGGGGAACAACCGCGAACCGTGGTTCTTCGCCGGCGTCGGGCTGTTCCTCATCTGGGTGGTGCTGATCTACCGCGGGCGGCGCTACTCGATCGCCCTGTTCACCGCGGTGACGGCGCTGATACTGGTGTTGTCCCTCGTCACGGCGGTGTTGCTCAACAACGCCTATCTCTACACGCAGGACCGGATCATGGAGTACTACCAGCTCTGGTTCGCGCGGTTCTACGCCGATCCGTTCAAGACCGACACCGCGCTGGGCGACATCACGACGCTCAAACTCAGTTCGCGCATCGTCCTGCGGGTCCGTCCCGGCGATGGTCCCGGCGCCCCCTACTATCTGACCGACGGGGTGTTCGACGCCTATTCGTCGACCGCGTGGTACAACCGCGACGGCCGGTCCCGGCCGGTCGAACTCGAGACGGGCGACATCTGGCTCCTGCACGAGCCGTCCATCGAAGGGCGGGCCGACCTGTCGGTGGTCGCGTGGCTGCCGAAGAACCGCGGGGTCCTGCCGTTGCCCGGGGGCACCCACAGCGTTTCCCGTCTCAACGCGGCGGGGCTCAAGGAACTACTGCTCGGCCCGGTGCTCGTGGAGGAAGGTCCCGAACTGCTCGACTATACGGCCAACTATCGACCGGGTGACGATTTCAGCGCGCCGCCCGGCCCGCGCGACCGGCTGGTGCCGCCCGACGAACTCGAGGCGCTCGATGCGACGCTCGCCGAGATCGGCATCGCGGGAATGACGCCACCGCAGATCGCCGCGGCGCTGGAGCGTCATTTCCTGCTCCGCTTCCGCTATTCGCTTGAGGGACGCGCCTACGGCTACGGCAAAGGGCGGACGCCGGTGGCGAACTTCCTGACCGAACAGCGGAGCGGTCACTGCGAATACTTCGCGACCGCCACGGTGCTGCTCCTGCGCCGCGCCGGTATCCCCGCCCGCTACAAGACCGGCTACATGGTCGACGAGTGGAGTTCGCTCGAAGATGCCTATGTGGCGCGTGAACGGCATGGCCACGCATGGACCACGGCGTGGATCGGCGACAGGTGGGTCGATATCGATACGACCCCTCCCGGCTGGAGTGAGAGCGAGTCGCTGAGCGCGAGTTTTCTCGAACCGGCGCAGGATCTGTTCGCCTTTCTGCGGGTAAAGTACGAACGGTTCCGGCAGGCGAAGAGCGAACGGCTCAATAATGCCCTCTTCGCCGGTATCATTCTCCTGTCGGGGTGGCTCCTCTACCGCATCTATGCGCGGCGGAGACGGCAGAACGCACAGCCGGAAAGCGCGGCCGATGGGCTCCGGTTCGATACGCCGGGGAAGGATTCGCCGTTCCATGAGGTGGCGGCGCTGCTCGCCACTATCGGCATCGACCGGCTCGGGCACGAGACCTACGGCCGCTGGGCACTGCGCATCGACGAGGTGCGGCGCGGACGCGGCGAGTCAGTTGCACCGTTCGTCGACGATGAGTTCAATGATCTGGTGGTGCTCCACGAGCGGTACCGGTTCGATCCGCAGGGGCTGTCGGCCGCAGAGAAGGAGCGCTTCATCGCGTCAGCGGCGGCATGGCTCGAACGCTATAGACCGAAGCCTAGCTGAACAGCGGGTTCTGTTTCACTATCAGCGCGAGAAGTTCGGAGAATTCGGGGGCGAGTGCGCCGCGCTCCGGCAGGTCAGGGAGGAAGAGGGTCGTCGGCTCCTTGGTGTCGAACGGCGTATATTTAAGGATAAGGTGTTCAAGGTAGAATTCGGCCGGGTCGCGCTGTTCGGTGTCGTAGAGCGGATCGCCCGCCAGCGGCAACCCCATCCCGGCGCACATCACCCGTATCTGATGAAAGCGGCCGGTGAGGAGCCGGATGAGGAGATGCCAGCGCTCTGTGCTCTGCGGCACCGGCGCCGCGCCGAGTATCTCCAGCCGTGACGATTTCCCGCCGGCGTGGACGAGTTTCGACCGACCCTTCACCTCTTTCAGATAGGCCGTGTGCTCCCCGATGAACTCCGCCGGACTTTTTCCCGCCGGAGCGGCGACGCGGGCGAGGTAGTATTTCTCCCAGCGGCCCGCCTTTATCTGTTCGTTGTGGAAGGCGATGGCACCCTGCGTGAGGCAGACAAGGAGGATGCCGCGGGTGATGCGGTCGAGCCGGTGGGGGAGTTTCGGGTCGGCACCGGGGTGGCGCTTCGCGACGAGCGCCTTTGCCGAGACACCGTCAAGGTCGCCCTTGAATTCGCTCGACAGCCCCGCCGGTTTGAAGAGGGCCAGTTCGTTATTTGTTTCGGTGAGAATGATGAGCGGGTCGGGCATCAGCGGCTGGCCGCTTCGGCCTGTTTGAGCATCTTCTCGATATTGGCGAACCCCTTTTCCTTGGCTATCTGCGACGCCATCTTTCCCTCGAACTGCCGCACCGTCGGATCGGCGCCCAGCCCGAGCAGGCGGTCGACGAGATCGGCGTTGTTCCTGTCGACGGCGTAGAACAGGGCCGTCTTGCCGTAGGAATCGGTCTGGTTGACCTTGAAGGGTTTCCCCATGAGGAGATTGACCAGCATCGGCCGATCCTCTTCGATGGCCATCATGAGCGCCGTGCGCCCCTCTTTATATTTGAGATTGAAGTCGCCGTCGCCGCCGCTGCGGAGGATCAGTTCGGCCGCGCCGAGTTCCCCTTTATGGAAGGCGAACATCAGCAGCGTGCTCCCTTTGAAGTATTTCCCGTTCGGGTCCACTTTGGCGTCGAGAAGCGCCTTGGTGACCGCGAGGAAGCCCTTTTCGACCGCATAGACGATGATCGGCTTGCCGTCCGACATCTTCATGTCGATGGGCGCCCCCTTGGCGATGAGCGACTTTACCGCGTTGCCGTCGCCGCGCTGTACCGCGTCCATGAGTTCCACCGGCAGGCGGTCGAATTTGGAGAGCAGGTCGATCGCCTCCTTACGGCGCGAATCCATGGCGTAGTCGAGCGCGGTCTTATCCTCCTGACTCTTCGCGGTGCGGTTCGCCCCCTTGTCGAGGAGTATCTTCACCATCTTCTCGTTGCCCGCCTCGGCGGCGTACATGAGCGGCGTTTTCCCTTTCATGTCGGTCTCGTTGATAAGCGAGCCCTTCTGCAGAAGCACCTCGGCGAGCGTCTGATTCTTCATGGCGATGGCGTGCATGAAGGCGGTCTTGCCGTCGGGGCCCTGCATGCCGAGGTTGAGTTCCGGCTTCATGAGGAAGAGGCGGATGATCCCCATCTGGCCGCCGCTGACCGCGGTGATGAAGAGGGGCCAGCCGTCCTCGTCGACGGCGTTGACATCGGCGCCGGCGTCTATCGCCTCGGCCACGCCGACCAGTTTGAGATCGGCCACCGCTTCGAACAGTCGGCGCGTGGCGTCGGCGTTGGCGGCCGAGAGCGATGTCGAGAACAACAGGATGGCGATAAGGATACGGATCATGCCGCGCTCCGTAACGGGTTGAAGTTCAGGATTCGGGGTTGCTGGGATCCTTGCCGGGGACGATGATGTAGCAGTCGCGCGTGTCGAGTTTCGTTCCGGCGCCCCACACCTCTATCTGGGCGATGAACAGATGCGCCTCGGTCGAGGTGTTGTCATAGATCATATTGCGGAAGGTGACCTCGAAGGTGACCTTCTGCCCCGGCTGGACATCGACGAAACTCTCGGGGGTGATGCTTTCAATGAACTGCGTGGTGTCGACGATGCCGTACAGATTGTCGATATGTTTGCGCAGGGTGGAGACATCGATCTCGATATGCTGGGTGAGTTCGATGACCGCGTCGACAATGGTGTCGGACATGCCGGTGCCGTCGCTGTTTATCTGCTGGTTGAAGTCGACGCCCAGCCCGTCGACCGATCCGGTCCCCGCCGCGAGCTGATCGTAGAAGGGCATCGCCACCTGTCCGACGCTCGAATCGAGTCCGATGAACTTGGCGTTGATATCGTTCATCGCCTCGACGACCTGCGCGATGGAGCGCGGTTCGTCGTCGGCGATGGTGGCGCCGTATTTGTCGATGGATAGCCAGTTGCCGAAGTCGGTGGTGAAGGCCTCATCGGTCATCATGATGATGATCGGGAGCGCGCCGGGGCGGAAGCAGGCGCCGCCGAACCGGCCGGCGGGGCAGACCGTCGTGTCGATATCGACGATGATCTCGTAGCCGCCCTGCGCCGCGCCGCAGCCGTTGGTGGCGTGGCAGATACGCTGATAGGTGCCTGCGCCGCTCGCGGTCTGGTAGAGCGCCTCGGTGATGTATTCATAGGTGCCCGGGGTGACGGCGATGGCGTTCACCGCCGTCTGCACCGCGCCCGCGTCGTCGGTGATATTCTGCGCCGGAAGATAGACATTGGCCGCCTTGTCGGTCGCGAGGGTCTGGTTCATGTCGATGGGGCCGAATTTGGTCAGGCCGAAGGCGGCGTCCGATATCGCGGCGCTGACCTGCGTGATGATGATATCGTTGATGGAGGCCTTGAGATTGGCGTGTTCGCCGCTCATCGAATTGGAGAGATCGACCATGATCGCGATATCGGCGGTGCGGATGTCGGTCGAGAACTCGAGGTTGCGCACCTCGGCGGGATCTTCGTAAGGAAGTTGCAGATAGAAGAAGTCTGCCGGTATCGTCGAGAGAGGATCGGTCGGATCGTAGCCGAGGACATATTCGGTATTGTCGTCCACCGTGTCGCCGTCGGTGTCCACCAGCGTCGGATCACTGCCGATCTCCAACTCCTTCGTATCCGAAAGGCCGTCGCCGTCGGAATCGCCGTCGAGGAAGTTCGGCAGACCGTCGCTGTCGGTGTCGGCCGGAGCGGCGTCGGGACCTTTCTCTTCGCCGTCGAGGATGCCGTCGTCGTCGGAATCGTCGTCGAGATAATTGGGGATGCCGTCCTTGTCGAAATCGTTCAGCAGGGGATCCAACTGGTGTTCGTAGAGATCGTCCAGGCCGTCGCCGTCGCTGTCGCTGTCGAGGAGATCGGGGGTGCCGTCCTCATCGCTGTCGACCGGGTCGGTCGGGTCGATGCCCGCTTCGACCGCATCGGGGATATTGTCGCCGTCGGCGTCGAGGTCGCGGTAGTCGACGGTGCCGTCCTTGTCGGTGTCGATCGGATCGGGCGTAGCGTCCGCACCTTAGAGGAGGTGGGGTACGCCGTCGCCGTCGCAGGCGGTG
>ERZ1645192.482-NODE-482-length-32995-cov-6.544687_pt1 | contig 32995 bp, 20 predicted proteins | sample MGYA00575354_ERZ1645192 | MGnify/ENA primary metagenome ERZ1645192 (study PRJEB40844, sample SAMN11349763) | freshwater sediment metagenome | isolation source: river sediment | host: Sediment | place: India: Faizupur Khadar , New Delhi | collected 2017-02-21 ...
GGGAATGGAATGTGAGGCGGTTGTTGTGCGAGGGCGGGGGAGAACTCAACGACGCCCTTTTCCGTGGCGGGTTGGTGGACGAGCTGCATCTCACGATATGCCCTTTGATTTTTGGCGGCCGTCAGGCGCCAACCATCTGCGATGGCGAGGGGTCGCAAAGGCTGGCCCAGGCTGTGCCTTTGGGTTTGCGGCGGATGCGCCGGATAGGCGCAGAGTTGTTCCTTGTGTTTCGCATGGGACGTCTTGCTGTGCCACGCCGGTTCTACTAGACTCGTCCTGTTGAAAGCGAAGCTTTGGTTCCTTATTTGGACCGTCGCCATCCTCTCCTGCGCGGCGGCTGACAACGACTATACTCGGACGGAGGACGTTATCTACGGTCGCAAGCACGGCACGGCCCTCACGCTGGATGTGTTCACGCCGGCCCGGGCAAATGGCTGTGGAGTCCTGGTCCTGATCAGCGGTGGCTGGTTCTCTTCGCACGATGCCATTAATCCCGCCTTCTTCAAATCGTTGCTGGAGCACGGCTACACGGTTTTCGCGGTGGTCCACGGGTCCCAACCCAAGTTCACGATTCCCGAGATCGTGCAGGACATCCACCGCGCGGTGCGGTTTGTGCGCGCAAATGCGGATCGGTTTGGAATCGCGCCGGACAAGCTCGGGATGACGGGGGCCAGCGCGGGCGGACACTTGTCGTTGACAATGGCTGTGAAAGGCGGGCCGGGGAATGCGATGGCAAAGGATGCAGTCGAGCGGCAAAGCAGCGAGGTGCAGGCGGTGGCTTGCTTCTTTCCGCCAACAGATTTCCTGAACTACGGCGAGGCGGGCGAGGAGGCGGTTGGAATCGGCAGGCTCAAGAATTTCAAAGCTGCTTTCGGCGGCGACATGCCCGACGTTGAGAAGAGACGCGAGTTCGGCAGAGAAATATCGCCCATCTATTTCGTTCGCTCGAACCAGCCGCCCGTTTTGATCCTACACGGTGACGCGGACAAGTTGGTGCCGCTGCGCCAGGCGCAAACCTTTGTGGAAAAGTCCAGGCAGGCCGGAGCCATAGCACGGCTGGACGTTCGCGAGGGCAAACTCCATGGCTGGGCCGGCATGGACAAGGACATGGGAATCTTCGCCGACTGGTTTGACGAACACCTCAGAAAATCCAGGTAGTTCGCTCCTCGATTTTCCTTTCAGGGCTTGGTAGGTTACGGACGGACTATGAAACGTCGTTTGATTTTCGGTGCTGTCGCGTTGGTTCTTTGCCTGAACCTGCTGATCGGCGCCAGTGTTTATATCTCCTCCGCTCAGGCGGCGCAAAAGGACTCGGCATATCCGAGCCTCGAGCTGTTCTCCTTTGTCATGGAGCGCATCCGCAAGGACCATGTGGACGGCAAGAAGCTGACCTACAAGGACCTGGTGTACGGCGCCCTCAAAGGCATGCTCACCACGCTCGATCCTCACAGCGAATTCATGGAGCCGGCCAAGTATAAAGAGCTTCAAAATGACACGCAGGGCGCTTTTGGCGGGCTGGGAATCGTCGTTTCGGCCAAGGACAATTTCCTTACCGTTGTCTCTCCCATGGAAGACAGTCCCGGTTTCAAGGCGGGGATCATGTCTGGAGACCGGATCATGCAGATTGATGACCGAAGCACGGACAAGCTGTCGCTGCAGGATGCCGTCAAGTATCTGCGGGGCGAACCGGGCACGACCGTGCGGTTGACCATCCTGAGGCCCTCCACCGGCAAGGTGAAGGAGTACAAACTGACCCGGGCCATCATTAACGTGGACATGGTCAAGGACATCAACAACCGGAAGGAGTTTCCGTTGAGCGAAAACAAGATCGGGTATGTCCGCCTGGTCCAGTTCGGAGAAAGGACGGCGGACGAACTCGAAAGGGCGCTGAAGAAACTCAAGGCTCAGGGCATGCAGGCGCTGGTCCTGGACCTGAGGTGGAATCCGGGCGGTCTTCTTGAGCAGGCGGTGGATGTCTGCGAGAAATTTCTGCCGCGCGGGCAGGTCGTGGTGACGACTGAAGGCGCCAATCCTTCGCAGAATTCGGTTCGCAGGGCTCGCGGACGCGGTGACGAGTTGAACGGTATGCCGATCGTGGTGATTGTGAACCTTGGCAGCGCGAGCGCATCGGAAATCGTGGCGGGCTGTCTTCAGGACCTTAATCGGGCCATCATCCTTGGGGAAACCACTTTCGGGAAAGGCTCGGTTCAAAGTATTCTTCCGTTGCAGGACGGCTCGGCGCTTCGGTTAACCACCGCCAAATACTACACACCCAGTCACAAGGTTATTCACGGCGAGGGCATCACGCCGGATATTCTCGTGCCCCTGAACGAACAGGAGGAATTGGATGTGATCATGATGCGGGCGCCCGGGGGGGTGGAATCTTTGGAGGAACCGGAACGATCGCGGATCTTGAACGCGCGAGACCCGCAACTGGACCGCGCCTTCGATCTTCTGAAAGGCATCACGCTTTTCACGGGACGCTCATCCGAGCCATCGCGGCGGATGGCCCAGGGAACAGGTGTGGGCGCCAACTGAGCCGGGTTCGCCCCCATGCCCTTGCTCGCTTTTGAAACTTCTTGCGATGAAACCAGCGCGGCTGTCGTGCACAATGGCCGCGTTCTTTCGAATCCCGTCTCTTCGCAGATCCGCCTCCACATCGAGTATGGAGGCGTGGTTCCGGAATTAGCCGCACGCGAGCATTTACGCAATCTGCTGCCCATCGCGCGGGAAGCATTGCGACTTGCCGGGATAACTGTTGAGGCCATTGAAGCGGTTGCGGCAACCCGCGGGCCAGGGCTCCCGGGCGCATTGATGGCGGGACTGAAGGCAGCGCAGGCGACCGCCTACGCCTTGCGCAGGCCCTTCTTCGGAATCCACCATCATGAGGCCCATCTCTATTCATCCTGGATCCGGGGCAACCCTCCCGTGGCCGACTTCGGGCGTTTTCAGCCCAACGTGTCGCTCATTGTCAGCGGTGGCCATACCATGCTGGTGCATGTGCAGGGTCTGATGCGCCATGTCGTTCTTGGTTCCACCGTGGATGATGCCGCCGGGGAATGCTTTGACAAGGCGGGCAAGCTCATGGGACTGCCTTACCCGGCAGGGCCGAGAATTGACGAACTCGCCGCAAATGGCGATCCCGGTGCGTTTGATTTTCCGCGTCCCATGCTTAAGGAAAGCTCGGATGACTTCAGTTTCAGCGGGCTGAAAACCTCCATCCGATACCGCCTGAGAGACAACCCTGCTCTGGTGAGCTCCGAACAGGGGTTGCGGGATCTCTGCGCGAGCATACAGCGGGCGATTGTGGACGTGCTCGTCGGCAAAACATTGAAGGCTGCACGCCGTTTGAACGTCCGATGTGTAACGGCTTCAGGCGGGGTGACCTGCAACCGCGAACTGCGGGCGCGGCTGGGTGAGGCGTGCGCTCGCGAGGGTATGGAATTGCGCGTGGCAGAGCCGAGCCTCTGCACAGACAATGCTGCCATGATCGGTGTGCTTGCAGAACAAAAATGGCACGCGGCGAGTGTGCCGGGAATGCTGGATGCCGACATTCGGCCTTCGTGGCCGCTGGCGGGCTGCTAAGGCCGATTTACTTGACACCAACTCAGCCGGTGTAAACACTGGCACTGCTTAAGCTATGATAAAAGCTGCTTACGTTGGACGTTCCTGGGGAGTCGCATCCCTTGTTTTATCCATCTTCCTGAGCCAGGCGTTTGGCGACCAGCCCGGCCTGGTCCGGGAGACGCCCCTCGAATTCTTTGGCAGTGCCGATTTCAACAGGGATGGCCGCAAAGATATCGTCATTGTGGATAAGGCCTCGGGCAAGTTCCGCGTTGGTTATCTCGGGGTGAACGGTCTTTACGATTGGGTGGACTGCCGGAACGGGAATATCAAGTCCGTTTCGGGTTTCAGTATCGGCAACCTGTTGAACACGGATGTGCCGGCCCTGGTGTTCACCTCGCCGGACGCCAATGGTTTCTCGATCGTCGAGGCCTCGAGTCCAACCGCGCCGCAGAAGCCCGTATCTGTGCCATTTGCCGATGCGCTCGGCCCGAACAACGTTGTTGCTCTGGACATCGGCGGTGAGGGTAATACACCCGTGGCCGACCTGGTTGTGGGCAGTATTTACAACTCGCCGGACGAGAACCTTGCGACGCTGCACCGAAACGACGCAGCCGGTTTTCCAAAAGTCGGGGAGGCGACGCTCAAAGGCCCTTTATTGCGCGGGAGCCGCCTGGTCCTGAGGGCAGGGGGGCCGGATTACCTCTGCGGGATCATCCGGGAGGAGCAATCGAGCAAGTTTGTGATTGAGGATTTGACCACTGGAAAGGCAGTGCGTGTGATCGAAGCCGCTGGACTGCCCGCGGATGCGGAATACGCGGTGGGTAGCCTGGTCAAGGAAAGCGTGGATTTTGTGTTTTACCAGCCGGGCCAGTCAAAGGTCACCCTGCGCACGATTGGGCGGACTGGCGACAAACTTCAATTGGGCAAGGAAACGATGTTGGACCTGGTCGAACCTGTGAAAGAAGTGCTGGTTCTCGAAGGCCACATCCTGGCCGTTAATGCCAAGGGTGAGAAAGCCGCTCTTTTCCGCTGCGCGGGAAACGCTGTGCAGCCTTCCTCCACGCTGGTTTCGACGAACAACGTGATCACCGGGGTCATGGATACGCCGGCGGGGCTTGCTCTGTTCGCCAGCTCTCCGAATGGAAGATTCTCAACCCGCTACAACCTTTACACACTCGATGCTTCGGGCGCCAAGGCGGGACCCTATGGTGGGCTTTCATCCCTATCAGACAACGACAACGTCACCATTCCCGACATCCACTCCAGGATCGTCAAAAAAACGACCGTGAAGGATGAAGGCGGGATGCAATTCTACACCAACACCATACCGGGCACACGCGTCACCTACGTTATGGTCCCCATCAAGGGCGGGGAATTCACGATGGGCAGCCCCGAGTCCGAGGCAAAGCGCAAGCCTGACGAAGGCCCGCAGCACAAGGTCAAAATCTCTCCGTTCTGGATGGGGCAGTGCGAAGTCACATGGAACGAATATGAATTGTTCATGTACCCGGACGAGGAAAAGCGGTCACGGACGACCGTTGCGACGGATCCGGATGGAGACAAGCTGGCGGACGCGGTGACACATCCATCAAGACCGTACGTTGAAATGAGCTTCGGCATGGGCAAGGAGGGTTTCCCGGCCATCAGCATGACTCAGCACGCAGCCAACAAGTATTGCCAGTGGCTGAGCGCCAAGACCGGCGAGTTTTATCGGCTGCCGACGGAGGCGGAATGGGAATACGCGTGCCGGGCCGGCACGACCACCGCCTACTTCTTTGGTGAGGATTCCTCGAAACTTGCCGAATACGGCTGGTTCGAAATGAACAGCGATTTCAAATACCAGAAGGTTGGCAAAAAGAAGCCCAACCCGTGGGGCCTTCATGATATGTGCGGCAACGTGGTCGAGTGGGTGCTTGATCAGTACGACCCGGACTTTTACAAAACGTCGGCGACCGCCGTTGTGATAGATCCATGGAACAAGGCCACCAGGCCGTATCCACACGCGGTGCGCGGCGGCTCCTGGGATGACCCGGAGGCAAGCTGCCGCAGCGCGGCCCGGCGCGGCTCGGATCGTTCGTGGAAGATGCAGGATCCGCAGCTCCCCAAGAGCATCTGGTATTTTTCGGACGCGCAATTCGTGGGTTTCAGAGTCGTGCGTCCCTTAAAAGTGCCGCCACCCGAGGAAATGCAGAAGTTCTGGACGAGCGGGGTGGAAAGGGATTAGAAAAACAATCCGGGCGGCTTGCGCCGCCCGAGTAACTGAGATCAAACCATGCAAAACCAAAAGAGTATCGGCCCGGCGCAATCGCGCAGGGAGTTTCTAAGAAACACCTCATTGATGACCGCTTCAGCTGCCGCAATAGCCGCATTTCCGGGCATTGCCCTTGCCCAAAATGCAGTCAAAATGAATGCCGTCGTCATCGGGTTCGGGGGTCGTGGCGAAGGCGCGGCGAGCAACTTTCTCGAAGCGTGCGGCGTGGCCGGCGTGCAGGGAAGCATCGTCGCTGTTGCCGATTTGTTCCCCACAAAGGCGGCCAGGGCGGCGGAAGCCTATGGCGTGCCCCAGGAAAGGTTTTTCACCGGGTTTGATGGTTACCTCAAAGCGCTGAATCAGCCCGGGGTGAACTACGTTATCCTGGCAACCCCGCCCGGGTTCAGACCCGCTTACTTCAAGGCGGCTGTGGCGGCCGGAAAAAACATTTTTGCCGAAAAACCGGTCGCAGTGGACGGACCCGGCTGCCGTATCATGTACGAGGCTGCCGAGGCCGCAAAGAAGAAGGGACTGAAGGTTGCCGTCGGCACCCAGCGGCGTCACTCCGCGCCCTATATCGAGACCATCAAAAGAATCAAGGCGGGTGAGATCGGCGATGTCATGAGCCTCCGGGCCTACTGGGTGAACGGCGGTCCGATATGGCATCGAGGTCTGCAGGGAGACTCCGAAATCGAACGGCAGATTCGGAACTGGTACCACTATATCTGGACTTGCGGCGATCACATTGTCGAGCAGCACGTCCATAACATTGACGTCTGCAACTGGCTGATGGATGACGCGCACCCGGTGAAGTGCTGGGGTATGGGCGCCCGCCAGCAGCTCGGCGATAAACCGGGTGAGATTTGGGATAACTTCGCCGTCGAGTTCGAGTACGCCAACGGGATTCGGATGTACAGCTACTGCGGCCAGATCAAACGGGACAAATCCAACGTCAGCGAGGCCGTTCAATGCGTGAAGGGCACCTCCAACCCGTCCGGGTCCATCCGCAAGAATGATGGCACTATGTGGCGCTATCGGGAGGAGGCAACCAACCCGTTTGTCCAGGAGCATGTGGACCTCATCAACGCGATCGTCAAAAACACAGACCTCAACGAGGCCGCTCGCGTCACCGACAGCACATTGACCGCAATCATGGGGCGCGAGGCCGCCTACAGCGGCAAGGAGGTGGATTGGGAAACGGCCCTCAATTCCAAGTTCGCTTATGGTCCGGCCGACCTGTACGAGAATGCTTCCGCTCTGAAGTTCGGGCCGTTTCGGACACTGCGTCCGCCCATGCCAAGCCAGCACGATATTTTCGCTGACCCACCGGTCTTTGCGGAACTGAAGGCTTGAGAATCCTTTTTCTGTCGCAAGGCCGGCTCGTTCTTCGACGGGCCGGCCTTTTCATCGTGAATTCAAGTCTCACCTTATCAAAAAAGCTTTGCGCGCTGATGGCAGTCGCACTGTTGCTGATGCTGTCCGCTTGCCGCACACCGGTCCCGGAGCAGCCGCTCCGAAAACATGTCTTTGTACGCGCCGCCATGGGAACTCAGTTCAGAATAACGATCTTCGCAGCGGATGCGGACGTGGCCAGAGCCGCAGCCGACACCGCCTTTGACCGCGTGGATCGGCTCGAGGAAATTCTTAGCGATTATCAGGCGGACAGCGAACTCTCGCTCTTGCGTGACCAACCGGTCGGTGTGCCTGCCCGGGTGAGTTATGATTTGTTCGAGGTGCTTTGGCGGGCGAGGAGGATATCTGAGGCGACCGTCGGCGCGTTCGATGTGACCGCCGGACCCTACACGCGATTGTGGCGCTTTTCGCGGAAGAGGAGGGTGCTCCCTTCCGGGGAGGAACTTGCCGCCGCCCGGCACAGTGTGGGCCATGAGAAGCTGTTGCTGGATCCGGAGAAGCGAACGGTAACCATGAGCGTTCCTGGGATGCGGTTGGATGCAGGCGGCATCGCAAAGGGGTATGCCGCGGATGCCGCTTTACGGCAACTGCGAGAGCTGGGTTTTCAGCGGTGCCTCGTCGCCGCCAGCGGTGATATTGCCGTTGGCGATCCACCTCCCGGGCAAAAGCATTGGTCGGTGGCGATCTCCATGCCGGGAGACAGCGGCCAGCGGGCGGCAAAGACGTTGAGACTTCGAAACCGGGCCGTGTCCACCTCAGGCGACACTGAACAATTCGTGGCAATCGGCGGAACACGCTATTCGCACATCCTGGACACCCGGACAGGCCTTGGCCTGACAAACCGTGCCCAGGTCACGGTCGTGGCACCCGACGCGACCTGCTCGGATCCCTTGGCGACAGCCTTGCGGATTCTTGGGCCGGCACATGCACGGTCCCTGCTGCGCCGCTTTCCCGGCTCTTCGGCGACGTGGGTCACATACGAGGGTGAGGCGCCCGTAGTTCGTGATTACCGCTGATGCCTGCGCCAAGCCGGCTCTAAGGACCAGGACTGCAGGTTCCCGGATGAGTGACGCGTGCTGCTGCCTGAAAATGCACGGCCCGGAGAACGGAAGGTGAAAACGCCTCGCTTGGCGACGCACCATCCCCGGTCCCCTGGCTATTTGTGGCATGTGTCCAGGCACTCCCGAACGGTCTTGACCAGCCGGCCTGGGTGATAGGGCTTCGGCAGGAATGGCGCGTTCTTGGGTCCCGCACAATCCTTGCCGGACGAATCGGCGCTGTACCCGCTGGTGAAAATAACCTTAAGGTCCGGCCGCTCAGCCAGGAGCGTTTCGGCAAGCTCACGCCCTGTCATCTGCTCCGGCATCACGATATCGGTTAGGAGAAGGTCAATCTCCTTCTTGGACGTGCGCCAAACCTCGAGCGCCTTGGGGCCCGACTCGGCCTTCAGAATTCTGTAGCCATGGGCCAACAAAACGGAGCACACCAGTTCGCGGACCGGTTCCTCATCCTCCACAACCAGAATCGTTTCACGTCCGCCGCGAACGGTCAAAGTGGAGTTGGTCTCGTCCGGTCTGTCAACCTGTTCCGCCCGGTAGGGCAGGTAGATCCGGAACTCCGCCCCCTGGTTGGGGCCGCTGTCCACTTCAATCCAGCCCTGGTGCTGATCAACAATGCCATACACGGTGGCCAGACCCAGCCCGGTGCCTTTTCCGGTGGGCTTGGTGGTAAAGAAGGGCTCGAAGATGCGTTTGAGGTTCTCCGGCGGAATGCCACAACCTGTGTCCACCGCACTCAAGCAGACGTATCTTCCGCATGCGGCATCCGGATGCTCGAGAAGCTGGGTTCCGCTAACCTCCTGGATGGAAGTCTTCAGGAAGAGGACGCCTCCCTTCGGCATGGCGTCGCGTGAGTTCACAGCCAGGTTCAGAAGCACCTGCTCAATCATTCCAGCATCCGCAAGAATAACGGCCGGTTGCGCTGAGTATTGCAATTTGAGCGCGATGTCTTCTCCAAGAATGCGGCCGAGCATCTTGGTCATGTTCGCCAGCAATTCGTTCACGTCCAGGCGGCGCGGCTGTATCATCGTGCGCCTGCCGAAGGTCAATAGTTGGCGTGTTAAACCCGCGGCCCGTTCCGCTGCTTGAAGAATCTGCTGGGCCGAGCGGGTTGCGGTGGAGGACGGATCGCACTGAGTGGCCAGAAGTGAGGCGTGCCCGTGGATGACCGTGAGGATGTTGTTGAAGTCGTGAGCAACCCCGCCCGCCAGCAGGCCGATGGCCTCCATCTTTTGCGATTGCCTGAGCTGCTCCTCCAGTTTCCGCTGAGCCGTCACATCCCGGAACAGGCAGAGCAGAAGCGGTTCTTTGCCTTTGCGCTCCACGTAGGAGCTCGTGTCCTCAAGGATCAAGGCTGCGCCGCTCTTAAGTCTCAGCCTTCTCTCAACCTGTTTGTCCACGATACGGGCGGCAAAGGTCTCGCGATAATGTTTAAGCTGGTAATCGTGATTCTCCGAGGTGGCATACGGCACGGTGAAGAGCTTCCCTTCGATCTGATCGCGGGGCATTCCTACGATGCGACAGAACGCCTCGTTCACGGCGACAACTACTCCGTCCCTGTCGGTGAGGCGCATGCCATCAACCGAATTCTCCCACACGGAATGGAATAGCATCTCCGAGCTGCGCAGCTCCTCCTCTGAGCGCCTGCGTTCACTGATGTCCCGAACGTGCAGGAGCAACGCCGGCTTGCCTGCGTAGCTGACGCGGTTGCCGCTGATCTCGACCGGCACCTCCGCTCCGTCCCAGGTGAGGCTGGAGGTTTCGATCTGTTTGAGCCTCCCGGAAGCCATTAACGGAACGGCGGAAGCAAAAGCCGCTCGTTTTGACTCGGGCACGAGCTGTGAAATATGCCTGCCAATCAGATCCTCCCGGCTTGCCGCGTGCAGCTTGCAGGCGGTGAGGTTTACATCCAGGAGGTAACCGTTCAAGTCCTGAACAAAAATGGCGTCGGGCGATCCCTCAAACAATTCCCGGAACCGCATTTCACTTTCGCGCAAAGCCTGCTCGGCGCGGATGCGCTCGATCGCGCCGCCGCAGTGGTCCGCGAGGGTTTGCAGTGTTTGCAGGTCGCGCTGGTTGTAGGCTCGCTGCTTGTAGCTCTGAAGCGAAAGCACTCCGATCACTTTCGTCCGGTTGCGGATGGGCACCAGCATCAGGGACGCCGAGGCGTGTGCCTTGTCACCAATGGCGATGCTGTCGCCTCCCATCACTGCCGGGTGTGGGCGCAGAATGAGCTGCCCTCCGTGCTGAATCGCACGGCGGGTAAGGCCGCCGGGCGCCATTTTTCCGCCATCCACCACCACCTCGAACCGGTTGCCGCTCCGGTCAGTGTCCAGGTTCACAAGCGGCAGAAGTTCGTCGCTGTCGGCCAGGTACAAATTCAGAGTGAAGACATCCCAGGTGAATAATTCGTCCGTAATGGATCGAATGATCTGCGCGGCCTCCGTCGGGTGGCTCGTCGCGTTGAGGCTTTGGCCAAGCTTGGACAGGGCGGAATCGCGCTTCTCGTCCCGCCAGCGTTCTGTGACGTCGTTAATCAGCGTGAGGGATGCATTTCTGCCCTTGAAACGAATGGGCGCCCACTTTACTTCGACGTGAATGACGGAGCCGTCCCGTTTTACGTGCTTCCATTTTCCAGCATAGCCCAGCCTGGCGTCCGAGCTGTGCGGAACAAGCCTGTGCAGGTATTCCTCGGGCGAAGGGTCTTCTGAGTCGGTCCGCAGATCCGAAAGACGCATCGAGCGGAATTCCTCCCTGGAATAGCCGTAGTGTTGAACGGCCGCGTCGTTCACCTCCAGAAACTCAAGCGTTTCCTGGTCAAAAATCCACATCGGATTCGGGTTGCCATCGAAAATCAGCCGGTATTGTTGCTCACTTTCCCGCAGTTCGCGCTCCGCCCGTCTCTTTTCGGTCACGTCATGAGCGGTGAGAACGATGCCTTCAATCTCAGGATCCGTCAGCCGGTTCTCCGCAACGGCTTCAAGTTCCCTCGTGGTCCCGTCCTTGTGCCGCAACGTCAGGTCAAATCGCAGGGTATTCGCAGGGGCGTCCCTCAACGTGCCAAAATGTGCCTTCACTGTCTCAAGGTCAGACGGAAGCACCAAATCCATGAGGCTGCGACCGCGCACCTCCGCTGGTCCAAACCCAAGCACGTTGTTGAGGGACGGGCTGCTGTAGAGCAGGTTGCCTTCGGCATTTGTGATCATCAGAACGTCAAGCACGTTCTCCGTAAAGGTCTGAAAATGCCGCTCGTTCTGTTTCAGTTCTCTCTCAATGTTTCGCCGCGCCGTCCGTTCAACCGACTCCGCCACCGCCCGTTTCACGGCCGGAAGCAGTCGTTCAGGCAGCGCCTTTAGCACGTAATCCGTGGCGCCTCGCCTTACTGTCTCGATGGCTTCGGTCTCTGCCATCGTGCCGGACAAGATCAAAAAGGGTGTCTCCGGACATTGCTGATGAGCTATTTGCAGCGCACTAAGCCCGTCGAAGTCGGGCAGCAAATAATCCGCAAGGATCAGGTCATACGGCCCTCCGGCGAGCGCAGCCTCAAAATCGGTTCGGGTCGAAACCCGGGTTAAACGTGACGGAACCTCTTGCGAAATAAGGTCTTGCACGAGGTCGGAATAGTCCGCCTCATCCTCAAGGTGCAGGATCTGCAGGGGTCGATTCATTTAGAATCTAAGTTCAGTCCTTCTACGCCAGCAGTCTTAATGCCACTGCATAAATGCGACAGAATTTGTTATGACACTATCCCGCATCGCTGGTGCCTGGGAGGGCAGGGCAGGGTTTCAGGTGGTTCTACACGCATTTCTCGCAAACATAGACGGATAAGAAGCCGCTACAGTCTTTCTCGATAATTCTCAGGCCACTGCGGGTCATCATTCCCTCCAGTATCCAATCCAATGTCGAGAACTCTTTCTTGATGTGCTGTATGGTCTGCCGGGCCAGTTCATCGCCAGCATCGCGACGGATCTTCTCTATCAATCTCGCAAAGAAAACATCGGAATCATTGATGTCCGAGGGAAACACAACGTCGCGAAGATACAGCTTCCCGGCGGGGCGAAGACGACTTGCGATCCCGGCAAGGGCTCTCGACTTCCAAAAGTCAGGTAAATGATGCAGTGCCAGTTGAGTGACCACCCCATCCACTGGGCAGGGCGGACGAAAGCCGGACAGAAACCCTCCCTTCTTGAAGGTCACATTGCAAATGCCGCGTTGTTTCGCTTTGTGACCTGCATACCTGAGCATCGTCGGGGAAATGTCCGTCGCATAGACATGCCCCACGCCAGGAGCAAGGGCCAGGGCGCATTCGCCGGTGCCGGTGCCGATCTCCCAAACCGTGCAGTCTTTCGAGAGTGACAGTGCCGCCTTGACGGCCCGGGTCTCTTCCTGGATATCGCGCAGCTTCTGCATCCGCTCGTCGTAACCGGCCACCTCGGCTTGGTCACGATAATCAGTGCCAACCTGGATCGTCTCGTCATATTGCCACGGGTTGTTCATGTTACTTTTCTCCGCCGAACGACGCACCTTGTCTGCCACTGCCAGGCATCAGCTTGAACGCAAGCCCCCTATTCAAATCTGCTCAAATCCCTGGGCCTAAAGTCCGGATGCCGCCCGCTGAGGCGAGGGTGGATTGTTTGATTTCCATCGTCCAACCTGGCACGCGTCGGCGTCCAAATAGGCATAAAAGGCCGCTGCTCACAACAAGCAAAGCAAGGGCCCCTGGCTTCGGGATCACCGCCAGGTGAACGCCATCAACCCATGTGGGCCCTCCGTTGTTGGGTGCCGGCATAATCCTGTTTTTGTGCCAAGAGTAGTGAATCAGGTTTTCTTACCCAAGCGCGCTACGCAGCCGTACACCTTCCGGGTTGGTCGCTCGAAAACAGCCGCTCATATTCTCCGTCCCCAAGCTCCTGAAGTCCGAACCGTTCAATGACCTCGGGAGGAACTCGATACATATCTGATGCACCGCCCATACATGCTGAGCAGTGCGTCATCCCTACCAAGGCCGAGCCATGCCACTCCGGGCCATCGGTCCGCTTAGGAATAGAATTGTTATTGTTTTGATGCTGAGGATTTTGCATTTAGACATCGGCTTATGACAGAACGTCCATTGAAATCTCATGGGTGGGTCACCTGCGGTGCCGGGCTGCTGGTGTTCGGCCTGTCTCTTTACGCCCAGGAGCAACCTGTGACCCTGCCTGCGACGGTTGTTACCGCGCAAAAGGAAGCCGAGGACTGGCTGGAACTGCCGTTGAGCGTCTCAGCCGTGGCTGTGAGCAAGAGTGTGGAGCCGATTGTGATCCGTGAGGCGGCCAAAGTGGCGCCTGGAGTGTATATCAACCAATTTACTCCTCCAGCTCTGAGCAACCCTTTTTTCCGCGGCATTGGCGGCAGCCCGGCCAACCCCGGCGTCACAACATATATTGACGGTGTTCCACAGTTGAACAGTTACTCGTCGAATATCGAGCTGCTGGATGTGGAACGTGTGGAGTTTATCCGCGGGCCCCAGGGCGCGCTCTTCGGACGCAACACGCCGGGCGGGCTTGTCAACATCGTATCTGCGAGGCCTTCCGGTGTCTGGGCAGCGCGGTCGAGCGCTACCTTCGGCGATTTTGATTACTGGGACGTGCGAGGCGGGATTTCCGGTCCTGTTAAGAGCGATGCGATCGGTATGAGCATCTCCGGCGGCGCCCTGGCGCGCGACGGTTACACAAAGAATCTTTATGACGGCAGAGATCTTGACAGCCGGGACGCCCTCTTTGGAAAGGCGCAGATGCTCTTCACACCCTCAGAGCAGTTCGAAGCCCGGCTTCTCCTCTCGGGCGAGAGGAACCGCGATGGGGATTATGCCCTTGGCGACCTGGAACGGTTGCAGCGCGATCCATGGCGGGTCCGGCGTGATTTCACGGATGGCTACAACGATCGTGACCTGCTCGCGCCGACTCTGATTCTGAACTGGTACGGAACGGCGATCGAAGCGGAATCCATCTCGGGGTTCGTCTATTGGAAGAGTGACGCGCTGACGGATCTGGATTACGGGGTGGCCACCCCCGGGAATTACTTTTTAGACGCAACCCGGAGCAACAACGCAGAACAGAACCAATTTACGCAGGAATTCAGGCTATCCTCTCCAAAAGACACACCAATCGCAGTTTCTGATGCTGTGGACCTCGAGTGGCAAGGCGGAATCTTCGCCTTTTACTCTGATTACGATCAACGGACCGCGAATCGTTTCGCAGCGCCGCTGTCCCCGCTATCGGGCAGCAGCGATGCCGCTCTTGATGATTATGGGGCCGGGTTGTACGGGCAGGCGCGGTTCAGCTTTGCTGAGCGCTTTGAGCTTTCGGCAGGCGGACGCTTGGATTACGAGCAGAAGGATGCCAGGCTCAGCACCAGCGCCTCGGCCCGGCAGGATCTCGACGAAGACTTCTTTGAGCCGACGCCGCAGGTGGGGCTTGCCTGGAAGCCCGCCGAATGCCACCGGTTCTACGGAACTGTGGCGGCCGGCTACAAGGCGGGAGGATTCAATCCGGCGCCCTCCGGCGTGCCCGGCCCTGCAAACACCGAGTCCTACGACCCGGAACACAGTTGGAATTACGAAATCGGTTACAAGGCGCGGTTGTTTGATTCGAAGATCGAGACCGGCCTTGCGCTGTTTTACATCCACTGGGATGACCTGCAGCTAAACCAGCAATATCCCGGGCTGGCGAGCCAGTATTACATTGGCAATGCGGGCGCGGCGGCAAGCAGGGGAATCGAACTGCAGATGACCGCGCGTCCCCTGGATTGGCTCGACCTGTTTGGAAGCATCGCGGTGATGGACGCCGAGTTCCTGAGCGGCACGACATCTTTCAATGCCAACGAGGGGGTAAACGAAAGGGTCGGGGGCCGGTCCCTGCCTTTTGCGCCGGAGTTCACGGTGAACGGCGGAGCAGAGGCGCGTTGGGCATTCAGGCGCGACCTTCAGCTTTTTGTGCGGGGACAAGTGACGGGCTTTGGAGAGTTCTATTACGATGCTTCAAACGACGAATCGCAAGACGCTTACTCTTTAGTGGATTTCAGGGCGGGACTTCGCGGGAAGAACTGGTCTTTGGAAGGCTGGGTAGCCAATGCCTTCGATCAGGAGTACGTTCCCATCGCCATACCTTACGGTCCGTTAGGCGCCCCATCGGGTTATGTCGGAGAGAACGGCGCACCCGCGACTTTTGGCGCTCGGTTGGCATTGTTCTTCTAGCCATTGAATTCTTGAGATTGGAACCGCACCCCGGGTGCCGATGGCGGACAGGCAGCAGCGATCCTGCGACCGACGGATGGCTCGAATTGTCCGCATAAACGCTTGAGTGAGTGCCGGCCAAACCCGCACAATAGGATGGTGCGGGTTGTTGCAAAGGTTCTGGTCGGTCTGGTGGTGGCTGCGGTGTGCGGCGGTTGTGCTACAACCCGCAATGCCGGCGAGTCGCGTCCTGCCAACTGGCAATGGCCCGGGCGACAGTCCTCACCTTCAGATACCATACCCGCGGCTGAGCCAGTACCCCTGACGACGCCGGCCCACGAACCCGGCGCGACTGCCGTCTCTCCTCCACCCACCGCATCCAGGAGCGGCCTTGTTGCGCTGCGGGACTGGGTCGCCGGTGAGGGTCTTGCCGCGCCGGCGCAGAGCCCCTCGAAGGCGGGAGCGTTCAACGTTGGCAGCCCGAATGGCCGGCTGTGGCTGGAAGCAAACAACAATGTTGTGCGGTGGGACGGAATGGAGGTGCACCTGGGCTTTCCTCCGGTTCTGGTGAGGAATCAGTTGTATCTCAAAATCGAGGATATCCGTTCGACCATTCAACCGCTTTTGTGCGGGGCACCGCCGGTTTTTGCGCGCGGGCAAACAGTGGTTCTTGATCCGGGCCATGGCGGGGCAGACTCCGGCGCCCGTTGTGTGGCCGGTGGGTATGAGGATGAGTACACTTTGGATTGGGCATTGCGACTGAGGGATCTGCTCATGGCGGATGGCTGGCGGGTAGTGCTGACTCGGTCCACGGACACTGAAGTGACTCTTTCCAACCGGGTTGCCCTTGCCGATGCTGAGAACGCGGATCTCTTCCTCAGCCTGCACTTTAACTCGTCCGTCTCGGACAAGGCAGGGCTTGAGACCTATTGCCTGACGCCGGCGGGCGTGCCTTCCACTTTAACGCGCGGGTATTCTGACGAGCTGAACGAAACCTTGCCGAACAACTCCTTCGACGCCTCGAACATTTTTGTGGCGATGAAGCTGCACTCGGCGTTGTTAAAGGTGAATGGGCGTCTGGACCGGGGCATACGCAGGGCTCGGTTCGTTGCCGTGTTGCGCACCCAGAATCGTCCGGCTGTGCTCATCGAGGGCGGCTACCTTTCAAATCCGGTTGAAGCGCGCAGGATTGCATCGGCCGCGCATCGGCAGGAACTGGCCCGGGCATTGGCCGAGGCGTTGCGGCCGCTGTTGATTCCCGCAGATCAAAACAGCACAATCCTTTCAGGACAATGACAGCCAAATCACCACATGCGCTGGTCACAGGCGGGGCGGGCTTTATCGGTTCGCATCTAGTGGAGCGATTGCTCGCGGGCGGAGATCGGGTGGTCGTGATTGACGATCTGTCCACCGGCAGTCTTCAGAACCTGGCATGCGTGGTATCGCAACCCGGGCTGACCTTTGTAAAGTCGAAGATCTCAGCGTGCGAGGACCTTGCAAAATATGTCGCCGGCGCGCATTCCATTTATCACCTGGCAGCGGCAGTCGGCGTTGAATTGGTGGTCAAATCTCCCATACACGTGCTGGAGGCAAATTTGTGGGAGACAGAGGTGCTGCTCTCCGCCGCGGCGGCGCATCCGGTGCCGTTCCTGCTGACCTCGACATCCGAGGTCTATGGCAAAAGCCTTCAACCGGCGTTCAATGAGGAGGACGACCTGTTGATCGGACCCCCTCACCAATCGCGCTGGAGCTATGCATGTTCAAAGCTCATGGACGAATTCCTCGCCATGGCTTATTGGCGCGAGCGCAAGCTCCCGGTCCGCGTGGCAAGGCTTTTTAACACAGTCGGGCCGCGCCAAACCGGTCGGTACGGGATGGTGCTCCCGAGATTCATCGCTTCAGCAAGGGCAGGGAAGCCCTTAAAGGTGTATGGCGATGGACTCCAGACCCGGTGCTTCTGTTACGTGGCTGACACGGTTGAGGCCCTGATGCGGCTGCAAAGCACTTCTGCCGCAGTCGGAGGGGTTTTCAATGTGGGGGGGACGGAGGAAATCACGATCCGGCAGCTTGCGCAATCGGTGATCGAAGTGTTGGGCTCAGGATCCGGGGTGGAATATGTTTCGTACTCGGAAGCGTATGCTCCCGGCTTCGAGGATATGCGGCGCAGAAAACCGGACGTGGCCAGATTGGAGAGAGTGACCGGCTTCCGTCCGAACACGCCCTTGCGCAGGATCATCGAGCGTACGGCAGGCCTGTCCTGACACCCCCCAAATGAGCCGGAATGAATCGCATGTTCAAGCCGGGCGTATCAACGAAACCTCACTCTTGCCCGCACACCGGTCCAATTCGGGACCGGTCGTCATTGTTCTCTGGTTGCGGAAGCCAGCAGGGTTTCAAAATGCGGCGGCTGCTCTTCCCGGGCTACCACACTGATATCAATCCTCTTGAATCCGGCCGATTCGAGCCATCGGTGCAGATCGCTTTCGGCAAAACCCAGCCATCGGTCTCCGTAGAGTTGGTGTGCGCGGTCAAAGTCGTGTTTTGCCAGGTCCAGAATCATGATCTGCCCGCCGGGACGCAAAATCCGGAACGCGCTTTGCAAGGCGATGCCTGGCGATTCGGCGTGGTGCAGCGCCTGGCTCAGAATGACGAGATCAACAGCGTTATCGGCGATGGGCGGGTCCTCTAGATCCCCCAGCCTGAAATCGAGATTCCTTAGCTTGTTCTTCCGGGCTTTCTCAGCGCCGAACGCAACGATCCGCTCCGAGTTGTCCACCGCGATCACCCGTTTGCATTGGCGCGCGAGCAGTTCGCTGAGTAATCCCTCGCCGGAGCCCAGATCCGCAACTTCCAGCGGGGGCAGTATTCTCAGCAGCAGGTGGCCAAACGCCTGCCATGATCTTCCCGGGCCGTAAACGCGATCGAAACGCCCTGCCACCTGGTTGAAAAACAGACGCGCCTGTTCCTTGCGCAGGGCCAGCATTCGCCTCAGATTGATCTGATCGCTCTCATGATCGGCTAATTCCTTTGCTCCCCGCACTGCCAGGCTCACGATTTCTTTCCCATTGCCTTCCAGCAGCTTGTAGAAAGTCCGCTTCCCCTGGCGGCGGGACTCGATCAGCCCAGCCTCCTGCAACTGCCCGAGATGCGTCGAGATTCGTGACTGACCGAGCCGGGTGATCTCCTGCAATTCGTTGACCGACAGCTCATCGCCCTGGAGCAAACCAATGAGTCGTAACCGGGTTGGGTCGGCGAGAGCCCTGAGATGCTTAAGCGTGCTGCTCATGCGAAAAAAGTGCTATTTCCTGGTAGATGACCATTGACGGACCTCAATTCTGATATATCATCTTATCCTGATACGTCAATATGAGCAATAGCTATATCTTCTCTTCCGAGTCTGTCGGGGAAGGACACCCGGACAAAGTCTGTGATACCATCTCCGATTACGTTCTGGACGCATGCCTCGATGTGGATTGCATGAGTCGCGTGGCCTGCGAATGCTACGCAAAATCGAACACTGTGATCGTGGGCGGCGAGATAACCATCCCCAAAATCAAGTTTCTGCATCCGAGCAGGGTCATCGATTTTGACGGTCTCGCGCGCGAGGCGATTCGCGACATCGGCTACGTCAATGACGATGATGTCTTCCACGCCGAGAAAGTGTTTGTGAACTGCCTGATTACCGGGCAGTCGCCGGATATTGCGCAGGGTGTGGATGCCCGCAAAGCCGAGGGCAAGAAAACGGCGAAGCAGGGCGCTGGGGACCAGGGCTTGATGTTCGGTTATGCCTGCAACGAAACGCCCGAGCTGATGCCCGCGCCGATTATGTTCGCGCACCGGCTCGGCCGGAAACTCACGGAAATCCGCAAGACAGGCCGTGTGAAATGGCTGCGGCCGGATGCAAAATCCCAAGTGTCCGTGGAATACGTGGATGGCAAGCCCGTGGCGATCCGGAACGTTGTCATTTCCACGCAGCACACCCCGGAGGTCTCGCATGCGGAGATTGAGAAATTCTGTATTGAGAAGGTCATCAAGGCGGTCTTGCCCAGGGAGATGTTGCGCAAGACCGAGTATCTGGTTAATCCGACTGGCCGATTTGTCACGGGTGGTCCGCAGGGCGACACCGGGTTGACGGGCCGCAAGATTATCGTGGACAGCTACGGAGGCATGGGCCGGCATGGTGGCGGCGCTTTTTCGGGCAAGGACCCGACGAAGGTGGATCGCAGCGCGGCATACCTTGGGCGTTGGATTGCCAAGAACGTGGTAGCGGCCGGTTTGGCCGAGAAGTGCGAAGTGCAGTTCGCCTATGCTATTGGCTACCCCGATCCCGTCAGCGTCAATGTGGATACGTTTGGCACCGCGCGCGAGGATGAATCGGCCATCGTGGCGGCGATCAACCGCGTGTTCAGTTTTCAGCCGGCGGACATCATAGAGCAACTCGACCTGCGCCGTCCGATCTATAAGAAGACGACAAACTACGGTCACTTCGGCAAGAGCGATCCCGATATAACCTGGGAACGGACAGACAAGGCTGGGGCTCTCAAGAATGCGCTGCGGCGGACCGTGAGCATGAGTCGGAGCTGTTCCCGCCGCTGAGGGGGGCGTCTCCGGAAGCGTTTAGCAACCATTAAATTAATTATGCCAGCAACAATTCAGAGAACCAACGGCAGGAGAGCTGCCGGCAAACAAGGCGATTTTTACGTGGCGGACATTTCGCTCGCCGATTGGGGACGAAAAGAGATCCAGGTGGCCGAGCAGGAGATGCCGGGCCTGATGGCCGTTCGCGAGAAGTACGGGCGGCAAAAGCCGCTCAAGGGGGTGCGCCTGTCCGGTTCGTTGCACATGACGATCGAGACTGCGGTGCTTATCGAGACACTGGTCGAGCTGGGCGCCTCGGTGCGCTGGGCAAGTTGCAACATCTTCAGCACACAGGACCAGGCGGCGGCTGCCATCGCAAAAACGGGCACGCCGGTGTTTGCGTTCAAGGGTGAGACCCTCGATCAATACTGGGAGTTTACGTTGGCGGCCCTCAGCCACCCTGCTGGCCAGGGGCCACAATTGGTGGTGGACGATGGGGGGGACGCCACGCTGCTGCTTCACAAGGGCTACGAGATGGAGCATGGGAGTAACTGGGTGAATACTCCCAGCACAAGCCATGAGGAGGAGGTGATCAAGAAGCTTCTCAAGAAATGCTCGAAGGAGCGACCGGGCTGGTTCACCCGGGCTGTGGCTGATTGGAAAGGAGTCTCCGAAGAAACCACCACCGGGGTCCATCGCCTGTATCAAATGCTTGAAGCTGGCACACTTCTGGTCCCGGCAATCAATGTGAATGATTCGGTGACGAAGTCCAAGTTCGACAATCTATACGGTTGCCGGGAATCCCTGGCGGACGGTTTGAAGCGCGCGCTGGGCGTGATGATTGCCGGCAAGACCGCTGTTGTGTGTGGTTACGGCGATGTTGGAAAGGGTTGCGCGCATAGCCTGCGCGGGTTTGGCGCCCGGGTCATTGTCACGGAAGTGGACCCGATTAACGCGTTGCAGGCGGCCATGGAAGGCTTCCAGGTTACCACCGTGGAGAGCACACTTGGAATCGCGGACATTTACGTGACGGCCACCGGCAACTGCGAGGTAATCACTTTGGAGCACATGTTGAAGATGAAGGACCAGGCGATCGTGTGCAATATCGGTCATTTTGACAACGAAATTCAAGTGGACCGGTTGAACGCCGCCAAAGGAGTAACGAAAGTGAACATCAAGCCGCAGGTGGACCGTTACGATATTCCGGGCGATCGCAGCATTTACATGCTTGCGGAAGGACGCCTGGTCAACCTGGGCTGTGCGGAAGGGCATCCGAGCTTTGTGATGTCGAACTCGTTCACGAACCAGGTGCTTGCGCAACTGGACCTGTGGACCAACAGGGAGACCTACAAGCCACAGGTTTACCGGCTTTCCAAAAAGTTGGATGAAGAAGTGGCCCGCCTGCACCTGGACAAGATTGGGGTGAAACTTACAAAGCTCAGCAAGAAGCAGGCGGACTACATCGGTGTGCCGGTTGAAGGTCCCTACAAGCCCGAGCACTACCGCTATTAGCCCAAACGTATCTTGTGGTGGATTTCAGGCGAACGGAATGAAAGCGTTCGCCTGATCTCTTTTTTGAGGAGCTGCATACGCCAAACCGGGGTTGCTTGAGAGCAACCCCGGCATAGCAAACTTGAGACTTCACCCGCGCAATCCCGCAATCAGGACTGCGGGAGAGTGCCGTAAGTGATTGGCTTCACTTCGTTACCCGACCCGTCGGTAACCTTGCGCGTCTTCTCGTCGAACAGGCAGGTCATCTTCAGGCGATCGGACATTTCCGCCAGCGAGATGACCGTCTGGACGCGAATGGCGAGGTCAATGTTGCCGTTGGGCTTCGCCCCGGAACGGATGCAATCGAACCAGTTCTTCTCATGCACGCGGATGTCCTCGGGCTGCATGCCGGTGAATGTTTCGGGATCGATTTCCTCGGCGTATTCCTTTTCGGGAACGAGCTCGATGCGCTCGCCGCTGGAGCCGATATTCATCGTTGCCTTGTGACCGTAAATGGCGAAACCAGGGCTCTTGGCGTTGACAGTGCTGCAGGTGACGGTGACCATGTAGCCGGAGGGGAACTCCGCCTGGAGTTGAATGTGCTCGGGCACTTCGCGCGGAAGGGCATCCGGCTTGTTCTTGTCCGCATGCACATTCTTGGTGCCGATACAGTTGACGCGCGCGGGGAATTCGGGGTTTCCGGAGGCGAGCATGAGCGGGTGCAGCCTGTGAGGAACCAGATCGCCCAGCAGTCCGGAGCAGTAGGGAAAGAACTTGCGCCAGCGATGGAAATGCTCGGCGCTGAACGGCACGCGCTTCTTCACCGGACCGAGCCAGCGTTCCCAATCAATGTTCGCGGCGGTTGATTCCCCTTCGATCATGTAGTTCCACTCGCCCTGGACACTGTTGCGGCAATAGTAGCCCTGTCCCCATACCAGCGTGCCGGCCTGGCCGGCTTGGATGAGTTCGGCGCACTTGTGCCAACCCTGGGCGGAGCAGCCTTGAGACCCGATTTGGAAGACCGACTTCGAGCCCTTAAGCGCATCATACACCTGGAAAGCTTCGTCGAGATACCGCGTCAGCGGCTTCTCGCAATAGACATGCTTGCCGGCCTTGACGGCGTCCATCACCATTTGGGCATGCACCGGATCGTGCGTGGCGATCAGCACCGCATCAATGTCCTTCCGGTCGAGTAACTGCTTGTAGTCAACTGTGACATCACTGTCCTTGAGCCCGGCGGCTTGCTTGGCCCAGTCCCGGCGCTTGTTGAATACGTCGCACGCAGCCGCGACGACGGTATTGTTCGCATTAGCGTTTGCGTGGATGCCTTCGAGATGGTTCTTGCCGATACCGAACCCTACGCCAATCACACCGACGGCAATCCTGTTGTTTGCGCCGGCCACATTGGCCGAAGGCGCCTGGTTCTGGCCATAAACCGGGGCTCTCAAGAGAGGCGCGGCGGCGGCCGCGGCGGCCACAGTGGCGGCTTTTACGAGAAAATCCCTGCGCGGCACTCCGCCGGGTGAAGATGCATTTTGTTTATCCATATTTAAGATATTTTGAACTGAACGTCCTTAACAATAGACGAAGCTTAAGCCAAAGACATTCACCGTCAATACCTGTGTTTTCTCTGCAGACCGGACAACGGCAAACCGTAAAATTCCGCCGGTCATTACTTTCGCCTAGAAATGGCTAAGAAGAATCGGGCTTATTTGAAGCTCAAAACAACGCCTCCAATGCGCGGCATCGCGCGGCTCATTTGATCACAGGCCACGTCCCCGCCATGCGGTCCTGGAGGCTGCGCTCCGGCAACACCAGTGAAATTACCGTCAAAGCCAGCAGCAGAAATCCTGAGGCGATAGGAGGCCAGGGAATGTTCATGAAGGCGGAACTCAAGGTGGTTGAGACAATCATTGCATCGTGTGCGGACGGTGTCAGCGTGGGAGCGGCGAACGATGCGATAGTGATGCCGGTTACGGCCAGGACCGCAACAGGCCCCCACGCAACCAATGCCCGCCAGAAGACTCTGAGCCTGGAGGCCGGCGCTCCGTCCTTTCGGACGTAGGTCACTTTGGCGAGGCGTTGCACGGGTCCGCCTTTGAGGATGATTGCGCAAAGCAGGGCCGGGAAACACACATAAATCAGTAGCGTCGAGTAAAACAGGATTTGAAGGAGGGTGCCCATTCCCAATCGCTTCTTGATGTCTGACAGTGACGGCAGTTTCAGGATACTTGCAGCCCGCTTGATTTGTTCGGGCGTGAGGTTCGGATAATTCGTGATGCTTTGCTCGGCAAAACGTCTGGCCTCACCTTTGATGAGAATGCTGGCCAGGGGACTGTTCCATTCCGTCCTGTTGGTGATTAAGTTTCGATACCTGGATGCAACGACGATCGCAAAATCCTCGTCTGAGACCTGGCTGGCAGCCTTTCCCCAGCGGATTCCCTCCCGCATGGACAAAAGTTGATGGACTGGCAGCAGATCCGGATGAAGCCGTTCAAACTGTTCCATCACTTCGTTCCCGATCTTGCCCATCACAGCAACAAACAAGGGGAAAGCCACGCAACCGCAGACAATTGCCGCCCTCCGATAACCTGACACCCTCGTGGGCAGCCTCAATAATGGCGCCAGCTTGAGCACAACAGCATTCGGATCCTGCAACCCTGCGAGTTCCGAAAGAAAACGGCGGGCGTGCAATGGCATAGGGTGTGGCACATTCTCCGCGGAGCGGTGCCGTCCGCCGGACAATGCCATGCAGGCGACAACCGAAAGGAACTCCCCGGGTGTTGCGCAGGAGGCCGCACGCACGGTGACGCCCGGTGCGGGGAAGTCGAGAAGCTTGATTTTGCCCTGTTCCGTGATCCAGATCCGGTCCGGCGAAAGCAGCGATGGTTCTGTGTGGTCCCGTCTGGCGGCTGCGATTTCCATCGCAAGTTCGTCGAGCCAAAGGCGAACTTGCTCCCAGGGTTGCGGCGATGCGGTGATTGTGTGAAAAGACTGTCCGTCTGCGGCTTCAAAGGCGTCCCACGCCTCTGTGCTGGATCGCCGTCCGGTAAGCCAGCGGAGCCGGCCTGGCCGGCCAACGTTTCTGAGGTGCAGCGGGAAAGGCTCGGCGCCCGGTTCCAGTTGGTGGACCCAAACCTTGCGGAGAAGCCGGGTGTCATAACACAACAGCCATCGTGATCCCGGGGTTTCGGCGATCGTCTCGATCAGGCGATATGGACCCACCTGCGTTGAGCTGCCGGATGCAAGGAGCCGCGGTTGCTTTGCGGTGAATGCCTGCGAGCGCGCCGGGAGCGTGCTGGCCGAAACGACGCGAGTGTTTGTGAGGAAGTCATGCAAAGCCCGGTATCCGTTCCGGCGCCTCGCCGTCACAAACAGCATAACCATCATCGCGTAAGCTGTGAGTGACAGAAGGTTAAACCACGGGCGTTCCACGGCCCAGACGAGGGCGGTGCCTGGACGACTGATGAGATCGGAAACGCTGCCGGGATATAATACGGCGCAAATGGTCCAGAACGGCAGAAAAGGCAGTAGCATGTAAACAGCAGCCCTGGCACATGCGCGCCAGATACCCGGCGGGGCCTTGTTCGCGCCGACCACGCGTAGCCTGCAGACGAATTTCCCGGCTGCAGCGCCGAACCTGCCTTCAAGCACGCCGTAGTATGCAATACCCATGAGCATGGATGTGAAAACAAACAGAAGGACCCGTGGACCGGGGTTCGAGATCGTCTCAATCAAGCTGGCGAATCCGCCAAAGGTTACAACGGCTGAAGCGTGAACCAGAAGGTTTAACAACATGAAATCCGCGAAACCTGCCAGGAAGCGAATGCCCAAACCAGCGGGCACGGGCGCAGCGGAGGAATACTGCTCGAGGGCGTGCCTCAATTCGGCATAGTTCCTGAAACGTTCCCCGCGAACCTTGTGCATGCACCGCTGGATCACTCGTGAAAGTCCCTCGGGGATGCTGCGGCGCAATTCGCGGGGGGAGGGCGAGGGCTTTTCGAGCACGGTGGCAATGAGAGCCACGGTGTTGTGAGCTTCGAAAGGCGTTCGCCCGGTGAGCAGGTAAAAGAGTGTCGCCCCGACAGAATAGATATCGGATTGACTGTTAAGTTCCTCGCCCCGGATCTGCTCTGGCGGACAGAACGCGGGCGTCCCCAGGAACGAGCCGTCGGCGGTGAGTGCCGGCTCCGTTCGCACCGCGGTGGAGATGGAAAGTCCGAAATCCCCAATCTTCACAGTGCCATTCACATCCACAAAACAATTCGAGGGCTTTACGTCCCGGTGCAGTATTCCCGCGTTTTGCGCCGCCTCCAGACCTTCCAGAATCTGAAGAACCGCGTCCACCGCCTCGACGTGCGGCATGGGTCCCCGCTGCAGGACACGGGAATGCAGCGTTCCGCCCGAAAGCAGTTCCATCGCTATCACAGGCGTGCCGCCGATCTCTTCGGTTCCGAAAATATAGACGCTGTTCGGATGGTTCACGGACGCGGCGAGCCTGCCCTCGCGAAAGAATCGCTGCCTTGACTCCGGGGAGTCCAGTTTGTGACTCAGTATTTTCAACGCAACCCGCCGGCTGTTATCGAGGTCCTCAGCTTCGTAGGCTGCTCCCATGCCGCCCCGGCCAAGAAGCCGAATGATGCGGTAATGGCCAAAAACCTGTCCGGCAGGGAGTTCGGATTCGTGGCTCCCGGGCACGCTTTCGGCTGAGCGGGTCTGCGGTTCCATCTCTACAGTGGACATGGCGGCGCCCAATAGACATTTGGGGCAAAAATCGGCAGTGATTCCCGCCGGCAACTGTGCGCCACAGCGCATGCAAAAACCGGACTGCTCTGAACTCGCTTTTGAATCAGGAGAATTGCTCATTCACCATAGACTTAAGCAAAGACTTTGAGAAGTAACGTGGCATTTCTGAATATTGGCTGGCGCAGGCTAAAAAGAGGAGAAAAGGATTCGGATTTCGTCATCCACTTCATCCGGGGAGGCAACGGTTTCGGATACTTCGGCCCGGAGCAGGTCGCGGAAACGGCTGCGCAGACGAAACACGGCCATTTTTATTGCGGCTTCAGACAGGTTGAGCGTTCTGCCGATTTCGATGTAAGACAAGGCAGACTCGCCGCTGACGAGGCAGGGCTGGATATGTTCGAAAAGTGCAGAGCGGCCCGTGACCAGGTATTCCTGGCGAAGCGTTGCAACCGTGCGTTCAAGAAGAGTTTGTGCCCACTGCCGGTCGAAGAGAATATCGGGCCGGAAGTCCCGGTCGGGCGCAGGGACGATTCCTGACTCTGCCAGTTCCATGTCAATGGGCACCACCTGCTTGAAGCCGCCACGCTTTTGGCGGTGTTCCTTGTCCCATTCGTTGGCCATGAACCGCTTCAGTGCCGTGAGCAGGAATGTCCTGAACCGGCCTTTATTCGGATCTGCCGCAAGCAGGTAACCCTTCTCGATCACCTTTGCGAAAAACGATTGGGTCAGGTCCTCAGCGTCGCCGGGCGCCTTTCCGGTTCTGCGGATGTAGGCGTATAACGGTTTCCAGTAGGCCCTGCAGAGGGCTTCCAGTGCCTCAGCTGATTTGGCAGATGCCGTGTTCTGAGCCGAAACGACAACGGACCAGTGCGTGGTTGCGAAGACAGGTGGGCCCCCTCTGGAGCTGGCCGGCAGGCCGGGGCTCGCTGTGCAGGAAGAAGAATCGTCTGGCACCGCGGCAACATACAGAAAAAGCGGGCCCGATGGGAAGAAGGTTCCATCGCATGCCCCGGCTTGATCATGTGACATGGGTCGGGTTTGTCGGATTTGCGGGAAGAGATCGGCACAGTTCAGTGCGTTTCCTTTTTGGGGCGGACAGGTTGAGGGGTGACGAGGCTGGACAAATCAGTTGCGAGCGTGCATTGAAAGAGAGAGAAAATGAGAGGCACGAAATTTCTGCAGGGGCCGTGTTCGCATTGTGGGAAGCCGATCCGGTATCCTGCGCCTATGGTTGGCACTGCGGCGCAATGCCCGAGCTGTAAGCAAGTGACAGAGCTCGTGCTTGAGACACCGGAGATCGAGGCTGCGGGAGTCAGCAAGCGGACAGTTTTCTGGACCGTCCTGACGATCCTGATCCTTTTAGCCGGGTTGGCCGGGGCTTTCTACGCGTTGAATCAAGCCAGGAATCTCAAGAGCCAGAGGAACAAGAAAACCTATCTCATGGATAATGCGCCGGTCGGACAGTTATCAACGCACTCCTTTGCGCATTTTCTCAGACCGTCTTCGATCGTCTGATTCAAGGGCGCGGCGAGTTTAACATCAAAACCGCGGCCGATGAAGGTGAGTCCCAGGGGTTCGGCAGCCAGCTCGGTGATTTTGACGCAGATGCCGCACAGGATGCATTTGCCGGGTTCAAAGATGATGCCCCCTGGCATGACCTGGCACTCGAAGGGACGGCGCTCTGACCTGAACCGGTTGGCATCGGCGTTGTAAAGCTGGGCGTAGTGCTGGAGGATACAGTTGCCCGAGGAGGCGCAATCGCAATGGAGGCAGCGTGAGGCTTCCGTCGTCGCCTGGAGGGGCGTGAAGAGAGTTTGCAGTGCCGGGGTGGGATGCCCGTGTCCCGCCGGATCGGATTTCCCTGTGGAGGCGCAGCGATTGCATGGGGTTGTGGCTGCGGCTGCGTTGTTTACTGAAATGAAGTGCTTGAGCTCGAGGGGTGAAAGGCGACCCATGACGCTGGAAAAGGGCCGCTGCAGGGCTTTGGGCGCGATGCCCTTGAGATGATCCCGGAGGCAATCTGCGGCAGCTTTGGCCTCGGCCATCACACGGACGAGTTGGCGTGTGGAGCGGACGGCTGCGCCGGTGGCAAAGACATTTTTCAAGGGGGTGAGGTGAGTATGCGGATCCACCTGGATCCGGCCGGACGACAGTGGGAGACCGAGTGCGGTTTGACCGACGGGGTCGCCGATGGCGACGAGGACGGCGCCGAATTTTGCCAACAGATCTGTGAGAGATACCCCGGAGCCGAGTTCGATGCCGGTCTCAATTTTAACGCCAAGCCGCTGGAGGATGGAAATTTCGCGGGCAAGAATGCCGGCTGGAAGTTGTTCCATGCGGAGTGTGCCACCAGGTTCCTTGTTGCGATCGAAGACCGTGACTGCCGTGCCGGCCCTGGCGAGGTAGAAGGCAGCAGCAAGGCCGGATGGGCCGGCGCCGATGATTGCGAGGGAGGGACGACCCGGTTCGCATTCTTTCTGGATGCCGGCGAACATCTGATCATCTTCGAGTTCGGCGACATGGCGTTCGATGTCGCGGATTGTGGCAGGTCCATCCCAATGGCCGCGGCGGCAACCTTGCTCGCAGGGGTGATGGCAAAGGACGCCAAGAACACCCGCGAGCGGAAGAGTGGCACGGACCGTTTGGATTGCCCCCGGGGTGTCCTGGCTTTGGACCTGGCGAAGCAACCCGGGAATGTTTAGTCCCAGGGGGCAAAGGCGCTGGCAGGGGGCGAGGCAATCGCCCACGTGATCGCTAAAGAGCAATTCAAGTGCGGTGCGGCGTGCTTCATAAACCTCCTCGGTTTCGCTTTCTATCGTCATTCCCGGCTCCGCGATTGTGCCGCAGGAGGGAACAAGTTTGCCGTTCAGTTTTACGAGACACACCTGACAGGTGTTGAGAGGGCCGCATTTTTCGAGGTAACAGAGCGTGGGAATATCCAACCCGGCCTTGCGGGCGACATCAAGGATGGTCTGCTCTGCCGTGACCTCGATCCTGCGTCCATCAATAGTGACGGTGGCGGTGCTCATGGGGACGCCTTTTCCACCGCCTGATGCGGACAAACCTGGCGGCAGGAATCGCAGCGGATGCATTTGTCCATGTCAATCCAATGCCGCTGGTAGGGGGTGATCGGGATGGCATCGGTGGGGCAATGCTGCGCACAAATGGTGCAGCCTGTGCAATTGTCGAGAACGCGGTACTTGATCAGTGCGGTGCAGGCGGCGGCGGGGCAACGACCTTGCAGGTGCGCCTGATATTCGTCGCGGAAATAGCGCAACGTTGTGAGCACAGGGTTCGGGGCGGTTTTGCCAAGGCCACAGAGGCTGCCGGCGGCGACCTGCTGGGCCAGCGTTTCGAGCATGGCGAGATCTTTCGCATGGCCCTTGCCCGCGCAGATGCGGTTGAGGATTTCGAGCATGCGACGGGTGCCGATGCGGCAGAAAGTGCACTTGCCGCAGGATTGCTGCTGGGTGAACTGAAGGAAATAGCGGGCGATGTCCACCATGCAGGCAGTGTCGTCGAGCACGACCAAACCGCCCGAGCCCATAATTGCGCCAACGGCGCGGAGAGATTCGAAATCGATGGGAGTGTCCGCGAGGCTTGCGGGAATGCAGCCGCCGGAGGGCCCGCCGATCTGAACGGCTTTGAACGTGCGGCCGGGGCGGACGCCGCCGCCGATTCCCTCGACAATCTGTCGAATAGTCATGCCCATGGGGACTTCGATGAGGCCACCGCGGCGGACGTTGCCGGCGAGGGCAAAGACCTTTGTGCCGCGCCCATTCTTTGTGCCCAGTGCGGCAAAAGCCTCGGGGCCGTTGCAGATGATCCAAGGGACCATGGCCAGCGTTTCAACATTGTTGATAACGGTCGGCTTGCCCCATAAGCCGCTGACCGCAGGGAACGGAGGGCGCAAGCGGGGCATGCCGCGGCGCCCCTCGATGGATTCGATGAGAGCGGTTTCCTCACCACAAACAAAAGCCCCGCCGCCTTGCTTGATGGTGAGGCGAAAAGGGTAGTCGGCGCCGAGCAGGCGCTGCCCGATCCAGCCCCGCCGCTCGCAAAGTTTAATGGCGGCGCGAACGCGTTTGAGGGCCAGCGGATATTCGTGGCGGATGTAAAGAAAGCCTTCATGGGCGCCTGTGGCGACGGCCGCGATTGCCATGCCCTCAATGATCCTGAAAGGAAAGGATTCCAGAAGCATGCGGTCCATGAAAGCGCCGGGATCGCCTTCGTCGCCATTGCAGATGATGTATTTGGAGTTTGAGGTCTGCTCCCGGGCCATGCGCCACTTTGCGCCGGTGGGGAATCCTGCGCCGCCGCGTCCGCGCAGGCCTGCCCGGTCCAGGAGGTCTGGAATGGCGGAGGGAGGGATGGCTTGCAGCGGGGAGGCGAGAGGTTCCGGCTTCGATTCGGGTCCGAGGCAGCGGGCCAGGGCGGTGAAGCCGCCGTGACGCACGTATTCGTCGAGGTCGAGCGGGTCGGACTCGCCGAAATGCTCGGTGGCAATGTGAACCTGTCCGCCAAGGAAGTCGCATACGGACGGCTCCTGCGGGCGCAGGGCGGCGCTCGAGATGACTTCGTGGTTATGAACGCCAAGCAGGGCATCGATCATTCCATCCGCAATTTGTTTGGCCCTGTTCAGGATGCCGCGCGGACGGAAATGGCGTCGGACCAGGGCGCGAACATCGGGCGCGGCGAGACCGGCGTAGAGGGATCGGTCGGCGCCGGGAGCGTTGATTTCCACGAGCGGCGTGCGATGGCACATGCCCACACAGCCGACGCGTTTGACGTTGACGGGCGCGTTGGTGCGGGCGACTTCGTCCTGTAAGGCGTGAAATAATTGGTCGCTGCCCTTGGCGATACAGCAGGAGCCAAGCCCGATCCTGATTTCGCCTTTGGCGGCTGCGGGTTGGAGCAGTTCCTCGGTGGAACGCGCGCCGCCACCGTTAAGTTTCAGCTCGGAGAACTCGCGGAGGATAGCATGCGCGCGTTCGGGAGTGGCATGGCCGAACGTGGCATTTTCGATTCGAACGACCGGGGCGAGCGTGCAGCAACCAAGACATGCGACCTGCTCAACCGTGTATTGACCCTGGGAATCGGTATCCTGGCCGGGGACGATGCCCAACTCGCGCTTCAGAGCGTCTTCGACGCGTTCGGCGCCGTTAACGTGGCAAGCGGTTCCGCGGCAGACCCTGATGATGTGTTTGCCGGCAGGCTGGAGCCGGAACATGTCATAGAACGAAGCGACTCCGGAGACGCCGGCGGGGGTAATTCTCGTGACGGAGCAGATCTTTTCGAGCGCCGCATGTGGCAAGTAGCCATAATGGTCCTGCAGGGCCTGGAGGATTGGAAGGACGGCGTCAGGTTGGCGTCCGTAGCGCTCTACGGCCTCGTCCACGTAGGCGAGGTCGGGCTCGGGTCGAACGATGGCCGCCGGCGCTTCGAGAAGGCTGCTCATGGTTTGGGGCCTCCCCCGGCTTCCGGCGTAGTGACGGACCCCAGCCGCCACATACTGGACATGCCGCGCACTACGATACTGTCCTGAACAAATGCCGGGCTGGCGTGGAAGCTGTCGGGCATTTTTGTGCGAAAGACTTCCTTGTATTGGCGGGCGACCTCGGCGATGACGACAGAGCCCTCCTGGCCGAACAGGTAGAGGTGGCCGCCTGCAATGGCCGGGGAGGCGTGGCATTCGAACTCCAGGTCCTGAGTCCAGACCTTGCTGCCATCCTTTGCGTCAATGCAAGTCAGGCCGCCATGGGTGCTGACAAAGAAAATTAACTCGCCGTTGCCGACCGGGCTTGTGACGTCCGGAATATCCTCGTCGAAGCTCCACTGGATGTGTGTTTTTGTGACGTCGCCCCGTCCGTCCGGCCGGATGGACATAATGCGATCGGAGGGGCTGGCAACAATCAGGCGGTTGCCGGCGAAGATGGGGGATGGAGTGACTTCGCCGTTAAGACAATCCGCGCGCCAGAGTTCCTCTCCGCTGGCAGCCGAGTAAGCGATGGCAAAGGGGATGGAGAGTGTGAGGATCTGGTGATGGCCCGCTGCTTCGAAGACGATGGGTGAGGCCCATGAAGCGCCGAGGGTGCGTGGTTTCTGCCAGACGGGTCTTCCGGTCCGGCCGTCGAGCATGTAAAGAACGGACTTGCCTTCGCCGCTTTCGCCCTGGTCGAGCTGGACGATGACGCGATCCTGCCAGGTAACGAGGGAAATGGCGTGACCGTAGGGATTGCTGAGTGCGCCAAAGGATTTAGTCCAGGCGGGCCGGCCGTCCAGATTGATGGCGCCAAGCAGGCCGTTGGCGAAGATGGCATAGACGCGGCGTCCGTCTGTGGCCATGGTGGACGGGGCATAGCCTGTGGACTCGGGGACTTCGGCGGTTTGGGTGCCCGAAGGAGCCTGGATGGGCTGACGCCATACGACCTGTCCGTCGTTCAGGTTGAGGGCAACGATTTCGAGTTTCGAGGCATCCCCGCCTGCGATGAAAATGCGGCTGTCGAAAACGATTGGGGAATTAAAACCCGGGACGGGAGAGGGGACTTTCCACGCGATGCCTGAGGCGGTTTCAGCGTTCCATGAGATGGGGGCTTTGCCCGCGAGGGCGACGCCGTTGCCGCCGGGCCCACGGAATCTGGACCAATTGCGATTCAATTCTGCGGGTGACGCGCAATC
>ERZ1645192.483-NODE-483-length-32992-cov-18.694720_pt1 | contig 32992 bp, 23 predicted proteins | sample MGYA00575354_ERZ1645192 | MGnify/ENA primary metagenome ERZ1645192 (study PRJEB40844, sample SAMN11349763) | freshwater sediment metagenome | isolation source: river sediment | host: Sediment | place: India: Faizupur Khadar , New Delhi | collected 2017-02-21 ...
CAGGTGTGTCTGCTCTATGAGCGCAAACTGGGCATCCACAATGTGCAGATCTTCAACAATTCCGGGAAGAATACGATGCAGAGTGTCTTCCATCTCCATTTTCACATCTTCCCTAAAACGGAACAAGATGACCGCCGGTTGAAGTTTGAATTCCACCCGGAACTTGTCAGCCAATATGCGGATATGCTTGCCCGGCTCAGAGACTAAACCCAAAAATGGTCCGGTAGAAATTTAAGATTTGGGTATAATTCACAAACTGTTCCCGTGGCCTAATGGATAAGGCATCGGCCTCCGAAGCCGGTAATGTGGGTTCGAATCCCACCGGGAACACTATCTCACTTTTGACCAATCTGTTTTTTATGGCCTTGAGGTTCTCTGCACTGGAGGCAAAATGGCAGACCCTGAAATTGCCGCCGAGTTGGAAAAGCTACGGGCGCAAATTAATTACCACAATTACCGATATAACACCCTTGATGACCCGGAAATCAGCGATTACGAATATGATCAGCTCTTCCAAAAGCTCAAGCAGCTCGAAGCTCAGCATCCGGAACTAATCACACCCGATTCCCCCACCCAGCGCAGCGGCAGCCAACCCCTGGATAAGTTTCGCAAAGTGCGCCACCCCAGCCCAATCCTGAGCCTTGCCAATGCGTTTGGGCGGGCGGAGGCCATGGACTGGTATGAACGCGTGCGCAAAATTAACCCGGCTGTCGAAAAGGCTGAATACGTGCTTGAACCCAAGCTGGACGGCCTGACGGTGGTCCTGCATTACACAGATGGGATTTTCACCCTTGGCGCCACCCGCGGTGATGGGATAGTGGGCGAAGATGTCACCGAAAACATCAAAACGATCCCGATGCTGCCCTTGCGCATCCCGGTTAGAGGCAGTGAACCCCCTCCAGCCAGCCTGGTGGTGCGCGGTGAAGTTTTTATCACGAAAGCAGAATTTGAAAAGCTGAACCGCCAGCTGCAAGAACGCGGCGAAAAGCCTTATCTCAACCCGCGCAATACTGCCGCCGGTTCACTACGCCAACTTGATCCGAGTGTAAGCGCCAGCCGGCCACTGCGAATGTACATCTACCAAATCGTGCAATCCTCCAATCCACTGCCCCTGACGCAAAGCGGAATCCTGGATTACCTGGGCAGGCTTGGCATTCCGGTCAACCCATTGCGCTGGTTTGCGCATTCTTTTGAAGAGGCGGTTGAAATTTGTGAGCGGGAAGGCTTAAAACGGCATGAATGGCCTTACGACGCTGACGGTATTGTCATCAAGATCAATGACCTGCAGCTCTCGGGCAGTTTGGGCGTGGTTGGCAAAGATCCGCGCGGCCAGCTGGCCTTTAAATACCCGGGTACCGAAGTTGAAACGAAGGTCTTGGATATCCAGGTCAATGTTGGCCGGACGGGCGTCTTGACCCCGCTTGCACTTTTGCAGCCTGTTAGTATCGGGGGTGTTATCGTCCGCCAGGCCACCCTTCACAACTTCGATTTTATCCAGGAGAAAGACATCCGCATTGGGGACTACGTTCTCGTCAAACGCGCCGGGGAGGTCATTCCTTACATTCTCGGTTCTCTGCCCGAAAAGCGCGACGGCAGCCAGCAGCCATTCATTGTTCCCCAATACTGCCCATCGTGTGGTTCGCAGATTGAAAAGAACCCGGAGGAGGTAGCCTACTACTGCATCAATGCCAGCTGTCCGGCCCAGCTCAGCCGCACTATCGAGAACTTTGCTTCCCGCCCGGCCATGGATATTGCTGGCTTGGGTGAACAGATTGCAGTGCAGTTGACTTCAGCCGGGTTGGTGAAATCCGTGGCTGATTTATATCGCTTATCTTTGCCAGATTTGTTGAAACTGGAAAAATTTGGCTTGAAAAAAGCCCAAAATCTACTGGACGCGATCGACGCTTCGCGCCATCAACCCCTGGAGCGCCTTATTATTGGGTTGGGCATCCATGGGATTGGTGAAGTCAGCGCTCGAAAACTGGCAGATACGTTTCATGACCTGGACCAGCTGAGCAGTGCGACGGCTGAGGCGCTCTATCAGGTGGAAGGGATAGGTCCCAATCTGGCTCAAGAAATTCTCAACTGGTTTTCCAACGAACAAAATCAACAAATCTTGGCAGATCTTAAAGCGCTTGGTGTTTGGCCAACGCAGAACAATCAACCTTTGCAGGCCAGCCACCAGCCTCTGGCAGGCAAAGTTTTTGTCATCACCGGCACACTGCCTTCGCTCTCGCGCGAAGATGCCACCAAATTAATTGAAGCAAACGGCGGTAAAGTCACTGGTTCCGTTAGCAGCAAAACGGACTACCTGCTTTTGGGAGAAGACCCGGGTTCGAAATTAGCCAAAGCCCAACAGCTTGGGATTCCATCCCTCTCGGAAGCCGAGCTGATGGAGCTGATTCAGAATAATTAAAACCCTCAATAAAAAATACTGAAAAAATAAAAAAGATGGCGCCCATAAAGCGGCGCCATCTTTTTTTCTGATGAGCCGTTTTATTTTTTACCAGCCCAGCGCGCCTGTTGGGCCTTTTTGATGTTTTCAGCCCAGGCTTTCTTTTGGGCTTCGGTGGGTTTCTTTTTCTCGGGAACATTGGGCCGGTCTTTTGCTTCAAAGATGTCACCCTTAATATGTTTCGGCTCTGAGCCAAGACTGCTGAAAAGATCCTTGGCATCCTGGCTGTCCGGAACGAGGGTTTCACCTTCCATGTGGGCATCGGTTTTGCTCACCAGCCAGGCTGCAGTGTCCCAAGAGCCACTGGCACGCTTGCCGGCCAAGCGCTGCAAGTGGCCTTTGTCGCCCACATCGACGTTACGAAATGTGATGAACTCAGAGGTAGGTCTGAGTTCTATGTGGTAGTAATCTCCTTCGCCGGTTGTGCCTGGCTTTGCCCGGCGCTGGCGCGATTTTTTCTCTGGTGAACCTGAGGTCTTTGCGGCCATAGCCATTCCTTTCTGATCGGGATTGGTTTTGCTCCCCCTTTATCAAACCAATCTTTGCCATGCTTCAAGTGGAGATGGCGGGAATCGAACCCGCGTCCGAAAGATTAGGCTCTCGAATCTCTACGAGCGTAGCCGATTGTTCGTTGTCGTCCGCCGCAAGATTAACCGGCAAAACTTGCGAAAGACCAGTCACTTAGGCCCTAAAGCCCGCTTAAGTTCGGATCGTGACTCTCCGAACAGCATTCCTGCTTTGTGACGCCTGATCTGAACCCGGCAGGAATTCGGGCTCAGGAGACGTGACCTCCCTTAGGAGATCAGCTTCCGATCTTCCCGCTTATGCAGCGAGAGGAAGGGTTGCGTAGTTTGTGCGATTGGCACTTGTTTTTTGTACTGATTTCACGAGGTCGGTACCTCTCGGCTCGCAATCCGGAACCAGCTTCTCCCGTCGAGACCTGGCATCCCCGGTACAAAGATAGTATAGCATAAAAAAACCCTCCGGTTGACCGGAGGGTTTACAGAACTGTCTAACTTGGAGTTACTGAGCGATTTGAGCCAGTTGTTCGGCTAAAATCGCATTGGCATCCACATTCGCCTGATCCAGCAGTGCTTTCACATCCGACGTGGGGTCGTCTACGATTGAGGTCATCACTACTTCGATGACATTGTCGCGAACAAAGTCATAGCCAGGCACGGGCGGTTCAAACTTGCCGTAAGGCAGCAAGCTGATGGCGGTGGCATAAGCTTCTTGATTGCCGGCGAATTCAGCGGTAACTTCGTCAGCGATGCTGGCGCGCACCGGGAAGTAACCGGAGGCTTTGGCCCACAGGGCGTTCACAGGGGCGCTGGTGTAGTACTTCACAAACAGCCAGGCAGCCAGTTCGCGTTCAGGGGTTGACTTGGGGATCGAAACCGAAGCGCCATAGACGTTCATGACGGGGTCGGCAGTGGTGTGCGGGAGGGCAGCGACGGACCACTCGAACGGAGTCCCATCAGCTGCGACGGCATCGCCATAGAACGGCAGACCGGAAGAGGAACCAACGCTGAAGAGCAGGGTACCATTGCCAAAGTCAGTCTGATCACCGTAGTTTTCAGTAACCAGGCGAGCGCATCCATCCGCAAAGAGGCTCTGCATGAAGCTCCAAGCGGAGACAGCAGCATCGCTATTCAGGGTGAACTGATTGGTAGTGTAATCGAACATGTCACCGCCAAAGGCAAACGTCCAGCTGGCAAAGCGGGATGTGTCGATGCTGAGTTCGTAGCCGGTCGGGGAGGCAGCGCCTTCGGTTGCACCAGAGAATGGGGTTTGGCTGGCTTTGCAGGCCATTTCTTTGAATTGTTCAGGTGTGGTCGGCGGAGCATCGTAACCCAATTCGCGCAGCCAATCCATGTTGTAATACATCACTTCCATGGAACGGTTGGGGGCCAGGCCAAGGCGCTGATTGTTGAACAGGGAGAGTACGTCCTGGGCGAAGAAGCTCGGGAAGAAATCAGCCTGGTCTTCGGGGGAAAGACCATACACGGGGTGGTTAATCAGTTCATTCATATCAAACATGGCGTTTGCCAGTTGATAGGTTGCCACCTGGTTCTGATAGCCAACAACGACATCCGGGACTTCAGGAGTATTCAGCAGTGGCAGCATCTTGTTGAAGATCTCGCTATAACTGCCAGCGTACTCAGCTGTCACCGTGATGCCGTATTCGTTGGTCGCATTGAAGTCAGAAATGATCTGTGCGATTGCAGCTTCACGGGCATCGCCAGTGTGTTGATGCCACCAAACAATTTCCTTCGCAGGAACCACGTTCGCCCATGGATCTTCTTCAGTGGGTTCAGCGGTCGGAGCTTCAGTTGGGGCTTCGGTCGGGGCTTCAGTTTCCGCAGGAGCCTGGGTGGGTTCTTCGGTGGCGGTAGGCGTCGTCGTAGCGCAGGCGCCCAACACCAACGAGGCAATTAACAACATTGCCACAAGCAAAATACTTTTTCTTCTCATTTTCAAAACCTCCATTTTGAACAATTGAGTTTGTTTCTGATATCGAAGGCTGAGAGTTTTCCTTCGCAATATCCAACGTGATTATAAACTATCCTTTCAGGCCGGTCGTCGCAATCCCCTGCGTGAACTGCTTTTGCGTAAGGAAGTAGACGATCAGGATCGGGATAATTGTGATGACGGCCCCAGCCATCAGCCAGTGGGTATACGGCCCAGCTTCCTGCATAAAACCATACAAGCCAACCATGAGTGGCCGCCAGGTATCGCGTGTGGTGACCAGCAGTGGCCATTGGAATGCATTCCAGGCGGCGGTAAAGCCAAAAAGCAAAACGGTCATCACTGGCGCCTTACTGATGGGCAGAACGATTTGAATGAGGAAGCGCAAGTGGTCGCATCCATCGATGCGGGCTGCATCCCACAGTTCGATCGGGATCTGAGCGAAGAATTGGCGCAGCAAAAAAATGCTGAATGCGTTGGCCATGAACGGAACCGTCAACGCCCAATAGGTATTAATCCAGGTTCCTCCTGGCAGCGGAATGATGGTGCCCCGGATTAACATGTAATTAGGGATCAGCGTCACGGATTCAGGGATCATCATGGTTGCCAAGAAGACGCCAAACAACAGGTTTTTTCCTTTGAAATCAATCCGTCCGAAGGCATAACCTGCCAGAATGGACGTGAACAGTAGGCCTGCCAAGGTGCCAAGAGTCGTCAGCACGCTGTTTAAGAAATACTTGGAAAAGTTGGCTTGTTCCCATGCGTCTTTGTAATTGATCCACTGTGGAACCTTGGGGACGAACTGGCGGGTAATGGTTTCTCCCAGCGTCATCAATGAATTGGAAATCATCCAGAAAAACGGGAAGATAAAAATCAGGGCACCAAAAATCAGAATCAGGTACAAAAAAAGCCGGCCAATCACGCGCAGCGCGCTGCGTTCTTTTTCTTTTTGACTTTTTGGTGCTGCAATAATGGCGGTTGAACTATCCATAAAAGACCCGCTCTCCCATTATTTTATTTTGGGCAAGTGTCAGCCCCAGAATGATTACAAACAGCACGATCGCCTGCGCCGTCGCAATACTGTATTGGTTCGCTTTATAAAAACGGTCAAAAATCATCAGGCTGGTGGTCAGCACGCTGCTGCCGGCACTGGGCGTCCGCATCACATAAATATGATTGAAGGCTTTAAACGTGCCTATAAAAGCGATCAGCGTCAGATAAAAGGTTACCGGTGAAATCATCGGGATGGTAATTTTCCAAAACTTGTCCCAGGTACTGCTCCCATCCATTTCAGCAGCCTCGTAAATTTCTTTTGGAATGTTGCCCAGGCCAGCCAGAAAAATAACGGTGTTATATCCGACGAAAGACCAGATGCCAAAGATGATAATCGTGACCAGGGCCAGGCTTGGCCCTCCCGCCAGGCCACTGACATCAAGCCCCAGCAGCTGCAAAACCGGTTTGGGCTCAAACCGCCAGCGCAGCGGATCCATGCCAAACAGGCCGATCAATTGGTTGGCAAATGAGGTTTCTCGGCTTGAAAAAATGATCTGGAAAACGACGGCGGTACTGATGGATGGCGTAATGTAAGGCAAAAAATAGATGACCCGGAAAACTTCCTTGCCAATGATGTCTTGGTAAAGAATGTACGCCAGCACCAGCCCGAGCAGCACCTCCAAAGGGACGGTTCCCAGTGCATAATAAACCGTCACAATTAATGAATCTAAAAATTCTGCATTGCCGGTTTCGTACATCTGCGCCCAGCCGGTGACAAAAATGGCGCCGCCAATCAGCAGGACCAGCGCACCCAAGATTTTTGCAAGCCGCTTTCCTTTGGGAAGAGGCTTGAAGGCCCCACCCCAGACGTAAAACCCGGCGACAATCAGCCCTATTCCCAACAGCAAGATGAGCAGGTTCTGCCATGAGCCGAAGATCAGCAAATAGTTTTTGCCGCCAACGAAAGGTCCTTTAGTCACCTGCCAATTGAACAGGCTCATGTAGATTGCGTATCCAATTGGGAAAATGCCAAAGATAAGAATGATAATTAATGCGGGAAAGATAAAGAGGTAACCAGTAAGCTGCTCCTGCCGCTTTAACTTCTGCAGGTCGCCGCGTTTTTTTTGGATAGGCACGTAGCTGTTCTCAGTCAAAGAAGTCTCCAATCCAAACGGGTAGGCATCATATTAATCTAGAGAGAGATTATACAGCCTATTTAGTCTTTTTCCGAAACTTTTGTAGCCAATTTTATCCATCATTGAGACTGGCTTAATCGAAAGTTTACAAATCAGCAGGAACAAAAGCCAAAATACTCTCAGGAAACGAGTCCGTCACCACCAGAAATCCCAGATCATCGAGCACTACCAAGCCTTCCCAATTTCTGGCTTCATTTTCGGGGAACAGCTGAAGCTGGACCGGGGGTTCATCCACCAGCCTGATGGCCGCATTATCAATTTGGAGCTTAATGATTCTCTCGACCACATCGCTATCCTGGTGTGTCGCTCCCTGCCCGTATGCCTCTGCAAGCGCATCGCTGCTGGCTTGCAGGTGGGTATCACCGGGATAAAAATAATTCATGACCCAAAAATACCCTTCCGAATCGGTGGATGTCGCATCGGTAATGCGATAATTAATGTTCGGGAATGGGATCGTAGCTGCCTGCAGAGGATCTTCGATCGAAAATTGGTGGGCGATCGGCTGCGGGTTTTGCTCAAAACCATTGTCTTCAAAGAAGGTGTAAACCATCCCGTTGAATAAGGTAATCGCTTCATCTGAAGCATTGCTAAAGGAGGTTTGTGGAACCAACGGGACGAGGGTATCCGCATCCAGAGTGATCTGCTCGATGGCGCCGCTGACGGTGCCACGAACCAGATAACCCATCATCGGGCTTCCGGATCGGCTTTCAATGGTCATGAAAACCTCGTCTCCATTAAAGGCGATGCTTTCAAAACCCTCAAATCCGCGGATGCTTTCGCTCAAACCATCATCTTCAAACGCAATGGCTTGCCAGGGCAGCGCCTCGCCGGAAGGATGGTTCAATGCGTCCGTGATAGATTGCTTTGGGATGGCAAAAAGCGAAGCCTGGCCCTGGATTAGGTTCTTTTCAGGGTATTGCGGCAATAATACCAGCCAATCCTGAAACCAGGCCAGACCCGAATATTCCATCGACTGCTTTGCCATGCTGGCATCGAGCACGAGTGGAGCGACCTGCGCTTCGGCTGGGGGTTGCAGGGGGGTTGGCGTTTCCTGGCGGTCTGCAGGTGTGGCTTGCACTGTGTCGGCAGAGGCCGTAACGGCTTGAGTCCCGCTTCTCATCGTCGCATACGGAGCGCTCCCGCTAATACTACACGCACTTAACCCTATAATCAAAAGCATACAGCCAATATTAGCCCAATTTTTTTTCATTTATCGCCACAGTCCTGTTTATTCTTCAAAATATACGAGTAACGGATCATGATCGCTCAAACGCTCGGCAGGTAAAAATTCAGCGTTCAAATGAATGACACTGAAAAGGCTGACGGATTCTTTAAGTACTGGGCTGACTAAAACATGGTCCAGGGCTTGAGCGTTTCCTTCGTAAATATAGCTAAAACGCGATTCTTCCGGCAGTACTTCAATTAAATCACTTAAGTTGCTCTCTTTCAGGGTGCGGAGCGGCAACGACCAGCTGAAGTCATTGAAATCGCCCAAGACAATCACCCTGGCCGCAGGCTCGGCCGCCAATAGATCACCGACAAAATTGCGAATCAGTTTCGCCTGGGCTTGGCGCTGCACTTCTGAAAACAGCTGCGGGGGCTGGCGGTCACCGAATAAGGGGTCATCCTCGCCCTTCGAGTTAAGATGAACTGCGATAATAAATAAGTTTTTGTCCTTATAAATAAATTGGGCCACCAACGGTTTTCGGCTCTGAGTAAACGCCGAGGTTTGTTGGCCAATCCTTCCCGGGTTGAGTCTGAGCAGGGCTTGGGCGTTATTCTCAATCACTTGCAGCCCGGCAGCGGGTGCAGCTTCGTTTGGGCGCGCTAATTTAAGCCCACGATCGGTCCGGTAAAGGATGACGGTCCGAATGTTTGCACCTTCCTGGCCACCATCCGCGTTGCGCTGCGGGTCGATGTTCAAATAGCGATATTTCGGACCGCCAGCCTTGGTCACGGCCGCAATTATTTTTTCGATGGTTTGGGCCGCTGAAGTTGTTGGGCTGTTATACGGCCCGTCGTCATCCTGCACTTCTTCCAACGCCAAAATGTCAGGGCTGTGCAAATCGTTGACAATCTGGGCTGCCAGAAGGTCGAACCGCTGCGCATCATCCACCGCGCTCAAGTTTTCAACATTATAAGTGGCGACAACCAATTCGCTGCTTGATGGGTCGCGTGCAGCGTTGACGGTCGGGCTCCCCTGTTTAAATTTGAGCTTTTCAACGGGTTCAAGTTTGAAGTTCCCGAAACTATAGTCCACCACCGCGACAATCGGTTGAATAAACTGCGCTCCAGGCAAAATGTCTGGCATGTTGATGAACATGTCATCCAAGATCAAACGCTCGGGGTTGTAATCCTGCTCCCGCAGCACCAGTACTGAGCGGTCAGAAAGCAAACTGGCGTCTTTACCGCCGTCAGCCACGACGGCCACCTCACGATATGTTTCAGTGACGCTGACGGCCAGAGCGTTGTTGACCTGCACTAACATGCCTTCCAGGCTCTCGTAAAAATCCAGACCGTCTTCTTCGGGGTCAAACAGCCCCGAGCGGCTGGCGAAGCGGTTAACGTCATTGCAGATGACCTGCTCCGGGATGGCCCGGCCGCCCTCCCCCAGTACCACAGCGGCAGGGAGTGCGTTTTCAGAAGAAAGGACCTTGAGTTCCTGCGATTGAAGCGTGGTGGTGGTCAGTGAATTCTCCCCTGGTCCAGCCGGGTTCACTTCACGTACCAGCCCGCCGATGGCCACAACTGCGTCACCTTTTTTGAGCTGGCGCACATTGACCCCAGTCACAAAAAGACCTTCAGAAGTGGCATCATCACCATCACCAAGCGGGTCTTGCAGATAAAAACCATCCGCGCGCACAGCGGTGACGATGCCAAACACACACGTTACACTTTTACCCTCGAGCGGAGAGCGATGCTGCCGGCCTTGGATTGCGGCAATCGCTGTGGAGGGCTGCCCACCTGGGCAGAGCGATTGGGTTGCAGTTGGTGTTTGGGTGGGCGTCGGAGGAAAAACCTTGGGTACAGCGCTGCAGCCTGCGCCAGAGAGCGAGATGATAAACATGCACAAAAAAGCGCCAATAAACCTAAGGGAAATACGCATATTATTCAGCATCGGGAGGGAATTTTACTTCAACTAGGCCAGCTACCAGCTTCCTATTGATGATAAAATGAAAAGATGGAAATTCAAGCAGCCATCGCAAAAGTTGACCGCTTTTCTTCGACAGAAGAAGGCGACAAAGTAGAAATCATTGAACGCCCCAAAGGTGGTTTCTCAATCATTCTAGCTGAGGGGAAATTAGAACACCGCCGCTCCAAAGCCGTCACAATGAAAGCCGTTCATACCGTGTTGAACCTGATCAGCGAGGGCATCCATGACGGCGCAGCCTCCCGAGCCGTGCTTTCCAACCTTCAGGTCGAACACAGCGGCAAGGTAGACCTTTCTCTGAGCCTGATCTCTTGCGATTATGAGAGCGGGACGGTCGTGATTACGAAGAATAATCCCTTACCCGTCGTGATTTTGCAGGAAGGCCAAGTAAACTTTCTTAACCTCGACCAGGATCAGGACTTATTGGCTGAAAACCCGGTGGTTTTTCAATTCCCGCTGGAAAAAGAGATGACATTTTTCCTGATGTCCGATGGGATATTCAGTGCAGGCGAGCAAACTCACCAGACGCTCGATCTGCATGAAATCATGGAATCACTCATCGAAGACGACCTACCCTCAGTGGAAGAAATGACCGAATTTGTGCTCCAGCAGGCAATCAGCCGGGATATCGGCCGGCCGAATGATGATATGTCGGTCGTGGCCGTCAGGATCTCGCCCGGAGCTGAAAGCGATTTCAGAAAAGTCTCACTGAGAATTCCAATTTAATGTTAAAGGAGAGGATATGCGCGAAGAAGTCGTGCTGATCACCGGCGCGAACGGCGAGATTGGCCATGGTCTGATAAGGTATCTTTCAGAAAGAAATTGCCCAATCGTCGCAATCGACGTCAACCCATTGGATAAATGCCTGCGCTCATCGGTGACCTCGTGGATTGTGGGTGACATTTTAGACCAGATTCTGTTGGGCAGGTTGGTGGTGGAACACCAAATTCGGGTGATTTATCACCTGGCTTCCATCCTTTCGACCAAAGCGGAATATAACCCTGAAACGGCGCATCGCATTAATGTTGAAGGCACCCTGAACCTGCTGCGGCTGGCTGTTGAACAATCCAACTGGCAGGGTCAGTCCGTCAAGTTCATCTATCCCAGTTCCATTGCCGCTTATGGTTTGAAGAACCTGGCGGACAAAAAAGCCGCCGGCAAGGTAAAAGAAGACGACCATAACCACCCCACCACCATGTACGGCTGCAATAAGCTCTATTGCGAGAATCTGGGTGGCTATTACAGCCATTTTTACCGCCAGCTCGCGGCTGATTCCAACACCAACCCCTCGGTGGATTTTCGCTGTGTACGCTTCCCGGGCTTGATCAGCGCAGAAACCATTCCGACCGGAGGAACCAGCGACTACGGCCCGGAAATGCTGCACGCAGCTGCCAGCGGCTCTGGCTACAATTGTTTCGTTCGGGCCGATACACGCCTGCCTTTCATGGTGATGCCCGACGCAATCAAGGCTCTGATCACGCTTCAGCAGGCAGACCGGGCACATTTGACCCGTGATGTTTACAATGTAACCAGCTTCAACCCTACGGCACAAGAAATCAGCGAAATTACCCGTGAAGCATTCCCGGACGCACAGATCAGTTTCGAACCAGACGTGCGACGGCAGAAAATCGTGGACACCTGGCCGGAAGATGTAGATGACAGTGCTGCCCGGCAGGATTGGAACTGGAAGCCGGATTATGATCAGGCGCAGGCGTTCAGCCAATATTTGATCCCGTCCATCCGGGCACGCTACCAAAAGGCAGTGGCCTGAGGCTGTAAAGGAGGGCTTAGTATGCCCCTATATGAATACGAATGCCGTAACTGCGGCACAAAGTTTGAAGTTTTGCGTAGCTTCAGTCAGGCTGATGACCCCACCTGCTGCCCGCACTGCAGCAAAGAATCAGTCACCCGTTTGCCAGCGCTGATCCATGCCTTCAGCAGTGGTCACAGCCTGTCAGCTCAGGCTGGCAGCTGTGGTTCCTGCGCCTCCGGAAATTGCGCGAGCTGCGCCCATGGCTAAACGTACTTTTGCTGATAAGAGTGTCCTAATTACCGGCGGGTCAAGCGGGATTGGTCTGGCCCTGGCCAGGCAGCTTGTGGTTCAGGGAGCGCATGTTTGCCTTTTGGCGCGCGATGTCCAAAAATTGGAAAACGCCAGGCAGCAGCTAGAAACGCTGCGGGTCAATGCGCAGCAGCGCATTGCAGTCTTGGCAGCCGATGTAGCCGATAACGCCAGCTTGTCCCCCGTGCTTTCAAACTGGATTGCAACCGATGGCGTTCCCGACGTTCTGATTAACAGCGCCGGCGTTGCTCGGCCGGGTTACTTTGAGGAATTGACCGAAGAAATCTTTCGCTGGATGATGGACGTCAACTATCACGGTACGGTCAATACCATTCGCTGTGTTTTGCCCGGGATGATTGCCCGAAAAAGCGGCCAGATCATCAACTTTTCTTCCATCGCCGGCGTGATCGGCGTTTTCGGCTACACCGCCTACGGGGGTTCAAAATATGCTGTCCGCGGCTTCTCGGACGCACTTCGTGCAGAAATGAAACCCAAAGGGATCCGGGTTTCGATCGTATTTCCGCCGGACACAGATACGCCACAGCTGGCCTGGGAAGACCAGTTTAAACCTTTTGAAACCCGCTCGATTTCAGGCACCGCCAAACCGATCAGCGCCGATAAAGTTGCCGCTGCAGTCCTAAAAGCGGCAGCACGCGGGAAGTATGCGATTGCGCCCGGCTTTGAAGCGGGGTATATGTACTTCGCCGGAACGCGTCTGGGGGGGCTAATTTACCCTATCATGGATGCGATGGTGCGCAGCGCTCAAAAGAAAAAGCCCGGCAACTGATCGCTTGAACCCTCCGCATGGACATTACCGCGATTGTTGAGCAATGGCGCCGGGATCCGGCTTTCATGCAGAACGTCACATCCTGGTGGACGGACGCCGCCGCACAGCCCGAATGGGCCGACCTGCCGTCCGGCTTGCATCCCGATTTGCGCATCGCGCTGGCCTCCCATGGCATAGACAAGTTATACAGCCACCAACGCAGCGCTTTCGACCTGGCAGCGCTTGGCGAAAATATCATCATTTCGACCGGCACCGCCTCCGGAAAAACACTTTGCTACAATTTGCCGGTTCTTGACCGGCTGTTTAAGGCCGAAGGCAGCGCTCTTTACCTCTTCCCAACCAAAGCGCTGACACAAGACCAACAAAAAAGCCTGACCAGCCTGATTCGTGCCAGCGGAAAGCAGCAATCACTCCTCAATGCCATTTACGACGGTGACACGCCAACCGCACAGCGCTCCGAGATCCGTTCAAAAGCATCCATCGTCTTGACCAATCCGGACATGCTCCATCAAGGCCTCCTGCCGCATCACACCATCTGGCGTCATTTTCTGCAAAACCTGCAGTTTGTAATCATTGACGAAGTCCATACTTATCGCGGGGTTTTCGGCTCGCACATCGCCAACGTCCTCCGCCGTTTCAAACGGGTGGCCGCCTTTTACGGCAGCTACCCCCAATTTATCATGGCGTCTGCGACCATTGGCAATCCGGCTGGCCTGGCCTCACGCCTGATCGAAGCGCCGGTTTCGTTGATTGATCATGACGGATCTCCGCACGGCACACGCCACTATTTTATTTATAACCCGCCGCTGGTAGATGAACAGCTTGGCTTGCGCAAAAGTGCAGTCCAGACAGGCATTCAGCTCAGCCAAAAACTCCGTCAGAATGGCCGCCAAAACCTAATTTTCGCTCGCACTCGCCGAACGGTGGAGATGATCCTGGCTTACATGCGCGCCCAGCTTGCGCCAGACGAACAGGCCTCTGTGAGGGGCTACCGCAGCGGTTATCTTAAAGAAGATCGACGCGCGATCGAACAAAGCTTTAAGAGCGGCGCGCTGCGCACCGTGGTGGCAACTTCCGCGCTGGAATTGGGTATTGACATCGGAGATTTGGAAGCCGTCATCCTGGTGGGGTACCCGGGTTCGATTGCCACCACCCGGCAGCGCTTCGGCCGAGCCGGCCGAAAACTGCAGACTTCACTGGCGGTTCTCATCGCGACTCCCGACGCGATGGACCAATACCTTGCCAACCATCCGGAATACCTTACCGAGACGTCACCAGAGACCGCGCTGATCAACCCTGACAATCTGGCAATCTTGATGCAGCATTTGCAATGCGCAGCCTTCGAGCTCCCATTCCAAAAAGATGAGACTTTTGGGCAGCTTGACGCAGATAGCACGCGTACATTCTTAGAAATGTTCAGCGCGCAAGGGCTCTTAAATCAACAAGATTCCAAATATTTCTGGATCGGAGAACAATTCCCCGCTGCCCAGGTTTCCCTGCGCAGTACCACCTCGGCCGTGGTGCTGCTGAAGGTTTTTAGCGACGAGGGTTCACAGGTGATTGGGGAATTGGACGCCGCCAGCGCGAAGTGGCTCGTTCACCCTGAAGCCGTCTACCTGCACGATGCTGAAACCTACAAAGTAGAATCTTTAGACTTGGAAAATGGTCTCTGCCGGCTCACACCGCTGCTGAGCGACTATTATACGATGCCGGTCCAAGACACCATTATTGAGTCATTTTTACAGCAATCCATTGAAAAATATCAATACTATACGAAATCTTATGGTGATTTAAGCCTAAGGACTGAAATCAATGGCTACCGCAAACTGCGTTGGCTGACGAATGAGGTCTTGGGAGAAGGGAAAGTGAACCTCCCTCCTGATTTTTTGGAAACCAAAGGCTGCTGGTTCGGGCTGTCTGATCAGCTGGTTTCGGCCCTGCGTGAACAAAACCTTTGGAAGAGTGACAGAAATGATTACGGTCCAGGATGGCCGGCCCTGCGTGCCCGCGTTTTAGCGCGCGACGCATATCGCTGCCGGGGCTGCGGCCAGGTGCTGCCGGCCGACCAGCTGCACGTGCACCACATTAAGCCATTCAAGACCTTTACTAACCCGGAGCTGGCCAACCAGATTTCTAATTTGGTCAGTCTTTGCCCAGCCTGTCACCAGCAGGCAGAACTGTCAGTGCGGGTACGCAGCGGCCTGGCTGGCGCTTGCAATGCACTCCGCAACATCGCCCCCCTGCTGGTGATGTGTGACCGTGAAGATCTGGCGGTAATGTCTGACCCACGTTCCGTGCTGACCGATGGTCAGCCTGCGATCATTGTTTACGACAATATTCCTGGCGGAATGGGTCTCAGTGAAAAGCTTCATGAGAATCATCATTTTTGGCTGGAACAGGCTGCAGAAACGATTGCAGAATGTGCTTGCCTGGAAGGCTGCCCAGCTTGCGTCGGTCCAGTGGGAGAAGAAGGCTTTGGCGGAAAGCCGGAAGCCCTTGCTTTGCTGAGGGGGATGCTTTAACAATGGATTGGCAGAGTCTCACTGAAAAACTAAAAAAGATGGGCATGGAGGTTGGCGCTTCAAAGAACTTCAAGGCGGGTTCGCCGAAACCCAACCCGATCGAACAGGTAACGGATGGGCGCTTTATTAATACGATATATGGGCCGGTCTATGCCGTCCGAAAAACGCTCGACGCTACCTACATTCATGGGGGTGCCCCGCTGCAGCCCAGGTCGGGTTGGTCTCGGATCAGTACCCAATCTCGCCTGCCTGCGCTGGCGCAAGCCCCACTTGAAAACTTCGTTTATCTGGATACAGAGACGACCGGCCTTTCCGGTGGTACTGGCACCATGGCATTCATGGTCGGGGCTGCCCGCTTCTCGGGATCAGAACTGATTTTGGAACAATTTTTTTTACGAAACCCAGCAGAGGAACCCGCGTTGCTGGCCGCCCTGGAGGGTTTTTGCCAGGGTATGGAAGCAGTCGTCAGTTACAACGGCAAAAGCTTCGATATCCCGATCCTGAATACACGCTACATCTTGCAGGGTTTCGACAGTCCATTTGAATCGATTGCCCATTTTGACTTGCTTGCACTTTCTCGCCGGATTTGGAGGCAGCGCCTGCAGCAGTGCAATCTTGGCAATATTGAGCGCGAGATCCTGGGGTTCATTCGCACCGAAGCGGATATTCCCGGTTATTTAGTACCGGAATATTACCGTGATTTTCTGCAAACCCATGACGCATACCCGCTGCGGGGAATTTTTTACCACAACCAGCAAGATGTGGTCAGTTTGTCGGCCCTATTTGCCCGGCTGGCTGACTTGCTGGAAAACCCGCACGAAAACCTGCTGAGCGAACCAAAAGATGCCACATCGCTGGGGTCGGTGCTGGAACGGATGGGAGAAACCGAGCTGGCATTGTTTCAGTTTGAGCGCGGCGCTAGCCTCAGCCAGCAACGTGACGACCGGGTGCAAGCGCTTTTGAGGCAGGCTCAGGTTCTTAAGCGACAACAAAATATCCGGCTTTCGCTGCCGCTCTGGCAAGAAGCGGCCGCCCTGGATTCAATTCCGGCACTCATCGAACTGGCCAAGTATTATGAGCATGTAGAGAAAAACGCCGAAGAAGCGCTGACCCATACCCGGCAGGCGATGATCCTCTCCCAAAAGCTGCAAGGATTCGTTCACCAAAGCATCCCTGACATCAGGCAAATTGAACGCCGCCTGGAGCGCCTGCAAAATAAGATCGACAAACTAAACTCTTTAGGAGAACAGCGATAGGCTAAACAGACCATAAAATGGCCGTGGTTATTGTGAAATTGATTGACACAAGAGCGGAAAATATCTATAATCCTCAACAGATCTATTTCACCTGTAACATCGCTTCTCTTGGCTTCAGACAATGAGAGGTAAAGATATAAGCTGCCGATTAATTGCTTTCGTTTGATCATCAGGTTTTTTTACCTGTTGTCATCTCCACATGTATCTCTTTAGTTTATTGGATTAGGAGGTGCCCCGAAAAAATAAATAATCCCGTATTTCTATTTTTTTGTGCCAACAGTTCAACATAATAAGAAGGAAGTGACATGAACAGAAAAGTTGTTCTCCAATTAGTCTCAGTCACACTCATTCTCGGCTTGATTGCGGGTTTCTTGGGCCCAATCAATGTGAACGCTGAGGCAAGTTCTCCACAAATCGTGGTACAAGTTGAAAACGCGGTACTGGATGAGATCGCAAAAAACGGGACCGCCACCTATTGGGTGGATTTCTCCAGCGAAGCCGATCTCTCAGATTCCGCTAAGATGTCCTGGTCTGACCGGGGTTGGTATGTCTATGAAACCCTGAAAGCCTCGGCAGAGAAATCTCAAGCATCGGTGAGTGCTTATCTTGCCAATGCCGGTGTTTCTTATGAATCCTTCTGGATCAAGAACACCATGCTTGTCAAGAACTCCAGCAAAGTTGTGCTCTCCGCTCTGCAATATATGCCGGGTGTAACTTCCATCCGGGCTACTAAAACCTACATCCTGTACGAACCAGAAAAAGACAAGAGCCTGATCGAAGCAGAAGGCAAAGGGGTAGAACCCAATATTGCTCATGTGCAGGCGCCCGCGGTCTGGGATCTGGGCTACACCGGTGAAGGGTTGGTGGTCTCGAGCGTCGATACGGGCGTTCGCTATACACACACTGCTTTGGTAAACCAATACCGCGGCAACAATGGCGATGGCAGCTTCACCCATGATTACAACTGGTTTGACCCTTATGGTGATCATACTGCTTCTCCGGCGGATGACAATGGGCATGGCACTCATACCATGGGCACCATGGTTGGTGACGATGGCGGCTCCAATCAAATTGGTATGGCACCTGGAGCGACCTGGATGGCCTGCCGTGGCTGCAACACCAGCAGTTGTACTGACGTTGCGCTACTGGCCTGTGCGGAGTTTATTGCTGCCCCGACCACAACCGCTGGAACAAACCCCAATCCTGATATGCGGCCGAATGTGGTCAACAACTCCTGGGGAGACTGCAGCCAAAGCTATGATGACTGGTATCAGGATGTTGTCGATGCCTGGCATGCAGCTGGTGTTTACCCGGTGTTCTCCAATGGCAACAGCTCTAACTGCGGCTATTCTGCTCCCCCCGGGTTGAACACCGTTGGCAATCCTGCCCGGTATGGCAATGTCACCGGTGTTGGTTCCTCAGGCGAGCAAAATGGCCAGTACGCTTCTCACTCCAACTGGGGCCCAACCGACAATCTGGATACAATCAACCCAACGGACGGTTTTGATGAGATGAAACCGCAGGTGATCGCTCCCGGGGTGAGCATTCGCTCCTCCGTAAACACGAGTGATACCGCTTATCAGGATGGCTGGACGGGGACTTCAATGTCCGCGCCACATGTCACTGCGCTGATTGCACTGATGTGGCAGGCAGCACCTTGTTTGGTTGGCGACTACGCCACAACTGAAAACTTAATCGAGTCCAGTGCCACGGATATCGTCTACAACGACGGTTCCAGCGGAACCCCGACCGACTTCCCCAACTACGCCTCGGGTTGGGGCGAGATTAATGCCTTGGCTGCCGTTCAAGCAGCATCTGGGCTGTGCGGCAACAGTATCCTCACAGGTACCATCACCAGCGACTCTGATGTTCCTTTGGAGGGTGCGCGGGTCGAGATCACTGGAACTGTCGACACCAACCATCGTGTAGTTACCACCAACGCCAGCGGTGTTTACAGCGCCAATGTCAACGCGGACACCTACACGGTTGAGGCTTCTTTATTTGGCTTTGAAAGTGCGTCGGTTTCTGGAGTTGTGGTTCCCGATGGCGAAACGATCACGGTGGATTTACAGCTAGTTGAACTGCCCAATACACAGGTCACTGGCGTTGTTTATGACGGCGGAATTGAGGGTACTCCGGAGGTCCATGGCATCCCATTGGCTGCAAAGCTAACCTTCTCAATGACCGGGTATGAAGAGAGCATCTATTCTGATCCATTCACCGGTGAATACGAAATCACGCTTTACCACGATCAGGAATATGACGTTCTGGTGGAACCTATTCCTTCCGGATATCTGCCATTGGAAACTACTATCACCCCCACTGATGCCGACCCATTTGAGCAGGATTTTACAGTATTTGTTAATAATGTGGCCTGCGCTGCCCCGGGTTACGCACCGGACTACGACTTCTACTTTGATTTCGAGGCTAACGACGGCGGCTTTACTACCAGCGGAACCACCTCTTGGGCTTGGGGCGAAATCACGAGCGGACCCAAGGCGGGTCACAGTGGGATTAAGGCTTGGGCGACCAACCCAGCTGGTAATTACAATGCCAATGAGTTAGGCTATATTACATCGGCTGACATTGATCTGTCTGGGTTCGGCACCAACAGCCCAATCATCGAATTTTGGCAGTGGCGTCACATTGAAAGCGCTACTTATGACAATGCAACAGTTGAAGTCTCCAAGGACGGCGGCACATCATGGACGCCGGTATACGGTCCAGTCGGCGGCGTGAGTGATACTGCCTACAATAAGGTGACGATCTCCCTTAATTCAACCTATAATGTGAGCAACTTCAAACTGCGCTTTAAGTTTAAGAGCGATTCATCGGTTCAGTATGAAGGCTGGTACGTTGATGATATTGGTATCGCTTCTGCTTCAGTGCCACCGGCTACCGTAATCTCCACTTATGATTTTGAGAGTTCGAACGGCGGCTTTACAATCAGCGGATCGAACCCATCTTGGGCCTGGGGTTCCCCAACCAGCGGTCCAGGCAGCGCTCACAGTGGCGCTAATGTTTGGGCTACCAACCTGGGCGGAAACTATAATAATTCCGAAGACAGTTTTCTGACTTCACCTACTCTTGACCTTTCAGCACAGGCTGGGAATGCGATTACGCTTTCCTTCTGGCATTGGATGCAATCCGAATCTAACACCTTTGATTGGGGCGGAGTGCAAGTCAGCAAAGATGGCGGTACGAGCTGGACCACCGTTTGGGAGAAGTTTGGCAACGCCCTTGCATGGACACCGAAGAGCATACAGCTGGATGCCACTTACGCGGTTTCCAATTTTGCCTTCCGCTTTCACTTCCATTCGGATTCTTCCGTTTCTTACCCTGGATGGTACATTGACGATGTGACAGTCTCTGCTTCAGAACCTTACACCATCAGCGTGCCGTGTGCGACAATTCCCGGCGGCTATGCAGCCGGTCACATCTTTGATGCTAACTTCCCCACGTCGTTCTTAGTCGGCGCCCAAGTTACATCGGATCTTGCCTCTGCGGTCTCTGATAGCGAAGGGGTCTATTGGCTCTTCCAGCCCACCGCTTCGGATGTTCAGGAAGTTGAATTCACGGCTTCAGCCCCCAAGTATCTTGATACAACCGAAATGGTCAGCATTACCCGGGACGAAGTGAATGTGCACGATTTTTATCTCCCTGCCGGTTTGCTTTCCTGGAATCCTGTTGAGCTGGAACGCACTATTTTCCTGCATGATGATCCCGAAACCACTGCGCTGTTCTTGGCGAATGATGGCGCAGGCAACGCAACATTCAAATTGAGCGAAAAAGATACCGGTTTTGAGCCATTGGCTGTAAACATTCCAGCCTTCACTGGCGAAATTCAGAAATCCGGCATTCCTTCATCGTTAAAATTTGACCCCAATCGCCAGGCTATTACAATAAGCAGTTCCCCGCTTTTGAACAAAAACTCTCTGGCAGGAACCCTGGCTGCTCCTTCGGCTTATGGGTCAAATCTTTTCACGGACATACTGATGTTCATCCCCGACCTGTCTGTGCCGGCCACCTGGAGCCAGGTGGGTTCTACTGCTGCTTCACTCTACGCTGGCGACTTCCTGGGTGATGACTTCAGTCAGATCTTCGCCATTGATGATGCCCATGTGCTCTATTCTGTCAGCACTGCGACAGGGACGGCTACTGAACTTGCTGAACTGACACTGCCCGCAGGTGAGTCCATTACCGGCCTCTCGGGCGCTGAAGGATTCCTCTATGGCTTGTCTTCGAACTGCGGTGGCAGCACATCGCTTTGGATGCTCGATCCGGCAGATGGTTCGGTAACCACGATCGGCAACACAGGTATCGGTTGTGGGATTGATCTGGCGTATGTTCCAGGTGAAAACGCAATTTATGTCGTGGATATTGTGTCTGATGCCACCTTCCGAGTTGACCCGGCCACAGCCACTGCGACTGAATTGGGTCCAACCGGTGTGGACGCCAACTACGCGCAAGATTTGGATTATGACGAAGAATCTGGCGTGCTCTATTGGGCGGCTTACACTTCTGTACCCGAACTGCGTGTTATCGACCTTGAGACCGGCGCCAGCGCTCTTGTCGCTCCGTTTGCTTCTGGAGAAGTGGACGCTTTCGCCATCCCAACCGGTGGTTCTGCTGATGTGCCTTGGTTGAGTGAAAGCCCTTCAGAAGGTTCCGCACCGTCTCACGAGGTTACAGCCATTCAAGTTACATTTGACGTGGCTGGAATTGAACAACCCGGTGATTACTCCGCCGAGATTAAAATCAAGCAGAATACCCCATATCCATTGGATTCGGTTCCAGTAACACTACATGTCATTCGCCCATTCAATTGGGGTAACTTCAAGGGTGATGTCATCGCTACTGAAAAGTGCGACCTCGACCCCCATCCTTTGGAAGGAGCCACGGTCAATTTCATTCAAAATGGCGAAGTGATGGCTTCAACCATGACTGATGAAGACGGCCATTACAGCTATTCACTGGTGACCGGTACGTATGATATCGAACTGGCGTCCGAAGGTTATGTAACCATGCTAGTTGAAGATGTCTACCTGGGGCCTAGCATGGATATCGTTCAAGACTTTACAACCCGTCTCGATCAGGCCTGCCTGTCGGTAGAACCAACTGAAATTTCAGCTTCGCAGCAGCCGGGAATGGTAACCACTCAATCCTTGGTGCTGACTAATACCGGTGCACATGAAGCAGTCTTTGAAATTGGTGAAATTGCTGGCCAGGGTCCGATCATTGACGCGGATGTTGAGTTGATTTTGGATGACGGTTCAGCAGAAGACGGCATCGGAATCGGCGGGACTTTGGAATTTATTTTCCTGAATAAGTTCACTCCCGATCCCGAACTCTTCCCCTTCAACCTGGAACAAGTTCAGGTCTACTGGGACTCATCCGGTTCAGTCCAAGTTGGTGATGAATTCCAGATCGCCATCTACTCGAATGTCAGCGGTTCGGATGATCCGGCTGTGGGCTCAGAACTGCTCTACAAATTCCCGGTAACCGCCTCCGTCTTAGATCAATTTGAAACCTATGACCTGCCAGAACCCGTCGCCATCGAAGGCCCCGGAGATGTTTTGATTGGTGTGGTCGCCATGACCGTCCCCGGCTCTTCCTACTTCCCAGCGTCTATCGACGAAAATGAATCGCAGGAAAGATCCTGGGCTGGCTGGTGGACTGCCGGTCCGCCGGATGACCTGGCGCTTCCTCCAGATGAAAGCTGGGGCCTTATCGATGACTTTGGCTTCCCGGGCAACTGGCTGGTACGCGGCTTGGGCTCGATTGGCGCGACCGACATCGTCTGGCTCACCGAGGACCCAATCGCGGGAGTTGTTCCTCCTGATGGCGCCACAGTGGAATCTACACTCACGTTCGACTCCACCGGGCTCACCCCGGGACGTTACACAGGCAAACTTTCCATTAAGAATCAGCCGGATCCCAAGATAGTCATTCCGGTTGAACTCCTGGTGGAAACGCCGGATAATTACGGAACACTCCAGGGTACAGTTCTGGACTTGGGAGAATGCAACAACAATCCTGAACCGCTTGCGGGTGCCACCGTAACGTTCTACATTATCGACGAACCGGTATCGTCAATCGAAACCAAAGCTGATGGCACATATAAGGTTCTGCTTCCGGCCGGGCTCTATACGGTCGAGGTAAGTGCTGACGGTTTCGAGACACGGTCCCGGAGCAACATATCATTGACACCTGGAGAGACTGAAGTTCGCGATTTTGGTCTGCGGATTATGGCTCCATGCCTCACAGTGGTTCCCGGAGAAATTGAACAGTACATGCTGCCAGATACTACCGGTGAACAATTCGTCAAGATCATCAATACCGGTCCGGTCGAAGGCTTATTCGAGATTAGTGAATTTGGGATCCCTGTCTTGGAAAATAGTTATACTCCTCCCACGTTCACCTATCGCCCTGAGCTGGACCTGCCCGAAGCCGATAAGTCCAAGACGTCGTCCGTTACACCCTCCGAATTAGTTGCTCACAATGCAATTGCGGATGTGCTTCTGGACGAAAGTTTCGAAACCAGTGTACCTCCAACCGGATGGGAATTGGTTCAGACCGCTCCTACCACTTGGTTGCAAGGGAATTTCAACCCTCACACCGGTACTTACTATGCCCACGTTCTTTATGATGCGGCCCTCAACCAACAGGATGAATGGCTGTTGACACCCGAATTTGCCCTTGCCGAAGGAACGTTGACTGTCTGGTCCGGTGGGTCAATTTACTGGTGCCGTGATACTTACGACAACTGCGATCTGAGCGTGTGGATTGTGGTCGGTGATGTTGGCGGCGAAGATGACATCTTTATCCAGAAGCTGGAAGACGATTGGTCGAATAATTGGATGTGGGATCAGACGACAATTGATCTTTCCAGCTTCCTGCCGGGCGGACTCGTCCGCATTGGCTTCCAGTACTACGGATTGGATGGCGCTGAAGCGTACATTGATGATGTAGTGCTCGATGGTGTTGAAAGTGCAGACGTCCCGTGGCTCACTGAAGATCCTCTGGCTGGAACCGTTCCGCCGGATTCATCTCTCACACTAACATTGGGATATGATACTACTGGCCTAACCGTCGCAGATTATTATGCACAGCTGCTGGTGAAGAACGATCCCAACCCACGGCGGTCAATTCCTGTAACGCTTCATGTGGTTGAGGAACTGCCCACCTTTAGCTACTTTGTCCCGATGCTGATCAGGTAAACTGACAGCTGGTTTATCCAATTACTTAGTAAAGAGCTTCCTGTGTTTCCACAGGAAGCTCTTTTTTTCTTCCCCGCTGGGTTGTTTTCAATGCGGATGCACAAGCTGACTTCCACACCTGTGCTGCAGGTTGCCATGAAGCCGAGGCCAAACCGCTGTAAGAGAGGGTAGCCGTGAAATTAGAAAAGAAATCTACCGGAGAGGTAGGACAACTGGTATAATACTCAATTGCTTTCATAACGTAACTTTTTTCAAGGAGATAGTTGTATGTCAGGGCATTCACATTGGTCCACGATTAAACGTAAAAAAGGCGCAGCAGATGCCAAGAAAGGCGCTGTTTTCACGCGCCTGGCCCGTGAAATCGCACTCGCAGCAAGAGGAGGCGGCGGCGATCCTGACATGAATGTCAGCCTTTACCTGGCCATCGAACGAGCCCGCGCCAGCAATATGCCCAAAGACAGCATCGAGCGGGCAATTAAGCGCGGCACTGGAGAAGACAAAGACGGCGCTGAACTGGAAGAAATTACCTACGAAGGTTACCTCGGCAAAGGCGCAGTGGCCATGATCGAATGTGTCACTGAAAACCGTAACCGGACGGTGGCCGAGCTGCGCCACATCCTCAGCCGAGGGGGTGGAGACTTGGCCAGCAATGGTTCCGTCAGTTGGCAGTTTGACCGCAAGGCCATCTTCTCAATTAAATCCACCGGAAAGAATTTTGACAAGGTTTTTGAGGCTGCGCTTGAAGCTGGGGCAGACGATGTGACAGAAGATGACGGCTACATCGAAATTATCGGCGCAGTAGAAACCTTCAAAGCCATCAGCGACAGCCTGCAGGCCGCTGGCATCAAACCAGAAGAAGCGGGTTTGCGCATGGTTCCGCAGCAGGAATTGGAGCTGGATAAAGAGCAAACGCTTTCAATTCTGCGCACCATTGATGCTCTGGAAGAAAGCGATGACGTACAAAACGTCTACACCAACCTCAAGATCTCGGATGAAGTGCTCGCCGCCATGGAGGAAGAATAAGCTTCCATGTTGGTTCTTGGGATTGACCCGGGAATCGCCATCACCGGCTTTGGTCTGATCGGGCTGGACTCAGCTGGGAACCCGGAATTAGTCACCTTCGGCGTAATCGACACAACGGCTGTGAGGGAAACCTCCAGCCGTTTGATTTCTTTATACGACCAGCTGGAAGCATTGCTGCAGGCTTACCATCCCGACGAATGTGCACTCGAAAAGCTGTATTTTTCTAAAAATATCTCTACAGCCATGGCGGTCGGTGAAGCCCGCGGCGTCATTCAATTGTGTCTGGCACGGGCTGGATTGCAGCCAGGAGAATATGCACCAAACGAAATCAAGCAGGCGGTTACATCCTATGGGAATGCCGGCAAGCACCAGGTACAGGAAATGGTGCGCCTGACGCTCAGACTGGAGCAAATCCCCCAGCCAGACGATGCCGCGGATGCATTGGCAATTGCTCTTTGTCATCAGGGTCGCTCGCGCATCCAGTCTTTGGAAAAATGATGAAAACCACCATCACCAGCTTGTCCAATCCGCGGATTACAGCCATCCGAAAACTGCTCGAGGCCAAACACCGCCGGCAGGCAGGTTTGTTTGTGGCTGAAGGCTTACGCCTGGTCACCCAGGCGCTCCAATCACAGGCTGCCGTGCGCGAACTGATTTATTGCCCAGAGCTGCTGGTGAGCGCCGTCGGTCAAAATCAGTTGATGGTCGCAGAAGCGCGTGGCATTGATTTATTGGAGGTCACCCCAGCAGTTTTCAATTCTTTCAGCCGAAAAGATACGCCACAGGGCTTGGCCGCATTGATCGAACAACGCTGGGGAGAGTTGAGTGAGACCCAGCCCAGCGCAGGCAGCATTTGGGTGGGGCTGCAGGCTGTTCAAAACCCGGGCAACCTCGGAACCATTCTCAGAACTTGTGACGCAGTCGCTGCCAGCGGCCTAATCCTTCTGGACGATTCCACGGATCCTTACGACCCGGCTGCAGTCAAAGCTTCAATGGGATCCATTTTTACAGTGCCTGTAATCAAGAGCAACCTCAACGCGCTTACCGCCTGGCTTGCCAATAATCCAGGTATTCACAGGATTGGCACTTCAGACAAGGCCTCCATCGAGCATTTTCAGACTGATTACCCTTTGCCATGTCTTATACTGATGGGCAGTGAACGTCAGGGGCTACCTGATGAGTATATTCGCCTATGCGAAAAGCTTGTCAGAATCCCGATGGAAGGGTCTTGCGACTCTCTAAACCTGGCGGTAGCGACTGGTATCGTGCTCTACCAGGTATATGTAAACAAAAAGGCTGGTGCCGAGTGATAGCGACCGTTAGCGGAAAGATTAGCGCAGTAAAAACCGATACGCTGGTATTGGATGTTCAAGGCATCGGCTTTGAAATCTCAGTCCCCAAACCATTGCTGGCGGAAGTTGAAAAAGGAGAGTTCCTGCTCCTGTACACGCATCTGGTCGTCCGGCAAGATTTAATGGCTCTATTTGGCTTCCGAACCGAAGAGGAGAAGCATTTCTTCAACCTTTTGTTGGGCGTTGAAGGAATTGGTCCAAAACTGGCCATGAGCATTCTTTCGCATCTCTCCTTGGATATCATTCGCAGCGCGATTGTGTCAGAAAACCCTGACATTTTCAGCCGGGTTCCTGGGGTTGGCCGCAAAACCGCGCAAAAAATCTTGATCCACATGCAAGGCAAAATCAGTCCTGAAGGTTTGGAGGCAGGCATCCGCGCTGGCAGTGCCGATGAGGACGTACTGGATGCGCTGATCGGGTTGGGCTACAGTGTTGTCGAAGCGCAAAGCGCCTTGCAGGCGATGCCCAAAGACACTCCCGACACATTGGAAGACAAGCTGCGGCTGGCTCTGCAGTATTTCACGCATTGATAGCCGGCTTCCAGCGGCCTATCGAAGGCCAGGCAAACTGATGATGGTAAAATTACCTTCAGATCCATTTTTTGGTTAGGAATACTATGGCATTTTCAAGAGAATTAGGCGTAGATCTTGGCACCTTCAACACACAAATTGCTGAAGGCAATCAGATTTTGATTCAAGAGCCTACCATTGTAGCAATTGTCATCAACGAAATGAAATTAGTGGAATATGGTACCACCGCCCTGGGTATGTTGGGCCGTGTTCCAGACACGATCGAAGTCATTCGGCCGCTGCGCAACGGCGTCATCGCGGAATATGAGCTGACCGAAATTTTGTTGCGGGAACTTATCAAAAAAGTGACCGGGCCAACGTTGTTCTTCAAGCCCAGAATTTTGATCAGCATCCCGTACGGTGTCACCAGTGTGGAGCGCCGTGCAGTGATGGAAGCTGGCTTGGGCGCCGGCGGGCGCGAAGTGAACTGGATCCCGCAACCATTGGCAGCCGCTCTGGGCATTGACCTGCCGATCAACACCCCGACGGGCAACATGCTCATCAGTTTGGGAGCGGGTACCACCCAATCCGCTGTAATTTCCATGGCTGGCATCGTCAGCGCCGAAACCCTTCCGGTCGCGGGTTTGCGCCTTGACGAAGCCATCATCAGCTACGTCCGAAAAAAGTACGGCCTGATTTTAGGCCAGCCTACAGCTGAGCAGTTAAAGCTGCGTATTGGCGCTGCCCTACCGCTGGAAGAAGAAAAGACAATGGAAGTTCAGGCGCAGGATCAGGTGAGCGGACTGCCGAAATCACTTAATCTTTCTACCAACGAAATTGTGGAAGCGATGCAGCCCGCTCTCCAGGAGATCGGCGCATCTGTCAAGCGCGTTCTGGAAAAAACACCGCCAGAGTTGATTTCGGATATCATCGACCGGGGCGTGGCGCTTTGCGGTGGAACCGCCTTGATGCCCGGCTTGGATCGATTCTTGACGGTAACATTGGGCATTCCGGCTTATGTAGTCGACAACCCGGTAACCTGCACCGTTGAGGGTGCCGCTCGCGCTTTCTCAAGCCTGGAAATGATTCAACGCAACCTCCCTAATTAAGCCTCTTTGGGCTATTCTCCCCTCCCTCGGCAATACAGTCTTGGAGGGGGACTTCTTGCGTTTATTCCAGGTAAAAAGTCATCTTCTGCAGGATCAGCACGGGATCAATGTCAGAGACATGCACGCCGTCCGGGCACTTCAATGTAACCGGTGCATAGTTTAAGATCGCCCGAATCCCGACTTCCGTCAGCCGATCGGCCACACTCTGCGCTTCTGAGGCGGGCACGGTGATGATGGCCAGACGGACGCCCTCTGCCTTCACCCATTCTTCCAGTTGTTCCACCGGACGGACTTCGACACCGGAAATCACCTTTCCAATCAGTTCCGGGTTGTTGTCCAACGCCAAAGCGATCTCGAAACCCTTTCTGGCAAAACCCTGATAGCTCAGAAGCGCCGACCCGAGGTGACCGACGCCCACCAGCACGACCTTCCAGGGATGAGTCAGGTTAAGAATTTCTCGCAGGTTCTCCAACAGCGTGATGACATCGTAACCGCTGCCTTGTTTACCAAAACCGCCAAAATATGACAGGTCTTTCCGTATTTGAGAGGCGGTAATGCCAAGCTGTTCCGCCAATTCGTTTGAGGAGACGATCGCCCGACCTTCCTGTAAAAATTGGTTCAGCTTTTGAGCATAGACCGGCAGCCTGGCAACGACCACCTCCGGGATAATTTCTTTATCCATTCAAACCTCCCCGCGAATCTTAACAAAAATGGAAACATTCAGTTATGTGATTGATGATATTATAAATGTAACCCTCAGATTTTATGGGGGATGTCTGTAAAAAATAAGCCAAAATTGTATGAAAACACAGGAGAAGACTTAATGAAAGCAGCCAGCATTATTTCTTATGTTGTCGCAGCAGTTTTGATTGTTTTCGCATTTCTCTTCACGCTGGGAGCGTTCAGCTCCAACGGAAGTGACACCTGGTTGTTCATCGGTTTGGCAGGCTTCGTTTTGGGGGCACTGATGATCGTGCTTGGTGCCCGCTTCAATGCCAGGGCACATCCCGTGCAGCAAAACGTTAACGTCAAGATTGATCTTCCTGGGGATGTCCAGATGACCTCCATCAAATGCCAGGCCTGCGGCGCACCGCTGGCCGCCAGTGATATCAAAATGGTCAATGGCGCACCTATGGTGGAATGCCATAGCTGTGGCACCACTTACCAACTGACGGAGGAACCCAAATGGTAAGAATTACACGTGGGCTAAAAATCGTTCTCGCGCTTTTCGTCCTGGCAGCTGCCAGCTTTTCCCACCCCATGGCAGCCAGCGCCCAAAATTACCAGTTCACCATCCCAACTTATGAAGTTGAGGCGTATATAGAGCAAGATGGCAGCCTGACACTCTATTACATTATGGAGTTTCTAAATGACCCCTCTGCCAGCCCGATTGACTATATCGACCTGGGCCTGCCCTACGCCACCTATAATTTAAATGACATTGATGCCAAAATTAACGATCAGCCAATCACACAAATCGGCGACTCTGCCTATGTGAACGGTGCGGAGCTGGCTCTTGGCAACCTGGCAATCGCGCCCGGTGAGAGCGGGGTCGTCACCGTTTGGGTTTACAACATTCGCGGCGTGCTCTTCCCCTACGATCAACCGGACCGGACGGACTATGCTAATTTTCAGTTTACGCCCAACAGCTTTTCACCGGATTTTGAAAAATCGGATAACACGCATTACCGCATGACCATCATTCTTCCGCCCGGTGTAAACGGAAACGACGGCGTTTACTATGAACCTGCTGGCTGGCCAGGCGATGCCACTCCCGAGGCGGCCTTCACAACCGATAACCGGGTTTATTACTCCTGGTATACAGAAAATGCAGACGTACACAGCAGCTATACTTTTGGTGCTGCTTTCCCAAAAAGTGCGGTACCAGCTGAAGCCGTTATAACCCAGGAAGAATACAACAATCAAGGCGGGTCAGGCGCAGGCATAGGTTCCTTTTGGAACACGATTCAAGACACCCTGCCCTGCTGCCTGGGCGGACTGGCAATCTTCGGGTTAATGGGCTATTCAGCTTATGTCGGGCAGAAAAATGCCAAGAAACGCCGGATGCAGTACCTGCCACCGAAAATTTCGATTGAAGGTCAGGGCATCAAACGTGGACTTACCGCGGTTGAAGCAGCAGTTTTACAGGAAGAACCGCTGGACAAAGTATTGACCATGATTCTTTTTGGCCTGATCAAGAAACAAGCCATCAGCATTATCGAGCGCGATCCGCTTAAAATTCAGGCGGCTGACCCCCTGCCGGAAAACCTTTATGATTATGAGAAAGCCTTCGTGCAGGCCTTTCTGATAGACTCTCAAAGCGAACGCCGTAAAAAGATCCAAAGCAGCCTGGTCGATCTGGTCAAAACGGTCAGTGAGAAAATGAAGGGTTTCAGCATCAAAGAAACCAAAGCCTATTACCAGGATATTGTTAAGAAAGCCTGGAATGCGGTTGAAACGGCGAAAACACCCGAGATTAAAAGCGCACAGTTTGACCACACCCTCGAATGGACCATGCTGGATCAAGACTTTAACGAAAAAACCACACGGACTTTCAGCGGCGGCCCGGTAATCGTCCCGATGTGGTGGCCACGCTATGACCCAACCTTCCGTCCAGCCATGAGCGCTGGGGGCGGCCTTGCGGGCGGCGGCGCGGTCTCTGCGCCTGCTGCCGGTGGAAGCTCAAACAGCCGGCCCTCGCTAAATCTCCCGCAAATCCCCGGGTCTGATTTTGCCGCATCGGTCGTCAATGGCGCCTCGGGCCTGGCGGCAGGCGTGGTTGGCGACCTGACTGGCTTTACCGGAGGCGTAACCAACCGCACCAACCCGATCCCGGTCTCAACGCCGCGCAGCGGCAGTGGCGGCTTTAGGGGCGGCGGCGGCGGTCATTCCTGTGCCTGTGCCTGTGCTTGCGCCGGTTGTGCCTGCGCCTGCGCCGGTGGTGGCCGCTAAAGATAAGGTTAATACCGTGGCTGACAACTTTTTGTTTACTTCCAAATTTGCTGCCCCAGCTGGCATGTACCTTTTCGACCTGCAAAATAATGGCGGTAAATCGCGCGTCCACCTCCGCATGGAAGCGGACTCTAACGGACTGCTGGTGGTAAATGCCGCCAAAATGATCCATTTGAACCCAACTGCAGCCCAAATGGCTTATCAGCATTTCACACAAAAGAACGACCGGGTGGCGCTCAAGAACCTGGCAAAAGTATTTAACGCTCCTGCCAGGCAACTGGAGCAGGATTACCAGCAGGTAATCAGCCGGTTGGATGCTCTTGTGGATGAGGGCAGCGATTTATGCCCAATCTGCGACCTCGGTCTGGATATGGACATGCCTTTTTCTGCCAAGCTTTCCGCACCTTACCGCATGGACCTGGCACTAACTTACCGCTGCAACAACAATTGCTCGCATTGCTACAATGCCCGTGCCAGAAGCTATCCTGAAATGGATACCAACGCCTGGAAGCAGGTGCTGGATCGCATTTGGCAGCTGCGCATCCCGCATGTGGTTTTTACAGGCGGTGAACCCACGCTGCGCGCTGACCTGGTAGAGCTGGTGGGTTACGCCCAGAAGCTCGGGATGGTCACCGGTTTAAACACCAACGGCCGCAAGCTGTCTGACCCCGGATTCGTCAATGAATTGGTTGCGGCCGGGTTGGACCATGTTCAGATCACCCTGGAATCTCACCTGCCTGCCATCCATGATGAAATGGTCTTGGCCCGGGGCGCCTGGGAAGAAACCACAGCCGGCTTACGCAACTGTATCAATAGCCGGCTATATGTCATGACCAATACCACACTTCTGCGCAATAACGCCCCATTTCTGGCCGACACGCTGAATTACCTTGCGGATCTCCATGTCCCCACCATCGGGCTGAACGCCCTGATTTATTCCGGTCGCGGCGCCGAAGTGCAGACCGGCTTAAACGAGAGCGAGTTGCCGGTCTTGTTGAGCCTGGCTGAGGAGCACTGCGAAAAATCGGGCCAGCGGCTGATCTGGTACACCCCCACCCAGTATTGTCATTTCAACCCTCTTTTGCTGCAGTTGGGGGTAAAGGGTTGCACCGCCGCCTATCACAACATGTGCATTGAGCCGGATGGGCAGGTCATTCCCTGCCAGTCGTACTACGAATCCCTTGGGCACATTCTCAAAGATTCGTGGGACTCGGTCTGGAATCACCCGCTGGCTCTCGATTTGAGAGAGCGCCGGTCCATTCCGGAAGGCTGCCTGGCATGCGACTTTCTGAAAGAATGCGGTGGTGGATGCCCTTTGGCCAGAGGCCACCAGAATATCCAGCCGATCCCAGTAATGAGTTTCATGTTGGAGGAGTGATATGACCAGTCTGATCGAGCGCATCCGTGAAATTTTTCAACCCAGCACGCCTGAGCCTCTTAAAGCAGGCTTCATCACCTATCACACCCCAGCCGATCAAGCTGAACAATACCGCCTTCATCTGCGGGTCGAAAATGACGGCGAAGGCCTGATGATCGTCAATGCGTCTTCGGTGCTGCACCTCAACCGCACTGCCACTGAGTTTGCCTGGCACCTGATGCACGGCGAAACGATCCATGAAGCCAGTAAAAAAATGGCCAGGCGCTTTGACGCCCCGCCAACCCAACTGGAAGAAGATTTGCGCCAATTTCAGGAAAAAATTCATCAGTTTGTCACCCAACCCGACCAGGACCCGACCGCTGATCTGGGTTTTGAACCGCATGAATTGAATGAAGACATTTCTGCGCCCTTCCGGCTGGATTGCTGCCTGACATACCGGCAGGAAGGAGCCGCGCAGAAAGCCACAGAGGCGGAAGGTGAGTTGGATAGCACGGCCTGGAAAGCCATCATCTCCAAGGCCTATAACGCTGGCATTCCCCAGCTTGTATTCTTAGGTGG
>ERZ1645192.484-NODE-484-length-32990-cov-25.061211_pt1 | contig 32990 bp, 37 predicted proteins | sample MGYA00575354_ERZ1645192 | MGnify/ENA primary metagenome ERZ1645192 (study PRJEB40844, sample SAMN11349763) | freshwater sediment metagenome | isolation source: river sediment | host: Sediment | place: India: Faizupur Khadar , New Delhi | collected 2017-02-21 ...
TGATTTTCTTGCCTATATTGACCGTGACAAACAGCGGATTGAAAACTGGAACAAAACGGTGGAATTATCAGCGTCACTGGGCGAAGATTTTCTGGAACTGATCGAAAGTGGCCGGATTCGGAATATCGTGGAGAAAATTTGAAACGTCAGGCGTGAAAGGCGATTAGGAGCGTATTCCATCTGATTTTACAGCATTTTAAAGCCTTTTAAATCCGTTTTTGGAAGCCAAAAGCCGTCTGGAATTCCCAAAATATTCTGTGATAATGAAAGCGCCTTCTGGCCAGGTGTGTTAAAGTTCAATCACACGCGATTTCAAGTCGGTTTCGTGGTTCGCCAGGCAGACGATGCAGTTGTCTTTCTTTGCCATCTCCGCAATCCATTGAAAAGAAACTCTAATTTCCTCCTCACTGGTAATATGATAGGGAAGGATCATCTGTTCCCACGATTTATATGCATATCCGCAATCGGACGTCAGCAGGACGAATTTGTCGTTATTTTGGATAAGGGCGCCCGTAAGCCCCGGTGTGTGTCCGGGAAGGTAAACCAGGAGAACGGATTCATCCCCAAACAGATCATACGATCTTTTCACCGGCCCATATTTCGATGCTGTCATTTTGAATGTTTTCAGGTTCACCCCTTCCCACATGTGATGAACGTACTTGACTTTTTCTTTGGACGCATAAGCAAGCTCTTCTTCACTCACCAGAAGATTCCTTGCGTCCTTCACCAGCTTTAATCCGCTGGCATGATCGGTATGCATATGCGACAGGACAACGTAATCCAGGTCGGACGGTTTGACGCCCAGAGAAGCGAGAACTTCATCGACTGCTTCGCCGGGCGCCTGAACCGGTTTATTGACTTTGTTGTGAATCCAGGTCAATTCCTTGATGGGCGTGGTCCTGACGGTTTTATTAAACCCGGTGTCGATCAGGATCTTTCCTTTGGGATGTTCGATCAAGTAGGCCGTCACCGGAATAGTCGTCTGATGCTTCCGAGATCGAAAGATTCCGGCAAACGCCAGGGGGTTCAGAGGTTTACGTTTCGGCATGAAAATACCGCATTCATCCACGATAGTGTCGCCCAAATGAAGAATATGAATTTTAATCTTTCCGTTCATGGTTCTTGTCATTTTCAACAAAACAATCACCGCCGGATCGGGTTCGTACACCCGTCCCACTTACAGCATTCATCCGCTATCGCCTTGAAATACTCACCTTTGAAGCCGCTCATCTCCGAAATCTCAATAATCGCCCCAGGGATGTTATCATTAAGAAAATAGGCAAATCGCCCGTTCGGCCCTATTGCCCCTTCATGACCAACATAGAAGCCATCATCCAGAAGGCTCTTGTAGGCCTTGTCATACCCCTCTGTGTCCAACCAGTGCGAAATGTGATGAATCCCGCCTCCAGCCTTCTGCGGATAATCACGATACAACGACGGCGCGTCGTTGAGCTGCTGAATGAGCTCTATTTGCATATCCCCCGAATTGGCCAAGGCAACCGCCATCTGCACGTCGGACGGCTTACCTCTGTGTACGAAACTCTCCAACGGCACTTTTGCCGCCAGAAACCACGGCCCGACTCCCAGTTTGATCCATTCCTGCATAGCCTTCTCGATGTCATCCACCACGTAACCGACCTGTCTCACGGGTCCTAATTTCAGACAGCTCATATTTAAATCTCCTTTCTCATCTTAATTTTATGCTTTTTCAATGAAGTATTGATCCGGAACAAACCGGACATCAACGCGGAAATCTGAAACACATAAACGCCAACGGTTCATTGCCAGTATTGACGTACTGATGATTTCCATCGGTAATCTCGAAGAAATCATGGGGTTGAATTTCTATTCGATTGTTTTCATGTATGATAACTCCTTTTCCTGAAAGAACCAGACCCCGTTCTATACTGTCATCATGTTTATGCTCTACAGGCGTATAACCGCCAGGTCCAAGTTCATTCAATATGGAATTGTCGGATAAAAGCCTTAACGTCCATTTTTCAGCACCTGTAAACCCAAAAAGCGAGGCTTCATAGCTTTCTGCATCAGTAATGTGTAAGTGTTTCATTTACATATCCTCCATGTATGAGTTATTTGGCCATCGCGGCTTTGAATCTATCGAGAAGCGCCCTATCCGTCTGATCTTTGGACAGAACCATAGTCAGCACGGCTTCCCCTGCTTCCGATGTCGTCCCCACTTCCTTTGTCAGTTCCAGGAAAGACCGAATATCCTTCTCATTTAATCCTAACTGGAGCGCACGGGCTTCCGGATTACCATACATAACATCAAAAGACATCAGCGCCCCCTCCCAGGCTTCCGTTATGAGGTTCTTGCCGGCGCTCGCAGTGATGACCTCCACCATCTTTTTCAGATCAAGCCCGGCTTCCATCCCCACTCTCAAGGCCGCCGGCGTAAGGACCATCTGGCAAATTCCGATGACATTATGCACCAGCTTCATGGCTTCGCCCTGCCCGACCTCTCCCACATGGAAAATAATTCTGCCCACAGCTTCTAAAGCGGGCCTGAGTTTCTCCAATTGTTTTTCGGTCCCGCCCATCATGATGCTGACCGCGCCTAATTGGGCCAGCAGAGGACCGCCGCTGATCGGCGCATCCGCTACTTCGATTCCATTTGCCTTGTATCGTTCAGCGATTTCCCTGACCTGTTTCCGTGAAACCGTAGACATGACGGCGACTGTCATTCCCTTTTTCGGATCCACGCATTTGGATAGTGTTTTCAATACATCGTTTGCCTGATTACCCGTATTTACGACTATCAGGATCGGGTCACACACAGCCATGTCTTCAAGCTTTTCAGCTCTGATCGCCCCTGCCTTTACCGCGGCTTCACAGGCTTCGGGACGAATATCGAAGACCATTGCATTCTTGGTTTTTGTCGCCAGATTCACGGCCATGCCGCTTCCCATGGCACCCAGCCCTATTAAACCGATCTTGCCCATTCTTATTCTCCTGTTATTTAATATTTATTTAAATTATTCTCCGCTGGTCTCATTTTTGATTTCTGAAACACACGAATGTCAGCGGTTCATTGCCGGTATTGACGAGCTGGTGATATTCATTGTGAACCTCGATAAAGTCGTTGGACTTTATCTCTTTCTGTTGATCCGCCAGCTTTATTATACCCTTGCCGGTCATTACCACGATACGCTCCTTGTCCTCGTGCTTATGGTCAACAGGAGTATGTCCTCCCGGTTCAAGTTCTATCCATGAGGAATCATCTGAGAGAATTCTCAAATACATCCCTTTTGTTCCCTGCAACCCAAGGGCCGACGCCTCGTAGGCTTCTACTGCCTTGCAATATAACTGCTTCATGTTCTTCTCCCTTTAACAATAATTTTGCATATTGAACGGCCGTATCAATATTATTTTCCTTCCAGGTGATAATCATCCGGTATAACTTTCATATCCACAAGGAGCGGGTCATGACCGGGTACAACAATATCGGCCATGAGATTCAGCTTGTGCATACTGCGCATATTCTCACCCGGGTTGATAATGTTTGGGCCAAAATATCCTCCGTAACGGCCATTGAATATCTTATCTATAGCTTTGGCCACTTCGGGATCTTGAAGACTAACGGACTCTTTAGCGCTTTTTGTGGATTTGCCAACGAGATCGAAAAACTGTATCGGAAAACGTTTAGCCAATCCGGCATAAAGGTACAAACTATCACTGAACATGATGGCTCTTCCCTTGGATGTATTGACGGAAACCGCCTGGAGGCCCGCCGTATGGCCCGGGGCATGAATAAGCGTTAACCCGTCCCTGAGATCAAAATCACCATCGATGAGCTGGAACCTGGGTACAAGATCGATCCAGTCTTCCTGATTGTATCCCGGTGCGACAGGTCCCGGGGGATTATATGCCTCCAACAGCTCTTTTTCCTGAACATAGAAGCTCGCATTTTTAAACACGCGTAAATGCCCGGCATGATCGTGATGCAAATGGGTTACAATAACTGTTTTGATGGAATCAGGATCCACCCCGTTATTCCTGAGAACCGCTGGCACTTCCTGTTCCGGCGTCCGCGGTTTGGCTTTTATCGTGAACGGCCAGGAAGTGTAGCTGCCGTCCACAATGATCTGTTCACCGTCTTCACTTTCAATGAGAAACATGAACACAGGAAGGTCTGCAAAATACCCTTCGGCAAAGGGGAAAATGAGCCCTCCATAGTTTATGTTAAACCAGCCGGTCAATAAGGGCTTTATTTTGTAAGTTTTCATAATGTGTTCTCCTTTCGTTTAAGATATAACCGTCCCGCCATCTACGCACATTGCCTGTGCAGTAATCCCCCGCGCCTCATCCGATGCAAGATAAACAGCCATAAATGCAATCTCCGCAGGCTCAAGCAGTCTTTGCTGAAGACATTTTGACGCGATTCTTTCTTGTTTGAATTTTTCAGGTTCTTCACCTGTCAGGGGTCGCATGTGTTCAGTTATTTGGTCAATCATCGGTGTTTGCGTGGATCCCGGGCAAATAGCATTTGCCGTGATTCCGGTCAGCCCTAAGAGACACAGCTCCATCGCCAAAGCTTTCGTCAATCCGATAACGCCATGCTTTGATGCTGAATAATCTGCATTCATTGCTGCTGGAAGTTTTCCGGACGTGGAAGAAATCATGATAACCCTTCCGGTTTTTTGCTCCATCATTTTGGGAAGGAAGGCCTTGACGCAATAGAAACCTGCATTAAGATTGATATCTATTGTTCTTCGCCATCCTTCATCACTGGTATTGACTATAAAAGTACGCTCACCCATGACACCGGCACTCGTAACAAGGATATCTGTTTTTCCAAATTTTTTGTTTACCTCATCCGCGATGCTTTTAACTTTTCCAGAATCCGTCACATCCGCAACAAATGCGATCCCCTCCCGACCCAAAGTACGAACTTCTTTTGCAACAGTCTCCGCATGATCCTTCGAATTGTCAACCACAACCACATGCGCGCCTTCTCGTGCAAATTCCAAACATATCGCCTTACCGAGGCCAGATCCACCACCCGTCACAACCGCCACTTTGTCTTGCAACCTTTTCATACATCCTCCTAAAATATTTTTGAATTTAAATGATTTTGATTCAAAACGATTATGCCCTGTGAATTGTCGCGCATTGCATTCCAGGCATCCTCATCACCTGGTGTTCCTGGGTAAATGGGATAATGTAAATGAACCCTCTTGACAATTGCCGAAAAAGACATTTTAATTGTCATATCAGGCCAGGATGATACAATATGAAACAAACGCCCAATATTCAGATTCAGCCTTTGCATCTTTTTTCCGGAAAAACTCTGCCTATGTATCGCTCGGTCAACACGCTTGCCGTGCTGGCCCACTATGCTTCATTGATGGGCCTTGATAAGACTGCTCTGCTGAAAGGCAGCGGAATTAAAATCCGCGATCTGGATGATCCGGATGTACTGGTAACCCCCGATCAGGAAATTTCGGTCATGCGCAATATCGTTAAACTGGTACCGGACCCAAAAGTCGGATTAATCATCGGCCTTCATTATCATATCGGCGTCATCGGCAAGATAGGCGCAGCGGCCAGCAGCAGCGACACATTATTAGATGCCATAAGATTACTTTTCCAATTTACCGAACTGATGATGACGTATTTTCACTTTGACTTGACAGTAAAAGATAATCTTGCCTTTGTCAGGATGGATGAGCTGGTAAGCGAAAAGGATATCCGCCGTTTTATGTGCGAAAGAGAGCTCGCTTCAATTTACAGGATTTCCAGTGACGTCATCGGAATCCCCGTTCGATACCGTGAAATACGACTTGCTTATCCAAAACCATCCTATGCATCCTACTACAAAGAATTCTTCCAGTGCCCGGTCGAATTCAATGCAGACGCTCACCTCCTCGTCTTCGACAGCAAACATCTCTTCCGTCAGCTTCCCATGGCGAATCCTCTCACTCGAAAGATTTACGAAAAAGAATGCAGGCAATTGTCTCTTCGCATTAAAAAACAGGAAACTATCGCCAAAAGAATTCATCAGGAAATCTTGTTTCATCAAGACGGCATTCCGAATTTCGATCAACTGGCCCGTTACATGAATATGTCGCGCCGCACGCTCAGCCGACGGTTGGTTGAAGAAGGGACTTCCTATAGGGACCTTTTGTCCGGCATCCTGAAAAAGAAGGCCGTCCATTTGCTTCAAACAACAACGATGCCGATAGAACAGATCGCAACGGAACTTGGCTATCATGATCTGGCAAACTTCTACCGCGCCTTCAAACGCTGGACCGGCCATAATCCTGGCAGTTACCGGAGAAAAAATCATATAACAGACAACGTGAACAAGTTTTGAATCCATCCAGCGGATTCTTCAAGCTGCGTCATTCACATTTCAGTAGATCTCATCATATTAATCCCTTTGAATCATGGCTCAATCCACGGGCAGTCTGGCGTCGCCCTGACTCGCATCAGGTGATGCACAGATGGTGCAAAGATGTTGCATTTAATGTTGTGCTAATGTAAATGACTATGCAGAAAGAAGAATAATCTGAAAATAGACGATACAGAATCATGACTCCTGAGCAAGAAGCACATGATGTGGAGGATGGCAACATGAACAAAAAAAAAGCATTGCCTGATATTGCATCAGCACATCATAAATTTCTATCCACCGGCAAGATCGAGGCCGGTTCATTGCGCCCCGAGATTAAAGATTCCTGGTTGCGGTGCCGCAAATTCGGCATCGATCCCTACGACGGTTCGTCACCGACCGTTCTGAGTGAATCCGAATTCGCCGCTTTACTATCCAAGAAAAAGAATCTGATCACAATAGCAGTCCCTTTCATGGAAAGACTTTATGAGTTGATACGAGATTCCGGTTTTGCCGTGGTTTTGTGCGACGAACAGGGATTCATCCTTGAGATCATCAGAACCCCGGATCTTGAAGAAGCAATTTTGAAGACGCAGATCAATTACCTGCCGGGGTCACGCTGGCTGGAGGAAGACGTCGGTACCAACGGCATTGATCTGGTCTTGAGGCTGCAAAAACCTTATCAGATTTCAGGCGCGGAGCATTACGCCATTGCGCACCACGTGGTGGCCTGCATCGGCGCCCCCATATTCAACGCGGATGGCGAACTCACCGGAATCCTAACGGCCAGCGGGTACACCCAGGCGACGCAAAAGCACACAGCGGCCATGATTGTTGCTGCGGTTGAGGTGATCACGGATGAGATTATGCTCCGGGAAAAAAACAACCAGCTCATCATCACCAACAACCGGCTGGCAAACGTTTTGACCAGCATGTCCGACGGCGTCATCGTCACGGACCACCGTGGCATTATTCAGCAGATGAATCCCGTTGCTCAACACATGCTGGGACATTCTATCGGAAAGGATTATCACGCCGCCATATCAGACTTTTACGATGACGGTCTGATTTACCGTAACGATGTTTTGGACAAAGGCATTTCATACACCGATAAAGAAGTGGCCATCAAATCGAGAACCAGCTCAACCCACATCCTGGCTACGGCCAACCCCATCAAGGACGAACAGGAACAAATCGTGGGCGGAATCATCGTTTTGACTCCGGCTGCAAAACTTCAAAAGTTGATCAAGCGCTATGCATCAACCTCCGCCAGATTCCATTTTAAAGAAATTATCGGCAAGAGTCCGGCCATGCAGTCCGCATTGGATCTGGCGGAAAGGGCGTCCCGGAAATCCAATACCATCCTGCTGGAGGGAGAAAGCGGCACGGGCAAAGAGATTTTTGCCCAGGCGATTCATAACAACAGCAGCCGGAAAAATGGCCCTTTTGTGGCCATCAATTGCGGCGCTCTCCCCCGGGAACTGATATCAAGTGAACTGTTCGGTTACATGGAAGGCACCTTTACCGGCGCCAAGAAAGAGGGCCGGCCCGGCAAATTCGAGCTGGCCAACGGCGGAACCATCTTTCTGGATGAAGTGGCCGAAATGCCTCTCGAGCAACAGGTGAACCTGCTTCGAGTCCTTCAGGAAAGAGCCATCACGAGAATCGGCAGCATCAAGGAAATTCCGATAGACGTGATGATCATTTGCGCGACCAACAAAGACCTCAAAATGGAGGTCATGAGAAATAATTTCCGGCAGGATCTTTACTATCGCCTCAACGTGATCTCCATCAAGATTCCGCCACTGCGGGAACGTCTGGAAGATATCCCTCTGCTGGTTGACTTTTTCATTTCCTGTATGAGCAATCCGGGCTCAAAATCCAAAATCACGGTAACGCCGGAAGTAATCGAATGTTTCAGCCGGTACAACTGGCCCGGCAATGTGCGCGAACTGCAGAACGTCATTGAAAAAATGTTGCTCTATTGTGATGGAGGCATCATGGGTCTGGAACGCCTGCCGGCGGGAATTCCTCTGTATCCGGCAGTAAGGGCAACGAATCATTATGCCCCTTCCCCGGAATCGGATTTCCTTCATTCAACCAGGAAAAGGAAGAGGAATAAAGTGAATGAAGAAGAACGGCAAAAACTTCTTTTGCTTTTATCCCGGTCAGGAGGTAACATCAGCGCCATTGCCAAAGAACTCGGTGTCAACCGGTGTACGGTCTACAGAAAAATGAAGCGCCATAATATTAACTGCGGTGCCGGATAACTAACGGGTCAAGGCAGAACGCCGCGCCACTGCTTATGAGAAAGCCGTTTGGAGTCGACGCCAAACGGCTTTTCTAAATTAAACTTTTTAACCCAAAACCACCAGTGCGCGACACAGTGGAAACAGTGATCAATACCTCACTTCTATATCAAACAGGTCGTAATCATCGGGGATCACCTTCCAGTTGACCATCCGCGTATCGTGACTGGGAAGGAGAAGATCCGCCATCAGATCCAGTTTGTTCAGCGACTGGACGTTCTGGCCGGGGTTGAGAATACAGGGGCCAAACAGACCGCCGAAGCGCGCCCCGAAGATGTTAACAATATCCTGCTGCGCTTCCGCCGCGGTTAAGTTGACGGGGGCATTCTTAACGGACATGGTCTTTTGAATCAGATCCGCAAACAGCGGCGGGAAGCGTTTGGCAAAGCCGCCCAGCAGATAAGCCGCATCGCCCAGGAGAATGGCCTTGCCCTTGCTGGTGTTCACCATGGTGGCCTGATGGCCGGCCGTATGACCGGGGGCCAGAATGAGATCGATGCCGTCCACCAGCGTGAAGTCGCCGTTGAGCAATCTGAAACGGGGAACCAGATCAACCCAGTCTTTATGGGAGACACCGACCGCCTGCGTGCCCACCGGATAAGTGGTTTCCAGCAATTCCGTTTCCTGAACAAAAAACTTGGCGTTCGTGAACAACTTCATGTAGCCCGTGTGGTCATGATGCAGGTGGGAGATAATGACCTTTGTGATCTTGGCCGGATCTACCCCGGCGCGTTTGAGCACCTTCGTAATTTCCTCTTCCGGTTTCCGCGGCACCGGATTGAAGATCCATTTTGCCGTGGTCGTTTCGGGATTGAAGCCTGTGTCAACAATAATCTGTTCCCCGTTTCCTTCAATGAGAAACATAAAAACGGGAAGATCCGCGACATACCCCCCCAATAATGGAGCGCAGACGTTTCCCCAGTCCATGTGAAAATAACCGGTCAATAAAGGTTTAATTTTGTACTCTTTCATTTTTCTCCTCCATCAATGATTAAAGATTAAACGGTTAGAATATCGGCAGACGATATCTGCCGGCCCCTTAAAAAAGCGCAACGAATTACGCCTTAATCTCTGATTTGCATACCTGGTAATCCGAAAACGTATTAAATTACTCCGCCGGAATCGTGTCCATGTTTTGTAAGAAATTTATCCTGCAGACGGAAATCCAGCTCTTTTGCGATCCAATGCTTTACGGGCGCATAAGCGAGGGCTGGAAGTTCCTTAACCTTTTCTTATTCTTTTACTCTGACGACTTCTCTGCCTTCGTCGCAACTCACATAAATAGCGCCGTCGGCACCCACGGTCACGCCGGAGAAATAGTATGAGGGCGCCGCTTTGAATGCGGGCTTTTCGCCTGTTTTGAGGTTTTCAGCAAGGACGGTTTTCTTGCCGCTGGCGAGGTCAATCTTAACCAGACGGCCGATCTCGCTTTCAATCACCAGCAGTACACCATCCTTCACAAAAGCGATGCCTTCCGGCCGTTTCAGATCTTTCGCCACCACTTTCGGTTTGGGGAGAACTTTGCCATCCGCTACAATCTGAAGAACTTCACCCCGGTACCATTCAGCCACCCACAGGTTATTCCCCTGGGCCGCCATACCGCTGGGATAGATCAGTCCATCGTTAAAAAAGGCAACAACGGCGAGGACCATGCGCGTAAACCAAGTCGATTCTTTCTGCTCTTGGCCTGCGTTCTTGAACATAGCCAAAGGAGCCGCAAGAGTTTTTCTTGTTCCGTCCGGCGCAATGGCAACCACGCTGTGTGTCGTCAGTTCCGACGCGACCAGACCGTCTTCAAACTGCATGGCGTAAATGGGGCGGTTGCCATTGATGGTGCGCACCACCCGGTCCGCTTGAAGATCGAAAACATTGATGCAGTCGCTCTGCCAGGAGGAGATGATCACGTTTTTGCCGTCAGACGATACGGTGAAGGGCAAACCGAGGCCTATCATTTTCCCGTATTTCTTCAAAAATTCTTCCACTGCCTGTTTCCCGTACTGCTTTTCAAACTCTTCCAGGGCCTGCTGTACCTGTACCCACGGATAGAAACCCGAAGGAAGGTGACGGGTTTGTTTGAACGTCCTGGTATCGAAAAATCTTACATTCCAGTGGTCCGCAACCATGAGCTGCTCGCCTTCGGGAGTCTGCACGATCCCGACATCGGAAGGAACCAGAAGGCCCTCCGGGCTTAATTCTTTTGTCGTACCATCCGCGAAAACCTCCATGATCCCGCCGTTGTGATTGCTGGCTGTGAACATCCGGCCTTTCGAGTCGATGGCGATGTTGTCCAGGCCGATAGTAATGTCTCTGGCGATAATGGTTTTTTGCCGGGATTGCATGTCGTAGCGTGTGATTGTGCCGGTCACGAACTCGGTCAGCAGCATGCGGCCTTGCGCATCGAACTTGACGCTGGAGGGGAAGGTTGGTACTTTTACAATAGTTTCCCGCTCACCCGTTTGCAGGTTCCACCGGACATACTCGTTTTTCATGTTCAGCGGGGAATAATAACGTCCATCCGGGCCAAAGGAACTGCTGTTGGGCCAGCCGATATTCTCCGCCACAATTCTGATTTTGCCTGTTTTGAGATCGATCTCGGTCATCCGGTCGTCGCCGATACAGTGCCCGACATACAGCTTGGTTTCATCGGACGTCAGGCGGATGGAATTGACCCAGGGTAAAAGTTGGGCGACCAGACTGACCTCGTCCGTGGCGGTATTGATTTTACCGACGATGCCGGAAAAAATGTCCGTATAGTAAATCGTTCCGTCTTTGGCAATCGTCACATCGTCCGGTCCCGAAATCAAAGTGGGATGTCGGTATGTCTTGAGAATTTTCCCCGTCTTGGTGTCCATGACATAGACCGCCTTGGGGTTGATGGCCGCAATGACCAGATGGTCGTTGTTGTCTATTGCGAGCCCATTGGCGCCATAGATGGGCGCTGAACGTAAAACGGTTTCCACCACAGATGCGGCAAGGCATGGCACAGCCATTATGCAAACGATCAAAAACGTCAACACCGCCATATGTGAAAGTGTTCCAATGCATCCGCGGCTTTTTTGCAAATTTATAACCTTGAATAGAAATTTCATACCTCAAGCCCTCCTTCATTTAGTTAAAAGTGATTATCTCAATCATTCCCATACTCTGATAGTATACCTGGTAAACAAAAAAGATAAAAAAAATTATTCTTCTAAAATCCTGTCGGCAAAACGTCCAAGCGCGTTTAGCGTTTCTGTGAGTGTTTTCACTTCCTCTTTTGTAAGGCGGCTGTAATATCTATTCATTAGCTTGCCTCTTTTTTCGTGATATTGCAGATACCCTTTGTGCGCTTTTTTACCCTCGTCGGTTAGCCTGAGACATACTTCCTTGCCATTTTTCGCACTTTTAAGAGACTCCACTAATCCCTTTGATGCCAGTTTTTTGATCATCTTGGGAACAGCGCCCTTCGTGATACCGAGAAATTTTGCAAGTTCCGTTACGTTGATATCAGGGTGCTGGCCGATTCCATGGATCATGTGAATTTCAGACGGGTAAAGCTTCTGTTTAATCCCGAAACACTTAGGGATCCCTTCCGAGGCCATATATTTGCTCAACACTCGGTAAAAGAGGTCGCCAAGTTCCAAGTATTCATTGTCAGCTTTCATAATGTATAGTATACTTGGTAAACAAAAAAGGAACAACATAATTCTTTTGTTTGACATGGAGCGTACTTTTAAAAATTGAGGCAACATCATCCGCAACACATATGCAACAGTTACACTGATTGCATTATCTTGTAACTATATAATAATAAGAACGAAAATAACTTTTTTGTTGTGTAAGCTTAATTGGCACACATATTGATTTTCCGTCAACAGGCTGTTAAATTTTCTAAAGCCACCATAATTTACGGATGAAAGGAGACCTGTGAGTCATGAAGCTGAAGGATAAAGTTGCGCTGGTAACAGGAGGAGGAACCGGCATCGGCAAGGCCGTTGTCGAGATGCTGGTCCGTGAAGGGGCCAAAGTCGTGATAAACGGTGTCAATTTTATTAAATCCGACGCTAATCAGTATGAAAGCAAAAATGTGGGTGGATTCACCGCGGCTGAACATTTTGCGGGGGAATTAAAGAAAAATGGACACGATGCGATCGCGCTGGAAGCCGATGTCACGGATGCTCAACAGATTGAGCAAATGGTTTCAAACATCATCGAGATGTATGGACGGTTGGATATTCTAGTGCACGTGGCCGGAATTATCATACAGAAATTTGTCGTAGAAACAACAGAAGAGGAATGGGACAATGTAGTCAACACCAATCTTAAAGGGACTTTCCTGATGAACAGAGCCGTCATTCCTCAGATGCAGGAGCAGCAATTCGGCAGGATCGTGAACTTCTCCTCCATGGCCGGGAAAATCACTCCTATGGGGTTATCAGCTTACGCCGCATCGAAATGGGGCGTCCGGGGATTCACAGGGTGCCTTTCCAAGGAAGTTGCACACGACAACATTACGGTTAATGCCATCTGTCCCGGCATTGTGGGAACACAGATGTGGACATCATTGTCCACGACTCTTTCGATGCTTGGCGTGGGTGAAACGCCCGACGAGGCCTATGCGAACTACGTTGCCGAGACGATCCCTCAGGGAGTGGCGCAGACGCCTGAAGATATCGCGGATGGTGTGCTGTATCTCATCACGGCGCCCCATGTTACCGGCATTGCTTTGAGCATAGACGGCGGGGTTACGAATTAGTTTCCGTTTAACACAAAACTTTAAAGGAGGATTTATTATGGGATTTGCAAACGCTGAAGAAGTTTACAAGATTTTTGGTATGACATTGGAAAAGATGAAAAATGAGAACGTGGCATTGTATAATTCGCTGGCAGGTGTCGACATGATACTCACTCAGAAGCTCCCCAACCTGGATGCAACCATCACCCTGGAAATGAAGAATGGGACGATCAAGCCTACCTATGGCCCTACCAATATCAAACCCGATGCCGTGACCACCCAGAACGACGATATCTTCATCAAGTTCTGGCAGGGCAAACTCAACCTGATGATGGCTATGACTAAGGGGCAGGTGAAGTCTTCCGGTGCTGTAACGAAAATGCTGAAACTCCTGCCGAAGATTGGTCCGGTCTATAAATTATTTGTAGAAACGCTGAAGGATGCGGGCCGGGAAGATCTCGTGATTAAATGAGACAGGAAGCGGCGCATATAACCAGAAAAGCGTTTTATATGGGCTTATTTAAAACCTAAAAGACGTGGAAAACCATTTGCGCCGGTTTTCGACCGGGACGGATAACGGATGTGTTTTCCCCATAAGAAAGGAGTTATGATTCATGGCTAAAGAAAAAGATACATTACTCACTCTTTATGAGACGATGTATAAAATAAGACGATTTGAGGAAAAGGCCTCTGAACTCTTTGCCGATTCTTTGATACCAGGGTTTGTGCATCTTTACATCGGTCAGGAAGCGGTTGCCACAGGTGTGTGTTCGAATCTTTCCGATAAAGATTTCATTGCAAGTACGCACCGGGGGCATGGGCATGTCATTGCCAAAGGGGCGGACGTGAAGCTGATGATGGCCGAGCTTTTTGGAAAGAAAGACGGATACTGTAAAGGCCGGGGCGGGTCCATGCACGTTGCCGATGTTGAAAAGGGTATTCTGGGCGCCAACGGAATCGTAGGCGCAGGTCAGCCGCTTGCGACCGGGGCGGCCCTTGCCTGCAAGAAAAAGAAGACGGGTGGCGTCGCCATCTGCTTTTTCGGCGACGGCGCCAGCAACCGCGGCACCTTTCATGAGTCCATCAACCTTGCCGCCCTGTGGAAATTGCCGGCGATCTATGTCATCGAGAACAACTACTTCGGCGAGTTTTGCCCCATTGAAGAATCGTGCAGTGTTCAGAAACTTTCCGTCCGGGCCGCCGCTTACGGGATACCGGGTGTAACGGTGGACGGCAATGATGTGATGGCCGTCCGCGAGGCCGCGGCCAAGTTGATTGAGCGCGCCAGGAAAGGTGAAGGGCCGTCTATTCTGGAATGCCTGACCTGGAGACATCGCGGCCATTTCGAAGGCGATCCTGCCGACTATAAACCTTCGGAGCAGCAGGAGGAATGGCTGGCCAAGGATCCGATTCCGCGATTCCGGAGCCACCTGATCGATAAAGAAAAGATTGCGTCCGAGACCGTTTTGGAGATCGAAGAACGCGTCAATGCAATGATCGAAGCGGCTGTAGAATTTGCCAAAAACAGTCCGGATCCGGACCAGTCAGGTTTACTTGAAGCAGTATACGCATAAGGCAGAGGAGGAAAAGAACATGGAAGAGAGATCAATATGGTTTTCTCAAGCGATAAACGAGGCGCTTCAGCAGGAAATGAGGCGTGACCCGAATGTATATATGGCAGGCGAAGACATCGGTCCCGGAGGCGCTTTCGGGGTTACGAACGGTTTGATTGATGAATTTGGTCCCGAGCGTATTATGGGCACCCCGATCAGTGAAACGGTCATTCTCGGACATGCGGTTGGCGCCGCGTTGGCGGGGATGAGGCCGGTGGTGGAAATTCTATTTTCCGATTTTCTGTTTGTATGCGGCGATGAGTTGATCAATCAGGCTGCAAAAATGCACTTCATGTTTGGAGGCAAGGCAAAAGTTCCCATCGTGGTGAGATGCCCTTCAGGTGCGGGTGTCCGGGCCGCTGCCCAGCATTCACAATCCCCGGAAGCCATGCTGATCAATTTCCCTGGTTTCAAAATTGCCTATCCTTCAACGCCGAGAGATGCCAAGGGCCTTCTGATTACAGCGATCCGAGATGACAATCCGGTGATCTTCTTTGAACATAAGATGCTTTACTGGATGATGGGGGATGTTCCGGAAGGCGATTTCACAGTTGAGTTTGGGAAGGCGGACATCCGGCGCGAAGGCAAAGATGTTACACTGATTTCCTGGGGACAGATGGTCAACACCTGCGCAGAGGCGGCAGAGGCACTTTCCGCCGATGGTATCGAAGCCGAGATCGTGGATCCCAGGACCCTGGTTCCGTTTGATAAGGAAGCTGTGCTGGCGTCGGTGAAGAAGACCGGCAAGGTGGTCATCGTACATGAAGCTCCGAAAACAGGCGGCTTTGGTGGAGAAATCGCCGCTATGATTGCAGAGGAAGGCTTTGATTATCTTGATGCGCCAGTCGTGCGAGTAGGTGCGCCGTATATGCCGGTGCCTTTTTCACCAGTTCTGGAGGATGCTTACATTCCCAGTTCGGATACGATCATCAGTGCGGTGAAAAAACTGTTTTAAATGGGAAGAAGCTTGTCGCGGTGCTAATACGCGACGAAAATATCGTGCGATATGAAGGAGAACATCAATGGCAACACCAATACTCATGCCGAAACTGGGCCTGTCGATGAAGACAGGAACCATCAGTAAATGGATGAAAAATGAGGGAGACAAAGTTAAAAAAGGCGAATATCTCCTGGAAGTCACAACGGAGAAAATCACAAATAAGATTGAATCAAAAGTGGATGGGATATTGCTCGCGATCACAGCCTCGAAAGGATCTGTGCTGCCGGTTGGCGCATTAATATGCGTAATCGGTGAGGCGGGAGAAGACATAGCGTCTATTATCGCCGAAGCTTCGGCAAAGGCGCCTGCAGCAGGCAAACCCGGCGCGGCTAAAAGCGCTTCACATGTAGTGCGGCCGAAACTGTCAGCCGAAGAAATAGGAAAAATCAAAATATCGCCTGCCGCCCGGAAGATGGCGGAGGAAAACGGCGTTGATTACAGCCTGATCGAAGGGACCGGTCCGGAAGGGCGTATCACCCGGAAAGATGTGGAGAAGGCTATTGCCGAAGGTGTCGGCGCTGAAGAGGCTGATGAACGTGAAACCGTAAAGGTGATTCCTTATGAAGGCATGCGTCAGGCCATCGGCGAAAACATGGCCAAAAGTTATACCTCGAATGCCCGAGTAACCCATCATGTCCGTGTGGATATGTCGGGTATCCTTTCTCTTCGCAAGAATATCAATGAAGGCAAGGATGAGAAACACAAAATTTCCGTTACGGCGATCCTGACCAAGGCCGTGGCCCGGGCGTTGGAGTTGAACCCCTGCGTCAACGCTTCCTTCACGGGAACCGAGATCAAAGTATGGAAAGACGTCCATATCGGAATGGCTGTGGCCTTGCCGGACGGGTTGATTGTTCCGGTGATTCGGAATGCGAACACCAAGCGGCTGGCCGAGGTGAATCGCGAGATCGTCGATCTGGCGAAACGCGCGCGCAAGAACAAGCTCACCATGGATGAGATGGGCGGCGCAACGTTTACGATCACCAATCTGGGCGGTTACGGGTCTGTCGATCATTTTACGCCGATCATCAATCCCCCGGAAGTCGCCATTCTGGGCGTCAGCAGAACTACGGAACAGCCGGCGGCAGTCAACGGTCAGGTTGTCATCCGTCCGATGATGGGACTCTCTCTGGTTTTCGATCACAGGGTAGTTGATGGCGCGCCGGCCGCCGAATGGCTGGCGCTGCTGATCAGTCTGATTGAAAACCCGACGTCGATTTTTATATAACCACGGGCAAACACAAAGCCCGAGTCAAATGTAGAGAACAGATATTTTTAGGAGGAAAAAAGTAATGGCAAAAGATCCCAACGAACTGCTTGAAGATATGAATAAAGGTTTTGGCGTGCTCAACGAGGATAGTCCCGAACTGATGGGCGCTTTCGTTAAGATGGATCAGGCTGCCTACGTCGAAGGCGAGCTGGAGCGAAAATATAAGGAATTGATCGGGCTGGCCATCGCCCTGTATGCCCGCTGCGAGTATTGCATGCCGATCCACGTCAAGCAGGCCATCGATGAAGGCGCCACCCGTGAGGAAATACTCGAAGCCTGCGCGGTTGCCGTGGCCTTCGGCGGGTCGCCCTCCATGGCCTATCTGTCGACGTCGGTGATGAGAGCGCTGGAAGAATTTGAAAAGTAAGTAAGACGGGACTCCGATGGTGCTTTTATGAAGAGGAAAGGCTTTTTACTTTGCCCGGGTCTCCGGGAATACGACGAGATCCTCGATTTGCAAAGGCGCATGAATGCGGCCCTCAAGCGAAAAGCTATTCCCGATACCGTCATTTTTCTGGAGCATCATGCCTGCATTACCATTGGTGTTGAGGGAACACCGGAGAGCATTGTGGCCGGCCGTCGGCTGCTCCAAGAGCGGGGCATCAAAATATACGAAACGGATCGGGGCGGAAACGTGACCTACCACGGCCCCGGCCAGATCGTTTGTTATCCGATTATCGACCTTCATCATTATGGCTGTGATGTGACAACTTACGCCAGGAATCTGGAAGATATGATCGTTCAAACACTTCACGTTTTCGGGATTGATGCAAGCCGAAAGGAAGGCTACCCGGGCGTGTGGGTGGATGGGAAAAGAAAAATCGCCGCAGAAGGAATATCCGTCAACCGTTGGATGACCATGCATGGCGTCGCACTCAATGTATCACCGTCTATGGAACATTTCCGGTTTATCATCCCTTGCGGCCTCAAAGAATTCGAAGCGACGTCAATGACAGAGTGTCTGGGACGAGCTGTTGATCTGTTGGCAGTGCAATCCGAGATGATCCGTCAGTTTTCCACACTGTTTGACATTGAACTGGAAGACATAAGTGAAGATAAGATTGTGGAGTTAATAGGCCATGAACAAGCTTAGACACCCCGAATGGCTTTCGATACCGGCCCCTTCAGATGAAACGATGGCCGGGGTCAAACGGCTGCTGGACAAAGGCGGGCTGCACACGGTCTGCGAAAGCGCGGATTGCCCGAACATCGGCGAATGTTTTGCCAACCGCACCTGCACCTTCATGATCCTGGGAAATATCTGCACCAGGAAGTGCCGGTTTTGCGCGGTGGAACACGGCCATCCCGGGCCGATTAATTTTGATGAGCCTGTTGCTATCGCGCGTGCGGCCGGAGATCTGAAGCTGAAGCATGTCGTCATCACCACTGTAACCCGCGACGACCTGCCCGATGGGGGCGCCGGTCAATTTGTCGCGACAATTAAAGCCCTGCATAAAGAACTGCCGGGTGCTACCGTTGAAGTCCTGATTTCCGATTTGAAAGGCCAAAACGAGCCACTGGTTGAAATCCTGCAGGCAGGACCGGATATTCTAAACCACAATATCGAGACCGTGCCGCGGCTTTACAAATCCGTCCGTCCTCAGGCTTCCTATGCCCGGTCGCTCGACATCCTGAAACGGACAAGCGAATGGGGAGAAGGCATTGTGCCCAAATCCGGTCTGATGCTGGGATTGGGAGAAACCTTTGAAGAGATCGTGGAGGTATTGCAAGACCTGCGGGAAACGGGTTGCCGGATCGTAACCCTGGGGCAGTATCTGCGTCCGTCGCCCAAACACATACCTGTCAAGCGGTATGTTCCTCCCGATGAATTTGAAAGACTCGAAAAGATCGGGATGGATATGGGATTCCCGGCGGTAAGCGCTGGTCCTCTGGTGCGCAGTTCCTATAACGCATTGAATACCTATCAAAGAATATTAAGAAGAATATGAAAAAAGGAGTGAGAAATCATGGCTATTGTTGAATCCTATGACGTACCGGAAGATCTGTACTATACGCGGGATCATGCCTGGGTGAGGATTGAAGGCAATCAAATTCGGATCGGTGTCACGGACTTCATGCAGAAGATGGCCGGGGAGATTACTTTTATCCGCCTGCCCCGCGCCGGAAAAGATCTTGGGCCGGATAAGACCCTCTTTACCCTTCAGTCGGGCAAGTGGTCGGGAAAAGTTCTGGCGCCCGTGGCGGGAAAAGTTGTGGATGCCAACAAAGATCTGGCCGCTGTACCAAAACCGATGAATGACGCTCCGTACGGCAATGGATGGGTGGCGGTTATGGAACCGGTCAATATGGCCGACGTGGCGTCCAAACTGCTTTTCGGGGAGGCCGCCATTGCTTTCCTGAAGGATGAGATCAAGCGCAACGCGCAACCGAAGCCATGAAGCAATCCGGAATGTGGGAATAAAGCGTATAAAGAAGAAACGTCCATGGCATCATCCGTAAAAATACATCTTTTACAATGCGGCAGCGTGAGAGTCGATCGATCGCTTCCTTTCAGGGAAAAGACGATTCACCCGGCGCCTTTTACAGGTGTTTTCCGCAGGAAGACCTGTCAGGTCTGGCTGCCGATGTTTTCCTATCTGATAGAACATCCGAAGGGGTTGATCCTGATGGATACCGGCTGGCATACCGATGTCCGGGTCAACCAGATCAAACACCTGGGAATGATCCATTATCTGATCAACAAAGCGGATTTGCCTGCCGGTCAGGCGATTCATGAACAACTGGAACAACGCGGCATTAAAGTCAGCGATTTGGATTTTGTGGTATTAAGCCATCTTCATTCCGATCATGCCAGCGGTTTGAAACTGGTCCGTAGCGCAAAAAAAATTCTGGTCAGTGAACCGGAATGGATTTGTGCCAACGGTAAAGAGAAAATTCGCTATGTCCCGTCCATGTGGGAGGGCGTGAAGGTTGAAACCTACCGGTTCAGCCCTTCCGAATACGGCCCGCAAAAATCTTCATTCGATTTATTTCGGGACGGCACGGTGCAATTCGTTCACACGCCCGGCCATACACGGGGCCTGGCTTGCACACTGATTCAATCGAAGAATAAGTATGTTCTTCTGTTTTTTGACGCAGGTTATGCGAGAAAGTCTTGGGAAAAAATGATTCCTCCCGGAACAGCCGTTGATAAAGAACAGGCATGGGAAGCCCTGGGATGGGTTAGGAAAATGAGTCAACCGGAGGGATGCATCGCGTCACTTGCTTCTCATGATACCGGAGTCCAGCCGCAGACGATTGAATTATAAAGATAAAGAAGGAGAATATTAATGCCGGGGATAAAAGATTTACGAAATAAGATAACCATCATTACCGGAGCGGGATCGGGCATCGGACGATCGACTGCTCTGGCGTTTGCCCGGAAGGGCGCGGATCTCGTTATCGCGGATCTCAGCGAAGAGAGACTTGCCGGGGTAGCCAGGGAAATCGAAGCTTTGGGCGCGCGCGTATTGACCCGTCAAGTTGATGTTTCCAAGCGAGAGGAAGTGGATGCCTTTGCGAAATTTGTTCACCGTGAACGCGGGCGCGTCGATATCCTGCACAACAATGCGGGAGTGAATTTGAGCGGGACGGTGGCGGAATCGAGCATCGAAAACTGGGAATGGATATTTGGCATCAATTTCTGGGGTGTGCTCTATGGAGTCAAAGCGTTTCTTCCTTACATGATTGAACGCAGGTACGGACATATTGTAAACACCGCATCGATGTTCGGCCTTTGCGCGCCACCAGCCACGCCGGCCTACAACGCCACTAAATTTGCGGTGGTGGGCCTGGGCGAAGGTTTAAGGGCCGAGGTAAGAAAATATAATATCGGAGTAACGACCCTCTGTCCCGGCATCGTCAATACCCGCATCGTAGCGGACAGCCGTATGGAGATAAAAGATAATTCTATTGTGACGCGTGATAATCTGGTTCAATTCTATGAAAAATTCGCTTTGAAACCTGAATGCGTGGCTAATGCCGTGGTGAAGGCGGTCCGTCATAATAAATCGGTTGTTCCGGTGGGGCCCGATGCGTGGGCTTTGTGGATGACCAAACGCTTTTCGCAGACTCTCAGTGATGGGATTATGATGCTGAGCAGCCGCATGCTCTTCGGAAAATCATGAACGGAAAACAAAACGATAAAAGAACAGATAAGATGGAATTGGCGGAAGAAAATTTTGAAAAAGTGTACCAGCTCGGCATGAGCTATCATAAATCATGCGCCGGCTGTGCTCAGTGTGCCGTAGCGGCTCTTCTGGAAGTTCTGGACATGGAAAACGATGATGTTTTTAAAGCTGCGAGTGGTCTATCCGGTGGCATCGGATTGAGTACGAACGGCAGTTGTGGGGCGTTTACCGGCGGCGCATTGGTGATAGGACTGCTTTTCGGCCGGGATATCGATGATTTTCTTTCCCCGATGGCAGCCATGACCTCCTATGACCTGGTCAAGGAACTGCGCGATTATTTTATGGCGGAATTTGGATCCTGTTGCTGTGCAGACATTCAGAAAAAGCTTGTTGGCCGAAGCTTCAACCTCAGGGATCCTGAGGATGCCGCGGCGTTTGTAACGCATGAAATGCATGATCACTGCGCAAGGGTGGTTGGCAAAGGAACGAGAAAAACACTGGAAATTATCACGGAACATTGGAAAAGGCAGTGAAATTTACAACAGATGATAAGGCTATGGACATGATGACACTTCAATCGATCCAGGAAGAATTCGGTGACAGGGCGACTGTGTCGCCGATGGAACGCGAGCTTTACTCCCGTGATCTTGGTCCCGTGCCGGCATTAATGGTGGATCCATTGTTTCAAACCATGGCGGATTTGATCGTGCGGCCGCAAACCACATCAGAAGTTGCAATGCTGGTGCGGCGCTGTGCGGCCGAAGGTATTCCCATCACGCCGCGCGCCGGGGCCAGCACCGTCTTCTTCAATGCCGTGCCTGTCAGGGGCGGGGTTGTGATGGATCTCAATAGTCTGAGCGGCGTCATCGCTCTTGATGACACGGCCAGGACGGTAACGGTTCGGACCGCAACGGTTTGGAGCGATCTTGAAGCATACCTGAACGATCGGGGACTGGCCTGCAAGTCGATGCCCTCCAGCGCTCCCGTCGCGACGGTCGGCGGCTGGCTGTGCATGATGGGCTACGGCATTGGCAGCCTCAAATACGGAAGCCTGATTTTCCAGGTGCGGTCGATGGAGGTTGTCCTGCCCGATGGCAGGGTGCAGCGTCTGTCCCATACGTCCGATCCATCTCTGGATTGGTTTGCGGCCTCCGAGGGGACGCTGGGAATCGTTACAGAGGTGGAACTGGAGATTCGCACCTTGACGCAGATGAAGCACTTTCTGCTACATATTCCCGATAACCTCATGGCGGAGCGGATCATCAGCCGGTTGCTTGGCGAAAAGATAATGCCCTACAATATGCACTTTTCGGATCAATATTTTGTGCGCGCTCTGAAAGACCTGGGGCTTTCCCATGCCTCGATAGACGCGGGTGGTCTTCTGATCGTCGATTATGAAGGCCCGGCGGAAGAACTCTCCTGCGCGGGAAAAATTATTCAGCGCCTGCTGAAAGAACATCCATCGGTTGCGCTAATGCCCGAATCCTTGGCTGAAACGGAATGGGAAGAACGTTACAAATCCATCCGCATTAAAAGGGGCGGACCGGCTGTTCTGGGTGGAGAAATGTGGCTTCCCGTGGCCAGTCTTCCTGCGTACCTGGATGATATCCGGAAAATGTCTAAAACCTACGGTGTCAATCTCATGTCTTACGGCCATATCGTGTCGCCTGATCGGGCCACGGTGATGACCCTGTTTTTTGCCGACGAGACCCAGACGCTCCGGTACATCATCAATCTCAGCCTCGTGAAGAAAATTCAGGATACGGGTTATCGTCACGGTGGGCGCCCTTACGGCGTCGGGTTGTGGAACACACCCTACCTTGGCCGGATCTACACCCCACGGCAGCTTAAAGACCTCAGAGCCCGCAAGCGTCGGTTGGATCCGGAAGACATCATGAATCCGGGCAAAGTGTACGGAGCTCCGTTCATGCTTAATCCTATCAATTTTTCCGTGGGGATGGAAGCATTCGCTCTTGTACGCAGAGTCTTCGGAAAGAGGTGGTAGCTTATGACCGTCCAAAATAAAATATACAGTTCACTGGCAAAGGAAACTCAAATCTGCGCGCGTTGCGGCTACTGCCGGAGCGTCTGTCCGGTGTATCGGTCCGTAGGGTGGGAATCGGCTTCTCCCCGGGGAAAGCTCAGCTTGGCCCGGCAGATTTTTGCCTTGAAGGATCAGGAGAAGATGTCGGATGAATATGTACACCGGGTGAGCCAGTGCACGCTTTGCGGAGCATGCGCCCAGGCGTGTTCCACAGACATTGATCTGCGTCGTATGTATTTGGATCTGCGCGAGCGCATCGCGAAAACGGGCAGGGCGCCCAAAGGCTATTCGACGCTGGGCGCGAACCTGAAGCAACATAAGAACATCACCACCTTCGATAACAAGGAGAGACTGGACTGGGCCGAAAATGCCGATGATCCTGAAAGATTGCAGCCGCGTGCCGGCGCCGATGTCTGTTATTTTGTCGGCTGTGTTTCATCTTTTTTCCCGCAGGCTCAGGAAAATGCCCTGTCGGTTGCGGAGATTTTCAATGCGGCGGATGTAGATTACACAAGTTTGGGCGGCGAAGAATGGTGTTGCGGATTTCCTTTTCTGGGTAGTGGTCTGGTTGACGACGCGAACGGCTTCATGAAGCACAATGTGGAGCGGATCAAGGCGATGAAAATCCACACGCTGGTGGCTAGTTGTCCGTCGTGCCGTCATGTCTGGCTGCATGATTACGCCCCGTTTCTGGAGGATTATCAGCTTGCAATCTACCATACCACGGAATATTTCGCTCGCCTGATTCAGGAAGGAAAGCTCAAACTGGCTGAAATGGAAGCCAAGATCGCCTACCATGATCCCTGTGATCTGGGCCGCAACGGCGGGATCTTCGACGTGCCGCGCAATATCATCGCGGCCATCCCGGGGGTCCAACTCGTCGAGCTCGAACACAACCGGATGCAAGCACTGTGCTGTGGTGGCGGAGGCAATCTGCAAAGCGTCGATGCGAAACTGGCCGGCGATATTGCGGCCATGCGCGTGGAAGAAATTAAGAAAACGGGCGCCGAGATCGTCGTGTCGGCTTGCCAGCAGTGTGAGCAGATGCTGAGCGCCGCCGTACGCAAGGCAGGGCTCAAGGTGAGGGTGCTGGATATCAGCCAGTTGATTTTGGAAGCACTCGGGTAATGTATAGATTGTCGGAAATAGGGATAGGGTAGTAAGCGATGGACATTTATAATCCGGGCATGGTCAGCTGGTGGGAATCGCAGTGCTACTACCACGCGCTTGCTTATCTCGGCCGCGAAGGTGTCATCCTCTGCAGTCCCGCCGAACCGTATGTTTGTCTGGGGCTTCACGATGACCTGGACCAGGAAATTGATCAAGAATTCTGCCAAGGTGCCCGCCTCCCCCTCTTCAGGCGAGAAACCGGAGGCGGCGTGGTTTATCTGGACCGTTGCCAGATTTTTTACCAGGTGGTTCTCCGCAGAGAGAACCGCCTCATTCCGCTCAAACGGGATCAGTTCTTTTCCAGAATTCTAAAGCCCGCCATCGACGTTTGCCTGTCTTTGGGGATCAAGGCGGAACTCGCACCCCCCGCGGATATCAAAGCCGGTGGGAGGAAATGTTCGGGAAACGCAGCGGGCGATATCGGCCAGGCTGTCGCTTACGTGGGAAACCTGATGCTGAACTTTGATTACGAAGCCATGAGCAGGGTTCTAAAAGTGCCGTCGCCTGCCTATCGTCGATACTTCTACGAGGCCATGCAGGATAATATGCTCGTCCTGTCGGGAGTTGATATGCGTGAAGTGGAATCCGGGCTGATATCCGGGTTTGAAAAGATCTTTGGCAAACTGCGCGAACGGCCCATCGACAATGAGCTGCAAGACATGGCTATATCTCTCCGGGAGCGTTTGACGTCCGACGACTGGCTGAGCATGCCGGGACGCCGCCTGCCGCTCAGACGAATCAAAATTACGGAAGGGTTGTTCCTGCAGGAAGGTGAAACGGAAGAGGGGACGAAGGTCTTGTGCTTGATGCGGGACGGACAGATTGAAGAAAGCCATGCTGTCGGAGATTCCCCTTTGGCTTTCGATAGGAAAGGGACGGAGCGAGTTTCCGGCGCATCCGGAATATTTTGATGATAAGAGGTGTTATATGCGTATTGAAAACTGGCAGATCAAAGAAGAACTGAAATACGACAACAACAATTTCTGGATCGAGATCAAAGACCGGCAGGCTTTGATCGGGCTTTCGGATTACGGGCAGTGGGTGATAGGCGACATTCTTTACATTGAGCTCGGACAAGAGGGAGCCCCGATTCGAAAGGGCGAAAGCTGCGGATCTGTGGAATCCGGGAAGTGGGTCGGCAATCTCATCGCGCCTGTCAGCGGATGTATCCTCGAATGCAATTCCGCCGCGGTCGAGAATCCGCGACAAATACAGGAGGATCCGTACGGCGCAGGATGGCTGATAAAAATCGCACTGGACTCAACCGACGAAAACGGCTCTTTGCTGGATTGCGCGTCCTACGCGGAATTTATTAAAGAACAGATCAAAAATGCGGCATAGGTGATAACGGACATGGGCACATGGCGATTGATTGATTCAAAAATGACTGTGGCGGAGAATATGGCCATTGACCGGGTTCTTCTGACATCCCGGAGCAAAGGTTGGGTGCCGGATACCCTGCTTTTCCTGGAGTTCACCCCATGTGCCCTGGTGGGTTATCATCAGTCTGTCGAACTGGAAGTTGAGGAAGACTACTGCCGGGTGCACGGCATCGAGATTCAACGGCGCGTTACCGGCGGCGGCGCCATCTATATGCATGAAGGCACGCTGGGCTGGGCTATCTATGCCGATAAACATTCGCCGGGTATCCCGGCGGATCGAAGCGAAATGTATGCCCGTATGTGCGAGAGTGTCGCGTTAGGTCTGTCTCGGTTGGGGGTGCAGGCGAAGTTCCGGCCGAAAAACGACATCGAAGTCAATGGCCGCAAAATATCCGGTACGGGCGGAACCGAGCTGGATGGCGCTTTTATGTATACGGGCAGCCTACTGATCGATTTTGACGTGGACACCATGATCCAGTGCCTCAAACTGCCTATAAAAAAGCTGGAAGACAAACAGGTTCAGTCGTTCCGGCAGCGTGTGACAAGTCTGCGCGAAGAGCTGGGCTATGTGCCTGGTCTTCAGATCATCAAAAAGGCCCTTCTGGATGGGTTCAGTGAGGTTTTCGGCATAACGTTCGCTGCCGGAGACTTTAATGATAAGGAGTTGGCTCTGCTTGAGCAGGAGGCCACTCGTTTTAAGTCCGAGGAATGGATCCGCGGCGGGAGAAGCATCGCTCAAGGCAACGCCTTGAAGATCAGCGACTACAAAGCACCGGGGGGCTTGATCAGAATTGCATTGAGGCTGGATCAGAATCGTAAACGCATAAAAAGTGCGTTCATTACCGGTGATTTTTTTGCCTATCCGGAGCGGGTTATTCTCGATCTGGAGGCATTTTTAAGGAATACCTCAAGCGAGAAGTCTGATGTTTTTGAGAATGTCCGCCTCTTCTTCAAGACGCAAAGCATTCAGATTCCGGGGATTGATGAGGACCATATGGGCGAAGCGTTATATCAGGCCATATCAGACGGCTCTGCCGGATGAAGTTTAACGCAGAGCCGCTATCAGCAAACATGAAGAGAACATTAATATGAATACTGAACAGGAACTTCATCATATGTCGACAAAGGGGGAATCCCCTGAATTTGTACAAACCAGTCTGGCCGGGGCCATGGCCATGGGATTGATGCCGGGCAAATTTCAGAGGAACGCTCAATGCGGCTGCCTTAATCTGTTGGAGACGTATGCAGACGGCTGCAAGGCATCCTGCAGCTACTGCGGGCTGGCCAGAAATCGAAACTCAGAGGCGCAAGCCACATTTATTCGCGTGAAGTGGCCGACCTATCCTCTGGGCGAAATCGTTTCCCGAGTGCAAACCCGGCCCCATCCTTTCAGGAGAGTCTGCGTGTCCATGGTGACGCATCGCCGAGCTCTGGATGACGCGTGCGCAATTATTTCCGGCGTGAGGGAGAATACCGGTCTTCCGGTCAGCGGTTTGCTTTCTCCAACGGTTATGGCCGGCCTGAGGGATCTTGAAAGAATCCGGCGCGCCGGGGCGGACCGGATCGGTATCGCCATCGATGCCGTCACACCGGAACTTTTTGAAAAGCACCGGGCCGGTGGAGTGAAGGGACCGCATCGCTGGGAAGTGTACATGCAGAGTCTGGAGGATGCCGTCTGCGTATTCGGGCCATACATGGTCGGCGTTCATCTGATCGCGGGGTTGGGCGAGACGGAACGGCAAATGGTGGATTTCATCGACTGGACGAATAAAATGAATGTTGCCACCCATCTCTTTTCTTTCTTCCCGGAAAGCGGGAGTCTGCTGGATGCCCATTCTCAGCCAGTGTTGAAACATTACCGGCACATTCAGCTAGCGCGCTACCTGATCAACGAGAATATTGTCTCCGCCGATGCGATGCGTTTTTCCTCATCGGGAGAAGTCATGGATTTCGGAGTAGATATCGAACCGTATCTTGCGATGGGAACGCCTTTTATGACGTCGGGCTGTCCCGGCAATGATGGACTGCTGGCATGCAACCGTCCGTTTGGCAACGAACGAGCCAGCGAGCCTATGCGAAACTACCCGTTTCCCCCAAGTCGTGAGGATATCGCCGTTATTCGCAGCCAGATGATGAGGTGAAACATTGCACGGCGGATCACTTAAAGAAGATCAGCTTCGGGAAGCCTGGACTATAGGGCGTCATCATGTTTCAGGCATCTGGTTTTCCGCGCCGGGAAGCAAACATTATGAAAGCCGATGTTTTAAAAACAGGCCACATTCTTTTGCCAATGTGAGCATTACGGGCAAGGCCTGCGCCCTGCATTGTGAACATTGTAATGCCGGACTTTTGCAGACCATGTTGCCGGCCGAGACACCGGAGAAACTGTGCGATACTGTGGATCGTTTGATTGAAAAGGGCTGTCGTGGAATTCTGGTGAGCGGCGGCGCCGATAGCCGGGGCATTGTCCCGCTGGATGGTTTTACCAGGGCGATAGAATATGCGCGCAAACATGGCCTGAAAGTTCTGGTCCATACCGGCCTTCTTCACAGAGATACAGCCATGAATCTGAAGGATTGCGGTGTGAACCAGGTTCTGATGGATATTATCGGCTCCGAAAAAACAATCCGCGACGTATATCATCTGGATCGCAAACCGGATGATTACCTGCTGTCCATGCTGATTTGCCGTGAGGCAGAGTTAGACTTCGCCCCGCATATCGTCATCGGTCTGCATTTCGGACAAATACTTGGAGAATATGAGGCCTTGAGAATGATACAGGAAGCACAGCCCGAAACACTGGTTATGGTTGTACTTCGACCAACAGCGGAAACAGGCATGTGCGGCGTCAGTCCTCCTGATCTCGCTTCCGTGGAGGAGGTTTTCTTAGCCGCACGGGTTTGGAATCCGGATACATTTCTGAGCCTCGGCTGCGCCAGGCCTGCCGGGGTGTATAAGCGCCAGGTGGAAAAGCTGGCGATTGACTGCGGCTTCAATGGAATCGCTTTTCCGAGTGATGAGGCCATAGATTATGCATGTAATCGAGGACTGAATCCCGTCTTTACCGAGCAATGTTGCAGTATGGCTGGAATCGGTTATGCATAGAGAACAAATACAAAGGAGGAAACATTATGTTTGGTAATAAGTATCCGCGCATTCATCAATTGGGTTTCATCGTAGAAAATATGGAACAGGCGATTCGTGATTATTCGAAAATCTATCACATTAAAAGATGGTATCACGCCGCCAATGACATGAAAGATCAGACTTATTACAAAGGAAAAAAGATCAAGGATGATGGATTCGATGTGGTCATCGGTTATTCCGGCAGCCTGGAAATCGAACTCATCACCTCGACGGCTGAAGAAAACATCTATGTCAATTTCCTGCGGGAGAATGGCCCGGGCCTACATCACGTGAGTTATTTTGTCGGCAATCTGGATGAAGCAATCAAGGATTATCAGGATATTGGATTTGAATTGGTTCAACACGGTACGATGGGCAACTGGAGCGTGGTTACGCGCTTTGCCTATCTAAGGCCGCCGAAGTCCCGTTACGGCAATATCGTGGAGCTTCAGCAAACCAAGATGTTCGATAAAATAACGGTTTATCGCAACGCTTTTCTGACCTGGGCCGGAACGTTTACTGGAGGTGCAAAGGGGATCAAATTATAAGGAGAATAATTTATGAAAGCATTAGTGTTAACCAAAGAAGGCGTGGTTATGAAAGATGTTCCCAAGCCGAAACTGGAATCATACCTTGTTCTGGTTAAGGTGAAGGCGGCTTCAGTGAACCGTGCCGATATGATGATGGCCCGCGGCGCCGTACATGGCGGATGGGGCGGGGGAGCAGAGTCGCCTTTAGGACTGGAGTATGCTGGGGAGGTGGTCGAGGTTGGCGTCGATGTTAAAAAGTGGCGCGTAGGCGACCGCGTTATGGGCCCCGGTTCAGGGGCTTACGCTGAATACATCCTGGCATTTGAACCACAACTGTCCCCTATCCCGGATGGCATGTCCTTTGAGAAAGCAGCAGCCTTGCCGGTCGCCCTGCAGACCATGCATGACGCGATCAGCACCAATGGCCAGCTTATTCCCGGTCAGACAGTTCTCTTCCAGGGCGCATCCTCTGCCATGGGGATTATTGGCATGCAGGTGGCCAAATACCTGGGGGCTGGAAAGATTATCGGCACCTCCAGATCACCTCAGAAATGTGAGCGGCTAAAAGAGTTCGGGGCGGATGTGGCCGGGATGTGGCCGTGAACAACGGGGATAAGGACTGGGTTGATCAGGTGCTCAAGGTGACGAACGGTAAAGGAGTGGATCTGCTGATTGATTTCCTCGCCAGCCCCATGGTGAATGAATGTCTTCAGGTGACGCGGGTCGGTGGCCGCATGATTAATATCGGCCGTATGGCCGGAGAGGAGGACAAATTCAATTTTGATCTGCACAGTATGCGACGTATCCAATATATCGGCGCCTCCTTCCGTATACGGTCTCCATTAGAGTCACTGGAGGTCATCATGAAAGCGCAGGAAGCACTCAATCCGACGCTGGCAACGGATCCTGACGCCATCAAACCTTTAGGTCGATGGGCAATTTACGGTTATGCCGCCGGGAAGGGTTTGATCGATCCATACAAGCACTTTCTCAAATCTTTAACCATCACCGCTTCTTCCATTTATACCTACATGTTCAGGGAAGAAGCTCAGCAGGCGATGGATTTTCTAATCGACTGGTTGAACAGGGAGGATAACCTTCTTTCGGTGACAAAAACGTTCCGGCTTAAAGAGATTGTTCAGGCCCATCACTGGTTCGAAGATCAGCATTCCATCGGTAAAATCGCCGTAGTGATGGAGAATGGATTCAAAAAAGAGGCGCAGGAGACGTAAGGACGATCGTGTGCGAATCGCAATTCTTGTCACCATTATGAACAACAGTGATAATCTTATTGTCCGGGGCGTGCCTGTGACATCCACAATCGTGGAGTTCGATGATGACTCCCTGGCGATTATCGATACCGGCATGGCAGGCAATCCTGATCTTCTTGAGCAGCTGGATGATATGGGATATAAGCCATCCGATTTCAGTCTTGTGATCAATACTCATCTTCATCCCGATCATATAGGCGGCAATTGTCACTTTAAAAATGCCCGCGTTATCATAAGCCGTAAGGAATTTGCCTATCATCAATCCTTTGAAGGATCGTCTCTTGCCTCCGGTCGTAAACCTGCCGTTTCGGCGACGACAATGGTTCATGAAATGCAGAATATTCGAAAGAAGTATAAGGTATTTGAATTGGTGGGAAGGTCGGATCAAATAGAGTATCTGGAAAACAATCCTCCGCTCCCTCCGGGCGTCAAACTGATCTCGGCGCCCGGGCATTCCATTGATGACCACGCCGTGATACTGCATGGAAGAACACGGAATGCTCTGGCAACGGGAGATGCTCTTTATCACCGGGATCTGTGGCGCGGTCCATCCCTGTCCGATATCCATCTCAATGAAGAATTATTTCGGGCAAGCGCACATAGACTTTCTGAATTTCAAGGAATCATCATCCCGGGACATGACTTTGCTTTCGATAATGTAACGGAGACCTATCTGAAAATACAAAAGTTTGATATTTAAACAACTGGAGAAAATGAGTTGGAAAATCCTTCACAAAAAGAAAAAGTCGTCTCAAGAGCCGCCAACTCTTAAAATGGCTTCTTCATGTTGAGTGTGATTTTCCTGAAAAGGTTAATATCACAGTAAATATTTTGGCGTCCCCACGGGGAGTCGAACCCCGGTTACAGGCGTGAAAGGCCAGGTTTTTTACTCCCTACCCTTCATACGTAACTCCCAAAGTGGTTAAAATATGATTATTCAATCTCTTCTAGATCTTTACACATCCTGCACGCTCTGTCCGCGAACCTGTCGGGTTGACCGCACAAAAGGCGAACAAGGCTATTGCCTTCTTCCCGCCGGAATTATCATGGACTGCGCGCTAGCCCACCACGGAGAGGAACCGCCTCTTTCGGGAACACGCGGCGCAGGAACAATTTTCCTTTCTTCATGCAATTTGGGGTGCATCTATTGCCAAAATTATCAAATTTCCCACAGCGCACGGGGACGCGAGCTGACCGTTTTGCAACTGGCAAAAGTCATGCTCGATCTGCAGAAAAACGGCTGTCATAATGTCGAACCGGTGACGCCGACGCCTCAGATGCCTCTGGTGATGGAGGCTCTGTACATGGCGCGCTCGCAAGGGCTCACCGTCCCGTTTGTATACAACTGCGGCGGCTATGAAAATCTCGAAGTCATCCGTCTCCTGGACGGCATGGTGGATATTTATCTGCCGGATTTTAAATATGGACTGGAAGAAGATGCTCTGCTGTTCTCCGACGCGCCGGACTATCCGCGATTCGCCATCGAATCCATTCGGGAAATGATTCAGCAGGTAGGCGACAACCTGGAGGTGGAAAATGGCATCGCCACACATGGCATCATCATCCGCCACCTGGTTTTACCCGGAAGACTTGAAAATTCCAGAGAAGCGCTGAGAATTTTGAAAAATAACATATCAACAAGCGTCCCAATCAGTCTCATGTCGCAATATACACCGACCAAGCATGTAAAATTCCATCCACAACTGGGACGCAGAATCACCAACGATGAATACTCTAAAATACTGGATTATGCCCTGAAACTGGGTTTTGAAAATCTTTTTGTGCAGGAAGTCAGTGATGCGAAGCTGACACCGGATTTTAATCGTGAAAATCCTTTTGGTTCATAAAAAAGTATTGCGATCAGGGCATTTTAAAGATACTGACCCTCGAGGGCGGCTGAAATTGGAATAATTTCGATGAAAGCCCCGTGTTTATTTTGATACCGGAAAATTTCAGGACCGTGGAATTGCCCATTATATCATCAAAACTGACCTGAAGAATATGAAAATCACTTTTCGCAATCGTCATTTGCAGATATTCATAAGATGCGCCTTTTTCACGCGGATATAACCGCAATAG